>Ga0207684_10002653_pt1 | contig 17900 bp, 18 predicted proteins | sample KBSK5501metaG_FD_184342 | JGI IMG/M metagenome (GOLD analysis project Ga0207684, IMG submission 184342) | Corn, switchgrass and miscanthus rhizosphere microbial communities from Kellogg Biological Station, Michigan, USA - KBS K5-50-1 metaG... | ecosystem: Host-associated > Plants > Roots >...
AACCGATTAGAATGAGACCCATGCCGGCCATTCTTCCTGTGGGGATGGCTTCGTGCAGGATCAGCCAGCAAGATAATGGCACGAACAGGTGTACGACCGCGCTCAGCCCGTAGGCCAGATGGAGATCCATATGCGGCAGCGCGATCAACCAAAGCACCAATCCTGCCACATACGCGATTATCCCCGAGGCGACCCAGAGGTTCAATAGAGCCACTAAGAACTCCTCAGGGCTGGTTAGCGCAGCGGTCGCACCAATCTTTAAGAGAACCTCTGCTGCTGTTACTGAGAAAGCGCTTAGCAGTACGAATACAATCGGATACCAACGAGCACGGGCCATGTGATGTAGGGGATTAATCAGCTTTCCCTCAATGTTGCAACTTCAGTTTGCGCTGTCTCGGATTTCGGCGAGGATCGCTCCCTATGATTGACCAGCCCCTTCTTACCCAAGCCACTTCGTTTGGCTCGGCATCAGTCCATGAGACTGTTCCGGAGGCCGATCGGCTTGCGTGGAAGACGTCGTTTGGGCGCTATGCTGCGGACCATCGCTACTATGATCTGGTCCGAGAGACGTTAGGGGACCAGTTTGCGCACCGTTATTTGATTTTACGAGATGGACAGGGAGTGGCTCGAGCGGTTCAACCATTTCTGGTTGTCCAGCAGGACCTGATTACAGGTACACCGGCATTTGTGCGAAACCTGGTCGAAAAAATCCGCCGGCACTTTCCGTCGTTCCTCAAACTGAAGATGTTAATGGTGGGTTGTTCCGCTGGGGAGGGGGATATTGCGTTCGATCAGACCACCAGCAGTGTCGCATGGGTGGCTGGGGCGCTCAAAGAAGCGTTGCCGCCCATCGCCAGAAAATTGAAGACGATGCTGATTGTCTTCAAAGACATGCCGCGCTGTTACCGTGAGTTCCTGGACGACCTTCGGACCGCTGGTTTTACGCGAATTCCGAGCATGCCAGCTACCCGGCTTGAACTAACTTTCTCCGATTTCGAAGAGTATCTGAGAACGCGGTTGAGTCACGCAATGCGCAAAAATCTTCGTAGGAAGTTTAGAAAATCGGAAAGCGGCGACCCAATCGAATTGAGTGTTGAAACAGACATCTCTCAGTATGTCGACGACCTCTATCCTCTTTATCGTCAGACATTGAGCCGGTCGGAATTCAAGTTTGAGGAACTAACAAAGTCGTATCTTTGCGAATTGGGAAAGCGACTACCTGACCGCGCGAAATTCCTGATTTGGCGCAAAGGGGGAAAGATTGTGGCCTTCGCATCGTGTGTGGTCCATGACGGCGTGCTCAAGGACAACTATATCGGCCTCGATTACTCGGTTGCGCTTGATTATCACCTCTATTTTATGACGTGGCGTGACACAGTGATTTGGGCGCTCAAGAATGGTGTGCGTATCTACCACAGCGCCCCATTGAACTATGATCCGAAATATCATTTCCGCATGGATCTCGAGCCCTTGGATCTCTATGTGCGCTCTCCGCAGGGCTGGCTAAATCCAATCTTCAGGCTGGTCCTTCCACTTCTGGAGCCGACTCGATACGATCGGACTATTCAGAAATTCGCGAACCGAAACGAGCTATGGTGATCGACCACCAGCAGAACGCTGTCTGGTTTGTTTTAGATAACTCAGAATCGATTCCATCGATTCTTTTGGATCGGATTGATGCGCGACAGATCGGGAGGTCGCTTCGCTTTATTACGACCCGGCGAATCGTCTCAAAATTTGAGTCCGAATTCGGGAAATATTTCCGCTCTTTCACGCTCTCGAGCTCGGGCGACTTTCATCACTTAACCGCGATTTTCCTGCGGCAAATCAGAGAACCGTTTGTCGTCGTGTCGTTCGATAACCATCCGGATTGGGATATTCGCCCGCCGCATTGGTCTTGCGGAGCCTGGGTTAATCGAGCGTTGGAGAATAGTATGGTGCGACAAGTCGCCGTTTGGGGCTGCGGGAGTTTCGAGTGCCGCTTGCCCTGGCGTCTTCTTGGAAATCGCAGCGCGTGCAAGTCAGGGCGGTTAATCGTAAGGCCGTGGCAGGAGCCCAAGACTGACTATCCGGAATGGCTTCAACCAATTTCTTCCCCCGGGTGGCGCGATTCTTTCCAACAATTTGCCACGAGCATTTCACTTCCGGTCTATATAACTGTTGATCTTGACTGCCTCGTGTCGACCGACGCGGTAACAAACTGGGAGAGCGGACTGTTTGCGATCGAGGATGTCTTATGGGCCATTCAATGCTTGCGAAAACATTGCGCCGTGATCGGAGGCGATCTCTGCGGGGCTTTCTCGTCGCAAGAATACGGTTCCCGTTTCCAGAAACTTGCTGGGCGTTTCGATCATCCGCCTCAACCAGAGCTACCTGCAGGCCAGATCCGGAAAATCAATGAGCGCGCCATCGGCCAGATCTGGCCGGTATTAGTTGGGGCAAAAGAAAGTTGATTTTGGTCCCGATTTGCAATCCGCCGGTAGGGTCACGATTTATCGTGACTTTCCAATGGGTGATCCTTCGGCTTTCTCGGGAATAAAAGAACAATTTTTGTATCCTACCTCTAATAGTGCTGACGCGTGCATGGTTTGGAGGTAGGATTTTTTAATCGTCTCCCTCCAAACGTTATCAGTGCAGTCGCGGAGGCGACCAAAACTCAAATCCATAACATGATCAAACCATCGAAAGCAGTAATTGCTGGTGCGGCGGTTGCCGGACTATTAACGGGTTCCTTCGCGGTTCGCGCCTATGCAGCGAGTACGGCCGCAAAAGCAGGTGTCTCTCTCCAGACCCTCGCCGAAGCCGACAAAGGCAAGCACGGGTGCAAAGGGCAGAATTCGTGTAAGGGACAAGGTGGCTGCAAGACAAGTGACAACGGCTGCAAGGGCAAAAATTCCTGTAAAGGCAAGGGCGGTTGCGCAACCGACGGAAGCAAACAGTAATTAATCGAGCGGATTAAGCGGGTACAGCGGACGACACGGCCAGACTCAGGTCCTGGGCCTGCCGAAAATCGTCCGCTGCCGTACCCCTTTATCTGATGGTCCGTTCAACCTGTTAGAAACATGCCAGCAAATTCCTTTAATGGATTCACGGAATACGGCATCGGCATCGGGCTCCGTGTTCCACACTATCGGCATATCCTCGCAAAAAAACCGGTGGTCGACTGGTTTGAAATCATTTCGGAAAACTTCATGGTGGACGGCGGTCGCCCACTCGAGGTGCTGGACGCGATTCTGGAGCAGTACCGCGTTGTGCAGCACGGCGTTGCCATCTATTTTGGATCGGCCGACAAACTTAATCGCGAGCACCTCCGGCGATTGAAGAGACTGGTGAAGCGAACAAACACGCCTTGGCTGTCGGATCACCTTTGCTGGGGCAGCGTCGATGGACGGTACACCCACGACCTTTTGCCGATGCCCTATACGTTTGCCGTCGCCCGGCATACCGCTGAAAAAATTCGAGCGGCGCGCGATGTTCTCGAAGTACCGATCTGCGTCGAAAATGTTAGCAGCTACGCGGAGTTTCATGCATCTGAGATGGAGGAATGGGAGTTCTTAAGCGAGGTCGCCGAACTCGCGGACTGCGGAATTCTGCTCGACGTCAATAACATCTATGTTTCGTCGCAGAACCATAGATTCAATCCTTACGATTATTTAAACAACATTCCTCACCACCGGGTTGGTCAGATCCACATTGCCGGTCATTCCAAATTCGAAAAATACATTCTCGATACCCACGATCATCCGGTGCTTGACCCTGTTTGGAAAATGTACGCGCACGCCATCAAGCTAGTCGGAAAGACGGCGACGCTTTTGGAATGGGACGATCGTATTCCTTCTTTCGACGAAGTGCACAATGAAGCGCTCAAAGCGAACAAATTCCGCGACCAACAGCTTGCGGCAGCCGCCGTCTAAAATCGACTCGGAAAAAGCGCTGCGAGAGATGCAGCGAACGATGAGTTCGGCGCTTTTTCGGCCGCTGACAAAGCGGTGGCGGATGCAACGGGAGTGGACCGACGGGCGTCGCATGCAGGAAGTGGCGGCTGAATTCATCAAACCGAATGATCGATTGTCCTCGTTTGAGCGGCTTGAGATCTACAATCGCCAATACTGGTTCCGAGTGCTCGATTGCATGTACGACGATTATCCCGGTGTGCGGGCGATCGTAGGCGAACGCAAGTTCACTAAGCTGGCGACTGCCTACCTGACAAGGTATCCTTCGGACTCTTACACTTTGCGTGATCTCGGTCACCGCCTCGAGCAGTTCCTTCGTGATGAACCGGAGTGGAGCGCGCCGAGACAGGAACTGGCGGTTAATATGGCACGCTTTGAGTGGGCGCAGGTCGTCGCGTTTGATGGACCATCAAAGCCGGCAATCACACCGGACGATATTCTCGGTGTGTCGCCAGCCAAACTCCGATTGGCTTTGCAACCTTATTTGTCGTTGCTCGATCTCGATTACGCAGTCGATGACTTTCTGATCGCTGTTACCAAACGAGACTCCGACGTCTTACGGTCCGAAGCCAGCAACGCCATGGATTCAGCACCGAAAATTGCGACCCGCAGAAAACCGGTTCGGATGCCGAAACGCAAAAAAGTCTGGCTAGCCGTACATCGTCACGACAACAGTCTCTTTTACAAACGGCTCGAGCCGGAAGCGTTCCAGATTCTGTCAGCGATTGGTCAGGGCGCCACGGTGGAGGATGCGTGTGAGAAATCGATCGCGCTCAGTGGCCGTAAAAGGATCGATTGGGCGGCAGAGATCAAAGAATGGTTCAATACTTGGGCCGCGCTCGGTTGGTTTTGTCGTCGATCATGAACTCTCTAACGCAAATTTGTCGGCGAGCTTACGCAGCGCTTATTTCCGTAGCGGACCTGCTCCGTTCACCGCTGCTTCTAATAGTAAGATTATACTTTTTCTGGCAGCTCCTTCAAATCGGGCTGGGTAAGATGACGAATATTCCGAAAGTCGTCGAATACTTTGGTAGTCTCGGCATTCCTTTGCCTAGTCTTAATGCCCGGATTGTATGCGGCGTTGAGACTTTCGGAAGCATTCTTCTCATCATTGGACTCGCAACGCGCCCAACGGCGCTGCTTGTCTTGATCGTCATGACTGTCGCCTATCTCACCGGAGATCGAGCTGCGGTCCTCCAGATTTTCAGTGACCCGGATCAGTTCGTCAAAGCCGCTCCCTTCCCGTTCTTCGTCATGGCTTTGGTTCTGTTTTTTGCGGGTCCGGGCTGGATCTCGGTGGACACGTTGGTAGGGCGGATGTTTGGGAAGAAAACGGACTAGGCAGCGCGCCTTTGGCGCGCGGTTGCCGGTTATCAGTTTTCAGTTTTCGGTTTTCGGTTCGATAGGACGGCCATCGTGGGTAGGGTTCGCGCGGCTTGCGCGACCTGGATCCATCGATCGCCAGGGCCAGTCGGTGGTTGAGCGAAGCTTGCTGAGCCGTGCCGTGCGGGCTGAAGGCCGGATCGCCGTTGAGTGGCTCCTGAGGTAGGATTCGAACCTACGACCAATCGGTTAACAGCCGACCGCTCTACCACTGAGCTACTCAGGAGTATCAATGGGCGAGAAAGCTAGCCTGTCGAGTCATTGATTCAAGCGAAAAAAAGCCCCCTCCGCTCTAGTGCATCGATCTGGAAGATCAATCCACGGTCAATCCTGGAGGATTATCTGCGAGTGACTCTTGGGCTGTTCAGCATCCAAGCTTCCTAGCTTGACCGTGGGTTGCGCTTCCAGCTCGACAACCCAGCGCACGGCACGGCTCAGCAAGCTCCGCCCTACCCCTGCCTGACGACCTGGCGATCGCTGGGGTCCAGGTCGCCCAGCACCAGTCTGAAGTCGGTGCATGCTGGGGCAGAACATCTTGGAAGCTTAAACTAGTGCTGGGCGAACCCTACCAGTCCCATCGAACCGAAAACCGAAAACTGAAAACCGAAAACCGCCAACCACGCGCCGCGGGCGCGCGACGCTAGCCGGCGCTCTCAAGACGTTTCTCGTAGCGACAGACCTCCAATGGGAACGGCCCGTTCAAGGTTTCTACCTGGATAACGACAGGTCCGGCGATCAGCATTTTGGCAACCCCCGTGCCGCGCGCCTGGTTCGAGACGTAGAGCTGATAGAGCTCGTCTCCTTTTAGCATGCAGAATCCGAGCGGCGTGCCCACTGGTCCAATGGCGCGCACATCTGCGAGCCGAGCCTGCAACCTTTCTTCAAAGCTTTCCAGCGTGCGCAGGCGCGCGAGTTCTACAGGCAGGATATGTGCGTGAGCGCCCTGCCAGCCATCGTACCAAAGCCGAGCCAGGGCGCCGATCTCCGATCGTTCCGCGAATCGGATTTTATGTTGTAAATCGTGGCGACCGTGCATTTTTCGAACGCGTTCTCAGGGCGGCAAAACGAACGAACTGCATCCAGCGAGCCGTCTCTTGGAACCGGTCCTACAGCATTCCAGGCGGCAGTCCGAGTCCGGAGGTAAGTTTTCCCATCTCTCCTTGAGCCAAGCTCTTTCCCTTTTCAGAGGCTTGCTTAACCCCGCTCAGGATTAAATCTTCGAGCATCTCGACATCTTCGGGATCCACGACTTCTTTGGCGATCTTGATAGACAGAATATCGCCCAGGCCGTTGGCAGTGACTTTGACCTTTTCGCCGCCAACACTCACATCGACCGTTTTCTCCGCGAGTGTTGCAGTCAATTGCTCCTGCATTTTCGCGGCCTGTTTCATCATCTTCTGGATGTTCATCGTCTTTCTTGAAAAGTGGAGATTACGCTTCAGCCTGGATTTCTGCCTTAAATAATTCCAGGGCTTTTTGGATCAGCGGATCATTTTTGAAATCTTCCATAGGATCGTCCGGTTTCGGCGCAGCCGGTCTCGTGATAGGCGTCAGCCCTTCTTTGAGCTCGAACTGAAGTTTGCAAGCCTGGCCAAGAACCTCGCCGCAGATCGCCTCCAGAAATGTCTTTGTCCCAGAGCGAGACAACGATTCGATCGCAATAGCCTGATCCTTTGGGAAACCGACTGTCAGAGTTCCACTTTCAAACGTCAGCGGGCTGGCATTTTCAATCCAGGACAAGACCAGCGGCCTGCGACTGCTTACCTCTTGAAGAATCCGTATCCAAGACGACTCCAACGAAGCAGACTCGACTTCCGAGAGCTCCTCCATTTCTGTTTTTGTTATCGAAGGACTGTTTGAGGTGCCAGGTTCGGATCCAGCCAAGCTCTCTGGGCGCGTAGCGGTTGTCAGATCGGAACTCTTGCCAGCGGGATCATTCGGCTCGGGAGCTTGGCGCCGGATCTCAACGCCCGGCGGCGAATCGGCTGCCATTCGCGGCGATTTTTGGGCTGGTGGAGTTCGATCGTTCGAAACGCGAGCGCTCGACGAACTAGAGCCACTTCCCCGGAGCTCTTCCAGAGCGTCAATCACCGATTCTAAACCAATCTCGCCGAGTGTCTGGATCCCACGAATCAGGGCGATCTCCAAATGCAGTTTTTTGTTTGATGCCCACCGGATCGACGTTTCGATCTCCGAGATTTGTTCGATCAATCGCAACAGTTTCTCGGGAGAGACCAGCGGTGCAAATTCATCGAGGGCCTGGCGCGCGTGCTCGCTGATCTCTTCGTGCAAACTCGGTGGATCGATCTGGTACACAAGCAGGTTTCGAAGAAAACCGAGCAAGTCAGCCAGCAGCTTCGACAAATCTTTTCCCGCTTCAGCCTGCTGATGGGTGACGCTCAGCGCTTTAGACGCATTCTGCTGCAGGATCGCGCGAATCAGATCAACAACCACATGCTCCGATGTCAGACCAAAGACCTCGAGTACTTCTTTTTCACCGATCTTATCTCCGCAAAAAGCAACCAGCTGATCCAACATCGATTCCGCGTCGCGGAGTCCTCCTTCGGCGGCGACTGCGATCGCAGCCGCTGCATCGGGATCTAAATGGATCCCTTCTTTTTCTGCTATGAAGGTCAGATGTTTGGCAATGATCTGGGCGGGGATCCTTCGCAGATCAAACCGCTGGCACCTGCTCAAGATTGTTGGCAAGACTCTGTGGGGCTCGGTGGTTGCGAAAACGAATTTTACATGGGATGGCGGCTCTTCCAGCGTTTTGAGCAGCGCGTTAAACGCCTGCGGCGTCAGCATGTGAACCTCGTCGACGATATAGAGCTTGAACTTTCCGCGTACCGGCGCGAACCGAACGTTTTCGCGCAACTCGCGCACTTGGTCGACACTGTTGTTGCTGGCGCCATCGATCTCGAGAACATCGAGGCTGATGCCTTGCGCGATCTCTCGGCAAGAATCGCATACTCCGCAGGGATTCACGGTTGGTCCATGTACGCAATTCAGCGCCTTGGCTAAGACTCGCGCCGTTGATGTTTTTCCCGTTCCGCGAGGCCCGACGAATAGATACGCGTGCGCCAGACGTTGCTGTTCGATCGCATTCTTGAGCGTCTGGACCACGTGATTCTGGCCGAGAATATCATCGAAAACTTGAGGCCGATATTTGCGTGCGAAGACCTGATAACTCACTCCTTTAATCTAGCGGGAAGGAAGAATGTGGAAAGGAAGAAGAAGATCTGGTTTTGCCGGATTTTGAATTTCAATCACCGGCGAGTTACGATTGAACGGTGCGATTGGTGCGTTGGTTCCTTTGGCTTTTGCTTTTTGTAGCGGCGACCTTTTGTTGGATCGTCTTGATTGAGCATGGGCCGGAAAATTTCGTAGAGGGAGCAGCGATCGAATTGGAGAACATCAAGGCGCATATCTCCAGGTAGGCGCGCTGAAAGCGCGCGTTGCGCAGAGCGCTCCTCTGGCATTATCCTGCCTCTTAGAATGCGGATCGTGTGTCTCAGCGCCGAGGCAGCTGACATTTGTTATAGACTTGCGGTCTGGGATCAGGTTATTGCGGTCTCAGCTTTTTGCTCAAAGAGACTTCCTGAACGGCCGATTGTGTCGGGTTTTTCGACTGCTAATTTGCCTAAGATCCTTAAAACGTCTCCCGACCTAGTCATCACGTTTTCGGACGTACAGGCCGGGATTGCGGAAAAACTGATCCGTGCCGGCTGCCAAGTTCTGGCCTTGAATCACAGGTCCCTCCAGGGAATCGCCGACGCAATCGAGATGATCGCCAGACTGGCGGGTGTCCCCGATCGTGGTAAAAGACTTGCGCGATCGTTCCTGGACGAGCTGGAAGGATTGCGGTATGAGCCACCGGTCCGGCCGCGTGTCTATTTCGAGGAATGGGATGAGCCGCTGGTTTCCGGAATCGAATGGACCAGCGAAATCATACAGATCGCGGGCGGCGAGAATGTGTTTGCGGCAGCCGGGAACAATCGGGCAAGCGAGCGAATTGTTTCGAGCGCGGAGGTAATTTTTAAGTCCCGAAATTATTCTGGCCAGCTGGTGCGGAAAAACGGTAAACCTTCCCTCGATCCTGGCGCGCGATGGATGGCTGCCGATCCGAGCAATCCAGGATCAGCACGTCTATGCGATTGACTCGAACAATATCTTACAGGCCGGCCCTTCCGTTGTGGATGGTTTGCGCCAGATCAGGAAAATCGTGCAAGATTGGTGTGCACAGAAAGAGAAAGGACCAGCCGTATCCAACGGATCGATCCAATCAATATAAACAATGAGCGAACGACATATTCTTCGAAATAAAAAGGGATTTGATGGTTTGGGTGCAGGCGTCTGGAATCTAGGGCCGGGCACTGATCCGTTCGGCGGCCCGACGCGGGAACCGATAAAAATTTTGGATCGGTTGCCAATTCTTGCGGAAGCTGGGATCACGTATTATGAGGCGCACGACGTCGAGATTCCATTTGACGAGATTGAATCGGCCAAAAAACGAGCCGAACAATGCGGGCTGAAATGTGGCATGTATACGCCCTCGTATTTCGCTGATCCGATTTTCAAGGATGGCGCAATGACCTCTTCGGAGAAAACGGTTCGACGACTGGCGATTGACAATGGAAAACGCGCAATTGACTCCGCTGTAGCGTTAGGAGCCAGGATTGTTGTGTTCTGGAACGGCCGAGAAGGATTCGATTTTGTTCTCGCGAAAAATGGGCAGGAATCGTTCAGACGTCTGATCGACGGCTTCAATGAGGTTTCATTTTATGCGAAGGAAAAATATGGCGATCAGGTGCGGCTCGCTGTGGAACCAAAGCCGAATGAACCACGAGCCAATATGTATCTGGCGACTGTCGGTGAAGTTTTGTATTTGATCAGCCGTCTCGATAGCTCGGTTCAATATCTTTTCGGTGTTAACCCTGAGACAGCGCATAGCCGGATCGCCGGGCTGGATTATCTTTGGGACGTTGAGCTTTGCCTCGAAGCGGGCAAGCTCTTTCACATCCACTTGAATTCACAAGATGGCCAAAGGTACGACCAGGACCTGCCATTCGGTTATACGGAGCCATTGAAGGATTTGGCCCTGTTGATTGTGCTTCAAGACGCCGGCTACGAAGGAATTATGGCCTTTGATGTGAAAGCTCCCCGAACGGATGATGCCAAGGATATCGCAGACATAATCGCAGTCAGCACACAGAACCTGGTGTGGTTATGGGAGAAGGCCTGGACGGTTGACCGCGACGTACTTAAGACATTGCGGGACGAGAGGCGGAACACCGCGATTGCCGGCTATCTCGCGAAGTGTCTTTACGGGAACTAGGGTTCCGGGTTTCGAGTTCCGGGTTTCGGGTTTCGAGTTCCGGGCTTGGCAGTGTTCCTACGCCTTCGAGGGTGGGGCACTGTCGCCGCCGCGCGGAACCCCCCGGAACCCGAAACCCGAAACCCGGAACTCGAAACCTCAAGCCTCCTCCCGTTGCGCTCGCGCAAGATCTCGATAATTTTCACATGTGCCGAAGGTAGTTATCCCGCGCAAGACGGTCTACCGGCTGTCGCTATACTTCAGGATCCTGGAGCGCCTTCAGCAGAACCGGATCGTTACCGTTTCTTCGGCGGCGCTTGCCAAGGCTGCTGGAGTTAAGCCTACGCAGCTTCGGAAGGATTTAACCTATTTCGGCCAATTCGGAACTCGGGGCCTCGGTTACAATGTCAACTCCCTTGTCACTGAACTGGCCAGTGTCCTCCGAACGGCGCGATTTCAACCAGTGATTCTGGTTGGTGTAGGGAATCTTGGAGCTGCCCTGCTGCACTACGACGGATTTGCCAAGGAGGGCTTTGAAATCGTGGCGGCGTTCGACACCCGGCCGAAGCGAGGCAGGCACTCGAGCCTGCGGGTCCCGGTATTTCCAATGGAACGGCTTCAATCATTTGTTTCGCAGCATGGGCTGAAGCTGGCGATTCTAACGGTTCCGGGTGTTAGCGCGCAGGAGGTCACAAACCAGTTGGTCGAAGCTGGTATCCAGGCAATTCTGAATTTCTCGCCACTGATTTTGCAGGTTCCGGAGAATGTTTTCGTGAACAACGTGAATTTGGCGATCGAGCTGGAGAACCTGAGTTATTTCATTGCGTAGGCTGCGGCTGCACGGCGCTCCTCCGGCACAAGAAGGCGCCTGCGACTATCACAAGAATCGACGTCAACCAGAGCCAAAATCCGGGGCCTAAGGACTGCAAGTGGACCGGCGGATTCGTGCCAGACTCATCGGCGGGGACGGAAATCACATAGAGTGCAAAGGTGTCAAGAGCGAGGAGTAGAGCAATGGCGCTCAAGACGAGTGCAGTTTTGTAGTGCGCCAGCGCCATGGAGATCCAGGACGCGACTAACGCAAAATTCGCTAGCCAGCCGAATTCTCCGACGAGAAAGCCTAGGAACCCCATGCAAAGGGTGGCTCCACCAGGCCAGAAATTATTTTCCCCTGGAAACTGCAAAGCCGGCAAAAAGCATGCGACGACGAACAGACCGACCGCTCCGATCACCCAAAGAAAACGGGAGCGGGTTATCGTTGAATTTGCCGGTAATTGAGGAGCTTCCAAAGGATCAAGAGTTGAGTTGGAAGAAGAGGGGTACCGAGAAAAGAAAAAACATTCGAGCAATAATTCCTGGACTTCATCCGCCCGGCGAAGAACGTTGCAGGGTATCCTTTCGATTCGAAAGTGTAGGGCCCGTTTTTACGACCCGAGAACAATTTTGAGCAACGCGCCCGGGGCGCATAGTTTTGTTCGAGACCGAAGCTGAAACGGGTTGACATCCGGACTTTCAGACCCGTATCGTGTCGAAAGCACTTCGAAACTTGTTCCCTCCTCATGAAAAGGACATCTCGTCTGACAACGGGACAGGCTCTGGTTCGGTTTCTCGCTCGGCAATTTGTCGAAAGAGACGGTAAAGAAAGCCGGTTTATTGAAGGGATCTGGGGCATCTTCGGGCATGGGAATGTCGCCGGGCTCGGTCAAGGAATTGTCGAATTGAGCCGCGCTGAGGGCCTTCCCTTCTTCCGGCCCCAGAATGAGCAAGCGATGGTACATATCGCTGCTTCATTTGCCAAACAGCGCAATCGCCTCGCGACGTATGCTTGTACTACATCGATCGGCCCGGGCGCCACCAACATGGTTACTGGCGCGGCCGGAGCTAGTATCAACCGTATTCCGGTGCTGTTACTGCCGAGCGATTACTTTGCCAATCGGATTCCAGATCCTGTGCTGCAACAGCTGGAGCATCCTCTAGAGCACGACGCGAGTGTGAATGATGCCTTCCGACCGGTCTCGAAGTTTTTCGATCGGATCTCCCGACCGGAGCAACTGATGGCGAGCCTATTAGAAGCTTTCCGCGTGCTTACCGATCCGGCCGAGACAGGGGCCGTGACGATTTGTCTTCCGGAAGATGTTCAAGCCGAAGCGTTCGATTGGCCGGAAGAATTCTTCGCTGAGAAGCGGGTTTGGCATGTCCGCCGCCCGCTGATGGAGCCCGAGCTCATCGCGAAGGTTACAACACTGATTAAAGATGCAAAACGACCGCTGATTATTTCCGGGGGAGGAACGATCTATTCCGAGGCTTCGGAAGATTTGCGGCAACTGGTTGAGAAGTTTGGTATCCCGGTTGTAGAAACGCAGGCGGGCAAGGGTGTTTTGCCATGGAATCATCCGCTGAATGCCGGCCCGGTCGGCTCCAATGGCTCAACGGCCGCCAATAAACTGGCGAAAGAAGCTGACCTGATCGTCGCGCTTGGCACCCGTCTCAGCGACTTTACAACTGCGTCAAAATCGGCTTTCGAAAACCGAGGTGTCCGATTTGTGGGGATTAACATAGCCCCAATCGACGCTCACAAATTGAGCGCTCTGGCCGTGGTAGCAGATGCGAAGCGATCGCTCAATGCGCTGGAACAAGCTCTTGATGAAGTGGGATATCAAGGAACCCCGGATGCTTATCGCGATGAGATCAGAAATCTGAAAGCAACTTGGGACGCCAACGTTACAGAACTGAGGACCCCTGGTTCCGGAACATTGGCCGAAACAGCCGTGATCGGCGTCGTGAACGAGACATTGGGAGGAAAAGCAACGGTTGTCTGTGCAGCGGGAGGAATGCCGGGTGAGCTCCTGCGGTTGTGGCGGCCAGAAGATCCAAAAGCGTATCATCTGGAATACGGTTATTCGTGCATGGGATACGAGATTGCTGGTGGCCTCGGAGTGAAGCTCGCTGAGCCGGACCGCGACGTTGTTGTTATGGTCGGCGACGGTTCATACTTGATGATGAACTCGGAGATTGTTACTGCCGTTGGGGAAGGTCTGCGCTTCACCATCGTGTTGGTCGATAATCACGGATACCAATGCATCCTTGGATTGCAGCGTGGTGTTGGCGTCGCGGATTTCGGTAACGAGTTGCGGTATCGCGACCCCAAGAGTGGGCAGCTCATTGGGGGATATATTTCGGTCGATTTCCAGAAGCATGCCGAAGCCATGGGAGCCAAAGCGATTTTGGCAGAGACGGCGGACCAGCTCGGAAAGGCCCTGGTAGCCGCTCGGCAGGCCGATCGGGTAACTGTGATCGTCGTTCCGGTCGATCCGGAAAAACGCATGCCTGGCTTGGGCACGTGGTGGGATGTGCCGGTTGCAGAAGTCAGTAGCGCTGAAAAGACGCAAGAGACGCGACGGCGTTACGAAGAAGCTGCCGAAAAACAACGCCCTGTGCTTTGATGAAACTCGCGACAGCGACGGGGATCGAGCGAGAACGAGCGAGAACGACGACACGATAACCGAGCTGCGCAGGACCTTTCCATCTAGAGAGCCTGGTTAGCCAATAAACAAGAATGAGCACAGAGACAGATTACAAGGAGTTGGAAACGCTAGCGCGCCGGGCGCGCTGGCTGGTGTTAAGCACCGTTGCGAAAAGCGGTGCCGGTCATGTTGGCGGTCCGATGTCGGCGACGGAGCTGCTGATTTCCCTCTATTTCCGCGTCATGGCGATCCGACCAGAGGAACCGCATTGGCCGGGACGAGATCGTTTCATTCTTTCAAAAGGCCACTCGGCAATCGGCCAGTATACCGTGATGGCGTTGCGCGGCTTTTTTCCGGTCGAAGAGTTGCAGACTTTTGACAAAGGCCACTCGAGGCTCCAGGGGCACCCCGACGTAACAAAATTACCGGGACTCGAGACCTCTACTGGATCACTCGGACAGGGCCTGTCGGTCGGGCTCGGATTCGCTTTGGGAGCGAGACTGAGCGGACAAAGGTTCCACACCTACGTGATGCTGGGAGACGGTGAACTGCAAGAGGGCATGGTGTGGGAAGCTTTGCACATTGCGCCGAGGTACAACCTGGGGAACTTAACCGCAATCGTCGATTGGAACGGCCTCCAACAGTTTGGCTGGCCGGTGGCGCCTGGTGACGAGCACAGCGGCGATCGGCGTGATCCTTGGGCAGGAGTTAACCTCGCGATGGCTATCGGCGCGCTTGGCTGGAGGATTCTTGAAGTTGATGGCAACGACTTTAGTCAAGTCATTCCCGCACTGGAAGAGTGTAAGCGCTGGACCCAGACACGTCAGCCGACCATGGTCCTCGCGCACACAACGAAAGGCAAAGGTCTGTCATTCACGGTGGGCAAGTATGAATGGCACTCGAAAGTGGCTAACGCGCAAGAGTTAGAACAGGCAAAACGTGAACTCGGAATTGCGGAGGCATCCGTATGAAGGCTTTGCGCGACGTGTTTGGAGACACATTGGTCGAGTTGGCCCACACCAACCGCAAGATTGTGGTTCTTGACGGTGACTTAGCGAATTCTACCAAGGCGGACAAGTTCGCCAAGGCTCATCCGGATCGATTTCTTGAAATGGGAATCGCCGAACAGAATCTGGTTGGAACAGCGGTCGGCATGGCAGCAGTTGGGTTTATCCCATGGCTTTCCTCTTTTACGGTCTTTTTCACGCATCGGGCCGCAGATCCAATGCGAATGCTGGTTGCTCAGACCAATGCGAACGTAAAGATCGGCGCGGCCTATTCGGGATTGTTAACCGGGCTGACCGGGAAAACGCATCAAGACGTTGAAGATCTGGCAATCATGCGAGCGATGCCGGGAATGACGGTTCTGGCGCCGGCTGACGAAGTGGAGTGCGAAGCGGTGATCCGATGGGCGACCGAGCACGCCGGACCTGTCTACCTGCGCCTGACCAGAGATCCCAGCCCGGCCGTTTTTGGAAATGAATATAGGTTCGTCCCCGGCGCGACTCATTTGCTGCGACCGACAGGGAAGGCGGCAGGAAAGCTCGATCTTCTTCTGATCTCGACCGGTCCCCAGAGCGTTCGATGTGTAGAGGCAGCTGACAAATTGGCAGCACAAGGTGTTTCGGCCGCAGTTTTGCATGTGCCGTGCATCAAGCCGGTAAATGTGAACGAGATCATCGAGACTTGCGATCTGGCGCCGATCATCTTCACGGTAGAAGAGCACACAACCTATGGCGGACTGGGCGGGCTGGTGGCAGAGATTTTATCAGAACATGCGCCCAAGCGTGTGATCCGTTTTGGGATCGAGGATCGCTGGGGTGAATCAGCGCCAAACGATTTCTTACTCGATCAATTTCGACTTTCGCCGGGACCTCTTAGCGAAAGGATTCTTCAAACACTGAAAACCAGGAAATGAAAAGCGTCGTCGCGTTGGAATCGTTACGGATCGCAGCTGCTGCCACCAAGAGCTGGAAGGAAAATAGAAACGTCAAGATTTCGGAGGTCGGCTAGATGACAATTGAGAAAAAAATGATCGGCGTGGCGTTTCTCGGCGTCGGCCGGATGGGAGAAACCCATCTGCGAAACTTGCGCAGCGTTCCAGGAGTAAAGGTCGTTGTCGTGGCTGACCCAAGTCAGGAGGCTGCGCAACGCGGTCAGGAACTCTCTGGCGCCGAGCTGGCAATTACCGATGTCGAAAAAGCGATCGAACATGCCGCTGTCGACGCTGTTATCATTGTTACTCCAACCAATACGCATGCTCGTCTGATCGAGCTGGCGGCGAAGGCCGGAAAAGCGATCTTCAGCGAGAAGCCGATTGCCTTGGACCTCGAAGAAACCCAGCGTGTTGTCGAGGTTGTAAAAGAGCAAGGCGTAGCGATGCAGCTAGGATTCATGCGCCGCTTTGATCCGGGTTACGCAAAAGCTAAACAAAGGATTCAGGCGGGAGAGCTCGGCAAACTCGAAACCTTCCGCGCTCTCAGCCGGGACACCTATCCGCCCGAGCTGAAGTTCCTGTTGGGAAGCGGCGGCCTTTTTGTCGACATGGCCGTGCACGACCTGGATCTCGCGAGGTTCCTGGTTGGCGAAGTAGACGAAGTCTGCGCCTGGGGCGGCGTTCTGATCGATGAGCGATTTTCAAAGGCAAACGATGTGGATACCGCGGTCACACTTCTGCGGTTCCGCGACGGAGTGTTGGGTGTCATGGAAACGTCGCGCAGATCAAATTGGGGTTACGATATTCGAACCGAAGTCGCAGGATCTCTCGGCAAGGTGGTGATTGAAGCGCCGCAGAAAACGCCGTTGCTTTTCGCAAGAGACTTTCATTCTACCTTCGATCACTACGAGAATTTCCCTGATCGGTTCGAGCTCGGATATCGGCTGGAACTTGAAGCTTTTTTCGATGCTTTAAAGAATGGCCGTCTGCCATCACCCGGCCCGGAAGACGCTTTAGAAACGCTGCGCTTGGCTTTGGCGGTCGCAAAAAGCTGGCAAGAAAAGCGGTCAGTCAAGGTCTCGGAGATTCACGTATGACAGCTGAAACGCGCCGGAACAAGATCATCGAATTCTTGGAAGACGAAGGCAACGTCAAGGTTGAAGAGCTGTCAGAACGTTTCGCTGTCAGTCAAGTCACTGTGCGTAAAGATTTAGCTGAGCTCGAAGAACAGGGACTCCTGCAACGAACCTATGGAGGGGCGGTTTACTCTCACCGGAGCCGGTTCAATGTTTCGTTTCGAGGCAAACTACGACTGCATGCGCAGCAGAAGGATGCCATTGCGGCGGCAGCGCTGAACTATATTCATGAAGGGGACACGGTCATCATCGATGCAGGGAGTACCACGCTAGCGCTGGCGCGTGCGCTGGTCGGGAAATTCCATTCGCTATACGTCATTACGATTTCAGTCCCAGTCGCGCTCGAGCTATCGCAAGTAGGGCACGAAATCCTTTTGGTCGGCGGCCAGGTGCGAAATCATAGCCTTGCGTTGATCGGGCCGACAGCGGTCAAGACGCTACAAGCCTTTCACGCGGATCGCGCATTTCTTGGGAGCTCTGGCATCACTCTCGCCCATGGGCACAGCACGCCCAATCCTTTAGATGCCGAGGTTAAACAGGCGATGATCAAATCAGCAGACGAGAGCTATATTTTGACTGACTCATCCAAGTTTGGTCACGCCTGTCTGGCGAGCTTTGCCAAGCTAGCAGAAATTCATCTGACGCTCACGGACCCGGGCATGCCCCCGGAGTTTCAACAAGAGTTTAGTCGCCGCGGCGTAGGGTTCGAGA
>Ga0207684_10002654_pt1 | contig 17895 bp, 15 predicted proteins | sample KBSK5501metaG_FD_184342 | JGI IMG/M metagenome (GOLD analysis project Ga0207684, IMG submission 184342) | Corn, switchgrass and miscanthus rhizosphere microbial communities from Kellogg Biological Station, Michigan, USA - KBS K5-50-1 metaG... | ecosystem: Host-associated > Plants > Roots >...
GCTGAAAGCGGCCTTCGATCCGGGGAACCGTCATGCCGATGCAAGTCGTCAACAGCGCAACGCTGATGTGCTCGTTCGGCACCACGCCGTCGAGCCTCGTCGTATTGCCGACCAACCGCGTGATGTGCGGCAACCAATACGCCGCCAACATCATGGACCACATCTCGATGGTCAACATCATGCCGTTCGGCATGTGCATCAGCCTCGCCAACCCGCAGGTCGCAGCCGCGACCGCCGCGGCGCTCGGCGTCTTGACGCCGCAGCCCTGCATTCCGATGACGATGACGCCCTGGGTCCCGGGCGCGATCACCGATCTATTGGGCAATCAGCCGGCGCTCGACAACATCTCGACCTGCCTATGCAACTGGGCCGGCGTCATCACAGTCACCAACCCCGGCCAGACCACGACGATGATTCCGTAGCAGATGAGATCCAAGAATATAAAAGTGTCACGTAGGAGAACCCTTCGAAAATTAGCTCAACGATATCGGCTCTAAATGGACTCCTCAAATGCTTAAACCTTTGCGTGACGATCTGATCTTGAACGGACTGATTTCGCTCGGGGCAATTGGACGGCAAAACGCTCCGGGCGGGACTAGCCGGTCTGGAAAGTCAGCGCACCCCGCATCGCCTAGCGGGGGTTGCGGTCCCGGCTTCAGCGGCCTATGTGCAATACTAGGAGCGGCGCAAGCCACAACCAGCCCACAAGTCAGCGGTCAGAACAATCCTACCGCATCCTCGACGCAGACAAAGTTTTTGAAACGACCCGATGGACCGTTCGTACCGATCAACTCCCATTTGAATTCGCTCACAGCCGATTTGCGGGCCGAATATCAAAACTTCTACGATTGGTGCCTCATCAGCACAGATCCCAAACGAATTACAGCTCTCGTCCAGAAGATTAGCTCGGGAAAGGAAAGGTACCAAAGGGTATCCAATAAGGTGAACGGGATACCGTGGTACTTTATCGGGATCGTTCATTACCGAGAAGCAGATTGCAAGTTCGATCGCCACCTTCACGATGGCGAACTCATGTGGGAAGAGGACAAGAACGGCGTAATTAAAGACGCAAATGGCGCTCCGAGATGGCTGCGGACCAAAGGTGTGCCCGCCGGTCGCCCATTAATTTGGCCACCCCCGTCGAATGAATCCGATGCCTGGGTATGGAGCGCCGTGGATGCGCTTACGTCAAAGGGCTTCGTAGACGAGAAAGATTGGACGATCCCAGCAATGCTTTGGCGGTTCGAGCGATGGAATGGGGCCGGCTACAGACTGTACCGCAAAATACCGTCACCTTATCTCTGGGCGGGTTCAAATATTTACGTGAAAGGATTTTATTCAGCTGATGGCAAATACGACTCTAATCTCGTTGAGAGCCGGCCAGGGGCAGCAGTGGTACTAAAAAGTATATTGCCGGCGTTGCCCGCTCCGACGTCGTGATCATGCCCATTGTGAGGGCTCGCATGATCTACAAAGACGCGAGGCTTCTGGAGCACCTTCCGCAACGACGAAATATCCAGGCATTTCCAGGTCTACCCGGCCGCCGCGGCGGCGGTGCATACGGCGCAGAACGGAGCGCCGGTCTGCGAGGCCTGCTTCAGGCTCTGTGCCTGCGGCGAGTCGCTGAGGTTTTCCGTGACATAGGTAGGGGCGGTACCGGGATCGGGCTTCTTCCCGGTATTGGCTTTGGGTAGCGCCTGGCCGGGCTTGCGGTCGTCGGCCTCCTGCGGCTGGCTCGGCGCCATCGGCTGGGCGGTCAAAGACCCCGGCGAGCCGCCGCTGTTGATCATGACCAAGGGCGATCCGACGATCGTGATGCCGGCCGGGCTTATGTCGATGAAGCTGGAGCCGGCTTTCAAGGTGAGCTGGATGCCGGCCTCGATCGCGACGTTCATCCCGGCCTTGAGCGCGGCGTTCTGCCCGAGCTTCTGGTGCAGATCCTCGGCGGCGTCTAAGGACACCGTGCCGCCGACCTTCTCGCGCTGGTTGCCCTCGACGATCAGGTGCTTGCCGCCGTCGACCTTCTCGAACTGATGCCGCCCGACGATCAGGTAACGATCGTGGCCGATCCATTCCTTGGTGTCGTGCTTGATGCGGATGTCCTGGTCGTGCTCGCCGTGCATGAAGATCTGTTCGCTGCCGGCCTTGTCCTCGAAGGACAGCTCGTTGAATCCGCTCGCGTTTGGGGTCGAGCGGGTGCGAAACACAGTGCGGGTCTTGTTGTCGGGCAGCGCGTCGGGCGGCATCGCGGTGGCGTTGTAGAAGCAGCCGGTGACGATCGGCTTGTCGGGGTCGCCTTCGAGGAATTCGACGATCGCCTCCATGCCGATGCGCGGGATCGTTTGGGCGCCCCATTGCTTGCCCGACCAGTTCTGCGCGACTCGCAGGAACACCGAGCTGTTCTCGTCGGCCTTGCCATAGCGGTCCCAGCGGAACTGCACCTTCACCCGGCCGTATTCGTCGGTATAGATCTCCTCGCCCTTGGGGCCGACGACGGTCGCGGTCTGCGGCCCGTGCATGACCGGGACCGGCGTGTTGCGCGGCGGCCGGAATACGGTCTTGGCCGGCAATCCGACAAAGCTGTTCGAGTAATGTGACGGGCCCGCGTCGGCGCGGGTATAGCTGGTTTCCACCGCATGGTGCTGCACCGAGAGTAGCGCGTACTCCTTGCCCTCCTCGGCTCGGATCTGATGGTGCTGCAGCGTGAAGGTTTCGCCGGCGCGGAAGCTCGGCACCATGCCCTGGCCGCTGACGGTGTGGTATTCCGCCTCTTCCGTCTCGATGCGCGTGCGAGCGAGCGCGCTGCCGGCGTCCTTGTCGAGGTAGAGACCGGGGTAATCGAAGAATTCGTACTGCTTCATCCGCGCGGGCCCGGCGACGGTCGGCTGATCGGCAGTCAAATCGGTCTGCGGTTTCTTGAAATCGTAATCGGTCAGCGTCCATTTGCCGGGCCGAAACTCGTAGGTGTGATGCCAGCCATGGACGTGCTCCCATTCCGGCTGCGACACGAACGACACCTTGTCCTGCTCGCCCGGTTTGAACACGTTCGCCGCGTCGGCAAAAATCGCCTTGTGCTTGCCGTTCTCGTGCTTGAAAAAATAGAAGATGCCTTCGTGCTCCAATAGCCGTGACACGAAATTGAAGTCGGTCTCGCGGTACTGCACCTTGTATTCGTATTCCTTGTAGGTTTTTTGAGTGCGGAACTCGAAATCGCTGAAGCCATGGTCCGAGAAGACCTGCTTGACGATGTCGACGACGTTCTTCTTCTGGAAGATACGGGAATTGGCGCTGCGAGTGAGGAACCACAGCCAAGGTACGATGCGCGCGTGATAGACGCGACCGCCACCATCGGCCGGTTCGGCCGCGAAAAAGTTACTGATGAAGCCGTTGAAGAACGAGCGTTCGCCGCCGCGCGGTTTGATCGAAAAGGTGACGTTCTCGCCGATCAGCTTCTTGTCGTCGACGGTATCGTCGCCGGCGAGCATTTCGAGATCGAACTCGAAGAGCTGCGACACGGCCTCGTGGCCGGAGATCCCGATCAGCAGGAAATGATCCTTGCCGAGCGGCGTCTCGACCGCGATCAGCCGTTCGTCCTGGGTAAAATCCTGAGGCATCGGGATACCCGTTATTCAGAAAGGTTTAGTGCGAACCCAATCCTACTCACGGCACGGTAATGGTGGCGGTATTCGATTGCATTCGGATCAAAGGTTGATCCCCGATGCTCGGGTTAAACGCCTCGTAAGTAACATTGATTTGGCTCCGTGCCGGGATTGCATAATAATCATTCAGCGGAATCTTCGACGCAACCACCTGCTGCGCCCCTAGCAGTATAAATTCGTCCGGACCCGGCGACGATCTTTTGACAGTGCGACCGAGATATTCCACGGGCTGTCCGTCGGCCGTGATGTTGAAGTGTTCGCCATCCATCTTTCCCTCCGGTAGCGTCAAACGCCTCCACAGGCGGACGGGCGTGCTGCCTTCATTGCGAAACCCGACCTGTGCGACGACAGTTGAACCAGTCGGGTTCTCGAGCCGGACGCGTACAGCGATATTCGGTTGCGTATTCGGATCCATCCCGGCCAACGTACTCCCTTGCATCAGGATGAGCACTAAGGGTGCCAAATTAACGCAGCACCGCCTATTGCCCCTCCACGAAATATTCGAACGAGTCCGCGTTCGCCTGTGCCTTGGCAGGATCGGTCTTCGCCAGCTCCTGAGCATCCTTCGTACCGTAGACATTGTCCTTCGTACCGCCGACCGAATTAAAATGCGACATCTCATGGACGAGCGTGCCCGCCTTCGAATCCTTCCCGGTCGCCGGCGCACCTGGGAAGGAATTCCCTAGATAGATCTTGGTGTCGTCGTTTGGATAGACGTAGGCGTAGCAATCTTCTTCCCCCGGCTCAGCCGCATGAAAGTCATCAGTCGTCAACTTAGACAACTTATCCAGCTCGTTGTTCGTGCGATCGAGCATTTTTTGGCGAGTCGCCTCACTCGCGTCGCCAAACCATTTCTTCGCTCGGTCTTGCGTTGCCTGATCCCAGGTTTCCAGATCTTTCTTCGTCTTCTCCAGCATTGCCTTGGCATCGGCCATTGCCTGCTTTACTTCGGTCTTACCGTGCTCGGACAGGGCTTTCGCCGGACAGGTGCCGGAGGGCGAACCCACCGGACAATCGAAGAAATTCGCGTCGGCATCTTTGCCGGCTTCGATCAGTTTTCCGATGGCCACACCGGCTCCGATCACCGCGGCGACACCGAGTACGACAAGTCCAGCGATGAGCAATGGGAGCATTATTTGGTCTCGCTGCGCGCCCGCTGACGCAACGCTTCTATGGCCGTTGCGTGCAGCCAACGCATGCGCCGGTCAGGGTCGGCGGGTGCGCGATTTCTCAGGATCTGCTGGGCCCATGGAAGACCGGGGTTGCGGTCGAACTCACGGCCGAAGGTAAACATCAGGTCGATGTATTTGCAGACGTCGCGCTCGGCTTCGAAGCCGTGCTCCCGAGCGCGCGTGATGCCGAATTCAATCAGCTGACCGGTCTTTACCTCCCCCAGAGCATCGCATTGCTCGGGAAAGAATTTCCGCAGGTGCACCCGCATGCGCGCGACGAAGTCGGCATGGGCGGCTTCGGCCAGCTTGTGCCAAGCGGCATCGCGTATCGTCAGCATTCGCCAAATCCCGAAACCGCGCTTGAATTTGTGCCGCGCCGAGCGCTTGTAACCCACAAACCCTACCGTATACGCTAGCCAACGTAAGCGCCGAGAAACCGGCAGGCAAGAACAGCAAGACCCGTCGAGCAACTGCAGCTTAATTGCGCCGCGAATGGGCGAGGGGGAACGGGCTCCCTCGGGGCGAGGTGGGGAACAATGAGCGATGCCCGAACCGACAGCACATCAACGCAGCCGAACCGGCTGGTAGCGCTGCTGTTCGGCTCGCAAATGGCTGGCGGGCGGCCCGAAACCGCACTCTACATGCTGCTCGATGCGGCGCGCGACCCCCGGATCTACGGCTGGCTAACCGAGTTTGGCGAAGCGGTCCAGCAGCGCTCGCTTTATCAGGGCGATGTGGGCGACAGCTTGGCGCATGTCTCGCCCTATCTTCTCGCACTGCGGGAGGACCAGCCAGGCTCGCTGCGCTTTGCCGAGGCCGGGTTCGGCCAGAGCTGGGGTTTGTTCCTAACATCCGCAGTGGGGTTCAATGATGTCCGCCGACATTTGCGCAAGTTCAACATCGTCTACCGCGAGGACGGGACCCCGCTCGTTTTCCGCTTTTTCGATCCACGCGTGTTGCGCGTGTTTCTGCCGACCTGTACGGAAGCCGAGTTGCGGCGCTTTTTCGGGCCGATCGACGCGTTTCTCGCCGAGAGCGAGGAAGGCGACGCGCTGATCCGTTTCACCCTAACCGGTGGCGAGCTTACGCAGTCGCGCCTACCGTTTCCGCGGTAAACCCGCCGGTACGTCTCTTCGGCTGGTCTTTGCCCGCGGCGCCCGTCGCCCGTTAAGAGCATTTTTCGGGTTTCACGTTCGCAAATGGCCGCCGGCTCGGCTATTCTGGAGCTTGAGGTCCCCCGTAATTTAAGTACAAGCCGCTCGTAATGACGCTTACCTTGTCGATGCTGCGCTGCCCGGATACCGTGGCACCCGAGTCGCGTTCGCTGCAAAGCGGCGAGTTCTCGATCGGCCGTGGCTCCGAGAATGATTGGGTGCTGGCCGATCCCGAACGCAGCATCTCGAAACGCCATTGCATGCTCGCCTACCGCTCGGGGTGCTGGCAGATCGCCGATTTGTCGACCAACGGTACCTTTCTGAATCGCAACAGCGAGCCGATCGGGCGTGGCCAACCGCACGATTTGCGCGATGGCGACCGAGTGCGGATCGGTCCCTATGAGATCGAGGTTCGCATCGTCGAGACTGCGGCGGCGCGGCCCGTGGCGGCCAGCCAGAACCCGTTCGACCTCGATCCGTTTGCCAATCCGCCGGCGGACTCCCCCGGCGGAAGGTTTGAGTCGGATCCGCTGTTGCGGCCGGCTGGATCATCAGATCCGTTAGCCGCCGGCTTCGGCTTACCGGGCGTCAACCTCCCGGCGGATTACGATCCGCTGGCGCCCGAACCGTCGGACGCGGTTTTCTCCGGCCCGGCCCAGGCCGATCACTCGCCGCATATCGAGGACGCCTTCATCCCACCGCCCGCCCGTTCGGTGCTGCCGGAGGATTGGGACCGCGAATTCCGCTCCTTCGCCGCATCGCCGGCGGCTTCGGAAGCGGCGCCGGTCGCGCAGATGCCGGCGCCCTCCCCTTCCCCCGCCATTTCGCCGCTCACATCGGCTCCTGCCGCGCCGCCAGAAGCGATTGTCGCGCCGACCCACGCACCCGCATCAACTCCGGCAGCGCCCGCGGCGGAAGCGGATCTGCTGACCGCCTTCCTGCGCGGCATCGGCGTGCCCGATCTGCGTCCGGGCGGTGACCCGGCTGTCGCGATGGAGGCGCTTGGTGCGGCGTTCCGTGCGCTCGTATCCGGGCTGCGCCGGGCATTGATGGCGCGCGCAGCCGTCAAGCGCGAGTTCCGGCTCGAACAGACGATGTTGCGCAGCCAGGGCAACAACCCGCTGAAATTCTCGGCGGACGACGAGGACGCGCTACGCGCGTTGCTCGGCGCCGGCCGGCGCACCGATATGAACGCCGCCGCCGCGGTGGCGGACGCGCTGCGCGATGTTCGGCTACATGAGCTTGCGACGGTCGTGGCGATGCAATCGGCGGTCCGGGCGCTGATGGAGGAACTCGATCCCGCCAAGCTGCGCCGCGCCGAGCGCGGCGGGCTGGATTTCGTACCGATGCAGCGCAAGGCCAATGCTTGGGAGGCCTTTGAGGCCTTGCATGCGAAGATCACTCACGCCTTGTCGGATGATTTCGACAGCGTGTTCGGCAAGAATTTCGCCCGGGCCTACGAACGCGCCCTCGCCGAGGTGTCGGCCAAGGAGGAAGATTGATGATCCGCCGGCGGTTGCTGCTGGCGCTCCCGGCGATTCTGGCGGCGCGCTGTTCCTCGCCGCCACCGCCGGCGGTATTGGCCCTGACCATGATCGGCGGGGCCGACCAGAACCCCGACCCGTCGGGGCAACCCGCTACCGTGGCGGTCAGGCTGTTTCAGCTGAAGAGCAATGCCGCATTCGAGCGCGCCGATGTCTTCGCGCTGACGGAACGTGAGCAACAAACTCTCGGCGGCGATGGCCTGGGCTCGGAGGAATTCGTCATAAAGCCGGGAGAAAGCCGCACGATCACCCGCGAGCTGAAACCCGGTGCGCAATTCATCGGCACGGCCGTCTTGTTTCGCGATATTGACCGGGGGCGGTGGCGCGGCGTTGCGCCCGTGGCCGCCAGCGGATCGTCGCGCCGCACCCTGACGATCACCCGGCTCACCGCGGCTCTCGCCTAGTCCCGAGGCCAATGATAGGCTGACGGCTCCGCTTCGGCAGGGGAAGCGCGTGGTAGTATGACGTGGACCAACCGGGTCGTTTGGCAGGAAGGCATGTTCCTGCGCGCCCAGCACTTCCAGCAGCAGGATCGCTGGCTGGAAGCCCTGGTGCGGACGCGCACCGCGCCCCTGCGTCCCCACCCCTGGGGCATCGTCGAGATGGCGATCGACCGCGAGCTGCTGGCGACCGGCCGTTTCGCGCTGACTTCGGCGATCGGCATGTTCGAGGACGGCACCCCCTTCGCGATCCCCGGCGAGACCGACCACCCGCCTCCCCTCGACCTGCCGGAAAGCACCCGCAATTCGGTGGTGTATCTCGCGGCTCCGGTGCGCCAGGCGGGGGCGGTCGAGGTCGCCGCCAATGGAGCCGACGGCCGCTATCAGCTGCGCGAATTCGAGGCTTACGACACACATTCCGCCTCGCCACAGCCGGCGCCCCTGCAGATCGGACGGTTGCGCCTCTCCTATATGCTGGAAACCGAGGAACGCGCCGGATACCTGTGCATCGGGCTGGCGCGGATCATCGAGGTGGCCGCAGACCGGCGCGCCTCGCTGGATGAGCGCTGGATCCCACCGGCGCTGCTGTGCTCGGGCGCCCCGCCGCTCGCCGGACTGATTACCGAATTTGCCGGCATGCTCAATCAGCGCGGCGAGGCGCTCGCCGCGCGGCTCACCGCGCCGGGCTCGCGCGGCGTCGCCGAGGTTGCCGATTTTCTACTGCTGCAATCGATCAACCGCTGGCAGAAGCTGCTGGCGCATTGGGCGGATTCGGGCAACGTGCACCCGGAGGAACTCTATTCGGTCTTCGTGCAGATGGCCGGCGAATTCGCCACCTTTACCGAGGCAACACGGCGTCCCAACAGCTACCCGGCTTATCGCCACGAAGACCTGCAGCGCAGCTTTGCGCCGGTCGTCGCCGATCTGCGCCGCTCGCTGTCGGCAGTGCTCGAACAGACCGCTGTCGCGATCCCGCTGCAGGAGCGGCGTTACGGCGTGAGGGTCGGTCCGATCACCGATCGCTCGATCCTACGCGCCGCGAGCTTCGTGCTGACGGTTCAAGCCGATGTACCGACCGAGACACTACAACGGCTGTTCCCGAGCCAGGTGAAGATCGGCGCGGTCGAGCACATCCGCGATCTCGTCAATGTCGCGATCCCCGGCATTGCGGTGCGCCCGCTGCCGGTCGCGCCGCGCCAGATCCCGTTCTATGCCGGTGCATCCTATTTCGAACTCGACCGCAATTCGCCGCATTGGCAGCAGATGCAATCCTCCGGCGGGTTCGCGATCCATGTCTCCGGCGAATTCCCGAATCTCCGCCTCGAATTGTGGGCGATCCGGGGTTAGCGGGCGACGAGCGCGTATATGAGCGACAACCCTTTTATCGAGCCGGAAGACAGCGAGCGGACCGTCATCCGCCCGATGCCCGGCGGCCGCCGATCCGCCGCCGATGCACCGGTGGGTGTCGCCGAGCCACCGCGGCCGAGCCCCGCTGCGGCTGTTTCGTCCGAAGGGGTCGAGACGCTCGCGATGGGCCTGAGCCCGCTGGTTGCCGCCGCGGCGCCGTTGCTGCAGCTGATGATTCGGCTGCGCAACACGGTCAATCAACCCGACCCCGGCGATCTGCGCGAGCGCGCGGTGCAGGCGATGCGCCGCTTCGAGCAGCAATCGCGCGACACCGGCGTGCCGATCGAACTGTTGCGTCCGGCGCATTATGCGCTGTGCGCCAGCCTCGACGACGTGGTCTTGAACACGCCTTGGGGCAGCACCGGCGTCTGGGACGCCCGCTCGCTGGTCTCGACCTTTCACCAGGAGGTCCGCAGCGGCGAGCGTTTTTTCGACCTACTGACGCAGATGCGGCAGAACCCCGGCAGGTTCCTGCCGGTCATCGAGCTGATGTACCTGTGCATGTCGCTCGGGTTTCAGGGCCGCTACCGGCTGTCGCCGCGCGGGCCGGCCGAACTCGACCGCTTGCGCGAGGAAACTTATGCGCTGATTTTGCGCCAGCGGCAGCTGGCCGAACCCGAACTGTCGCCGCATTGGCGAGGCTTGGCCGCTCCCTACCGCGGTGCCCGGCCCACAGTGCCGGTCTGGGTCGGCGCCAGTGTTGCCCTCGCCATCATAGCCGGCCTGTTTATCTGGTTTTCCACGACGCTCAACGCGTCCTCCGACAACCTGTTCGCGCGGTTGCTGAACGCACCGCCCGACCACATGCCGGCGATCGCCCGGGCGGCGCCGGTCGTCCCCGTGCCGCCGCCCGCCCAGCCAGCACCAGTGGCGACCGACGCGCTATGCGATTTCCTGAAACCGGAGGTCGATCAGGGCCTGGTCAGCGTCGTGTGCACGCCGCCGACGCCGCTCGTCCGCATCAAGAACCGCGGCATGTTCGCCTCCGGGAGCGCCACTGTCGAAGCCCGCTTCTTTCCCCTGCTGGACCGCATTGCGGCAGGGTTGAAGGACGAGCAGGGGCAGGTTCAGATCGTCGGCTATACCGATAACCAGGCGATCCGCAACAATCTGAAGTTCCCGTCGAATTTCCAGCTGTCTCTGGCGCGCGCCGAGGCGGCGAAAGCCATCATCGACCGCAAGATCGGCGATCGCTCGCGGACCGCCGCGGAAGGCCGGGGCGAATCTGACCCGCTCGCTCCAAACACCACGGCGGAGGGGCGCGAGGAGAACCGGCGGATCGAGATCGTGCTGCATCGGCCGCAGTAAAACAATGAGGGGTCTTTTCGGCTTCCTGATCGCGCGTTGGGCGCTCAGTTTCGTCGGCACCGCGCTGCTGGCGGCGCTGCTGTGGTTCTTTGGCCCGTTCGTGTCCTTCCTTGAAGATTGGGACGCGCGAGTCGTCCTCATCGCCCTGATGTTCATCGTCTGGGCCGGGACGAACCTGCTCCTCGATTGGCGGCGCCGTCGTCGCGATGCGGCTCTCGCCGAAGGAGTTGCGGCAACGCCCGCCGATCCGTCGGCCCTAGCCTCAGCCGAAGAGGCGGTCGCGCTGCAAGATAAGCTCGCGACCGCGCTGACATTGCTGCGCAAGGCGCGCGGCACCAAGGGGTATCTCTACGAGCAGCCCTGGTACGTGATCATCGGCCCTCCGGGCGCCGGCAAGACGACCGCGCTGCTGAATGCCGGGCTGAGGTTCCCGCTCGCCGCCGAGATGGGGCAGAACGCGGTTGCCGGTGTCGGCGGCACCCGGCTTTGCGAGTGGTGGTTCACCGAAGACGCCGTTCTGATCGACACGGCCGGCCGCTACACGACGCAGGATTCCGACACCGCAGTGGACCGGGCCGGCTGGGATGCTTTTCTCGGCCTGTTGAAGCGCACTCGCGTGCGGCAGCCGCTGAACGGCGTCATCGTCGCGATTGCGCTGACGGAAATTGCCGGGGCGGCACAGGGAGAACGGCTCGATCATGCCCGCGCGATCCGGCGGCGGATCAAGGAGCTAGAAGACCGGCTGTCGATACGTCTGCCGGTCTATGCCGTATTCACCAAGGCCGACCTGCTCGTCGGTTTCACCGAATTTTTTGATGACCTTGACCGCGAGAAGCGCGGTCAGGTGTGGGGCGCCACGTTCCCGCTGACCGACCGCGAAATCGGCCCCATTGCAGGCTTTCGCACGGAGTTCGAGGCTCTGATCGAGCGGCTGAACAGCCGGCTCTTGGAGCGCCTGCAGGCCGAGCGCAGCCCCGAACGGCGCGGCCTGATCGCGGGCTTTCCGTCACAATTCGCCAGCATGGAAGCACCGCTCGCCGAATTTCTGCAGGAGGCGTTTGGCGGTTCGCGGCTCGATCCCGCGCCGATGCTGCGCGGCGTCTATTTCACCTCCGGTACCCAGGAAGGCACCCCGATCGACCGGCTGACCGGGGTTCTGACGCGCGCCTTCGGCATCGATCAGCGGCGCGCGCCGAGCCTACGTCCCGAGCAGGGCCGCAGCTATTTTCTTGGCCGTCTCGTGCGAGAGGTAATCTTCGGCGAGGCGATGCTCGGCTCGGAAAGACCAGGCGCGGCGCGGCGCCGTGTGCTGCTGCGCGGCGGCGCCTTCGCCGCCGCGGCAGCCGCCGTCCTGATCGTCGGCGGCCTGCTGTGGCATGCGCGCAACGAGAACGAGCAGCAGATCGACGAGCTGGCCGCGGCGCTCGCCGGCTATGAGCAGACCGCGCGGGGTTTGCCGCGCGAACCGATCGCCGATGCCGACATGCCGCGCATCCTGCCGGTTATCGATCAGGCGCGGGCGTTGCCGCATGGCTACGACGATCGCAGGGCGCGCTCATCCTGGCTCCAGCTCGGGCTGTCGCAGCACGCCAAGCTCGCTGCCGGGTCGGAAGGCATCTATCGGCACGCACTGGAACGCGTGCTGTTCCCGCGGCTGCTGTGGCGCCTCGAAAGCCAGATGCACGACAATTTCGGCCGCCCGGATTTTCTATACCAGGCGACCCGCGTGTATCTGATGCTCGGCCGCGCCGGGCCGCTCGACCGCGATCTGGTGCGCGCCTGGATGCAGCTCGATTGGCAGGGCCGCTATCCCGGTGCGGTAATGGCGCCCTCGCGCGAGGCACTCGCCCGCCATCTCGACGCGCTGCTTGCCAACCCGCTGCCAACCGTGCCGCTCGACGACGCGCTGGTTGCCGCGGCCCGCGCGACCTTCAGCCGGGTGCCGCCGGCGACGCGCGCCTATTCCCTGATCGCGCCGTCTGCGGCAGCCCAGTCGATCCCGCCATGGCGCCCCGCCGACGCGCTAGGCGCGGGCGGCGTCGGGGTTTTCGTGCGAGCCACCGGCAAACCACTGACCGAGGGCGTTCCCGGTTTCTATACCGTCGATGGCTTTCACAAAGTGCTGCTGCCGGCGCTCGGCTACGCCGCCAAACAGGTATCGAGCGAAAGCTGGGTTCTGGGGACCCGCTCCGAACTGGCCCCGAACAGCGCCGAGGCGCGCCGGCTCGAGCAGGAGGTAATCGCGCTTTACCAGGCCGATTACGCCAAGCAGTGGGATGCGATGTTGAACGATCTCAACATCGCCCCGCTGCGCAACCCGCAACAGGCTTCCCAGGACCTTTATCTGCTGGCGTCGCCGCAATCGCCGATCCGCGATCTGCTGACCTCGATCGCCCGGCAACTGACCCTGTCGCAGCCGCCGCCAGGGATCGCCAGCGCCGGGGCGGGGGCAGCGGCGGCCGCGGGCAGTGCCGCGGCCACCGCAGGGAAACAGGCGGCCGGTCAAGCGGCGACACAGGCCGCGTCAAACGTCGCCTCGCAAGTCGTTCCCTATGCAGCGCAGGGTGTGGCGCAGCAGTCTCTGTCCGCCGCGGCGGCGCAGCTGACGCCGCTGCTCGCAGCGCAGGCGGCCAGCCCTCCGGTCGAGCCCGGCAAGGAAATCGACGAGCGCTATCGCGGGTTGCGCGACTATGTCGGCAGCGGCGCCGGCGCACCGATCGAGCAGACACTGAAGGCGGTTGATGCGTTGCGCCAACAGTTCGCCAAGCTGTCCTCCCCGGCGGCCGGTGGCGCTCCAGGTGCGGCGCCTGCGGTCCTCACCGGTGACGATCCGGTCGCGCTGTTGCGCGCCGAGGCGACCCGCGCGCCGCAACCCGTGAAGCGCTGGCTCGAGGCGATGATCACCAGCGGCACGGCCATTCGCAGCGGCAGCACCGCCGAGGAGGTCAAGAAGGCCTTCAGCGCGCCCGGCGGTCCGGCCAATCTGTGTCAGCGGGCGGTTGCCGGGCGCTACCCGTTCAGCCCCGGAGCGACGAACGAGATCCCGCTCGACGATTTCGGCAAGCTGCTGTCGCCGGGCGGTCTGCTCGACGGGTTCTTCAACACGCAGCTGCGGCCGTTTGTCGATACCAGCGGACCGGTGTGGCGGGGTCAGACGGTTGGCGGCGTGCCGCCGCCGGTGTCGCAGGCCGATCTCGCGAAATTTCAGCAGGCGGCAAAAATCCGCGACATGTTTTTCACGGCCGGCGCGACGCCGACTGTGCGCTTCGATGTCATACCGGTATCGCTCGACCGCGGCGCCACGCAGGTCACCCTCGATCTCGGCGGCACGACGATCACCTATGCGAGCGGGCCGCCGCGCGCGACCCAGGTCACCTGGCCCGGCGCCAATGGCATGAGCAATGTTCGGCTGGCGTTCGATCCGCCTTCCTCCGGCACGACCGGCGTGCTGCAGGAGAACGGGCCTTGGGCCCTCTTCCGTTTGTTCGAGCGGGGCCAGTTGAAGCAGGTCGGTTCGGCGGACCGTTATCAGCTGACATTTCGCGTCGGCGACCGCGAGGCTATCTTCGAGCTGCGTGCCGGCTCGGTCCTGAACCCGTTCGCCGGCAGCATGTTGCGAGGATTCCAGTGCCCGAACATGTGACCGACGGCCAGTCGACTTCCCTACTCCGGGATGCCGCGATCGGGTTCTACGGCAAGATCCCGGCGCGAGGCGATTTCGTGTGTGTCGGATTGCCGCGCGGCTTTGTCGATCCCTGGCACGCCTGGATAGAGCGCATGCTGGTGGCGAGCCGTGCCGAACTCGGTGATGAATGGCAACCGGCTTGGCTCGAGGCGGCGGTCTGGCGCTTCGCGCTGCCGGCCGGGCTGTGCGGGCCGGATCCTGCCGCGGGATTATGGCTGCCCAGCGTCGATCGGGTCGGCCGATATTTCCCGCTGACCTTTGCCGTTGTCGCTCGCCCACGTGATCTGATCGAGCTGATCCGCGACGCCGGCGGATTTTTCCATATTGCCGAGGAGGCCGGACGCGCGGCCTTGGAGGACGATCTGCCGCCCGAGGCGCTTGCCGCTCGTCTCGCCGACATCGCAGACACCCCGCTGCTTGACCCGAGCATTGATCCGGCGCCGCTCGCGGCGGCAGACGGCGTTTGGTGGACCGAAGGGGGGCCGCGCGTTCCATCGCGCGCCTTTACCCTCCGCGACCTGCCGGACGGGGCGACCTTCACCGCGATGCTCGACGCACGAAGCGTGATGCCGCAGCCCCTCGAGCCGGTTGCCCGCGAATGACGATCGCGCCGATTGCAGCCAGCGTGTCATCGGCCGGGCGGTTTCGCTCCTGGGCCGCCACGCATGTCGGCACGGTTCGTACGCGCAATGAGGACAATTTTGTCAATCGTCCCGATCTCGGCGTGTGGGCTGTCGCGGACGGCGCCGGCGGTCACCAGGCGGGCGAGGTCGCCGCCGCCATGGTCACTGAGGCGCTGGGCGGGGTGCCGGGCGGACTCGGCGCGGCGCAATTGCTGCACGAAGCGCGCGCTCGGATTGTCCGCGCCCACGACCTACTGCGTGCCGAGGCGGCGCGCCGCGGTGCCGATGCGATGCTGGCGACGACGGTCGTCGTTCTGCTGGCACGCGGCGATCACTACGCCTGCCTGTGGGCGGGAGATTCACGGGCCTACCTACTGCGCTGGGGACGACTGATCCAGGTGACCCACGACCACAGCCTAGTGCAGGAACTGGTCGACGCCGGCACGATCAGCGCGGAGGATGCCCTGCACCATCCGCGCGCCAATATCATAACTCGGGCAATCGGCGCCGATAGCGAGCCGCTCGACCTCGATAAGGTGAGCGACCGGCTGCAGCCGGGCGACCGGTTCCTGTTGTGCAGCGACGGGCTTTCGAAAACCGTCCCGCAAGGCGATCTCGCCGATCTGCTGGCCAGGGCGGAAACGCCGGCCGAGCAGCTCGTCTCCGCCGCTTTGGAGCGGCGCGCCGACGATAACGTCACCGCCGTTGCGATCGAGGTGCTGCCGACCGCCGCGTAGTGCCGCGAGCGCTTTGGCGATGGTCATCCATCCCGTTGTGCCGCGCCGTCAAGGCCGGACAGCGCGGCGCAGCCCAGAATCAAGGATCAGCGATCGACCCAGACATCGGCAAGGTCTTGGCCGATGTACTGGCTCGGTGACATGTTCCAGCCCTTGAATTTTGCCGCGGAAACGACAATGCGGTTCCACCACAGGAGCGGCACCGTGGCCGCCTCGGTCAGTGCATGCCGCTCAAAATCGCGCACTATTTTCGCGCGTTCCCGAGTATCGGTGCTGATCGCCTGACCGATATACAACGCATCGAGGAACCGGTCGGTCGAGCCGGCGTGATTGCTCGGCGACAGGTCGCGTGACACATACCGGGCAAGGCAGATCGTCGGATCATCAAAATAGTCGGCAGCGAGATCGATCGCCGCGGCGAACTTCCCGGTTTCGAGCGCGCTCTGCCATTCCTTGGTGGTCAGCAATTCGTGCGTCGCCTTCACCCCGATCTCGCGCCACGCATCGACGACGAAATTGCCGGCGCCGTGATACGGCACCGGGACGTCCTTGCGGTTTGTCAGGGTGAGTTCGAGATTGGTGACCCCGGCCTCGGCGAGCAACCGCTTGGCTTCGGCACGCGAGGCGGCGATATCGCGGGAAAAGCCGGGCATCGTCACCAGCTCCGCCTCGGGCGTCGCTAGTGCCGACCCCGGCCGCATAAGCCCGCCGACATATTTGAGAAACGTCGTGTTGGCGAGCGCGTCGGCGCCGTTCCAGCGGTCGATGGCGAGAGACAGCGCGCGCCGTACGCGCGCATCGTTGAATGGTGGCTGGTTGGCGTTGAAGACGAGAGCAACATAGCTGGTCCACGGACCCTCGCGCACCTCGACACGATTACCGGCGGTTTCCACCATCTCGTCGCGCTCGGTCGGGGTGAAGCTGCGGAACTGGGCCATGATGCGGCCGCTCTCCATCGCCTTGACCGCCGTGGCTTGGGGGATGAATTCGGCGCGGTAGCCGTCAAGGTAGGGTTTTCCGGATTGGAAATACTTCTCCCAACGCTTGCCTGACCAGTGGTCGCCCTTCACATGCTCGACGAAGACGAACGGGCCGGTGCCGAGAATGTGCGTCTTCGGGAATTGCGCGTCCTCGGCGAGCTTCGTGGCGCTGTAGATGCAGTTCCACGGCGAGCCGAAATTCGCCAGCATCGCCGCATCCGGCCATTGCAGGTGAAACACGATGGTCTGCGGGTCGGGCGTGTCGATGCTCGTGATCGCGGCGTAATCGGCCTGGCGCACCGAGGTAACACCCTGCGGCGGATGGATGATGCGCTCATAGCTCACCTTCACATCGGCCGAGGTCAATTTCGATCCGTCGTGAAACAGCACGTTGGGGCGCAACTTGAAGGTGTAGGTACGCCGGTCCGGCGAGACGGTCCAGGATTCGGCCAGATCGCCCACCACCTGCGGATAGTTGGCGGTGTCGAATTTGAGGAGTGTGGAGTAGTGCGGCGCCACGACGTGGATCAGAACGAAGGAGAAATTGGCGTGGCAGTCGTAGTTGGGCGGCTCGGCGTCGACGGCAAATGGCAGGATGCCGCCGCGCTGCGGCGACGACGCGGCGCCGGCGAAACCGGGAAGGGCAAGGAAAACCGCGCAGCAAGCGATAGCCAGCCGGCGAAACGTCGTGCGCCGGCGGGCCCAGCCGTCGACCGGCACGCGCGTGGGCTCGTTCTTCATTGCAATCTCCAGCGAAAGAGGTTGTTGCCTGCGGCGGTGCTCAACGGGACTGACCGGTCTGCCAGCGGCTGTACTGCTGGAAGAGCTCTTCCTTTTCCTTGTCGGTCATCGCTCCACCCCCGGCCGTGCGCCGGTGCTCGTCGATGAAATGGGCAAACATCGCTTTGACGTCGTCCGGCTTGGGCGCGTTGGCGACCTGCATATTGCGCTGCAGCCACTGTTCGGCGGGCTGATAGCGGCGCCAGCCCGGCAGTTCGGCGGTCAGGTTCACATCGCGCCATTTCGGGTGATGCCCGGGCTCGAGCAGCGATTGGAACCCGGTGAAAAACACATCGACGAAATTTGCGATATTGCGGTAGCGCTCTGGCGATTGCCGCAGATCAGCAACCGCCAGTACGCTGCCGACGGCGACCGTGTCGACGGCTCGGTCCTGTGCTACCAAACC
>Ga0207684_10002656_pt1 | contig 17890 bp, 13 predicted proteins | sample KBSK5501metaG_FD_184342 | JGI IMG/M metagenome (GOLD analysis project Ga0207684, IMG submission 184342) | Corn, switchgrass and miscanthus rhizosphere microbial communities from Kellogg Biological Station, Michigan, USA - KBS K5-50-1 metaG... | ecosystem: Host-associated > Plants > Roots >...
CGTGCTCGGCACGATCTCCTTCATGGCCCGGCAGGCCTCGATCCCGCTGCTCCTGGGCATCCGGATGTCCATGAGCACGACGTCGGGCAGCGCTTCGCCGGCCTTCTCGACCGCCTCGGCCCCGTCGCTTGCCTCCCCGACCAGCTCGATGTCGGCCTCCTCGGTGAGGACCATCTCCAGGCCGCGCCGGAACAGCGCGTGGTCGTCGACGATCAGCACGCGGATCGGATCAGCCCTCCGATGGACGCCCTGCACCCCGTCAGTGGCTCCGGGATCTCCGGCCATCTCGCGTCCTCCTGACCCTGCCCGGCCCTTTCCGTGTGCCTTGGGATCACACTCTGGCCGACGCGGGCGCCACCGCGCAAACTCCGGCCGGGTTACCCTCCCCCTCCGTTCGCCGCTATATCCGGCCCCGCCTGCTCGACCAGGCGGATCAGCCCGTACTGGTAGCCGTGCCGGCGGTAGACCACGCTCGGGAGGCCGCACCGCTCGTCCCGGAACAGGTAGAAATCGTGTCCCACGAGCTCCATCTCCAGCAGTGCCTGGTCCACGCTGACCGGCCCGGCGGCGTGGAACTTCTCCCGGACCACGACCGGTCCGTCCCCCTCCATCTGGATGGGAACGACACCGCCCTCGACGCCATCCTGATCGCCCGGCGCGGCCACGGCGTAGTCCGGTTCCGCGCCGTTGCCCATGGCCCCGGCCGGGCCAGCGCCCGCAGCCGCAGCCGTCAGGTCCGGGCCAGTCCGCTGGCCGGGAACCCGGCCGACCTGGAGCGCGCCGTGCCGGGCCGCTTTGCGCCGGTCACCGGAGCGCCGCAGGCGCTCTTCGAGCTTGGCCAGCGCACGGTCGAGCGCGGAGAACCTGTCGTCCGCCGCGGCTTCCGCGCGGATGGCCGGCCCACGGGACCGGATGGTCAGTTCGACGCGCTCCCGCCGGTCCGACTGGCGCGGATTGCGCTCCGCGGACACCTCCACGTCCACCCTGATCGCCCTGCTGTCCAGCTTCGCGATCCTGCGCAGCTTGGCCGACGCGTAGCCACGGAAGCGTTCCTGCACGTCGGTCCGCCGACCCTTGAAGATGATGTCCACCACGGAACCCCCTTCACCCGAGTCAGGTTCACGGCACCCGCCCGGCCGACCTGGTCTTCGTCCCCACATCCGCCTGCGGAGGGGTTCGCAGCCTGTCGCCACTAATGCCCTTCTCCCGGTCCGGGGGATATCGGATCTCCCCGGTGAGGCAGGACTTACCTCTAAGCCGCACCGTGATCGGTCGACCACAAGTCGCCTTACGTGGGCCGTTTCGCCTGCGGCTGGCATCGGCTTGCCGGGACGGACCACCCGCGGCTGGCGGATGACCCGGCCTGGCGCAACCACGGACCCGGGCGGGTGCCATATCAAGAACGTACGCTGGCCCGGGCCGGATGTCAGGAGCCGCGAGCGAACTTATCCGGGATAGGCAGGCGCGTGGCCTGCCGTTATGGGCTGCAAGAACTGATTTAGCCCGAACGCCCGCTCCAGTCTGCCGTCCGCGAACCCGAGGTAGAACGGATTACCCTGGCCGGCGGCCGTAACAGAGGCGAACCCGGCGGCCCCGGGGAGCACCGATGTTGGCGGTTCGCCGTCGACCGGGACCTCCCACAGGTGGGTGGCCGCCGACGGCCCGGCGACCACGAGAAGGTGGTCTTCGTCGTACCAGGTAACGGCCTTCACACCGGTCAGCACCCCGGTCACCCCCTGCCCGCCGAGCGGGACGGGCCGGGTGATCGAGAAGGCTCCCGAGGTGCGATTCTGTTTGGCGGCAGCCAGCCACACCTGCGCCTTCGCAGTGCTACCGATGATCATCGCCACGCGCACGCCGTCGGGCGCCACCCGCAGGCCGGTGACCGTTCCCCGGACAACCCGGGCCGGCAACCCCCGGCCGTTCATGAGCACCCAGACCCCCGTCGCCTTGCCAACGCGGCCGGCGATCCATAGGTCACCGAACCCGTCATAGCTCAGGGCGGTGAACGATCCCTGCAGCCGAGCGCGCCACGGCCCGACCGACGCCGGTTCCCCGGGCTTGGCAGCGGGATTGAGGGAGGCGGTGTAGACCGCACCCGACAGCCCGCCGATACCTGCCAGCTGCGTGCCGCGCGGCGACACGGCGACCTGGGTCAGGGAGGGCTGGCCGAGGCCGGCGCCCTTCAGCGCGGTGCTGCGGCCCGACTTCGGGCCGAGGGTTCTGACGCCGCCGCTAGGCGTCAGGTAGTAGACGTTCATGTCCGGGTGCCACTGCGGAATGTACTTCTGGTAGGTGCGGAAGGTCAGGGCGGGCCCGCGGGCGTCCCAGGTCCGCCCGTTGATCTTGATGCGGACCGCGTGGAAGAGCGGCGGGCTGAACACCGGGCTGGTCAGCGTGCACACCAGTTGGATGGCCATCCTGCTGATGGTCCCCTCGCTGGTGCCGTGCGGCACGGCGATGTTCACGATCGCGGTCCTGCCGCCGGACGGGCCGGGGAACACCTGAACCCCCGCCAGGCGTGCCCTCGAGGGGAAGGAGGTCGTCGCCGCGCCGCCGGGAGGGTCGTGGCTGAGGTCGTTGACCAGGGTGCTGACCGTGCTGGCGCCCTGGACGGGAACGAAGATCGGGTCGGGGAGCAGGTTTTGGTTCCGCTGCGCGTAGTAGTAGAGGTTCCGCGGCGTGTACACCAGGCGGAAGAGGTCGCTGGTGAGCAGCAGCCCCGGCCCGGCGCCCGAGCTGGCCTGGGGCAGTTGCGAGATCTGGTAAACCCCTTGCTTGTTTTGTTGCAGGGTGAATACCTCATTCGGCGCCGGCGCGCCGCTGGGCGCCTGGATGTACTGCCCGCTGCTGGTCAGCGTGGCAAGTTCCTGCCCGCTCGCCTGGACTTGCCGCTCGCCTCCCGGTCCCCCGTTGATCCCGGGCGCCGGGCCGGGGAACACCTGCGGCGCCCCGGACAGGATCGTCACCTCCGACCCCGGGTGCCACGACCGGCTGGCCTGGGGGGTGAGGTACTGCCTGGCCAGGCGGTAGTTGTCCGCGGCGTTGGAGCTGGCGAGCAGGAAGTTGTTGACGACCTGCGTGGTGCTCCAGCTGGGCTGGGGGGGCTGGAGGATCAGCCCGTAACCTTGCGGGATCCCGCCGCCAGCGGGCTGCGGGATGGCCGCGCTCTGCGGGGTGCCACTGGACGGGATGGCCGCGCAACCGCCCGCCAGCACGGCGGCCAGGACGACCGCGACGGCCAGCGCCACGACGCCACGGGCCGGCCGCCGGGCGGCGGCCAGCGGCCGCTCACCCATCGGCACCGTCCCGTGGCCTCAGCCCTCCGGCCCGGCGGGCCGGGTAGACCATGCCGTCCAGGGTGGCGACCTCGTCGCCGGCGGCCACCTCGGCCGCATCCGGGCCAAGGGGCAGCGGGGACCCGGCCAGCTGCCCGCCCGACGTCCGGGGCAGGGTGAGCCGGAACACCGAGCCCTTCCCGCGCTCGCCCCAGGCCTGGAGCCAGCCGCCGTGCAGCCGGGCATCTTCCAGGGCAATGGCGAGGCCAAGGCCGGTCCCGCCGGTGGTCCGGGCCCGGGCCGGGTCGGCGCGCCAGAACCGGTCGAAGACGAGCAGGTGCTCGCCCGGGTCAAAGCCGCAACCGTGATCGCGGACCGCGACCGCCACAGCGTCGCGGTCCGTCGCGACGGTGACCACCACGTCCCGCCCCTCACCGTGCTCCACCGCGTTGTCGAGCAGGTTGCGCAGCACCCGCTCCACGCGACGCCGGTCCACCTCCGCGATGCACGGCTCTGCGGGCAGCCGGAAATCGATCCGCGTCCCCTTGCGCGCGGCGAGCTGCTCGGCGTCCGCCGCCGCCCGCAGGACCAGGTCACGCACGTCCGCGGACTCAGCGTCGAGGGTGGCCACGTTCGCGTCATGCTTGCTGATCTCCAGCAGGTCGGCGAGAAGTGCCTCGAACCGCTCCAGCTGGCTCTGCAACAGCTCGGCGGACCGACGGGGAGCGGGGTCCAGCCGATCCTTGGCCCCGAACAGCATGTCGGCAGCGATCCTGATGGTGGACAGCGGAGTGCGCAGCTCGTGCGAAACGTCCGACACGAACTGCCGCTGCACTTTGGACAGCTCCTCCAGTTCCTGCAGCTTGTCCTGCAGGCTGGCGGCCATCTCGTTGAACGCATTCGCCAGGGCGGCCAGGTCGTCGGTGCCCCGCGCCGGCATCCGCTCGTCCAGCTTCCCCGCCGACACCCGGCTCGCCGCCTGCGCCGCCAGGCGGATGGGAACCACCACCCAGCGGGTGACCAGTGAGACGATCAACGCGAGCAGCGCCACCAGACCGACACCGGCCACAATCAACGTGTTCTGCACGAGCTGCAGCGTCTGCACCTGCTGGGTGAGCGGGAACAGGTAGTACAGCTGGTCGTGGGGTGTGATGGGAACGCCCACCGCCAGCGCGGGCCCAAGGGGTTTGTGGTCGGTGCTCATCAGCATGGTGGGCACCGACCACAGGCTGCTTTGCCCCCGTTCGCCGGCCACCTCGGACTGAAGCTGCGGCGGGATGCTCGGGGCCAGGCCGCGGTCGGCGGTAACCCAGGTAACCCCCGGCGACGTGCTGTGAATCACCACGTAGTACGTGATGCCGGGCCCGCTGCCCAGCTGAAGTTCCGAGGCGAGAAGGGGCAAGGCGGTGACCGATGGCCCGTTCGGCCCCTGCAGTTTCGGATCCGTCTGGGCGAATTCGAGGCCGGCCGAGGTCTCGGCGAGGGCCAGCGTCCGCTCATGCTCAAGCAGCCCGCTGGTGATCTGGGAGATCAGGAAGATGCCGAGCACGGCCACCACCGCCACGGAGACAACCAGCGTCGTCCCGACGACACGCAGTTGCAGCGACCGGTGCCAGCGGCGGCTCGCGAGGCCAGCGGCGGACCTGACCTGCCGCCGGACGAACCCCAGGCCGCCCGGCAGCAGGGCCGGCGGAACCCGTTCCGCGGCTGGCCGGGCTGAGCCTGCCCTTGCCGTGAGGAAGGCCCGCTCCGCGCCAGCCACTGCCCGCGCATCGCCGGGTCCGTGCCCGCTGCCCGCTGCCCTCCTCATCGCCCCTCAGACTCTTCCGGGCGCCGGCGGTGACCCCGGGCCGCCGGTGCTCTGCTGCCAGCTCGGGCCGCCGGTCAGGCCGGCCCCGCCTTGTATCCCACGCCCCGCACCGTCACCACGATCTCTGGGCGCTCGGGGTCTTTCTCGATCTTGGCGCGAAGCCGCTGGACATGCACGTTGACCAGCCGGGTGTCGGCCGCGTGCCGGTAGCCCCAGACCTGCTCAAGGAGCACCTCGCGGGTGAAGACCTGGCGCGGCTTCCTGGCCAGGGCCACCAGAAGGTCGAACTCCAGCGGGGTGAGGTTGATCGGCATCCCGTCCCGCTTCACCGAGTGCCCGGCGACGTCGATGGTGACGTCCCCGATCTGCAGCACCTCGGGCACCGGGTCCTCGGTCCGGCGCAGCCGGGCGCGCACCCGGGCGATGAGTTCCTTCGACTTGAACGGCTTGACTATGTAGTCGTCGGCGCCGGACTCAAGCCCCAGCACGACGTCGACGGTGTCGCTCTTGGCGGTCAGCATGACGATGGGCACGCCGGACTCGGTGCGTATCTGGCGGCAGACGTCTATGCCGTCCACGCCCGGCAGCATCAGATCGAGCAGCACCAGGTCGGGGCGAGTATCACGGAATGCCTGCACGGCGTGATCGCCATCGGCCACGAACGTCGGGTCGAATCCTTCTCCCCGGAGCATGATGCCGATCATTTCGGAGAGGGCGGCGTCGTCGTCGACGACCAGCACACGACCTTTCATGGACCTCATCGTTCCACGGAAACACCACTTCGGGCACCCTGACCCGGCGGTGACGCCGTGCCCAGTCCCCGCAGCGTACCTGCATTGACGGGCTGAACGATCCCCCGCTCGGTCACCAGCGCGGTCACCAGCCCGGCATCGGTGACGTCGAACGCGGGGTTATAGGCGGCGCTCCCGGGCGGCGCGACCGCGGTTCCCGCGAAAGACGTCACCTCCTCCGCGGGCCGGTGCTCGACCGCGATGGCGGTCCCTTCGCGGGCGGCGAAGTCGATGGTGGACACCGGCGCGGCCACCACGAACGGCACGCCGTGGTGCCGGGCGAGCACGGCGAGGGCATAGGTGCCCACCTTGTTGGCCACGCTGCCGTCGGCCGCGATCCGGTCCGCCCCGGTGAGGACCATGTCCACCTCCCCCGCCGCCATCAGCGACGCAGCGGCCGAGTCGGGCAGCACGGCGTGCGGAATCCCGGCCCGCCCGGCCTCGTACGCGGTAAGCCGGGCACCCTGCAGCAACGGCCGCGTCTCATCCACCCAGAGCTTGGCCAGGCGGCCCGCCCGGTGGGCCGCCACGATGATCGCGAAGGCCGTCCCCTCCCCCGCCGACACAAGCGCGCCGGTGTTGCAATGGGTCAGGATCCGGGCCCGCGCGGGGAGCAGGGTGAGCCCGTGCCCGGCGATCGCCACGCTTGCCGCGGCGTCCTCGGCCGCAATCGAGCGGGCTTCTGCGAGCGCGGCCTGTGCCGCCTGTCGTTCTGCATGTGAATGATTCGCGGCGCCGTGGCCGGCCTTTTGCAGCGCGCCGGCGTAGGCAGCGAGCGCGCGCCCGGCCCCCCAGCTCAGGTTCACCGCCGTCGGGCGGGACCGGCTCAGGCGCTCCGCGGCCGCCGCCACGTCGTCCCCCCGGTACGCGGCGAGCGCCACGCCGAAGGCCCCGGCCAGGCCAAGCAGCGGCGCGCCGCGCACCACGAGCCTGCGGATGGCGTCATCCAGGGCGGGAATGTCGCGGCAGGTAAGGTATGCCTCCTCGGCCGGCAGCCGGGTCTGGTCCAGCAGCACAATCGCCGGCCCGGCGGGCGGGTCGAGCCAGCTCAGCGCGCGGTTGCTCACAGCCCGAGTGTGCGTCATGACGCGGCCGGGGTCGACCCCGGGCTGGAATGCCGGGCCCGGGGCGGGGCGGTGGCGGAACGGTCGACCGGGCCGCTTCTTGGGACGGCCCGCTTCATGCGAGTATGGGCGCCAACAAAGGGGGGCCGGTCCGGCTGGCCTGCGCGCTGCCGGTAAGGAGAAACATGACTGACGATCCGTCCCCGGGCGGGAACGGAACTGGTGAGCCAGGCCGCGAACCCGACAAGCCGCAGCCCTGGTTCCCGCCCTCCGGCGAGCCCGGCGGCTACATCCCGCCACCGCCGGGCGCCGGCCAGCCCGCCGCAACGGCCCAGCCTGGCTGGTATGGCCCGCCTGGGGGACAGGACCAGCCCGAGGGCTACGGCAGCTACGGCCAGCCCGGAGGCTACGGACCGCCGGGAGCCTACGGACCGCCGGGAGGCTACGGCCAGCCCGGCGGGTACGGCCCGCCGGGAGGCTACGGACCGCCGGGCGGGTACGGGCCGCGCTCCTACGGCACCTGGCCGGGGCAGCCGCAGGCGCCAAAGCCGGGCGTCATCCCGCTCCGGCCGCTGGGCGTCGGGGAGATCCTGGACGGCGCCTTCACCTCCATCAGGCGCAACCCCAGGGCCACCCTCGGCATCGCCGCCGTCCTGCTGACTTTCTCCGCGGTGATCACCACGGCCACCTCGCTGCTCCTGGTCCACTACCTGGGGGCGGTGAGCCTGCCCACGCCGGGCCGGCCGCTCACGAACGCCGAGGCCACCCGCCTGGGCGACCACCTGCTCCAGGTCTTGCTCCCCGTCGCGATCCTCACCGTGGTGCTCACGTTCATCGTGGACACGGTGCTCACCGGCCTGCTCACGGTCGTGATAGGGCGCGGCGTGCTCGGCCACAAGATCACCGCCGGGGAGGCATGGCGGATAGCGCGCCCCCGCCTGCTGGCCTTGATCGGCGCCACGCTGCTGATCCTGCTCATCATCGTCATCGGCATCTGGTTCACCCTGGGGTTGCTGCTGTTCTTCCTATCGCTGGTGGGCGCGCCGGGCGGGTTCATCGTCGGCGTGGCGGTCTTCGGGATAATCGCCGGAACCGTGCTGACGATCTGGTTCGCGGTCATGTTCCGGATGGCGGGCCCGGTCGTGGTGCTGGAACGCGGCGGCCCGGTCAGGTCTTTGGCCAGGTCGTGGCGGCTCGTCCAGCGCAGCTTCTGGCGGGTGTTCGGCATCAGCCTGCTGGCCCTGCTGATCGTCACGATCACCGCGGCGGTGCTCCAGATCCCGTTCACAGTGATCGCCGGTGCGGCGGGCGGCGGGAACGGCTACTTCCCCGGCACCGCCGGGAGCCTTGTGGGCACGGTCATCGCCGCCGTAGGCAGCATCGTCGCCGGGTCCGTGACCCGCCCGATATCGGCTGGCGTGGCCGTCCTCCTCTACGTCGACCTGCGGATGCGCCGGGAGGGGCTCGACCTCGTGCTGCAGACCGCGACGGCCGGCGGCAGCGTGCCGACCGGGGATGAGTTCGCCTCCCTGTGGCGCCCGGGCGCAGGCGGGCCGGCGGGCCAGGGCGCGCCTGCAGGCCAGGGCGCGCCGCCGCCCCCGCCACCAGCGCCTCCCCCGCAGTGGTGATCCCTGCCGTCAGCTTCGCCGCGCCCCGGGCCTCCGTGCTGGCCCTGGCTTCCGCCGTCGGCGGCCCGCTGATCGGCAGGCAGGCGGCGCAGCGCCTCGCGCGGGCAGAACTGGCCAAGCCGGTCTACCATCCGCAGCCGCCGCTGGCCGCGCGCGTGCTGCACTGGGCCGGTCAGTGGCTGGGCCGGCTGTTCCGCGCGGCTCAAGGGCTGCCCGGCGGATGGTGGGCCGTCGTCACCCTGGTCGCCGTGGCCGTCATCGTGGCGGCGATCGTCCTCGCCCGGATCGGCCCGCTGGCGAGGGCGCAGCGAGCGGAGCGCTCGCCGGGGGCGCCGGGCCGGGCGCTCACCGCCCGCGATCACCGCAGCGCGGCGGCGCGCCTCGCCGAGGCGGGTGAGTTCGCGAGCGCCATCTGCGAAAGCGTGCGTGCTATCTCCGCCGAACTCGACGAGCGCGCCGTCCTCCGGCCGCGCACCGGGCGGACGGCGGACGAATTCGCGGCCGAAGCCGGCCTGGCCCTGCCGCCGTACGCCGCTGACCTGCGCGGCGCGGCACTGCTGTTCGATGAGGTCCGCTACGGGCAGCGGCCGGGCAGCAGGCCTGGTTACGAGCGGGTCGCCGAGCTGGACACCCGGATCAGGGCCGGCGCCGGGCGGCGCGCCCAGGCCGTGCCAGCTCCGGCGGACGGCGCGGTGCCATGACGGCCTGGCGTCGGTGGCGCGGCCCGGCCGCGCTGGTGATCCTGGTCCTCCTCGGCGGGCTGGCGGTCGCCCTGCTGCAGATGCGGCCGCAGGTCACCGGGGCGCTCGACCCCAACGACACCGGCCCGGCCGGCGCGCATGCGCTGGTGGCGCTGCTGACCAGCCGTGGCCAGACGGTGCTGAGGGCGGGCTCGGTCCCCGCGGCCGCCGCACAGGCCCGGAGCGGCCGCGCGACGCTGGTCGTCACCAGCCCCGGCCTGCTCAGCACCGGCGAGCTTGCCGCGCTCGCCCGGCTGCACACCAGCCTGCTCCTTGTGGCGCCCACCCGCGCCGCGCTCGCCGCCCTCGCCCCCGCCGTCACGCTGGCCGGGCCCGCGCCCGTGCGCACCGCGCCGCCGCGCTGCGGCCTGCCCGGCGCTCAGCTGGCCGGCGCCGCGGACATGGGTGGGCTGGCGCTCCGCACCACCGCGCCCAGCGCATGGCGCTGCTACCCGGCGCCCCTCGCGCCCGGCAAAGGCACGCCTTCGCGTCTCTTCCCTTCTTTGGTGCATTACGGAACCAGCGGGCGGCTCATCAGCGTGCTGGGCTCCGGTTCCGCGCTGAGCAACCAGAACCTGGGCAGCGACGGCAACGCCGCTCTCGCGATGAACCTGCTCGGGGCCAGCACCCGCATTGTCTGGCTCGTGCCGGGGCCGGCGCCGCTGTTGGCCGTGCCCGCGCACGGCGGGCGGTCGCTGGGCAGCCTCATCCCGGCGCCGGTCTACTATGTGGCGATCCAGCTCGGCATCGTGGTGCTGCTCACCGCCGCGTGGCGGATGCGCCGTCTCGGTCCTCTGGTGACAGAGCCGCTGCCGGTGACGGTCCGCGCCTGCGAGACTGTGGAGGGCCATGGCCGGCTGTACCGGTCCCGGCGGGCGCGGGACCGGGCGTCCGCCGCGCTGCGCGGCGCGGCGCTGGACCGGATCGCGGTGCGGCTCGGGCTGCCGCACGGCACCCCGCCGCAGGTCGCCAGCCAGGACCTGGCCGGCCGGACCGGGCGCGGCGCGGACGAGATCGAGGCGATCTTGTTCGGCCCGGCCCCGCCCGACGACGCGGCGCTCGTCCGGCTGGCGACCGACCTGGATGCTCTGGAGGGACAGGTGCTGACCCCGTGACAGCCGAACACCCGCCCATGGCCGTGGTGGCCGCCGGCCCTCGGTCCGCCCTGGCGGCGGTTCGCGCTGAGGTCGGCAAGGCCGTCGTCGGCCAGGATTCCGTGATCACTGGCCTGGTGATCTGCCTGCTGTGCCGCGGTCACGCGCTGCTGGAGGGCGTGCCGGGCGTGGCGAAGACCCTGCTGGTCCGCGCCCTGGCCGGGTCGCTGTCGCTGCGGAGCGCACGGGTGCAGTTCACCGCTGACCTGATGCCGGGGGACCTGACCGGTTCGCTGATCTACGACGCGAAGACGGCGCTGTTCCAGTTCCGCGAGGGCCCGGTCTTCACCAACCTCCTGCTCGCCGACGAGATCAACCGGACCCCGCCCAAGACCCAGGCGGCGCTGCTGGAGGCGATGCAGGAGCGCCAGGTCTCGGTCGAGGGAACCCCGCGCCCGCTGCCGGAGCCGTTCCTGGTCGCCGCCACCCAGAACCCGGTCGAGTACGAGGGCACCTACCCGCTGCCCGAGGCACAGCTGGACAGGTTCCTGGTGAAGCTGACTGTGGCGGTGCCCGGCCGGGATGAGGAGATCGGCATCCTGGCCCGGCACGCGGCGGGGTTCGACCCGGGCGACCTCGCCGCGGCTGGCCTGCGGCCGGCCGCTGGCGCGGCCGACCTCGTTGCCGCCCGCGCGGCGGTCGGCAACGTCGCCGTCGCACCCGAGGTCGCCGGCTACATCGTGGACCTGTGCCGGGCCACCCGCCAGTCCCCGTCGCTGCGGCTGGGGGTGTCGCCCCGGGGCGCGACCGCGCTGCAGGCGGCCAGCCGGGCCTGGGCCTGGCTGGCCGGCCGCGACTTCGTAATACCCGACGACGTGAAGGCGCTCGCCCGCCCGACGCTGCGGCATCGCGTGCAGCTGAGGCCCGAGGCCGAACTCGAGGGTGCCACCGCCGACGGCGTCGTGGACGCGGTGCTCGCCTCCGTCCCGGTGCCCCGGTGAGCCCGGCGCACTTCCCCAACAACAGCACCACTCCCCTCATCGACCCCAGCGGGAACCCCTCAACGAGAAACACCAGCAGCACCTCCCTCACCGACCCCAGCGGGAACCCCTCAACAAACAACAACAGCAGCACCTCCCTCCCCAGCCCCAGCGGGAACACGCGGTGGCGCTGACCGGGCGGACCGCGCTCGCCGCCCTGGCCGGCGCCGCGGTGATCCTCGCGTTCCGGGTCCCCGTCCTGATCTTGGTGGTAAACGGGCTGCTGCTCGTTGCCGTTGGCGCCGACCTGGCCCTGGCGGCCCCGGTCCGCGCGCTCCGCCTGAGCCGGTCCGGCGACACCCGCTGCCTGCTCGGCGAGCGCGCGTCGGTGGTGCTTACCGTGGCGAACCCGGCCCGGCGCACGCTGCGTGCTGAGGTCAGGGACGCGTGGCAGCCGAGCGCGGGTGCGCTCCCCGCCCGCGCCAGGGTCCGGGTCCCGGGCGGCGGGCAGGCGTGGCTGACCACCGCGCTCGTCCCGGACCGGCGCGGGGACAAGACGGCGGTGGCGGTGACGGTGCGCTCGATCGGGCCCCTGGGGCTCGCCGCCCGCCAGGGCAGGCTGTCGGCGCCCTGGACGGTGCGGGTACTCCCGCCCTTCCGCAGCCGGCGGCACCTGCCCGAGAAGCTGTCCCGCCTGCGCCAGCTCGACGGCCAGCACCGGGCCCTGCTGCGCGGCCAGGGCAGCGAGTTCGACTCGCTCCGCGAGTACGTGATCGGCGACGACGTCCGCTCCATCGACTGGCGGGCCACCGCGCGTCGCCGCGATGTCATGGTGCGTACCTGGCGGCCGGAGCGTGACCGGCAGATCCTGGTCATGCTTGACACCGGCCGGACCTCCGCCGGGCGGGTCGGCGGGGTGCCCCGCCTGGATGCGGCCATGGACGCCACCCTGCTGCTGACGGCGCTCGCCGCCCGGGCGGGCGACCGGGTGGACTTGATCGCCTTCGACCGGCACGTGCGGGCCAGGGTGGTGGGGGCGCCCCGGCCGGCGGTCCTGTCCGCGGTCGCGCAGGCGATGGCGGTCATCGAGCCAGAGCTCGTGGAGACCGACGCGGCGGCGCTGAGCAGCGCCGCGCTCACCACGGCCCGGCACCGCAGCCTGATCGTGCTGCTCACCGACCTGAACCCGGCCGCGATCGAAGAGGGACTGCTGCCCCGGCTGCCGCTGCTGGCGGCCAGACACGAGATCCTCGTCGCGGCGGTGGCGGACCCGGCGCTGACCGAGATGGCGTCGCGCCGCGCCGACGCCGCGGACATCTACGACGCGGCCGCGGCCGAGCAGGCCCTGGCCGCGCGGCAGCGGATCTCTGTGCTGCTCCAGCGGAGCGGCGCGCGTGTGGTGGACGCTCCCCCGGACCGGCTGCCCGCCGCGCTCGCCGACGCCTACCTGGATCTCAAGGCCGCGGGCCGCCTCTAGTTCCGCTCAGCCGGCCACCGGGACCACGTCGGGGGCTTCGCCGATGTCCGCGGTCAGGCCGGCCGCCGCCGCGCGGCGGCCGAACACGATCACGTAGCTGAGGAACGCGGCCTCGGCGGCCAGCCCGATCACGATGCGGGCCCAGGTCGGCAGCGGCGAGGGCGTCACGAACGCCTCGATCAAGCCGGAGACCAGCAGAACCACGATGAGCCCCAGCGCGATTGTCATCGACGCCCGCCCTTCCTCGGCCAGCGCCCTGCCTCGCGGCCGCGGGCCGGGGTCGATGATGGTCCAGCCCAGCCGTAGGCCCGTCGCTGCGGCCAGGAACACCGCGCTGAGCTCGAGCAGCCCGTGCGGCAGGATCAGCGCGAAGAACTCGACCCCCCGCCCGTGGACGATCATCAGCGCGCCCGCGACGCCCAGGTTGGCCGCGTTTGAGAACAGCAGGTACAGAATCGGCAGCCCCAGCAGGATCCCGAGGATCAGCGAGAGCACCGCCACCACCACGTTGTGGGTCCACACCTCGAAGGCGAACGACGAGGCGGCGTACTGGGAGTAGTAGCCCCGGAACTGGTGATTGACCAGCCTGGCCACCTGGGCCGGCGGGACGAGGGCCGCCTGCACCGCGGCGGACCTGGCCACCCACCAGCCGATGACGAGGGCCAGCCCGAGCGAGCCGGCCGCGGTGCCCAGCCACCACCAGCGAACGCGATAGGCCATGGCCGGGAAGGAGACCAGGGCGAAGCGGCCGATCACCCGCCACCCCGGCGCGCTGGCGCCGGTCACCGCCGCCCGTGCCCTCGCGACGCGGCTGGACAGCGCGGCCACCAGGATCGGGTCATGGCCCGCGGACCGCACGGCGGACAGGTGGGTCGTGGTCCGCTGGTACAGGGCCACCAGCTCGTCGATCTCCGCGCCGGACAGCCGGCGGCGCCGCTTGACCAGGTCATCCAGCCTCCGCCACTCGGCCTCGTGCGCGGCGGCGTAAGCGGCGACGTCCACGGCCACACACTAGCGGCCTGGAAGCCTCGGCATTCCCGGAGGGAAGCGGACGTAACCCGGCACGGCCAGTGGCAGGCTGCCCCCGCTGCCCGCATGCCTGCCAGGCTGACCAGCCCTGGCATGCGCACAAGAGTAGCTCCGAACCTGCCACACAGCCGTCTACGCGCCGAGTAGCGCCTGCCGGGGTCCGGAGCAGCGGTTCGGATTCTACCCTCTCCAGGATTGGCAGAAAAGAATCCTCCAGCATGTCCCGAAAGGCCACGGTGATGTGGCAGGCCCCGCGGTCCGGCCCGAAGGCCCGAGGGCGCAGGCGGCTGCGTGACGCGGGCGTGGAGGTCGCTCAGCCGGTGGAAGCGAGTCCATCAGCCGTAGCTGACTAGACGCGGCAGCTCAGCTTGCACGGGACCGGGCCATGGACCGTTCGGGCGACTGGGGGGCATGCACGGGCACGCGATCGGCGGTTAGCCTTTGAAAAGACATGATCGAGGCGTGGCCCAAGCGTGAGGAAGAGGGGACAACCGTGGCCGAGGTCGTCACCGGCGAGGCCGTCGTGCTTGAGGTGCCCTGCGCCCGGTTCCCCAGCCGCCTGGTGGCGCTCGGCATCGACGTGCTTATCCAGGTCATCCTCCTTCTCGTGCTGTCCCTGATCATCGGCGTGGCCGCGCACGGCGGCAGGCTGAACGTGGCCGCGGCGAGCGCGGTCGGGATCACCGTGATCGTCGCCGTGATCGTGGGTTACCCGGTGCTCTGGGAGACCCTGACGCGGGGCGCGTCCCCCGGCAAGTACGCGCTGGGCCTGCGCGTGGTGAGCGACGACGGGGGACCCGAGCGCTTCCGGCAGGCCCTCGTGCGCGGGCTGGCCGCGGTCGTGGAGATCTGGATCACGTTCGGTTGCGTCGCGCTCATCACGTCCTTGCTGTCGGACCGGGGCAAGCGGCTCGGTGACTTCTTCGCCGGCACGTTCGTCGTCCAGCAGCGGCTGCCCGCGCGGCGGGGCGCGGCGCCGCTGCCCCCGGTGAGCCCCGAGCTCGCGCTCTGGGGAGCCGCGCTGGAGATGTCCGCGCTGACCGAGGAGACCGCCGAGACCGCGCGCCGCTACCTGGCCAGGCTGCCGGAACTCACCCCCGCCGCGCGGGCCGAGCTTGGCCAGCGCATCGCGGGCGCGGTCAGCGCCCAGGTCAGCCCTCCTCCCCCACCGGGCACGCCGGTGTCGGCGTACCTGTCCGCCGTTCTCACCGAGCTGCGCAACCGGGAGCAGGCCCGCTTTGCCCCCGCCGCCCGGATCCGGCCGGCCGCTCATGTCCCGCCCAGCGGCCAGGCTCCGTGGACCCCCGCGACCACGCCAGCACACCGAGGGGAGGAACCACCGGACCAGCAACCGCCCGCCACCGGCGCGGGCGGATTCGTCCCCCCGGCCTAACCGACCACGCTGCGCCTGAGCGCGGCGCCGAGGAGCCCTATGAGCTCGGCACCACCCCGGACCAGTCACGGACCCGGTCCCGGCGAGCAGGACGCCCAGCCTCGCCGGCATCACCGGGCCCGTATTGCCGTGGTGGTGCTCGGCGCCGCCGCGATCACCACGCTGATCGTGCTGGACCGGCACACGCTGGCCAAGTCGCTGTCGCTCCTGGGCAGCCTGAATCTACTCTGGTTCACCGCCGCGATCGCCTGCGAGTGCGTCTCGCTGACCGCCTTCGGCCTGAGCCGCCGCCGGCTGCTGCGGGCCGATGGCCACGCGGCCACGTTCCGCTCGGTGATGGCGATCACCTACGCCGGGAACGCGCTGTCCATGTCGGTGCCGTTCGCGGGCTCGCAGCTCGCCGTTGTCTTCTCCTACCGGCAGTTCCGCCGCCGCGGGCTCGACCCGGCGATCACCGGGTGGGCCCTGGGCGTCTCGGCCATCGCGTCTTCGTCCGCGCTCGCCGTGGTCCTGGTCGTCGGCGCGCTCCTGGGCGGGGCACCGCTGGCGACCGCCGCCGGCTTCCTCGGCGCCGCCGTGTTCGCCCTGCCCGGGATCACCGTGATCCTGGCCCTGCGCTACCAGCGCGCCCGGGCCATCGCGAACCGCGCGCTGAGCTGGGGGGTCGGCACCATACGGCGGATCTTCCGCCTGCCCGTGATCGACCCGGCTGTCCTGGAGGAGTTCCTCCAGCGGCTCAGCAGCATCCGGCTCAGCTGGCAGGGTTACGCGGAGGTCTTCGGGCTGGCGGTCGCCAACTGGCTCTTCGACTGCGCGGTCCTGGCCTGCGCCATCCGGGCCGTTGGCCAGTCCGTGCCCTGGTATGGCCTGCTGCTCGCCTACGGGGCCGGGGCCATCGCCGGCAGCACCGGCGTGACCCCGGGGGGATTCCTCATCGTGGAGGTCACCCTGACGGCGTCCCTGGTGGCGGCAGGGCTGACGGCCGGCCCGGCGCTCGGCGCCGTGCTCGCCTACCGGCTGGTCAATTTCTGGGGGATCCTCTTTGGCGGCGGGATCGTGCTGATCGTGCTGACCCGCATGCGCGACAGCCGCGTCCGCCAGTACGCCCAGATCGAGCAGAAGGCGGTCGGGCGCGGCGGTACCACGCGCGACCAAGCGGCCCGGCGCACGGCCGACCGCCCCCGCTGACCCGGTCAGCCCCACCCCGGGCCGGGGGCTCATCAGGGGGCGGCGCGCCAGGAGTTCAGGTAGTCCCGCTGCGCCTCGGTCAGTGAGTCGATCCGCGCGCCCGAGGCCTCCAGGGTCAGCCGGGCCACCTCCGCGTCGATTCCGGGCGGCACGCCGTGCACCCCGGCCGCAAGCTGGCCGTGGTCGGCGGCCAGCCAGCGCAGCGCGAGCGCCTGGGCGGCAAAGGAGACGTCCATGACCTGCGGCGGGTTCCCTTCCGCCGCGACCAGGTTGACCACGCGCCCCTCGGCGAGCAGCACCACCCGCCGCCCGTCCGGCAGCGTGTACTCGTCCGCGTGCGGGCGCACGTCGCGGGTCACCTTCACCGCCGCCTCGGCCAGCGCGCGCACGTCGATCTCGGCGTCGAAGTGCCCCGCGTTGGCCACGATCGCGCCGTCCCGCAGCGCCGCCAGGTGCCCGGCCCCGATCACGTCGCGGGACCCGGTGGCCGTGATGAACAGTTCCCCCAGCGGCGCGGCCTCGCTCATCGGCAGCACCCGGTACCCGTGCAGGACCGCCTCCAGCGCCCGTACCGGGTCCACCTCGGTGACCATGACCTGCGCGCCGAGCCCGTGAGCGCGCTCGGCGATGCCGCGCCCGCACGGGCCGAACCCCGCCACCACCACGACCCGGCCCGCCAGCAGGACGTTCGTGGCGCGCAGCACGCCGTCCAGGACCGACTGCCCGGTGCCGAAGGTGTTGTCGAACATGCGCTTGGTCGCGGTCGTGTCGGCGGCCACCATGGGGAACGGCAGCGCGCCTTCGGCGGCCATCCGGTGCAGCCGCAGCACCCCGGTGGAGGTGGCCTCGCAGCCACCGCGCACCCCGCCGGCCAGGTCGGGACGCTCCCCGCAGAGCGTGTTGACCAGGTCCCCGCCGTCGTCGATGAGCAGGTCCGGGCGCCCGTCCAGCGCCCAGTGGATGTGCTCGCCGTAGGTGATGTCGTCCACGCCCGCCCGGGCGAACACCGCGGCTCCGGCAGCGGCCAGCGCGGCGGCGACGTCGTCCTGGGTGGACAGCGGGTTCGAGGCGGCGAGGAAGACCCGCGCCCCGCCCGCCCGCAGCCCGCCGACCAGGCCCGCCGTCTCGGCCGTCACGTGCAGGCAGGCCGCGACGGTCAGCCCGGCGAACGGGCGCTCGGCGGCGAACCGCTCGGTGAGCAGCCGCAGGACGGGCATGCCGCGCCGCGCCCAGTCGATCCGGGCCCGGCCAGCCTCGGCAAGGCCCTCGTCGGCTATGTCATAGGGCGGGGTGGCGGGGCCGGAGCCAGCAGAGCGCGGGGTGGCGGGGCCGGAGCCAGCAGAGCGCGGGGTGGCGGGGCCGGAGCCAGCAGAGCGCGGGGTGGCGGGGCCGGAGCCAGCAGAGCGCGGGGTGGCGGG
>Ga0207684_10002658_pt1 | contig 17888 bp, 16 predicted proteins | sample KBSK5501metaG_FD_184342 | JGI IMG/M metagenome (GOLD analysis project Ga0207684, IMG submission 184342) | Corn, switchgrass and miscanthus rhizosphere microbial communities from Kellogg Biological Station, Michigan, USA - KBS K5-50-1 metaG... | ecosystem: Host-associated > Plants > Roots >...
TCTAGCAGGCTGCTGAAAAAGGCCTGATATGGCCGGTCATGGTCGTAACCTCCGTAGCGAACCAAGCACGGAGGAGTAAATGAGAGGTGACCACACCGAGCCGGACGCGATGTTCAGCTACATCTCGCCTGCCCAGCGGGTGCCGAAGGACCATCCGCTGCGAGCGATCCGGACGATGGTGGACGAGGTGCTGGGCCGGCTGTGGTCGGACTTTGAAAGGCTCTACTCGCACACGGGACGGCCGTCGATTCCGCCCGAGCGGCTGCTGCGGGCGCTGCTCCTCCAGGTCCTGTACTCGATCCGGAGCGAGCGGATGCTGATGGAGCAGCTCGACTACAACCTGCTCTTCCGCTGGTTTGTCGGACTGTCCATGGACGACCGGATCTGGGATCCGACGGTGTTCACCAAGAACCGGGACCGTCTGCTGCGGGGCCACATCGCGGTGCTGTTTTTCGAGCAGGTGCTGGCCGAAGCCCGCGAGCGCGGCTTGACCTCGGACGAGCACTTCACGGTGGACGGCACGCTGGTGGAGGCTTGGGCGGGTCTGAAGAGCTTCAAGCGCAAGGATGGATCGGACAGCCAGTCTCCTCCGGACGATCCTGGCAACCCGACGGTGAACTTCCACGGAGAGAAACGGAGCAACAATACACACCAGTCCACGACGGATCCGGATGCACGGCTGGCGACCAAGGGCAACGGGCAAGAGGCGAAGCTCTTCTTCATGGGCCATGTGGTCATGGAGAACCGCAACGGCCTTGCCGTCGGCGCCCGGCTGACCCACGTGACGGGACGTGCGGAGCGCGAGGCCGCGCACGAGCTCATGGGCGACATCCCGCGCCGTCGAAGGATCACCCTTGGTGCTGACAAGGGCTATGACGTGGCCGGATTCGTGGACGAGCTGCGCCGGCACGAGGTCACGCCGCACGTAGCCAGGAAGATCCGTTACAGCGCCATCGACGGCCGAACGACCCGGCATGCCACTTACGAGGTGAGCCAACGGATGCGAAAGCGGGTCGAAGAAATCTTCGGCTGGCTGAAGACGGTCGGGATGACCAGAAAGGTCAGACACCGCGGCCTGCCCAGAGTGGACTGGATCTTCACCTTCGCGCTGGCGGCGTACAACCTCGTGCGGATACGGAACCTGAGCGCGGTGCCGGCATGATGGGCGTGCCGCGAGGCCGAAGACGTCGCAACTCGTCCCGGGACGAGTTGCTTCAAGGACTACTTGAGGTCGCATGCTTGCTGCGCCCGCCGCCGGTCGTGATCGCAATGCTCGCGGACCCGAGGAGCTAATGATCTCCATTAGCGGTTTTTCCGCAGCCTGCTAGCCGAGGCTCGCTCTCACCGCGCGGGCGAGGCGCTTGACGCCTTCCTGGATGGTCGGGATGTCTTCTTTCGCGAAGGTGAGGCGCATCGTGTTGGCGCCCGTGCCGTCCACGAAGAACGATCCGCCGGCCACGTAGGCGACACCCTCGGCCACCGCGGCCTCGAGCAGCTTCTCCGCGTCCATTCCCTCGGGCAGGGTGACCCACACGAAGAGCCCTCCGGCCGGGCGCGTCCAGCGCACGCCGCGCGGCATCTCCGCCTCCAGCGCGGCCAGCATCGCGTCGCGCTTGCCCCGGTAGTAGGGCCGGATGCGCGCCTTCTGCTCCTCGATGAGCCCGCGGCGCAAACAGGCGAGGATGACGCGCTGGTCGACGCCGCTGCCACACAGGTTGGCCGACTGCTTCGCGATCTCGATCTTGGCCACGATCTCCTCGGGGCCGACGAGGAACGCGGTGCGCAGCCCCGGGGCGAGGATCTTAGAGAAAGACGACAGATAGAGCACGCGGGAGTCCTCGTCCATCGACTTCAGCGTGGGGCGCGGGTCGTCCTCGAAGTACAGGTCGCCGTACGGGTCGTCCTCCACGACCAGCAGGTCCAGCTCCCGCGCGGCCTCGAGCAACGCCCGGCGGCGCGCGACCGAGTGGGAGATCCCGGACGGGTTCTGGAAGCTGGGCACGACGTAGAGGAACTTGACCCGGCGGCCCTCCGCCGTCTCCGCGCGGTGGCGCCGCCGGAGGTCGTCGACGTCGAGACCCTCCTCGTCGAGGCGCACGCCCGTCATGCGCGCCCGCGATGCGCGGAAGGCGGACGTGGCGCCGATGTAGGAGGGCAGCTCGACGAGGACGACGTCGCCGGGATCCACGAGGACGCGGCTGACGAGGTCGAGGCCCTGCTGGCTGCCCTCGGTGAGGAGCAGCTCCGCGGGCTTCGAGCGGATGCCCTTGGCCGCCGCGTACTCGCCCACCGCGGTGAGGAGCGTGCCGAGGCCCCGGGTGAGGATGTACTGGAAGGCCCCGGCGCCCTCCTTCTCGACCACCTCATCCAGGATCTGGCGGAACGCCTCGACCGGGAACGTCTCCGGGCTGGGCTGCCCCGGCGCGAAGGAGATGATGCCGGGACGCTCGATGAGCGCGCTCATCCGCCGTATGGCGGAGAAGCGCATCTCGCGGGCCGCGGCAGAGAGAAGTGATTCGTGGCTGGGCATAAGCGCGCAGTATACCCGGAGACCGCGGCCTCCCCGAGCGACAACCCCGTCCTTGCCCGAGGACGATGCGCGCGTCCAACTCGATGCGCGTCAGCGACATCGTGCGGCACCGTCCGTGCAAGGAACGTTGACGGGTCCGGGGAGGGAGGTCTACCATCGCATGAGAATGGCGCCATGAAGGGCTGGAGACGAGGTCTCGCCGCGGCCGCGCTCGCGGCGGCGGCGGGCCTGCGCTACAGCCCCATGCTGCAGGCGGACGGGGCGGATCCGCAGCTCTCCTCCCGCTTGCAGCGCATCGAGAGCGCCTTCCGGGGCGGAGACGCCGGCGCGCTCCGGTCCTGCTTCGCCTCCAGCGGCAAGGTGCGGGTGGACCTCCGGGACCTCACCGAAGGACCCGCCTCGTACGGCCCGGGGCAGCTCCAGGTGATCTTCGAGCAGATCTTCGAGGGCAACCGGACCCGCGAGTTCGCGTTCCGCAAGCAGGACGTCACCGTGCCGTCGGCCGGCACCGCGTTCGCGAAGGGGCGCTGGGTGCGACGGGCCCGCACGGGGGGACAGGAGACGGTGGACACGCTCACGTTCACCTTGCGCGAGGAAAACCGGGACTGGCGCATCCACGAGATCCAGACCTCGCGGTAGGCGCGGCCGTCCTCGCCACCGCCCTCGTGGTGGCGGACGCCGTCACTCGACATCGGGTGGCGCTGCTCCCTCTCGCCGCCGCCCTTCTCCTCGCGGGCGCGTGGCGCCGGGCGCCGCGCGCGCTCGTCCTCGTGACCGCGGCCCTCGTCCTCGTCGACGTGGGAGCGCACGTCCATCTCGGGGTCGAGCGGACCCAGTGGTCGCGGCGATCGGAGGCGCGGGTGGCCGGCGAGCTGCGCCGCCTCGAGCGAAGGAAGAGCGAGCTCGTGAGCCTCGTGCAGGGGGCCGCGAAACGGGTCGGCGCGCTGCCCGAGACGCGCGGCGCGCTCGCGGGCGATCGCGCCGCCCTCGACCGCCTGTTCGCCAGCCTCGAGACGCTCCACGACGATCTGCCGCAGCGGCCCGCTCTCGCCGTCCAGGCGCTGCCTCTGCGGACGCTGGCCTGGTCCAGCCGGGCGAGCGACCCGACGGTGCTCCAGGGCTTCGTGGGCGATCGGCCGGACGTCTTCATCATCGAGGGCAACGTGACCACCACCCTCGTGGGCGCGGCCCCGATCCTGGGCGCGGGGGGGCAGGTGCAGGGCGTGGCGACCGCCGCCCTGCCCGTGGCCGTGCGGCGCAACATCCGCACCGAGTACCTGCGCGACTTCGATCTGTTGACCGGCGGCAAGCCAGGGGTCGAGGTGGAATACGTGGACGCCCAGGTCGGCCCCCAGGCCCCGGCATTCCCGGCGGCGCCCGCCGGCACCGTGGCCCGCGAGGCGGTGCTGCGCGATTCCGACGGCGATCCTCTCGCCGCGGTGCGCGTCACCGCCCCCACGTCGGCCCAGGTCCAGGCCGCCCTCGTCTCGACCTATCGCCGCACGCTGTCTCTCCTCGCCCTCCTCGCCGTCGTCGCGTGGGGCGGCACGGCCCCACGGCCGGCCGCCGGCCTCCGCGTTCTGCTCGCCACGGTCGCGGCCAGGGCGGTGTTCGCCCTGCTCGGGCCGCCGGTGACCGGCCCCGAGTCGGTCCTCCTCTCCCCCGACGCCTACGCCTCGGCGGTACTCGGGCCTCTCCTGCGCAGCCCCTTGGACCTGCTGCTCACCGTCGCCACGGTCGCCCTGGCCGCGGCCCTGCTCCTCTCGTGGAGCCTGCGCCGGCCGCCGCTGCGGCAGAACCCGCTCGCCCCGGTTGCGGCCGCCATCGCCGGATACGGCGCCGTGGCCGGCGCCTTCGCGTTCGTGGCCGACACCGTCGCCAACTGCGCGCTCGACGTGGAGGCGATCCCCCTCATTCCTCGTAGCCCCGCCCACCTGGTGATCCAGGTCTCCCTCGTCCTGGTGCTGGCGGCGGCGATGATGGTCGTGACCGCCCTCTTCGCGCTCGTGGCCCGGCCGGCGGCGGGCCGCGGCGTCCGCGACGCCCTGGTCGCGACGGCCGTCGTCGCCCTGTTGGCGTGGCGGCTCCGGCCGGCGTCTCTCGGCATGGTGCCCATCGCCTGCGCCCTCGCGCTGCTGGCCGCGGGCGCCCTGGTCGGGACGCGGCGCGAGCGGTGGCGCCGCTGGCTGGCCGCCCGCCCGATCGAGGCCGGGGCCGCGCTCGCCGTGCTCGCCGTCTCCGCGCTCACCCTCGACCTGTACCCGGCGCTCGTCGCGCTCGAGGCCCGGAACACGCGGCTGCAGGTGGAGCGCAACCATGCGCCGGCGGTGCTGCGACAGGCGCCGTGGCGCCAGTACGTGCTGCGGGAGGCGGAGCGCCAGATCGATGCGATGAACGTTCTCGAGGAGGCGCCCCCCGGCCCGACGCCCCCCGGAGTGGAGGAGCTGGCCTTCGCGGTGTGGTCCCACACCGACCTCGCGGCCTTCGGACTGTCCTCCGCGGTCGAGATACAGGATCCGTCGGGCGCGGTCATCAGCCGCTTCGCCCTCAACCTGCCGCCGCGGCCGGGCCCGCCGAGGGCGCTGCCCGCGACGGACGACTGGGAGGAGGGCACGGAGGTGATGACGTTCGCGAGCACCGAGCACATGGTGCGGCGGGCGCGGCGGCGGCTCGCCTACCACGGCCAGGTCCACGGCGCCATCCAGGTCGACGTCGGTGACGACTTCTGGAACCTGCGCTTCCTCCGCAGCATCGATCCGTACTCGGTCCTGTTCCGGGCGCCCGCCCAGGGCGCCATCCGCGACCGTCCCGTGGCGCTCATCGCCTACGACGCGCTCACCCGCGAGGTCGTCTTCAGCTCCGCCAGCCGGTCGCCCGTGATCGATCCCGAGGCGGTCCTCTCGCGGCTGGGGGGAGACTCCGTGGGCCTCTGGACGACCCTGAACCTCGACGACGTCCCCCACCATGCCTACGTCTTCGCGGGCGATCGCGCCGTCTACGCGCTCGCCTTTCCCGCCGCCACCGCCGGCCGCTTTGCCGCCGACCTGCTGGAAGCGGTGTCCGCCCTGACCCTCGTGGCGCTGGCCGTCCTTCTCCTGCTCGCCCTCGTCCGGACGGTGCTCCATCGGCCACGGCTCTCGCTGCCTTCGATCACCCGTGAGGTCAACCGCCGTTTCTCCCTCCGCCTCTTCGTGGCCTTCATCGCCGTCGCGGTGGTCGCCCTCGTCGTGCTCCAGGTCGCGGTCCGCAACTTCGTCTCCGACCGCCTGCGCCGGGAGGCGGCGGCCGATGCCCTCGACCGGGCCGCCTTCGCGAAGAAGATCGTCGACGATTACGCCTACTACAAGCGGCCGGAGACCGAGGGGCAGAAGCCGGTGACCGACGAGGCGCTCGTCTGGGTGGCGAGCATCATCCGCAACGACCTGGACCTCTTCGAGCGCGGCCGGCTGCTCGCCTCCAGCAAGCGCGAGCTCTACTCGTCCGGCCTGCTCGCTCCCCGCGTCTCGGGGCCCGTCTACCGCGCCCTCGTGCTCGAGAGCCAGCCCTCGGTGCTGCGCAGCGAGAGGATCGGCGACTTCTCGTACGACGTCGTGTCGGTGCCCGCGCACCTGGACGCCGCCGAGCCCGGAATCCTGTCGATCCCGCTCGCCCTGCGCCAGCGGGAGGTCGAGACCGCCCTCGAGGACCTGGACCGCACGATGCGCCTGGCCTCGGTCGTGTTCCTGGCCCTGGCCGCGGTCGTGGCCCGCTCGATGGCCCGGCGCATCTCGGGCCCGATCTCCGACCTCACCCAGGCCACCCTGCGCGTGGCCGAAGGCGATCTCGACACGCGGGTGGAGACCACGAGCCAGGACGAGCTGCGGCGGCTCGTGGAGGCCTTCAACAAGATGGCCCGCGACCTCGACCTCCAGCGCCGCGACCTGGAGCGGAGCAACCGCCTGGCCGCGTGGGCCGAGATGGCCCGCCAGGTGGCCCACGAGGTCAAGAACCCGCTCACGCCGATCCAGCTCTCGGCCGAGCACCTGCGGCGCGTCTGGAACGACCGCAGCGAGGACTTCGCGGCCACGCTCGAGACGTGCACCCAGACGATCCTGAAGCAGGTGCGGATCCTGAGAGGGATGGTCACCGAGTTCTCGGCCTTCGCGCGCCCGCCCGCGCCCGAGATGGAGTCCCACGACCTCGCCTCGATCCTGGCCGAGGTCGTCGAGCCCTACGAGGCATCGCTCCCGCCGGCCGTCGAGCTCTCGCTGGAGATCGCGCCCGGCGTGCCTCGCGTGCGGGCCGACCGCCGTCTACTCGAGCGCGGTATCGTGAACCTGCTCGAGAACGCGCTGCAGGCGGTGGGCGAGCGGGGCTCCATCCGCGTGGGGCTGCGCTCGGACGGCGGGCGGCGAGTGGTGATCGAGGTCCGCGACTCGGGGCCGGGGGTCGACCCCGAGATCCGGGACCGGATCTTCGAGCCTTTCTTCTCGACCAAGACCAGCGGCAGCGGCCTGGGGCTGGCGCTCGTCAAGAAGATCGCCGAGGATCACGGCGGCGGCGTGGCCCTCGAAAGCGGAGGACGCGAGGGAACGCGGGCGATCCTGTGGCTTCCCGCAGAGCCCGAACCCCGCGCCGCCGCACTATGAGGGCTCAGGCACCGTCCCCGGTGGGCGGCGTCCGCTTCAGTAGCAGTAGGCCCGGTGCTTCTGGTGGTTCCCCGGCTTGTGGTACTCCTTGACGTGAGCGCGCACGATCGGCGAGTCGATCGCCCGAGGCAGGCAGCGTTTCTTGCCGATGCCAAACCAGCGCGCTTCGCTCGAGGCGACGCCGACGACGAGGGTCAACGCCAGGCACCCGACCAGGACCTTCATTTTCCCTCCCTGACGGAAACTTACGGCCCGTAGCGGAAGTTTTACTTGAGGGAAGCCTACTCCCGTTCCCGCCCTTTGGCAAGGCCCTCCGTCTCGCGCTGCGCACGCGCGAAGCCGTCGAGGACCACTTCGAGCGCCTTCTCGGGCAGCGCGTAGCGTGGGAGGTCCTCTCGGGCCACGAACGCCACGTCTTGCGCGTCGGAGGCGGCCTGGGGCGTGCCCGAGACGTACCGGCACCGGTAATCCACGATCACGTAGTGGTAGCGGACGGCGTCACCGTCGCGCTCGATGCGGTCGAAGACGGCGACCACCTCGATGGGCCTCACGACGAGGCCCGTCTCCTCCTGAACCTCCCGCACCAGCGCCTGCTCGAGCGTCTCTCCGACCTCGACGGTGCCGCCGGGCACGACCCACCGGCCGCGCAGCGGCTCCTTGCCCCGGCGGATGAGGAGGACCCTTCCCTGATGGACGAGGACGGCGCCGACGCCGACGGCCGGACGGTCGACCACGTTCACGCGGAGCGGGACAGCTCGGAGGTCGCTTCGCCCCCCGGGAGCGGCGGCTCCGCCCGCCGGCGGCCCAGGCCGAGCACGTAGCTCGTCGGCCCCGAGAGCCAGTAGAGGCTCGCCAGTGCCAGGAGCACCGACTTGGGATGCACGGCGATGAGGACGAGGGCCAGGGCGATCCCGAGCACCATCAGGTAGCTCTGGCGGCTGCGCAGGTCGAGCTTCTTGAAGGACTGGTAGCGCAGCGTGCTCACCATGAGGAACGCCAGCGTCACGAGCAGCGTGAGCGCGGCCAGGGCCTGCCCCTTTTCGGCCAGCCGCTGGGGCAGGACGAGCACCCAGGCCGCGACCTGCGCCGCCGCGGCGGGGATGGGAAGGCCCACGAAGAACCGGCCGTCGCTGACCTGGCGCTGCACGTTGAAGCGGGCCAGGCGCAGCGCGCCGCAGGTGAGGAAGAGGAAGGCGGCCAGCCAGCCGACGCGCGGGATCGTCCCGAAGCCCCAGGCATAGGCGAGCAGCGCCGGCGCCACGCCGAACGAGATGACGTCGGCCAGGCTGTCCAGCTCCCCGCCGAACTCGCTGGCCGTGCCCGTCATGCGGGCGATGCGGCCGTCGAGCATGTCGAGGACGATGGCCCACCCGATGAGGGGCGCCGCCTCTTCGTACTCGCCATGCAGCGTCTTGACGATCGCCCAGAAGCCGAGGAACAGGTTGCCGGTCGTGAAGAGGCTCGGGAGGATGGCGGCTCCGCGGCGGAAACGCCGGGGACGGGGCCGGGGCGTCTCGCTCACGGGCGCTCCCCGAGGGCGCTCACGCCGCCGACGACCCGGTCGCCCTTCTTGACCCGCAGGTGGACGCTCCGGGGCAGGAAGACGTCCACGCGGCTGCCGAACTTGATCATGCCCACGCGCTCCCCCGCCGCCACCGTGTCGCCGACCTGCTTCTTGAACACGATCCGGCGGGCGATGAGGCCGGCGATCTGCTTGAAGGTCACGCGGTGGCCGCCGGCCTCGCCGTCATCGATCGTCACGCTGTTCTGCTCGTTGGCGAGCGAGGCCTTGTCCTGGAAGGCGGGCAGGAACTGCCCCGCGTGGTACTCGACGCGGCTGATGCGGCCGCCGATGGGGGCCCGGTTGACGTGGACGTCGAAGATGGAGAGGAAGACGGACACCTGGGTCGCGCCCTCGCCGAGCGGGTTGCCGGCGGGCGCGGGGCCCGCCACGATGACCTTGCCGTCGGCGGGCGAGAGCACCAGGCGCGGGTCGGCGGGCACGGCTCGCTCCGGATCGCGGAAGAAGAAGGCCGTGAACAGCCCCAGCGACAGGAACACGCCGCCCGTCCAGGGCCATCGCAGGAGGAACAGCACGACGGACAGGGCGACCGGGACCAGGATGAGCGGCCATCCTTCACGCGCGATCGGCATCCGCGTCCCTCCCGCGCGCGGTGGTCAGGGATGGGCTTCGCTCGCCCGTATCTGCCGGGCGATGGCCTCCATCCGATCCTTCACCTGGAGCTTCTTCTTCTTGAGGGTGGTCTCCTCGACCTGCTCCTCATCGCTCAAGACCGCTTTCCCGGTCAGGGCTACGAGCCGGCTCTCGTACTCGTGGTGCTGCTCATCCAGACGGCGGTACTCCTCGCTCTGGGCGAGGAGACGGTCCCTGAGAGAACGCGCGTCCTGGGACATCGGCACCTCCGTGGTCGAGTGGATGATCGGCGACGGCAGCATGGCCGCTCTGGCTTGAGTTTGCGCGGGGGGAACGCCCCACGCCGCCAAGTTAGCACGCGGCCTGCGGGAATTCAAGGATCAGCTCGAGGGCATCTTCGGTGGGGTGGGAGTAGTAGTTGCGCCGCCGCCGCACGCTTTGGAAGCCCAGGGAGTAGTACAGCTGGAGAGCGGGCCAGTTGCTCTCCCGCACCTCGAGGAGCGCCGACCGCGCCCCGCGGCGCGAGCCCAGCCAGAGGACCGTCTCCAGCAGCCGGCGCCCCAACCCCTGCCCCCGGCGGCCGGACTCGATGGCGAGGTTGTGCACGTGCATCTCCCCCGCCACCAGCTCGAACACGCAGTAGCCGAAGATGCCGCGGCGGGCGGCCTGGGAACCCGTCGGGCCCCGCAGGATCACGAGATGGCCGCGGTCCAGGGCATGCTGGAGGTTTCGCCGCGTCCAGGGATGGCTGAACGACTCCCGCTCCATCTCGACGAGCGCCTCGAGGTCCGCCTCCTCCCCTTCCTCCAGGAAGGGGCCCGCCGCTTTCATGGCGCCGGCCGTCGGATGTCGGGCTCGCGCAGGTACAGCGGCCTCAGCTCGGCGGGCGCGACGCCTTCCCCTCGCTTCAATCGCGGCGCCGCCAGCCGGCCCAGCGTCCCCGCGAGGAAGAGGCTCCGAGGCGGGAAGAGCGCGCGCGGGCGAAGCGAGAGGATCAGCTCGCGGTGGCGCTCGGCGCCGTCGCCGACGAACGCCGTGACCGCGGGAGTACGCGCGATCAAGGCCTCGGGACGCCCCACGCTCGCCCGTCCCACCGGGCCGCCCTCCCCGTCGTAGACGGCGCCGTAGACCTCGCCGCGGTAGGCATCCATCAGGGCGACGGACGCCGGCGCCGCGCCCGCAATCCGCGCGGCGAGCACGTCCAGGGCGCTCATGCCCAGGCAGGGGCGGCCCGCGCCGAGAGCGAGGCCCTGCACGGTGCTGAGGCCGACGCGGAGGCCCGTGAACGAGCCCGGGCCGGTCGTCACCGCGTACGCCTCGATGTCGCCCGGACGCAGGCCGAGGGATTGGAGGAGGAAGTCGACCGCGGGGAGCAGCCGCCGAGAGTGGCCTTCGGACGACGCGAGACGGACCTCGCCGCGGACGCCGTCGTCCTCGGTCACGGCCACGCTCCCGCGCTCGGTCGTCGTGTCCACCGCCAGCACGCGCACGCTCAGCCCCTCCTCGCGCCCTCGCTCGGCATGGTTAGTCTATACTTTCGACCGAATGCGCCCGAGAGAGACACGCTTCGCTCCGGAGCGTGCCGGATGAAGATCGGAATCCTCACCGGGGGAGGCGATTGTCCCGGGTTGAATGCCGTCATCCGCGCCGTCGTGCGGCGCGCGCAGTCGTTCGGAATAGAAGTGCTCGGCATCCGCAACGGGTTCCTCGGGCTCATCGAGGGCGACGTCGAGCCGCTCACGGGGTTCTCGGTCACCGGCATCCTTCCCAAGGGAGGAACGATCCTCGGCACCTCCCGCCACGATCCGCTGCGCGTGATGGAGGATCGGCAGAAGCTGCTCAACAACCTCAAGCGCTACGGGCTCGATGCCCTCATCGCGGTGGGCGGCGACGGCACCCTGTCGGCGGCCCGCGAGCTGCACGAGATGGGGGTGCCGATCGTCGGGGTGCCGAAGACGATCGACAACGACCTCAAGGGCACCGACTACACGTTCGGCTTCGATACCGCCGTCAACGTCGTGCGGGACGCGGTCGACCGGCTGCACACGACGGCGGAAAGCCACCACCGGGTCATGGTGGTGGAGGTGATGGGGCGCCGCGTGGGCTGGATCGCCGCCCTCGGCGGGCTCGCGGGAGGCGCGGACTTCATCCTCATCCCGGAGAAGCCGTACCGCATCGACGACATGTGCAAGGTGCTGGACAGCCGGCACCGCCGGGGCCGCCCGTTCTCGATCGTGGTCGTGGCGGAGGGCGCGTTTCCCGCCGGCGAGGACCCCCCGGCGCGCGTCGGGGAGGGGGGCAGCTCCAGCATCGGCTTCCGGGTCGCGAAGGAGATCGCCGACTGCCTCGGGGTCGAGACGCGGGTCACCGTCCTCGGCCACATCCAGCGCGGAGGCTCCCCCACCGCGTTCGACCGGATCATCGGCACGCGCTTCGGGCTCCGCGCCGTGGACCTCGTCCGCGAGGGCCGTTTCGGGCAGATGGTGGCCCTCCACGGCACCCGCATCGACGCCGTCCCCCTGAGCGAGGCCACGGCGGGGCCGAAGCAGATGGACCTCGAGCAGTTCGCAGATGCGGAAGTTTTCTTCGGATGAGCCAGGACTGTCCTGGGCCGGCGCTGCGATAGTCTAGCCTTCTCCTAGCCCATGTCCGTCGCTACCAGCGCCGCCCTCACGCCGGCCATGCAGCAGTACCACCGCATGAAGGCCGAGCACCCCGACGCCCTCCTGTTCTTCCGCATGGGCGACTTCTACGAGCTGTTCTTCGAGGACGCCGTGGTCGCCTCCCGGGCCCTGGAGATCGCCCTCACCTCGCGGGCCAAGGACCGCGACGGCGCCGCCATTCCCATGTGCGGAGTGCCCCATCACGCGGTCACGGGCTACGTGGCGCGCCTCGTCAAGCAGGGCTTCCGCGTGGCGCTCTGCGAGCAGATGGAGGACCCGCGCTCGGCCAAGGGCGTCGTGCGCCGCGAGGTCGTGCGGGTCGTCACGCCGGGGACCCAGCTCGAGGCCTCGGCTCTCGAGGCCGGGGAGACCTCGTACGTCCTGGCCATCGCCCCCGGCGAGTCGGCCCTCGGCGCGGCCTGGCTCGACGCCACCACCGGCGACTTCTTCGTGAGCGAGTGGACGGGCCCCGGCCGCTGGGACCGCCTCCGCGACGAGATGGGCGCCACCCGTCCCCGGGAGGTGCTGGCGCCGCGCACGGCCGAGCTGCCGCCGTGGCTCGCCGATCCCGCGGAGTCCGAAGGGGCCATCCCGCGCACGCCCCTCGACGAGGATGCCTTCGATGCCCGCTCCGGCCGGCGCGACCTCGTCGCCCATTTCGGTGTCGCGAACCTGGAGCCCTTCGGCTGCGAGGCGCTCCCCCGCGCCGCCGCCGCCGCGGGAGCGGCCCTGCGCTACGTCCGCGAGACGCAGAAACGGGACCTCGCCCACGTCACGTCGCTGCGCACGCGCCATCACGGCGACGGCCTCGTCATCGACGGCCTGACCCGCCGGAACCTGGAGCTGGTGGAGAACCTCGTCGACGGCGGCCGCCGCGGCACGCTCCTCGACGTGCTCGACGAGACCGCCACCGCGATGGGCTCACGGCTCCTGCGCGAGTGGATCCTCCGTCCCCTGGTCCACGTCGAGCCGATCCAGGACCGGCTCGACGCCGTGGAGGAGCTGGCCTTCCGCACCGTGGAACGCGGCCGGCTGCGCGAGGCCTTCAAGGGCGTGCAGGACCTGGACCGGATCGTGGGCCGGGTGACGCTCGGTACCGCGTCACCCCGGGACCTGGTCGCCCTCGCCCGTTCGCTGCGGGCGCTGCCCGCCGCGGCCGAGGCCGTCGACGGATGCTCCGCTCCGCTCGTACGCGGCCAGCTCAAGGACCTCGACCCGCCGCTGGAGGTGGCCGCCGACGTCGAGGCCACGCTCGTCGACGAGCCGCCCCCCCTGGTGCGCGACGGCGGCCTCGTGCGCGACGGCGTCGACCCGGAGCTCGACGAGCTGCGGCGGATGAGCCACGGCGGGCGGACCACCATTGCCGCCATCGAGGAGCGCGAGCGGTCCCGCACCGGCATCGCGTCGCTCAAGGTCCGCTTCAACCGCGTCTTCGGCTACTACATCGAGGTGAGCAAGTCGAACCTCGGCCTCGTCCCCCCGGACTACGTCCGCAAGCAGACGATCGCGGGCGGCGAGCGCTTCATCACTCCCGAGCTGAAGGAGTACGAGGAGAAGGTGCTGCGGGCGGACGAGCGCATCCTGGAGCGCGAATCGGAGATCTTCGACGCGCTTCGCGGGAGGGTGGCCGCGGCCGCCCGCGACGTCCAGCGCACGTCGCGCGCCGCCGCCGTCCTCGACGTGCTCGCGACGCTCGCCGAGGTGTCCGCCCGCTACAACTACGTCAAGCCGCGCATCGGGTCCGGCGACGAGCTGCTCTACGTCGAGGGACGCCATCCGGTCATGGAGCGCGTCCTGCCCGAGCCGTTCGTGGCCAACGACCTGAAGATGGGCGACGGCGCGCCGCGGCTGCTCGTGCTCACGGGCCCGAACATGGGCGGCAAGTCGACCTTCCTCCGGCAGACGGCGCTCATCGTGGTGATGGCGCAGATGGGCTGCTTCGTGCCCGCGCGGGAGGCGAAGGTCGGCATCGTCGACCGCATCTTCACGCGCGTGGGGGCCACCGACCACATCCTGCGCGGACAGTCGACCTTCATGGTCGAGATGCAGGAGACGGCCCACATCCTGCGCCACGCCACCGCCCGCAGCCTGATCCTTCTCGACGAGATCGGCCGCGGCACCGCGACCTTCGACGGCCTGTCGATCGCGTGGGCGGTGGCCGAGCAGATCGCCCGCGACCCGGCGGCGGGGGGCAAGACGATCTTCGCCACCCATTACCACGAGCTGACCGACCTCGCCGCGGACCTCCCCACCGTCGGCAACCTGCACGTCTCCGCGCGGGAATGGCACGATACGGTGGTGTTCCTGCGCAAGATCGAGCCGGGCGGCTCCGACCGCTCGTTCGGGATCCAGGTCGCCCGCCTGGCCGGTCTCCCCGCCCCCGTCGTGGCCCGGGCCCAGGAGATCCTGCGCAACCTCGAGCGGACGGAGTTCGACCGCGAAGGGCGGCCCCGCCTCGCCCGCAGCGAGCAGCCCGCTCCCGCCGCGGAAGGGGGACGCCAACTGGCCCTCTTCGCCGGGGTCGAGGAGTCGGTGCTCGAGGACCTGCGCCGCCTGGACCTGGAGCACCTGACGCCCCTCCAGGCCCTGGCCCTGCTGGACGAGCTGCGCAAGCGGCTCGGCCCTTGAGGTACACTCGATTGTTGTCGCCTGGCCACCCGATGGCACGCCCGTGACCGTGCGCAAGTGGGACCCCCTCCGGGACCTGCTGAGCCTCCAGGAACGGATGAACGAGCTCTTCGAGGAGAGCTTCGCCGGCCGCCTCGAGGAGCCGGCCCTGGTGGGCTCGGGGGCGTGGGCTCCCCTGGCCGATGCGTACGAGACGCCGGAGGCCTTCGTGGTCCTCCTCGAGCTCCCCGGCATCGACGAAGACGACGTCGAGGTCCAGGTCGACGGTGACATGCTCACCGTGAAGGGCCAGCGGCGGGGCCTCAGCCTGCGGCCGGACCGGTTCCACCGCATGGAGCGCAGCCACGGGCCGTTCCTGCGGTCGTTCCATCTCACCGAGGAGGTCGAGCCGGGACGCGTGAGCGCGCAGCTCCGCGACGGCGTCCTCCGCCTCGAGCTGCCCAAGGTGAGGGGCCGCGCGGGCTCGCGGCGGGAGCGGGAGTGAGCCGCGGCCGGACCATGCTCCTGGCGGTGGCGGCCGCATCCCTCACCGCCGGCCTGCTCCTGGGGGCGCGCCTGGCCGGTCGCATCGAGACCCCCACCCGGGCCGCGGGGACGGCGGCGGCGTCTCTTCCCGCGGCGCCTGCGCTCGGGCCGGACTTTCGCGCCATCGCCCGCCGGGCCACCCCCGCGGTCGTCAACATCTCCGCGCTCCAGGTCTACCGCACCGAGGGCTCTCCCTTCCTGAGCGATCCCTTCTTCCGCGAGTTCTTCGGCCGCGACATGCCCTTCCGCATTCCCCAGGAGGAGCGCAAGACGAGCCTCGGCTCGGGCGTGATCGTGGGCGAGGGCGGCATCATCGTGACCAACAACCACGTCATCGAGCACGCCAGCCGCATCGGCATCACCACCGCCGGGCACAAGCGGCTCCGCGGGACGCTCGTGGGCACCGACCCGGTGACCGACATCGCGGTGGTGAAGGTGGGCGCGAGTGGCCTGCCGACGCTGTCCTGGGGCGACTCCGCCAGGGCCGAGGTGGGAGAGTACGTGGTCGCGGTGGGCAACCCGTTCCAGCTCAACCAGACGGTGACGATGGGGATCATCAGCGCCACCGGCCGGTCGAACATCGGCATCGTGGACTACGAGGACTTCATCCAGACCGACGCCGCCATCAACCCCGGCAACTCGGGAGGCGCGCTCGTCAACGCCCGCGGCGAGCTCATCGGCATCAACACCGCGATCTACTCGGAGACCGGCGGCTACCAGGGAATCGGCTTCGCCGTGCCCGCGAACCTGGCCCGGCTGGTCGTGGACCAGATCGTGGCCCACGGCCGCGTGGTGCGCGGCACCGTGGGGATCACCCGCGTGGCCGACGCCAACGAGGACACGCTGCCGGGCGCGGAGGACCAGCCGGGAGTCCTGATCGTGGAGCTGCTGCGGGGCAGCGCCGCGGATCGCGCCGGCGTGGAGCCGGGCGACGTGGTGGTCGCGATCGAGGGGCGGCCCGTGGAGTCGGCGGCCCAGCTCCGCAACGAGCTCGCCCGGGCCGCGGTCGGCTCGCGCCTGCGGCTCACCGTCGCGCGCGGGCGCCGGCGGCTGGAGCTGACGGTGGCCGTGGAGGAGAAGCACCCCGGTGCCTAGAAAGGAGCTGGGAGAGATCCTGCGCGAGGCCGATCTCATCACCCCCGCCCAGCTCACCGAGGCCCTGGCGCTCCAGCGCACGTATGGCGAGCGGCTGGCGAGCGTGCTCGTGCGCCAGCACATCCTCACCGAGAAGTTCGCCGTGACCTATCTCGGGCGGCAGCTCGGCGTTCCGCCGGTGGACCTCTCCCGGACCGAGATCGAGCTGTCCCTCCTCGACGTGCTGCCGCTCGAGCTGTGCGAGCGCCACCTCGTCTTCCCGGTGGGCATCGAGGGCACGCGGCTCCAGCTCGCGATGGCGGACCCGCTCGACCGCATCGTGATCTCGGAGATCGAGTTCAAGACGGGTCTGCGCCTGGCCCCGCTGATCGCCCTCGAGTCGGCGGTCAAGAACGCGGTGATCGAGGCGCGCCGGGCGTTCAAGAGCGGCCAGCGCCGGATCAACCCCAACGTCCAGAAGCCGCGGGAGGGCCAGGCGCCCGCCCCGGCCCCCGCGCCCGAAGAGATGAAGCCGGTTCCGGTCGTGCCCCTGGAGGAGAAGGAGCGCGCCGTCTTCGAGACGCTGGCCGGCACGCCGCTGCCCCAGGTACCCGTACCCTCCGCCGCCGTGCGCGTGCCCGCGGTCGAGGAGGTGCAGACGATCCTGGTCGTGGACGACGACCCCGCCGTCCTCCAGCTCATGGAGCAGGTCCTGCAGTCGCGCAAGTACCGCGTCGTTACAGCCCGGAGCGGCCGCGAGGCCTTGACCAAGGTACGCGAGACGATGCCCGACCTGGTGGTGCTCGACGGCATGCTGCCCGAGGTGCACGGCTTCGAGATCTGCCGCCAGCTCAAGACGAGCGAGCGCTTCCGGCACATCCCCGTCGTCATGATCTCCGCCATCCACACCGGCTGGCGCTTCGCGGCGGACGTCAAGGAGAAATACGGGGCCGACGACTACCTCGAGAAGCCCTTCGAGGCGGGGGAGCTGCTACAGCGGGTCGAGTCCCTGCTCAACCGCGCGCCGGCCGTCTCGCCCTCCTCGGAGGCGGCCGCGCGCCAGCAGCTCAAGGAGGGCGTGGTGGCCCTCAAGCAGGAGCGCCTCGACGACGCCGTCACGGCCTTCACCCGCGGCCTCGCCATCGACCAGTTCAACGACCTGCTCCACTACTACCTGGCGCTGGCCTACGAGAAGAAGGGCATGGTGTTCCACGCCATCGACCACTACGAGCGGGCGGTCCACATCACGCCCGACTTCTACGACGCGATCACCGCGCTGGCCACGCTCTACCAGAAGCAGGAGTTCTGGCGGAAGGCGGTCGAGATGTGGGAGATGGCGCTGACGGCCACGCGAGACGAAGCCGTCCGCGCCCGGATCAAGGACCACCTGCTCAGTCTGCTGTAGGCGTTGCCTTTTAACGCAGAGGACGCGGAGGGGTACGGAGAGGACGCAGAGAAGGAATAGAAACGGATCTATCCTTCCGTTCTCCGCGACCTCTCCGTTTTCCTCTGCGTCCTCTGCGTTGAAAGGCCGGTCCCGGACTAGTCGAAGACTTTTTCGAAGTCGGGCTGGACGACGATCTCCTTGCCTTCGACGTGGATCAGGCCCTGGCGCTCCAGGTCCTTCAGCATCCGCGTCACCGTCTCGCGGGTGGTGCCGATCCGATTGGCGATCTCCTGGTGGG
>Ga0207684_10002659_pt1 | contig 17883 bp, 14 predicted proteins | sample KBSK5501metaG_FD_184342 | JGI IMG/M metagenome (GOLD analysis project Ga0207684, IMG submission 184342) | Corn, switchgrass and miscanthus rhizosphere microbial communities from Kellogg Biological Station, Michigan, USA - KBS K5-50-1 metaG... | ecosystem: Host-associated > Plants > Roots >...
GGCCGCGGTGGGCTCGGGATCGCGGGTCGGCGTGCATCCGGCCTCGGTGTGGAGCAATCCCGAGCCGGAGCTGGTGCTGGTGATCAGCCAGGCCGGCGCCATCGTCGCGGTCACCCTCGGCAACGACGTCAACCTGCGCGACGTGGAGGGAAGAAGCGCGCTGCTGCTAGGACGCGCGAAGGACAACAACGCCTCGTGCGGGATGGGGCCGTTCTTCCGGCTGCTGGACGAGCGCTTCACTCTGGACCAGGCGCGGCGGGTCACGTTCGAGACGGTGGTGCAGGGCGCGGACGGCTTCCGGATCTCGCACATGACCCAGGTGAGCGAGATCAGCCGCGACCTGACCGAGCTGGCCGGCCAGGCCATCGGGAAGTACCACCGCTATCCGGACGGCCTCGCGCTCTTCATCGGCACCATGTTCGCGCCGGTGGCGGACCGTGGCGCCGCGGGCAGCGGCTTCACCCACAAGTCGGGCGACAACGTCAGCATTTACTCGCCTCAGATCGGGCGTTTGGTCAACGAGGTCGTGGCTTGCGACGCGGCCGAGCCGTGGGCCTTCGGGACGGGCGCCTTGATGACGAACCTCGCCCGGCGCGGGCTGCTCCGCGCTTAGTCGGCTTCGCGGCGCGCTTGCCCCCGAGCGGGCTGGCGCTCACCAGGATGAAGGCGACCAGGCAGGGCTGCGTGCTCCGGTTGCTCCAGGCGTGATTGGTGCCTCGCTGCACGAGCGTGTCGCCGGCGCGGAGCAGCGTCTCGCCCTCGTCCATCAGCGCCCAGATCTCCCCCGACAGCACGAGGGCGAAGTCCACCGTGTCCGTCTTGTGCATGCCCGGATGGCGGGAGGCGCTCGGGTCCATCGCGTGATCGGCGCCCATCGCCGAGAAGGCGGCCTTGCGGTCGAAGCCGCCCGGAGCCTGGTCGGGTGGGAACTCGACGACACGGAAGATCGCCCCGTTCTTCGGCGGCTCCAGCACCACCGGACGGGCGGCGGCGTCCGCGTTGCCCGCGTTGGAGGCGGGGGCGCGGTCGGTGACCCACAGGTTGGTCAGCGCGAAATCAGTGCGGCCCGGGATCGTGAGCACGTGAGGCGACGGGCCGTCGCTCACGATCACCGACCGGCCGCGAGGGTCGTGGCCGGTTACCACCCGTCGGATTGTCTTGATCATGGGGTCCTCTCTCAGGCCTGGCTCGAGTAGCGGCACTATGCACCGATCATTCCTCGAAGCGGCCCAGGCGGCGCAGCTCCGGGAAGAGGGCCATCCACAGCGCGGCCACCAGGATCGTGCCCAGGCCGCCGATCACCACGGAGGGTACCGTACCGACGAGGGCGGCCACCACCCCCGATTCGAAGGCGCCGAGCTGGTTGGACGTGCCGGTGAAGAGCGAGTGCACCGCGCTCACCCGGCCGCGCATCGCGTCGGGGGTGCGAATCTGGGCGAGCGACACTCGGATGACCATGCTCACCACGTCCGCGGCGCCCAGGATGGTGAGCGCGATCAGCGACAGGACGACATTGGTGGAGACGCCGAACACCACGGTGGCCACGCCGAAAACGATGACCGAGCGGAAGAGGGTCAGACCGATCCGCCGCTCCAGCGGATAGCGCGCCAGGAACACCGAGATGATGAGCGCACCCAGCGCCGGGGCCGATCGTAGCAGCCCGAGCCCGACGGGGCCGACGTCCAGGATGTCCCGGGCGTACACGGGCAGAAGCGCGGTGGCGCCCCCGAGCAGCACCGCGAACAGGTCGAGCGACATGGTGCCGAGCAACACCCGCCGGCTCTGGATGAACGCGGCCCCCGAGAACACGCTCTCGAGCGTGACCGGCTCGCGCAGGCGCACGGTGCGCTCGACCCGGACCGCCGCCGCGAGCGCGCCGGCGAGGAGGGCCATCGCGCCGGCGGTGAAGTAGGCGGCGCCCGGGCCGGCCGCGTACAGGAAGCCGCCCAGGGCGGGGCCGACGATCTGGGCGGTCTGGCCCGCCGAGATGACCCACGCCATGGCGGGGGCGATGCGCGGCCGGTCCACCACCTCGGGCACCAGGGCGGTCATCGCGGGATTCTCGAAGGCCTGGGCGGCGCCGAGCAGGGCCACCAGCGCGAAGATGCTGGTCCGGCTCTGCCAGCCCCCGATGGTCCCGAGGGCGAGCGCGCCGGCCGCCGCCGCCTTCACGACCTCGCAGCCGACCACGATGAGTCGCCGATCGGAGCGGTCGGCCACCTGCCCGACCACCAGGGTGAGCAGGACCATGGGCACGAACTGCACGAGGCCGACCAGGCCCAGATCGAGCGCGCTCCCGGTCAGATCGTAGAGCTGCCAGCCCACCGCGACGCCCAGCATCTGGAAGCCCACACTGGCCAGAGCCCGCGAGGACGAGAGGAGCGCGAACGGCGGGTGCAGCAGGAGCGACCGTGACGGATCGGGAATCTCGCGGGCCTCTAGCGGTTGGCGCGGGCCAGCACCGCGTGGAGCAGCACGTTGACGCCCGGCGCGGTGTAGTCGAGCTCGGCGTGCTCGGCCTCGTTGTGCGAGATGCCGTCGCGGCACGGCGTGAAGATCATGGCGGTGGGGGCGATCCGCGAGATGTAGTAGGCGTCGTGCCCGGCCTGGCTCAGGATGTCCCGGTGGACGACGCCGAGCTGCTGGGCGGCTTCCCGGATCAGCCGGATGCAGCCGGGGTCGAAGCGCTCGCTCCCGAACTGCCACTCCCCCGCGATACGCATCTCCACGTTGGCGCGCCGGGCACACTCGGGGATCGCGGCCTTGACCTCGGCCCACATTCGATCGGCCACGTCGCGCTCGGCGTGGCGCACGTCGCAGGTGAGCTGCGCGTACTCGGAGAGGATGCCCGCCTTGTTGGGCCAGGCCACCAGGCGCGCCACCGTGGCCTTGCCCTCGGTGGCGTGGTACGCCCAGCCGACCTCGTTGACCGCGACCGCCAGCATCGCGGCGCCCACCAGCGCGTTGCGCCGCCGGTCCATCGGCGTCGGCCCCGCGTGCGCGGTCTCGCCGTGCACGTCGACGTGCATGCCGCGCGTCGCGTAACCGCCCACCACGATGCCGACCGGCACCGCCTCGCGGTCGAGGATCGGGCCCTGCTCGATGTGCAGCTCGAAGTAGGCGTCGATCGGGCGCCCGCCCACCACCGCCTTGCCGTTGTAGCCGATGCGCTCGAGCTCGCCCCCGAACCGCTGGCCGTCGTCGTCGCGCAGCCCGAGCACCCAGTCCACCTCGAAGACACCCGCGAAGGCGCCGGAGGCGACCATGGGCGGGGTGAAGCGCGCGCCCTCCTCGTTGGTCCAGCACACGAGCTCGAGCGGGCGCTTGGTGCGCACCCGCCGGTCGTCGAGGGTACGGAGCACCTCGAGGCCGGCCAGCACCCCCACGATGCCGTCGTACTTGCCGCCCGCGAACTGGGTGTCGAGGTGGCTGCCCATCAGCACCGGCGGCAGGTGATCGTCCGCGCCCGGCCGACGGGCGAAGATGTTGCCGACACGGTCCACCGCCACCGTGCAGCCCACCTCCGTGCACCAGGTGATGAAGAGGTCGCGCATCTCCTTGTCGGCGTCGGTGAGAGCGAGCCGGCGGAGGCCGCCCGCCTTCCCCGGGCCGATCTCGCCCGAGCGCATGACGGTGGACCAGAATCGCGGCGCGTCGATCGTGATCGCGGGTGAGGACATGGCGCGCGCCCTCCCGGCGCGCTCCGGTCTTACCCTGTCGCGGGAGAGACTGTCAACCGCCTTGACAGACGGCGGCGATCGGCCAATATGTGACGACGATGGCCGACGTGGTGCCCGCCGAGCTCCAGCGTGCAGTCCTCGCCCGGATCGATGACGACGAGGTGGTCCGCCTCGCGTGCGAGCTGATCAAGATCCCCTCCTTCACCACCGAGGAGACGCCCTGCGCCGAGTGGCTGGCCGGCTACCTCGGCGACCAGGGCCTGGCGGTGACACTGCAAGAGATCGAGCCGGGGCGCAAGCAGACCATCGCGCGGCTGCGCGGCCGCGGCGGCGGCCGCTCCATCATGCTGAACGGCCACATCGACATCGATCCGCTCGCCAGCGGCTGGACGCGTGACCCTTTCACGCCGTGGATCGCGGACGGGAAGCTCTTCGGCCACGGCGTCTACAACATGAAGGCGGGCGTCACGGCCTGCATCATGGCCACGCTGGCGCTCCAGCGTGCGGGCGCGCCCATCCATGGCGACGTCGTGCTGGCCTGCGTGGCCGCCGAGCTGAACAGCGGCATCGGCACCATCCACGCGCTCGAGCACGGCCAGCGGACCGACATGGCGGTGGTGGCCGAGCCCTACGGAGCCCGCACCATCCTGACCAAGCACACCGGCACCATGGACGTGGTGATCCACACCCTGGGCCGCGCCACCCATATCAGCAAGAAGGAGCAGGGGGTGGACGCCATCGCGATGATGATGCGGGCCGTCGCCGCGCTCGACGCGATGCGCTTCACCCACACCCACGACCCGGACCTGCCCGGGCTGCCGCGGCTCTGCGTGGGCTCGATCATCGGCGGGCGCGGAAGGGATCACAACCTGCGCGGCGCCTACACGGTGAGCGATTTCTGTACCGCCTACGTCAACGTGCGCTTCAACGCGAGCCAGACCGGCCAGACCGTGGTGGCCGACATCCGCCGCACCCTCGACGCGCTCGCCGCGGTCGATCCGAATTTCCGCTACGAGATCGAGTTCCCGCCCGCCCTCGAGCGCGGGCTCGGCCGGCTGGCCAAAGCGGCGGTGGACGTGCCGAAGACTTCGCGGGTGGTCCAGATCGTGCGACGCAGCCTCCACCTCATGACCGGGGCGGAGCCCGAGCACTTCGGCGTCCGGCTGCCGCAGAGCTACGCCGGCAACGACACCACGCATCTCTGGGCCGCCGGCATCCCGTGCTGCCTCTACGGCCCGGGCGGCGGCTACACCGACTACCACGACGTGCACGTGGAGCTGGCCGACCTGTTCCTGTGCACGCGCGTCCTGGCCCTCACCGCGCTGGAAGCGGCCCTCTGACGACGGGCGCCGTGCACTACGTCGATCCGTCGACCGGCCGGACCTATCCGCTGACCGAGGCGCGCTGGCGCGCCGACAACGGCCACTACCTGAACCTGTCGCCGGGCCCCGGGCTGCGGCGGGGCGACATCGACACCGCGCGCCGTTCGGTGTGGCGCTACGCGCGCGCTCTGCTGGTCGGCGCCGAGCACGCGGTGAGCCTCGGCGAGGGGTGGACGCCGCTGCTCGACGGCCTGTGGCACGGCGCCCCCGTCCACTACAAGCTCGAGTTCATGATGCCCACCGGCTCGTTCAAGGACCGCGGCATGACCGTGATGGTGAGCTATCTCAAGAGCCGGGGCGTGACCCGGATGCTGGAGGACTCCTCGGGCAATGCGGGCGCGTCGCTCTCCGCCTACGCGGCGGCGGCCGGCCTCACCTGCCGCATCCTGGTACCGGAGACCGCGTCGTACCCGAAGATCGCCCAGATCGCGGCGTGCGGCGCCGAGGTGGTGACGATCAAGGGCTCGCGCCAGGACGTGGCGGACGCGGCGCTCGCCCAGACCAACGACCCGAGCGACGCAATGTTCTACGCGAGCCACAACTGGCAGCCCTTCTTCGTGGAGGGCACCAAGACCCTCGCCTACGAGCTGTGGGAGCAGTCGGGCTTCCGTGCGCCCGACAACCTGGTGGTGCCGCTCGGCTACGGCAGCAACGTGCTGGGCACCGAGCGTGGCTTCGACGAGCTCCTGCGCGCGCGCGAGATCGCGCGCCGGCCGCGCCTCTTCGGGGTGCAGGCCGCGCACTGCGCCCCGTATGCGGCCGCCTTCCGCGAGGGCGTCGAGCACCTCGTGCCCATCCCGGTGCGGCCGACGGTGGCAGAGGGCATCGCCACCCCCAAGCCGACCCGCGTCGCGGAGGTGCTGCGCGCGGTGCGCGAGACGGGCGGCACCGTGGTGGCGGTCGAGGAGGGGGAGATCGTCCAGGCCCTGCGCGAGCTGGCCCGCCGGGGGCTCTACGTGGAGCCGACCGCGGCCGCCGCGGCGGCGGGCCTCACCCGCCTCCTCGCGAGCGGGGTCATCCGGCCGCAGGAGTACACCGTGCTGGTCCTCACCGGCTCCGGGCTCAAGGCCTCCGCCACCATCGGCGACCTGCTGAAGCTGGGCGCGCGGTAGAGCCCGCAGGGGCGATGCTAGCCGCCGTAGAAGATGTTTGGTCCCAGCTCCTTCAGCCAGAGCGTGGCGTCGTCGGCCCTCCCCTCGACCGGCTTCCCCAGCCCCGCCTCCACCACCTCGCCCACGAAGACCGAGTGGTCCCCGCGCTCGACGGAATCCACGAGCCGGCACTCGACGAAGGCAGGCGTCCGCTCGAGAACGGGCGCGCCGGTGCTGCCCCAGCGGAACGGCTCGCCCGAGATCGTCTGCCCCTCCCGCGCGGCCGGCTTGAAGAAGGCGAAGGCCATGGCCTGCTGGCCCTTGCCGAGCACGTTGAGCGCGAACGCTTTCGACTCCTTGATGAGCGCGTGCGCGTGCGAGTCGGTCTTGACCCCGACCACCACCAGCGGCGGGGCGAACGAGGCCTGGGTCACCCAGTTCACGGTGGCCGCGGCCACCGCGTCGTCCTTGCCCTTCGCGGTCAGCACGTAGAGGCCGTACGGGATCATGCGCAGCGCGGTCTTCTTCGCATTGGCGTCCATGGCTCTCTCCTCCCGGCCGCCGATTCTGCCATCACGCGCGCGCGCTGTCGACCCGGCGGTTGACGGGCCGCGCGTTTCGTGAAAGGGTGGGCGCCATGCCGGCCCGGAGCGGAGCCGAGTACGTCGAGTCGATCAAGAAGCAGCCCGCATGCGTCTACCTGGGCGGCCGCCGCGTCACCGACGTGACCGCCGAGCCGATCTTCCAGGAGCCGATCCGCGCCATCGTCGAGCAGTACGACATGCAGAAGGACCCGGCCTACCGGGAGGTGATGACGTACCCGTCGCCCACCACCGGCCAGCCGGTCTCCACCTCGTTCCTGGTCCCCTACTCGCGCGAGGAGCTCGTCCGGAAGCGCAAGCACTTCAAGCTGCGCGCGGACCACAACTTCGGCTTCATGGGGCGCTCGCCCGACTTCATGAACCAGTTCGTCACGGGCTGGCACCTCATGGCGGACCGCTTCGCCCGCGCGGGCGCACGCTTCGGAGAGAACGCCACCCGCTACTACGAGCACGTGCGCGAGCACGATCTCTTCCTCACCCACATGCTGATCAACCCGCAGATCGACCGCAGCAAGACCTCGGCCCAGCAGGAGGATCCCTACTTCCACCTGGGGCGGGTGCGGGAGACGGCGGACGGCATCATCGTGCGCGGGGCCAAGATGCTCGGGACGATGGCGCCGATCACCGAGGAGGTCGCGGTGATCCCCTTCGGCGGCGTGGCGCCCGGCGACGATGCCTACGCGCTCGCCTTCGGCATCCCGTCCTCGACGCCCGGCCTCAAGTTCATCTGCCGCGAGACGGTCTCGCCCCTGCCGCGCTCGCGCTTCGATCATCCCCTCTCGAGCCGGTTCGAGGAGATGGACTGCATCGCGGTGTTCGACGACGTGCTGGTGCCGTGGGACCGCATCGTGGTGGACGGCAGCCCGGGGAGCGCCGAGATCATCAACACCATGGGCGCCGACTACGGCGCGCTCGTCAATCTGCAGACCGGCGCGCGCATGCTGAGCCAGCTCGAGTTCTTCTGCGGCCTCGCCATGCAGGTGGCCGACGCGATCGGCATCACCGGCTTTCTCCACGTGCAGGAGAAGCTGGGCGAGATGCTGAGCCAGATGGAAATCGCTCGCGCCGTCTTCTACGGCTCCGAGGCCATGGCGCAGCGGCTGCCGAGCGGGGTGTGGGTGCCGGGCGGCCACGGCCTCCGCGCTTTTCACCTGCAGACCGGCAGGGTCTACAGCCGCTTCGTGGAGATCGTGCAGACGCTGGCCGCCGGCGGCTTCTTCTACGCCCCGAGCGAGGCGGACCTGGCGAGTCCCGAGCTGCGCCCCTACATCGACCGCTACGTGCGTGGGCGGGCCGGCGTCTCCGCCGAGGAGCGCATCGCGCTCTTCAAGCTCGCGTGGGACGCCACCGGCGAGAGCTTCGCTCAGCGTATGGCCCAGTACGTGCGCTTCTATTCGGGCGATCCGATCCGGCTCACCGCCGGGTTCTACGCCCAGTACGAGAAGGGACCGCTCCTCGAGCTGGTCGAGCGCGCGCTCGGCCGGCGCGACGGCGTCCCGCTGCCGATCACGCCCGACGATCCGGGCGCGCCCATTCCCTACCAGCCCGGCACGCGCGGCATGGCCGGCACCTACGCGGCGACCTCGCTACCGAATCAGCGCACCCAGTAAGGACAGAGTTGAGTTGACATGCCGTCCGGCCACGCCGGATGGTATCGCCGTGCCGTACCGCACCGAGCAGGTCCTGCTCACCCTCGCCGGCCTCGCCTACCGTGGCTTCCACGATCTCCTGGTCGGCGCGCCGCACGCGGATGCGGTTCGCGGGGCGCTGCTCGACGGCCTGCACACGCTGCCACCGGTGAAGGACGAGTGGATCCTCGTCTGGGGGCCGGCGGCCAGCCGGAGCGGACCGGACGCGTTCGATCTGCTCACGTTTCGCCGACGCCAGAACCGCCGGGTGCCGACGCGCTACGTGGTGGTGATTCGCGGGACCAATCCGATCTCGCCCTCCGACTGGCTCTTCGGGGATTTCTGGGTGAGCGCGACGGTGCCCTGGCCCTACGCGCGCGCGGCCGATGGGGTCGCCATCTCGGCCAGCAGCGCGCTCGGCCTCAGCAAGCTGCAGGCGATGCGCTCGCCCCGGCTCGAGCTGGCGCCCGTCCCGGAGCGCGGCCGGCGCGCGGCGACCCAGGACGCGGTGCACGCGCAGATCGCCCAGATCGCCGCGAGCTGGCGGCGGGTCGCGGAAGGGCCGACCGGGTGGCTGCAGAACCACGTCGTCGACCGGCTCAAGACCGCGGTCTCGCTCTCCTGGATGGACCTGCGGCCTCGATCGCTCGGGGCTCCCGACGAGAGCGGGCTCGATCTGCTCACGTTCCTCGCCGACGAAGCCCACGACGCGGGTGAACCGCTGGACGTTGCCGTCACCGGGCACAGCAAGGGCGGGGCTCTGGCCGCGGTGGTCGCGCTCTGGCTCCGGGAGCTTCTCGTCTCTCCGGAGGTCGTCGAGCGATGGGACGACGGCCGCGGGGCTCGGGTGGCCTGCCACGCCTTCGCGGCGCCCACGCCCGGGAACGCCGCGTACGCGGATCGGATCGACGCGGTGCTGGGGACCGACCACCACCATCTTCGGAACATGAACGACGTGGTCACCCGCGCGTGGCAAGTGGACGAGCTGGAGCAGGTCCCCGAGCTCTACGCGCCCCGCCGCACCGTGCTCGAAGCTCTGATCCCGGTGATCACGTCGAAGGTCAAGCCGATCGACTACCGTCAGGCTCGGGCGGGCGTCACGACCTTCAAGGGCCCGCTACGTGGAAAGCGCCCGTTCGAGGCGGAGTTCGTCGACCAGCACCTGGACGCCTACCTGGCCGAGCTGGGGCTGCTCGGCAAGGAGATGAGCGCGCTGACCTTCTTCTTCTGAGGCGTCTCGAGAGCCGCGCCCCTTGACCTCTCGAGGAGGCCTTGTTTCAGGGCGGAACAGCCTGCTTCAGAACGGAACGTCGACCTCGAGCGATGCCCCGGAAATCCCTCGACTTGCGCGTGGCACGGCGTGTGCTCGCTCAACTAGAATGGTCTACGCGACGGTTGCCTTCCTGACCGTCGGGCGCGAAGGCGCCCCGACGGCGAACCAACGGAGAGGCCATGCCTGTCTCGGTCACGCTGAACCTCGTGGCAGCGGTCGTGCTCGCCGTCCAGTTGAAGATCTTCATCTATATCTATCTATCGAACCGCGTCCGCTTCTTCCGCTACCTGGTGTGGGCGTGGGGCTGCTACGTCGGGTCCGAGACGTTCGAAGTGGCTCAGTACTTCGTGCCCGGGGCGCCGGCCCTCGTCGAGACGAGCGTCTCTCTCGGCACCATCGGGGATTTCCTCATCCTGGCGTCGGCTCTTGCTCTCCGCTGGAACTACTCGATCCGCCGGTTACACGTGCTGCCCGTGGCCCTCTACGCTCTCTACGCGGCGCACTATGGTCCCCTCTTCAGGCTCGCCGGCTCCGACAGGTCCGGTTGGATCGTCAGCGGCGTGGTGCTCTTGCTCGCCGGGCTGGCGTTCTGGCCGCGGCGGCAGGAGCGGGCGGCGCTCGCGGGCCGGCGGTTCCTCGCCGTCTCGGTCGTGCTCTGGGGCCTGCATCACATCGTGACACCGTTTGTGATGGCGTCGAGCGATCGCGTATTCGTCGCGTTGGATGTCAGCAATGGGCTCATCTACTATCTGGTCGTCTTCCCGATCATCATCGTGGTGCTCGATCGGGCCCGCAGCGAGGCGGCCGCGTTGAAGGAGTTCAACGAGCGGCTCATCGATGGCCTTGGGGAGGGGCTCCAGCTCGTCGACGACGGCTTCGCCGTCCGCCATGCCAACCGCTGGCTCGGCGAGCAATTCCCGGTCACATCCGGCCGCCGCTGCTACGAGGTCCTGACCGCCGACGGCCGCCAGTGCCCGGGCTGCCCGATGGCCGAACGGACCTTGCTGTCGGCGCCGGTGCGGCTCCGCGTCACCGGGCCCGCCGATCGGTGCCTCGAGCTCACGTGCTCGCCGGTGCGCCAGCCCGACGGCCAGGTCTTCTTGCTGGAGCTGGTCTCCGACGTCACGGAGCGGGAGCGGATGCGGAGCCGCCTGACGGAAGCGGAGCGGCTGGCGTCGGTCGGCGAGCTGGCCGCGGGCGTCGCCCACGAGATCAGGAACCCGCTGGCTGCCGTCGTCAACGCGACCGCGCTCCTCGAGCGGGAGGCGGCGCTCACCGCAGACGAGCGCGCGGCGACGATCGGCGCCGTCCGCAAGGAGGCCCGCCGGCTCAATGGCATCCTCTCCGACTTCCTGCGCTTCGCTCGACCGGGCGAGCCCAAACGGGTGGACGGACACCTCGGCGACGTCGTGACCCACGTGACGGCCCTCATCGGCGAGCATCGGGCCGGCGCGCCCCACCTCGCCCTGGAGACGTGCGTCGATCCCGACGTGCCGCGCTTCGCCTTCGATCCCGACCAGCTCACGCAGGTGCTGTGGAACGTCTCTCTCAACGCGATCGAGGCGATGAAGGGGCAAGGACGGCTTCGCATCCACGCGCGGCGCGAGGGCGACGAGGCGGTGATCGAGGTCGCCGATACCGGCCCGGGGATTCCGCCGGACGACCTCCGACGGATCTTCGAGCCATTCTACTCGAAGCGCGCGGGCGGGACAGGGCTCGGCCTGCCCATCGCCCGCCGGATCGTGACCGCCCACGGAGGACGGATCGATGTGGAGTCGGTCGTCGGGGAGGGAACGCAGATCCTCATCCGGCTACCGGTCGCCTGATGGCCGCCATCCTGCTCGTCGACGATGAGCAATCACCCCGCGCCACCCTCGGGCTGCTGCTCAAGCAGGCCGGCCACGACGTCGTCCAGGCCGACGGCGCCGCCGCCGCCGCCGAGGCGCTCGCCGCCGCCGCCTTCGATCTCGTCATCACCGATCTGCGGATGCCGGGGGGCGACGGCCTCGAGGTGGTCCGCCGGACCCGTGGCACCCGTCCCGATGCGGAGGTGATCGTCCTCACCGCCTACGCCGGGTGGGAGTCGGCGAGGGAGGCGATGCGTCTGGGCGCCTTCGACTACTCCGAGAAGGGACGGGAGCCCGACGAGCTGTTCCATCGCATCGACCAGGCCCTGGAGAAGAACGCGCGCCGTCGCGAGAACGAGATCCTCCGAGAGCAGGAGGTACGGCATCTCCGCGAGCTGGCGGAGTGGAACACGAGGCTGGAGCAGCGGGTGGAGGAGCAGGTCGCTCAGGTCGAGCGCCTGGGTCGACTCAAGCGCTTCTTCTCACCCCAGCTCGCCGAGCTGATCGTCGCCGGGGGAGCGGACGACCCCTTGCTGACCCATCGGCGCGAGGTCACGGTGGTGTTCCTCGATCTCCGCGGCTTCACCGCCTTCGCCGAGACCTCCGAGCCGGAAGTGGTGATGGGCGTGCTCCGGGACTATCACGCCGAGATGGGCCGGCTCATCCTCGAGCACGAGGGGACGCTCGAGCGCTTCACCGGCGACGGCATGATGATCTTCTTCAACGACCCCGTGCCGGTGCCGAACCCCGCCGAGCGGGCGATCCTGATGGCGGTCGCGATGCGCGAGCGCATCGAAGCGCAGCGGGTGGGGTGGCGCAAGCGCGGCTGGGAGCTCGCCCTCGGCGTCGGGATCGCCCAAGGCTATGCGACCATCGGCGCCATCGGGTTCGAGGGCCGCTGGGATTACGGCGCCATCGGCACCGTCACGAACCTCGCCTCGCGTCTCTGCGGTGAGGCCAAGAGTGGGCAGATCCTCGTCTCGTCGCGCGTGGCGACCTCGGTCGAGAGTCTGATCGAGGCTGAGGCGATCGGTCCCCTCGCCCTCAGGGGGCTCCTCAAGCCCGTCTCGGCGTTCAGCGTGCTCGGGCTGAAAGGGGACCTCCGGCTGCCGGTGACCTGATGGCCTCCATTCTGCTCGTCGACGATGAGGAGTCGCCCCGCGCCACCCTCGCGCTCCTGCTCAAGCAGGCCGGCCACGACGTCGTCCAGGCCGACGGCGTCGCCGCCGCCGCCGAGGCGCTCGTCGCCACCGCGTTCGATCTCGTCATCACCGACCTGCGGATGCCGGAGGCGGACGGTCTCGAGGTGATCCGCCGGACGCGCGGCACCCGTCCCGATGCGGAGGTGATCGTCCTCACCGCCTACGCCGGGTGGGAGTCGGCGAAGGAGGCGATGCGCCTCGGGGCCTTCGACTACTTCGAGAAGGGACGGGAGCCGGACGAGTTGTTCCATCGCATCGACCAAGCGCTGGAGAAAAAGGCGCTTCGGCGCGAGAACGAGAACCTCCGTCACCAGGTGCAAACCCGGTACGGCATGCCCGGCATCGTCGCGGGGTCGACCCCGATGCAACGCGTGCTGGAGCTGGTCGCGCGCGTGGCGCCGAGCGACGCGACGGTGCTCATCGAGGGGGAGTCCGGCACCGGGAAGGAGCTGATCGCCAAGGCCATCCACCACGCGAGCTCCCGCGCGACGCGCCCCTTCGTGGCGGTCAACGCCGGCGCCCTGCCCGAACCCCTGCTGGAGTCCGAGATCTTCGGCCACGTCAAGGGCGCGTTCACCGGCGCCGTCGCGACCAAGCGGGGGCTCCTCGAGGAGGCCCAGGACGGCACGTTCTTCCTCGACGAGATCGGCGAGATGCCGGGAAGCGTCCAGGTCAAGCTTCTTCGGGCGCTGCAGGAGCGCGAGATCCGGCGGGTCGGCGGCAACCAGCAGATCACCCTCAATGTGCGCGTCATCGCCGCCACCAACCGCGACCTCGCTCAGCTGATGCGGGAAGGCCGGTTCCGGGAGGATCTGTACTATCGGCTCAACGTCTTCCCCGTCAAGCTCCCGCCGCTACGCGAGCGGCGGGAGGACATTCCGCTCCTCGCCGATCATTTTCTCGCCGGGGCCGGGGAGCGTCATGGTCGCGCCATGCGGTTGACGCCCGCCGCGAGCGCGCGCCTCCTGTCGTACGCCTGGCCGGGAAACGTGCGCGAGCTGGAGAACGCGATCGAGCGCGCGGCGATCCTCGCGAGCGGTGAGGCCATCACGCCCGACGACCTCCCGCCGCACATCGCCTCGGGTGCGGGCCTCGGGCCGGCGCCGGCGCTTCCCGCCCAGCAGAATCTCGTCGAGATGGAGAAGGCGCACATCGTCCAGACGCTCGAGCGCTGTGGGTGGAACCACTCGCGGGCGGCGGAGGCGCTGGGCATCGGCCGCACCACGCTGTGGAGGAAGCTCAAGGACTACGGTCTCGACCGCACCGACGCGACAGACCGTTGAGGAGGATCCAACGCGGAGCGGAAGGAGTTCCTCCCCCCGGCGGACCGGTTCTGCCAGCCGCTAGCACGGGCATTAGCCGCCATCCACAATCATTTGCTTTTGAGCAGTCACCAACGAAGGAGCTCAGCCCACGCAGAATCACGGGCTTCCGCCACGGCTGGAAGCGAGGATTTTGATCGTAGACGCTTGGCGGCTGAATCGGCCTCCCTCGGAACGCTTGGAAGAGCGCCACCTCCACCTCCCCGGCCGCGACTCGCTCGATCGCCGCCCTCACTGCGGAGTGCTGGGTCAGATCGATGGCCTGCAATCATCGAAATCGCCCCCGCCTCACCTTCGAGGCAGACCTCGTCTGATTCGCCAAGCCCATCTCATCTCGTCCGTGAGGTACCCCTCGGCAAGACGCTAGATGAGGAAATCAAGAGTTCACCACACCTCGGCGACGATCATGGAGCTTGTCACACTCGGCAGGAAAGCGGTCCACGGTCCAGGAGAGCTCCAACGTGTCCAGCTTACACCTAGCGCGAGGTTAAAAGCTCCAGTCCAAAGTGCCATGGAGGGTGTAGTCGAAGGTTCTCGCGTTTGTCACCGGTAGCTGAAACCCGATGCCCAGCGTCACCTCTCGGAGGAGCTGAACATTCACGCCAGGGCCCACGTAGAGCTGTGGCTGCCCCCGACGATCCCGATCCCCCGGCTGAGGGCTCCCTCCGACTCTGGTTACCGTCGTCAGTTCCAACAGAGGAATCAGCCACGCCCGAACCGCATAACCGGCCGCCACGCCTGCCGTCAGCGTCTGATCTTTCGGGTGCGGCCCTCCGTTGTTCAGGCTCCAACTGTACGCAATCTCCGCCACGAGATATGACCGGCCCCGCATCGTGCCAGCCGAGAGGAACGGCTCGATGGCCAACTGGCCACCCAGGTCTCGCCGTTCCGAGCCCGTCGGCAGTGTCAGGCTGAACCCTGTCGAGAGCTGCGTGCGCGAGTCAGAGGACTGGAACACCAGGAACTTGCTCTCTAGTTCGAGGTCACCCGCGCCGTCCGCGCCATCTCCCGACCGTGGTTCCATGAACACAACCGGCATCTCAAGCGTCAGCTGCCACCACGACACAATCGGCATCGCCAGGGCTGGGGCGATCGCCGTCTCTCGGCCGTCTCGCCTCTTCGTGCTGCTCACTCGGACCTCGAGCTCTCGCTCGAGGACAGGTCTCCGGATCACGAGAGGGAAAAAGTCGTCGAGGGCCAGCGGCGCGGTGTCATCCCCCGCCGCAGGAGACGCGATGAGCACTGCGCCGACCGCGATCAGGACACAGCACGAGGTCACCCAGCCACCCGAGCAGGTGTGTGTGCTCATCCGAGCCCTGTGGGCTGACCCGTCGCCTTCCCGTACTGATAGGTAGCTGGCGCCGAGCGGGCCCCCAGCACAACGCCGTGCGCGAGCGGCGTCGGGAAGATACCGCGCTGCACCTCGAGCACGGACACGCGCTGGGCGCCGAGCGCCGCAATCACGGACTCAACGGCCACGTCGGGCCCGAATGCCTCACCGCGAGAGAAGATATCCACCGCAGCGTACCGATGCTCCGGCCAGGTGTGGATCGACAGGTGGGCCTCGCTCATGATCACCACCCCACTGAGTCCGAACGGAGAAAACTGGTGAAACGTGCTTCCGACAATGGTCGCCTGGGCGCGCCGGGCGGCCGCCAGGAGTATCGTCTGCACGGCCTCCAGATCATTCAGGATGTCGGGGGCGCAGTCAAAAAGCTCCACGAGGAGATGGCGTCCCAGCCTCTGCATGGGTCCCCGCTTACGCTCGTCGCCGCCCAGGGGAGGCCGCCATCTCGGCCAAAAGCGTGCGATAGAGTCCGCTGTCGGTATGCAGGGCCTCGTGGGATCCATCGGCGATCAGGCGCCCCTGATCGAGCAGGAGGATCCGCTCCGCGAGTTGGATGGTCTCGGGTCGATGGGCCACCACGAAGGTCGTGCGCCCCGCCATGAGTGGCTTGAGCGCCGCTCCGACTTGGTGCAGGGCCTCGCCGTCCAGGTGGGCCGTCGGCTCGTCCAGTACAAGCAGCCGCGGCTGTTTCAAGAACAGCCGGGCCAGGGCGACCAGCTGGCGCTCCCCCCCGGACAGTTTCGCCCCCCGCTCCCCGACCACGGTATCGAGACCCTGCGGAAGTCGACGGATGAAGCGGTCAGCGCCCGACTCGCGCACCGCCTCCTCGATCTCCTCCCGACTGGCCTCCGGGCGGCTATAGGCGATATTCTCCGCGATCGTCGAGGAGAAAAGGAACACATCCTGGGTCATCATCCCTACGGACGCCCGCCAGAGATCAAGATCCCACTCCCTGAGATCGACCCCCCCGACGACGATGCGGCCTTCGGAAGGGTCGTAGAAGCGCAACAGAAGATCCATCAGCGTGCTCTTGCCCGCGCCGTTGCGCCCGACGACGGCGACCACCTCGCCAGGCTTCACGGTGACGGTGAGGTCCCGCAGCACCTCCCGGGTACTCCCCGCGTAGCGGAACGACACCGTCTCCATTCGAATGTCCCACCGATCCTCGCTGGGGCGCCGACCGCTTGAAGCAGGCAGCGGCTCGTGGTCGGCAAGGAGCTCCTGCAAGCGGGCACCGACGGCGCGGCAAGTCTGGACATGCCGGTAGAAACTACCGACCCGGCTGACGGGCCCCGCGAGGATCTCCATGTACGCCATGAACGCGACGAGGGCGCCGGCCGTGATGTGCTTCCCCAGGATGAGGTGCCCCCCGTACCACACCACCAACACGACGCCCAGCAGCTCCATGAGCTCAAAGACCGGCACCACCAGGGCTTCGAGGCCCCCCGCCCGAAGCTCTCCGTGCAGGATCGTGCGATTCGCCTCGTCAAGCCGTTGAAGTTCGTACCGCTCGCTCTTGAAGGCCTGGACCGTGCGAATACCGGCGAGCGTCTCCTGCAGTCGCCCTGCCAATCGAGACCCAATGTTCTGGATGGACTTCCGCAGCGTCGGGAGGGGGCGCCCCACATAGGCGGTGATTCCCGAGGCCGCGAGCAAGAAGAAAACCACCATTCCCGTGAGCCGCACGTCCGTCCAGGCCATCACGCTCAAGACGCCCATCACCGTGAGGGCCTCAAACGGCAGATCGCTGAACAGCTCCACCGCGTGGTCCTCGAAGAGTGCCGCATCGCTCGTCACGCGATGCATGAGTTCGCCGGTCTTGTGGCGGTGGAAGAAGGCCAGGGATTGGCTGTGGAAGTGGACGTACAGCCGGCGCCGGAGGGCGTAGGAGCCTGCGTAAAGGACGCGCGCCTCTACTTTGAGGAGCGCCGCGTGCGCCACGTAGAGGAGCGCGAGCAGCCCCAGCATCCAGAGGACCCAGCGGTCGAGGCTCGAGCCGTGGGCCTCTCCAAGCGCCGTGTCAATCGCTTGCTGAAGAAGCCACGGGAGCGTGAGCTCCGCCGCCGCCACGACGACCGCCAGCCCAAGGAGGGCCGCGCACAGGTCCTTCCGATGGGTCGCGTAACGCCAGAGAAAGCGACCCCAGGTCATTGAGCGCGGGCGGGCGGGGTGTCCCCAGGCAGTGTCTGATGGTTCAGGCGGGCCTTGACGTCCTTCGGCAGCGCAAACATGCGGATATGCGCGTCGGGGTCGTAGAAGTCCAGCTGGGGCGCCAAGTTTTCGACGCCGGTGGCTCCCCTCGTGCGCAGACGGTCCATCAGCACGTCAGGCGGCACGCCCGCCGGATCCACGCCATTCGAGGCGATGAGAAACCCCCAGTCAGCCCAAAACGAGGGGATGAAGATGGCGTAGGATCTCACGATGGGGAAGACCAGGCTGAGCGTGTCACGCACCTGCACGTGATCGACGTAATCGAGGCCCGACAACTCCATTGCCTGCACGACAAGG
>Ga0207684_10002662_pt1 | contig 17863 bp, 20 predicted proteins | sample KBSK5501metaG_FD_184342 | JGI IMG/M metagenome (GOLD analysis project Ga0207684, IMG submission 184342) | Corn, switchgrass and miscanthus rhizosphere microbial communities from Kellogg Biological Station, Michigan, USA - KBS K5-50-1 metaG... | ecosystem: Host-associated > Plants > Roots >...
CGACAGACGGCTTGTTTTCCTCATCAGAACAGGAGGCGCCGACATGCTCATTGTTGGCTCCAGACCGAATACCAAGTTACTCGGCCAGATCGCCTATATCTGCCCCAGTTGTCAGCACTACTCCTGGCACTCAGTTGGCCGCACACGCCGCTGGTTCACGCTCTTCTTCGTGCCGCTCATTCCATTCACCAAATCCAGCGTCTCGCGCTGTAACCTCTGTGGGTTCATGCAGCGCGTGCCTAATCCCCAGGCGGAACGGTGGTTCCGCACGGGGCAGATGCCCGCCGGCGTCATTCCCCAATTGCAGCCGGGGTACGTGCCGCAGGGCGCCGCGCAGCCCACCCAACGCGCCTTACCGCCTGGGTATCCGCAGCAGTCGGCCCAGCAGACGCTGTATCCTCCACGACCGATACGAACCGCGCCGCCGCAGACATACTATCCTGGTCCGCCCCCACAGCCGCCGCAACGTCCCCGTTAGTCGCCAGGGGGGCAGGATGGACCGGCAGACCGCGATTGAGCGCATCACCGAGACCGAGAACCTCACCGACGGCCTGGAGGACGACGACGCCAACTGGCTCCTTGACTGGGGAATCGCGCGGGTGGATGGGCTGCTCGCGGGGATCACGGATGAGGATGCGGCGGGCGACAAACTCAACCAACTGATGGCCGTGATGCGGTCGCTGAACCAGATCGCGGCCGACCGCGCCGCCGCAACGCCGGACGCGCTGGCCGCCGACATCCGTACCTTCTTGGCGCGCTACCAGCAGGCGTTTGGCGCGCCGAAAGCTGATGTGTCAGCGCCAGGCTCGACAGTGGCGAAGGATGGGCAGGCCCCAGGCGCTGCTACTCCGCCAGCCACGGCGCCAGCCATCCAGCTGGCCCCGCCGCGGGCGGATGTTCAGCAGACGAAGCAGACGCCAGCGAGCAGCAAAACGGCCAGTTCTGCGTCGACGCCCTTGAACGCTCCGACGCCTGCTCCCATTCCCACCAAGAAGGGCGAGGCGGCGCAGCCATCTACGCCTGCGGCCAACGCTCCATCCAGCGCGGCGCCATCTGCAAACGCGCCCACCGGGAGCGATCAAAGCGCGCAGGCGGCCAGCAAAATCGCCGCCATGACTCCACGCGACGCCATGCGCTATCTGCTCGCGCTGGCGGACCCATCCTCGGTCGCGCCATAATGACGACACTTCGCCTGTCGCGTGTACGCCGGTCAGGAGACTTCCCTCATGCGCTACGTCGAGTCCACCGTCAAGACGGCGCGCCGCCAGCCAGCCATCTTCATCATCGCGTTGCTGCTGGTTGTGATTCTCGTCGCGGTCCTGCTCTGGCGCGCCGCGGGGAATCGGGAGCAGGCGACGCTCCCGGCGGGGATGCCCTCGTGGATGACGGTGTACTTCACCGATCCCAATCCCCCCGATCAAGTCAACAACGGCATCGATCGCTACGTGACGCCGACACTCAAAGGGGCGAAGAAGACCATTGACGTGACCTCGTTCGACCTGAACCTGCCGAGCGTGGTCAATGCGCTGGTGGACGCCAAGAAGCGTGGCGTCGCGGTGCGCGTGGTGGTGGATGAGACCAACGGGACGCAGACGCTCAAGGCGAGTGACTCACCCTCCGGGCAGCAGGAAGACGCGCTCAAGGCGCTCAAGGACGGAGGGATTCCGGTGGTGGGCGGCGGGCGCTCGAACGGGCTGATGCACAACAAGATCATGGTTGTGGATGGCGCGACGCTCTTCATGGGGTCGTGGAACATGTCGTACAACGATACGTTTCGCAACAACAACAATCTGCTGAAGATCACCGACAAGACGCTCATCGCCAACTACCAGGCCAAATTCAACGAGCTATTCGTAGACAAGCGCTTCGGGACGAAGGCGAAAGTGGGGGCGCTGACGCCGCAGACAACGCTTGACGGCGTGCCAGTCGCCAACTATTTCTCCCCCGTGGACAAGGTGATCGAGAAGCTGGTGGCGCGGGTCAACGGCGCGCAGCATTCGATCAAGTTCATGGCGTTCACCTACACGCAGAAGGACCTGGCGAACGCGATGATCGCGCGCTCGAAGGCTGGGGTGCAGGTGGAGGGGGTGATCGAGAACCGTGGCGCGTCGCAGGGGGCGGCGCCGACGCTCTACTGCGCGAATATCCCCGCGAAGCTGGACGGCAACAAGTACACGATGCACCACAAGGTGATGATTCTCGACGATAAGACGGTGATTACGGGGTCGTTCAACTTCACGCAGACGGCGGACGACGCGAACGACGACAACGTGCTGATCATCGACAGCCCAGCGGTGGCGACGCTGTATGAGCAGGAATTCGCCAAGGTCTACGGGCAGGCGAAGGACCAGAGCGGGGTGGACTGCAAGGCGGCGTGAGGCGGCTGGCGATTGTAAGGGGATGACAGGTCGCGTCCTGCCTCTCTTGCTGGCGGCTCTATGATAGTGGGCGAAAACGCACCCGATCCTGTTCAATTACCGCGAACTGGCCAGCAAACGCCGCTCCATGCGCCGCTAGGGCGTCGACGACGAGTTGCGCCTTCTTCGCTTATTTCACCGTGTCGCCCAGGCGTAATTGCACGACACCAGCGGTAGGCGCCGGGAAGTGAGCACGGAAGATGTACTCGCCAAAGTCCAGATCAGCCGTCAGTAGGAGCAAATCTTCCCGCACAGCGCGTTCGAGAATGGGCAGATCGCTCTCGCCAGCCGGACTCGACACGCACGGAGATAACCGTATGCCCGGCGTCGCGGAGTCGTTCGATCACCAGTTGCTCGATATTCTCATCAGCGAGAATCCTCGCGAGGACGTCTCGCCGGGCGCCTCATTTGTGCTGATATCTGGTCCGCCAACGAGCGCACACAGGCGCTCGTTGGCGGACCAGATCGGTAGCATAAGCGATGGCTTGCAGGATATGCTGGCGAGTGAGATGCGGCCAGGCGTCGAGAATCCACTCAATGGACCAGTCGGCGGCAAGCTTGCTCAGGACCTCCTCGACGGTGATGCGTGTCCCGGCAAGGGTGGGCTTGCCGCGCCGCCGCGCAGGGTTCGTGACGATGCCTGGCGCCAGTATGGTATCGGTGGAGTCTGCTGGAGTCGTCATCGTCTGCTGGCCTTGCTGTCTGCGCGTCATCCAGAACTGGATTGGCGCCTCACATGGTCAGTGTGATACGCATGTTGTATGAGGCGCCTCCGCGCATTGTATCATTTGCGGCCTGCAAGCGACGGCGCTTACAGCTCGCCACGGAAGGCGCGGTCGAGCACAGCGGGCAGCAGCGCGTCAAGTTCCGCTGCAGTCTCGGCCTGCGCCCACTTGAGGGCGTCCACTCGCATCTGCATGTCGTCGAGGTAGGCGACGATGCGCCGTTGCTCATGCAAAGAGGGCACAGGCGCCAAGAGGTCCTTAATTTCTCGCAGAACGATATGTCACATCATGTCGCCTCGTGACCGTCGCTGGATGCGCTCCTGTAATACGGCTTCCGGCTCGGACGTTGCTAGAACGTGACGCGGTGAGACGCCTGCTTCTGATGGTCTCCCTGGAGACGTACACCTGCGCGCTTCGCACGCGCGCCAGCGCCGACCGCCGTTAGGCGCCTTGCAGCGCTCCCTGCTGCTTGAGCGCGTTCGCCGCCGCGATGAGCAGCCAGCCCACGATCAAAAACGCAACGAAGATCGCGATACAGTACAGCGTCACGACCCCATACCCGCCGACTTTGGCAGGATTCAAGAACGGATACGGGTAGAACCCCACGATGGCGCCGCGAAGAAGCGTGTAGACGATGTACACCAGCGGGTAGATCAGCCAGTACCCCATCTGCCGCCACGTGATGGTGGACTTCGGCGGCTGATAAAGCCAGTCTGCTAGCACGGCCACGGGCATGATCACGTGCAGCATGATGTTGACCCAGGGCAGCAGCGCGCCAAGGTCCTCGTCGCGGAGCAGCACAAACCACACCAGGCCCACAATCACCATCGCCGTCGCCGCAGCGCCCCGAATGAGGTCATCGCTGGGAGTCGGCTCCCGCCGCTGGAGGAGGGAGACCGCCCCGATTAGGAAGACGACGCTCGCGAAGATGTTCGACAGATTGGTAAAGTAGCCGAAGTAGTTGACTACATCGAACTGATGCTGAATGTGGATGACCAACTGCGTGACAATGGCCGCCAGCGTCAGGAGTCCGAATAACAACCGTCCACCGATCAGCAGGGTGCGCTTACTCACGAGACACCTCCCTGGCGCAGAACCCGACGGAGACCATGCCCAAAGCGTGCAAAGTATACCTTATCTATGCGAGGGGCATAGCTGTGATGAGCATCTGCGACCCGATAGTTAGCGCCCCTCTGTCGTGCAAGAGTGGTGGGCGCAGTCAAGTGCGCTGGCCCAAACGACAATGACCCAGGAGGATTCCGTACAAATAGGGCGATCCGAATATCCAGGTAAGGAACTCTCCAGCGATTCGGTCACGGTTCGGCTTAAAATGTAGCCCTTCAGGGAGAGATCGCGGGTCGGCTACCCCTCGGCGTGGGCGGGCGCGTCGTCGCGCGCAGGGGACGCTGTCTCGGCGAAGAGCGGGGCCAGCCAGATGAGGGCGTCGCGCAGTTGCGCCTCGACGACGGTGTGCGTGTGGTCGTAGAGCATCAACGCCAGGTGGTCGGGATGCGCCGCATAGTGCGGCTGCGCGGCGGCGTAGAGACGCAACGCTCCCTCCACCGGCACCATATCGTCATGCCGCCCATGCTGGATCAGCAGCGGCTTGGGGGCCAGCCGCGCGATGTTCGCCGCCGCGTCGTGCTCGCGCGACCACTGCTGGTTCGCCGCGCTGGGCGTGTTCGTTCCCAGCATCGTCACATTCGCCAGGTCCGGCAGTGGCGAGCCAGAGACGCTGACCACCGCCGCGACGCGCTCATCCTCGGTCCCCGCAACCAGCGCCGCCATCGCGCCCATCGAGAAGCCGCCGATCACCAGCGCGTCCGACCACACATAGGGCTGTTCCGCGAGCCATGTCAGCGCCGCGCCGATATCGCCAGCGGTATAGCGCACCACGTCGAGGAAGTAGTCGGCGGATTGCTGCGTCTTCCAGGTCGGCCCAACCTGTGGCAGCCGCTCGCCATGCCCCCAGGCGTCGGGCAACAGCGAGACAAAGCCGTACGTCGCCAGCAGCAGCGCCAGCGGCAGGAAGTCTTCCTTCGCCGCGGTCCAGCCATGCTGCATCAGCGCCGCCGGTCGCGACAGATCCGTCTCGGGCCGTACCAGCAGCGCTGGGATGTCGTCCTTGCCCATCACCACGCGCTCGACACCGCCGACGCCGTACTGGGGAACAATCTCAACAGCCACGTCTGACTACCTCTCTACTCCCACACGGGATCAGACGGCTGGCGCGCCCTTGCGCCATCCGCGAGAATAGTACGCGCGTGTAACCTCAGGAGTTGGAGAGGAGTGGGGAGGAAGCGAGGGACTACCACTCGAAGAAGCTGCGTAGTTCCGGATGCTCGGCGAGCATCTGCGCGCGATACTCCTCTGAGATCGGCAGGAACGTTCCGCGGGCGTCGGCGAGGATGGTCTCCGGCTCGTCGGCCAGCCGCACCTCGCCCTCCGCCTGGACCATCCGTGCGCGCGAGGAGAGCGTGCGCGCCGTGACCCGTAGCTTCCGCCCCAGCGGCGCCGCCTGGCGATAGCGGATTTCCAGCCGCGCCGTCATCAGCCAGCGTTTCTCCAGGACGGCCGTGCGGTTGAGCGTCTCGTCGAGCAGCGTCGCGATGATTCCACCGTGCGCGACGCCGGGAAAGCCCTGGAACGCTGGCTCCGGCGTGTACTCGGTGACGATCTCATCCCCCTCGCGCCAGAAAACGAGCTGGAGCCCCGACGGGTTGCGCGCCCCGCAGGCGAAGCAGCCCTGATAGTCGCTGGAGTCGTTCAGATGCGCGGCGTCGTCATGCGCGTCGTCGGCTGGCGGGGTCTGCGCGTCGCTGGCTCTCTCCACTGGCGCCTCCTGGCGGGAATGATGTGATTCGACCGGTTTATGACTGCGGCGCGCTCGCGTCGGCTGGTGGCGTGGGGATGCGCGCCGCGACCTTCACCAGCGCGCCAGACAGCGCCGCCTCGGCGTCGAGATCCAGACTGTTTGCCAGGACCAGCAGGACGTAGAGCGTGTCGCCCAGTTCGTCACTCGCGGCGACGGCGGCCTCGCCGGGCTTGCGCAGTTTCGGCCCGTGCGCCTGGTTCACCGCGCGCGCCAGCTCGCCACACTCCTCGAAGAGCCGCGCCAGGTTCGCCAGCGGCGGCCAGTATCCCCCCAGCGCGCGAATCGAGGCGTCCACCCGCGCCTGCGCCTCGCGCACGGTCAACGCGCCGTCATCCGCCATAACGCATACCCTCCCAAAGGCCCGAACTCCAGCACGCCCCATACGGCATGCTCAGGCGCACAGTCTACCATGCCACGACGCGCCAAGACGCGCGCAACGGCCCATAGCCTTGCGCTCATCGTCAATCTCATTAGAAAGTTGCAACTTGCGCAAGTACATGCTATCGTAATGAGCGGGATCAATCGGGAGACGCCGTCCGGCGGCTCGCCACGAATCCCCCACGACGAGGGCGCCAAACGGCGAGATCAATGAGCAAGATCGGCAAGATCAAGGAGCGGCAATGAGCGCGGTGATGACTCCCCTCTACCTGTTAACCGTCCAGGGAACGATGATCGGCTCGCGCGAGCAGGCGCGGGCCACCCACAACCAGACCGCCGGGAATCCTGAGAGCGTCGCGGCGGCGCGTGCGCTGAGCGACCTGAGTCACATGGTCTACGTCCCCGTCAACGGCAACGAGGACCAGTTGTTCTTCATGGATCAGTGGATCGATCTTGCGGGTCTCGGCCAGTTCTTCGCCAACCCGCAGGTCGAGCATTCCGCGGGTATGCTCTTTAGTTCACGCGAGCCAACCGTCTGGGCGCCCGCCGAGGGCTACACGACGTACCATATGCCTGCGCCGACCGGACGCAACGAGCGCTACATCGGTCTGGCGCGCGGGCAGGCTCACTCACACGACCAGGCGCGCGCGGTCTACGACCGTCTGGCGGCGGAAACGCTCGGCCAGGCGCGTACGGCGGGACATCTCTCACACGAGATGTATGTCAAGGCGACAGCGCCAAGCGAGCCAGAGTCGCTCGAACTGCTGGGCGTGGATGTCTGGTGCGATCTGGGGGGGATGGGCCGCTTCTATGGCGACCCGGCGTTCCTCCAGCGCTTCGATGGCGTCTATACCGCGCCGGCGACCACCTGGGTCCTGCGCCATCCCGACGGCGACTGGGTGGAGTGGTAGCGTACTGACACTCCCCTTAGCTCACGCAAGGGGGTTCTCAGGCTACGCAGAGCCCAACGGCTTACATTCGCGCCTGAAGGCGGTATCCCCGCCTACTGCAAGGGGCGCTCTGTCCGAGGAGAGAGCGATTACAGGACCTTGCCGGTGCGTATTCTCACCCCGCACAGAAGAAACGGAAGGCGCGCAGGCCCCTGGCTTCAGCCAGGGGCCTGCGCGCCGAAAGGAAAGGTCAGCCGCGCTCGCGCAAGTTGCGGCCTGCGCAAGCCCGTGCTATCCTACACCTATGGTCGATCAAGTCCTCCATGCCATCGCCGAGCCGCACCGTCGCGCGATTCTGGTGATGCTACAAGATCAGGAACTGCCCGCGCAGGATATCGCCGGGCGGTTTCCTGACGTCACACGCCAGGCGATCTCGCAACACCTGGCGTTGCTGGCGGAGACCGGTCTCGTGACGATGCGCCGCCAGGGCACGCGCCGTCTCTACCGCACCCGACCGGAGGGGCTGGCGGACGTGCGGCGCTTCCTCGACGGCTTCTGGGACGAGCAACTGGCGGCGCTCAAGCGACAGCTTGAGTCCGACACGCGAGGGGAGCGACCGGCGTGAGCGCTCCTGCCGCCGATGAGATCAGGCGAGAGATACACATCGCCGCGCCGCCACAGGCGGTCTACGCCTACTTTACCGATCCGGTGAAAGTGTTGCGCTGGAAAGGCCAGGACGCCACGCTCGAACCACGCCCTGGCGGCGTCTATCGCCTGATCCTGGGTGAGGGCGTCATCGTACGCGGCGAGTACGTGCGTCTGACACCGTACAGCCAGATCGTTTTCACGTGGGGCTGGGAGGGCGACGACAGCCCACTACCTCCCGGCGCCAGCACGGTGGAGGTCAACTTCGTCGCCGAACAGGGCGGGACGCTCGTGTCTCTGCGCCATTACGGGCTGCCATCCGCAGTCCGGCAGCAGCACGCCGAGGGCTGGGACTACTTCCTGCCGCGGCTGGAGCATGTGGTTGCGGAGGATACGGCGGCTGGCGCATGACAATATAACGGACTACGGCAAGGCGAGCGCCTCATCCTCATCCGCGCCGCTCAATCGCGCCAGTCCGTCGCGCGCCAACCCCCGCGCCAGCTCGCGCAGCCAGGGCAGGTCAGCCTCAGTGTAGTCTGTCTTGACGCGCGGGCCGAGCGTGGCCAGCGGGAGGGTCGCGCCGGGAGGCAACTCGCGCAATGCGGCGACGATGCGCCCACGGAAGTAGCGCGAGGTCTGCTCGAAGGGCGTGGTCGTGGCCCGCCGCTTTGGTGACGGCGCCAAGCCGTAGGGAACGCCGGATTCGGCCACGCGCCGCGCCACTGGACGCTCCGCACCCACCGCGCGCTCGTCGCGCAGCCGCGCCAGGGCCTCGCCGGAGGGAAAGAGCGCCACCTGCGCCGTCTCCGCATACGCCGCGCACTGCTCACGTAGCGGACAGCGCTCGCAGAGGGGCCTGCGCGCCAGGCAGACCTGCGCGCCGAGGTCCATGAGGGCCTGCTGCCAGTCGTAGGCGCGCTCGCGCGGCAGCGCCCACTCCGCCAATTCCAGGAACATACGCGCCGCTGAATCGCCACCGGGCCAGGGAAGTTCCTCGACGCCGCGAAAGACACGCCAGAGGACGCGGCGGATATTCGTATCCACCGTCGCGACCGGCAGCCCGAAGGCGAAGCAGGCCACCGCGCCAGCCGTGTAGCGCCCGATGCCCTTGAGCGCCATCAGCCCGTCGAGGGTGTTGGGTAATTGTCCGTCGAACTCCTCGACCACCTGCCGCGCGATCCCGTGCAGCCGCACCGCGCGCTGGTTGTAGCCTAGCCCCGCCCACGCCTTGATCGCCTCCCCCACTGGCTCCGCCGCCAACGCCGCGAAGGTGGGGAAACGCGCCAGGAACTGGCGGTACTTCGGCAGGACGCGCTCGACCTGCGTCTGCTGGAGCATCACCTCTGAGACGAGGATGGCGTAGGGATCGCGCGTCTCGCGCCAGGGCAGATGGGCGCGTCCCTCGGCGGCGTACCACGCCAGCAGAGCGCCCCAGACCTGCTCGCGCCGCTCCTCCGGCTCTAAAGCTGTGATATCTTGCTCTGTCGCCACGAATTATCGCTCCGCCAGGACAGCGCGCAGGACGGAGGGCTCGACATTGCCGCCGGAGAGGATCACGCCGACGCGCGATCCGAATGGCTTGAGTTTCCCGCTCAGCGCCGCCGCCGCTACCACCGCGCCCGTCGGCTCGACCACCAGCTTCAGCCGCAGCAGCAGATAGCGCATCGCCGCGCGGGTCTCCTCCTCGCTCACCAGCACGACCTCGCTCACGTTGCGCTGGATGATCGGCCAGGTCAACTCGCCCAGCATAGCCGTGCGGATGCCGTCTGCGAGCGTATCGGGCGGGGGAATACGCACGCGCTCGCCCTGCCGCAACGAGAGCCAGGCGTGGTTGGCCGCCTCCGTCTCCGCCCCGATCACGGTGATGCCGGGCCGTAGCGCCAGCGCCGCGACGCTGGTCCCGGCGATCAGCCCGCCGCCCCCGACTGGCGCGACGATGACATCGAGGTCGGGAACCTCCTGTAGCAACTCGCGCGCCGCCGTGCCCTGCCCCGCGATGATCGCCGGATCGTTGTAGGGCGGAACGAGTGTCAGCCCACGCTCCTCGGCCAGCCGCCGCGCCAGCGCTTCACGGTCCTCGGTCTGGCGGTCGTAGCGCACGATCTCGGCGCCATAGCCGCGCGTCGCCTCCACCTTGACCTCCGGCGCGTCGGTCGGCATGCAGATCACCGCCGGGACGCCGAAGAGGCGCGCGACCAGCGAGACCGCCTGCGCGTGGTTGCCGGAGGAGAAGGCGATCACGCCGCGCTCGCGTTCGGCAGCGGGCAGGCTGGCGATCTTGTTGTAGGCGCCGCGAAACTTGAAGGCGCCCCCGCGCTGGAATTGCTCACACTTGAACCAGATCGCCGCGCCCGCGTCGGCGTCGAAGCTGCGCGAGGTCATGACCGGGGTGCGATGCGCCTGCCCCTCCAGTCGCGCCGCCGCCGCCTCCACATCGGCGTACGTGACGGCAAGCGAACTCTCGTCGGTCTGTAACGCTGTCATCGCTTCTCCCGCTCCAGTCAAATGCAACCCCACATCATTCCACGTCGCCACAGTATATTCGGTTGGCGCGTGGACAACGCGAACGAGCGAGTCACTGAAACCCGCGCACCTTGGTCGGCGTGACAGCGTAGGTTTAAAGCGGGTGAAGCTCGAAAACAGGTCGCCCCTGAGCCGCCTCGTCTGGACGGTCAATATCAATCCTGTCAATGGTGCGAACGAACCATTCGCCAAGCCGGGTTTGTCGCGCACGTGGGGCGAGGACGTCACGAATGAACTCAGCCGCTTTCGGCAGGTCCAACTCGACCGCTGTCACCTCTTCTTTCCTCACCCCGATTGTAATGGTGGCGCGGCCAGCGGCGCGCAGATTCCGCGCCCAATCGGTCTCGCCGAAGGGGCTGATCAGCCCGCGCCTGCCTACGTACTCGCAGAGCGCCACGGGTGTGGTGCGAGGCAGGCCGCTCTTCCGCCCACGAACGGTCAGGAGCACATCAGGGCCCATCGGGACGCCAAGGGCCAAGAGGGGCCGGGCGATGAAGTTGAAGTAGGGGACGAACCAGGGTACATGGGTAGATCTGACCTGTCCTGCCATAATAGAAGCGCCTCCTGGACTAACGCTCCAAGAGAAGCCGACATCGTTCCTCTGACGAACCTGCGCATGTATCCCTGGGTGTATGAGGATACCACTTTGCTCCAAAGCGTCAGGAACGGTTGACCTTCTTGGTCACGAAAAGCCACGCACCTTACTCGGCCTGATGCGCAGGGCGACGGGATAGCCGCGCGCGAAGTTTTCCGCCGTCTGGAACTCGCCGGCGATGGACGCGCGATACTTCTCGGCGTAGGCGGGATTCTGGTCGGCGGACGGCTCGTCGGGCGCGCGGCGCGCCTCGCCGGTGAAGACAACGATGTCGCCGCCGGAGCCGTCGCTATCGAAGTTCAGCGCGACGCGCGGATTGCGCTCGATATGCGCCAGGCGTTTCGCGTTGGTCAGCGTATAGATCAGGAAGGTCTCGCCCTCCCAGAGAAACCAGACAGGCGCGGGCTGCGGCGTCCCATCCGCGCCGGTGGTGGTGAGCCAGATCACGATCTCCTCGCGCAGCCGCCGCGCCACGCGCTCGCCAAAGGGGGTCGTCGGATCGGGAAGTATCGTCGTCATGCTCGCGCCGCTCCTTGCTCAAACTTTCCTGCGCCGCGCTCCCAGCGGTCGCAAGAGATTCTACGGCGCGCCGCCGCGCTGGCGCATGCGGAGGACGGTGGTGTACGATAGGCAGGCGTCGGCTGACCATATACTGCCTACACCTGCGAGGAGTCACCGCCATGCCACTGGACCAATCACTCATTGGCCACGAGACCACGCTCGAAACGAGCACGATCGCCGTCGAGCAGATTCGTCAGTTCGCCGACGCGGTGGGTGACGCGAATCCTCTCTTCCACGATCAAGACGCCGCGCGGGCTGCGGGGTTTCCCGATGTCCTCGCGCCACCAACGTTCGTGACCCGCTTGCGGGCGCCCTTCGCCGCGGTGGGGCTCGATCCGGAGAAGATGCAGGTGCTGCACGGCGAGCAGGAATATACGTACCAGCGCCCCCTCCACGCCGGCGACTCCGTCACCGCGCGCCATCGTGTCGCCACGCTGCGCCAAGCCGCACGTCCTGGCGGGATGAACATCATGACGCTCGAGCAGCTCGTCGACGTGGCGGGCGAGGGGCAGGTCGGCCTGGGCAAGGCCACTGTGATCGTGCGCGAGCTGGCGCCAGACACGCCGACAAGTATAACCGCCGCCAAGCCGCAACCCGAACCGGCGGGCGAGCGCATCCCAGACCTGACCAAGCGCGTCACCCAGGAGCAGATCGACGCCTACGCCGATGTCAGCGGCGACCACAATCCCATCCATATCAATCCCGAGGCGGCGCGCGCCGTCGGGTTGGACGGCACGATCGCCCATGGCATGCTGAGCATGGCCTTTGTGGCGCAACTGCTCACGGACTGGCTTGCCACGCGCCCGACGCCCGGCGGCTGGGTAGCGCGGCTGCGCGTGCGCTTCCAGGGCATGACGCAGCCCGGGGATACGCTCACCTGTCGCGGCGCGCTGGGCGCGCGAGATGGCGAACGGCAGATCGTCGAGGTGTGGATCGACAATCAGCGTGGCGAGCGTCTCACCACCGGCGACGCCGATGTAGTCCTGCCAGGCAGGTAGGATGTGGGCGCTTCGTCAGCCGCTGATCAGCCCCGTGCGCCTATGAGGAGGCCACGCGTTCCTCGCGGCGGCGCTGGGCGCGCCCGACCAGATAGACGCCCGCGCCCAGTGTGAGCAGCCCGGCGCCGGTCACCGGCAGGATCGGGAACTCCGGTTCGCCACTGTGGCTGGTCAGAGTTGTGGCGCTGGTTGCCTTGGGTGTGGGGACACCGGTCGCGGTCGGCGTCTGTCCGTCATTGTTGGGGTTCTTCGTGTTGACGAGATCGGGGGTGCGCTGGCCAGGGGTCGTGCTGGCGGGAGTCGTAGTACCGGTGGTCTGCGACTGAGCGCCGGACGCCCTGTTGTCGCCCGACTGGCCAGCCGCCGCATGCGGCCTGGCGTTGAAGCCGAGCAGTCCAGACGCCACGCCGCCGAGCAGCAGGAACAGGCCGATGGTCGCCGCGATGGCGCCGGCCCACTGTGTGAGTCGGGCGCGGCTCCGGCGTGGCGCGGGCTGTCGCGCTGGCGGTTGTGGCGCGTCTGGACGTGTGTCTCGCAGCGTGTCGAGCGGCAACGCGAACGAACGCGGCGCCTTGGGCATGGGCAGCGCCGCCAGCAGGTCATGTACGCGCCGCAGCTCTCCCAGCGCCTCCTGGCACTCGGCGCAGTCCGGGATGTGGCGCTCAAGCTCCGCGCGTTCGGCGGCGCTCAGCTCGCCGTCGATATACGCGGAGAGTTGCTCGCGTTGCCGCTCCCAGTCGGTTGGATGTCGCCTGCCGCCCATACTGCTCTACGCCTTACTGCAAAGGGCCATTCATCCCCGGTCTACAGCCAGGGGATGAATGGCCCACTCCCCTTGCCGTTTTCTCGTCGCCGCATAAGAATCGTGTGGTAGGCATCTTGCACCTTCAACGGGTGCGCTCCGCTGGAGTGAGAGCCTGTGCTGCAACGCCGCCTCACGATGGAGTCAACGCCGAACAGGGCCGGGCAGGCCCCTCGGGGGCTAACGTGATGGGTTGCCATGTGCGTTCTCCGAGAATCTCCCGCATTCATGCGGGGGAGTGTCAATGTCTTATTCTTCACCTGAACGCTGACGCTGCCGCCGTGGGAATAGTTCCGGCAGCTGCGCGAGGATCGTCCGCAGATGGCCGCGCGCGCGCGCGATCCGCGATTTTACCGTGCCCAGGGGGCTATCCATAATACGGGCGATCTCATCATAGGGTAGCCCCTGCACGTCGCTGAGGATGACCGCGAGGCGCTGGTCGCCCGGCAATTGCAGCAGCGCATCCTGGATCGCGGCGATCACCTCCGCGCGCAGGACCGCGCGCTCAGGGTCCCAGGAGGAATCGATCAGCGCGGCGGGCGTTGCGGCGTCTCCCGCCGTCTCGCTCTCCAGCAACTCGTCGAGGGAGCTGGTCGGCTGGCGGCCACGCGCGCGAAACACGTCGAAGCAGGCGTTGCTGACGATGCGCAACAGCCAGGCGCGAAACGACGCGCCACGAAACGACTGGATCGCGCGGAACGCCGAGAAGAAGGCGTCCTGGGTCACATCCGCCGCGGTGTCGGGGTCGCCGAGCATGCGCAACGCCAGCGCGTAGGCCAGCGACTGGTAGCGCTCGACCAGCGTGTTGAACGCGGCGACATCGCCCTTCTGGCTGCGCGCGACGAGCGCAAGCTCCAACTCGTCCGTCTGCCCCGATCCCGGCGGATCCTGCATGCCGCCTCTCCTCGCTCACCCGTCAATCGCTTGCGGCCAGTGTAGCGCAGCGGGAAGCGCGCGGCAAGCCCGCCGGGGTGTCTCGCGCGCCCGCGCCACGAGGACCGCGATCATCCGCGGCGTCGCTTGCGCGACTGGACGGCGAGCGGGAGCGTAAAGGAAAAGGCGCACCCTGCCCCTGGCTCGCTCTCCACCCAGGTCCGCCCACCATGCAGCGCGATAATCGAGCGCGTGATGAAGAGGCCCAGCCCTAGCCCGCCCGTCCGCCGTTCGGTCGCCTCCGCCCGCGCGAAGCGCCCCCAGACGCGTTCCTGCTCGCTCGCGGGCAGCCCTGGTCCGGCGTCGCGCACCGTCACCTGCGCCATGCGGGCGCCGGACTGGCGCCTGGCCCCATCTGCGACGGGCGCCGTGAGTATGACGACGATAGGCTGGTCGGGAGGCGCATATTTCAGCGCGTTGGTCAGGTAGTTCGTCAGCGCCTGGGTGATGCGCTGCGCGTCGGCGACGACGGGGACTGAGAGGTCATCGGAGAAGTCGAGCGCGATCTCTCGCTCAGGATGCCGCATGCGCAGCCCGTGCGCCGTCTCGCGGGTGATCGCCGCCAGATCGTTCGGCTCTGGCATGATCTTCAACTGGCCGGTGCGGATGGCGTCCACGTCGAGCATATCGCCCACCAGCCGGTTCAGCAGATCGCTCGCCGTATCCGCCAGCGCCAGCGGCTCGCGGGCATGCTCCAGCGCCGCGTCCAGCAGCGCCAGGCTATCGGCGTTCAGCCGCGTGGCCAACAGCGCCACCTGCTTCGCGTCGGGTCGGAGCCGTTTGCGGGCGAGCTGGGTGAACCCCCTGATATTGGTCAGCGGCGTGCGGAGCTCATGACTGGTCATACCCAGGAAGGCGTCGAGCCGTTTGTTCGCTTCTTCCAGCGCCAGCGCGCTGGAGCGGGCTTCCTCGCGCTCGCGATCCAGCCGGTCGCGCTCCAGCAGGAGCGCCGCGAGGCGAGCAATCGCCTGCGCCAGCGTGATCACCTCCTCCGCTTGCCCCTGCAGCGACTCCATCACCATCAGCCCCATCAGCCGCTCACGAATGCGCGCCGGAACGAGCAGCAAGGCGCCCGACCCCTGCTCCACCTGACGTGGAAGTATCCTGGCGTCCAGGGTAATGAACTGATCCGCGCGCACCTGCTCGATCTCTGATGGCGTCAGGAAGGCGCTCAGCCGCACCTGCCCGTCGGGGAAATGCCACGTCGGATCGCTCGCGCTGGCGGTGAACCCGGTCGACGCCACCGAGGACAGGAGGTCCGTCTCCTCGTCCCATTTCACCAGCGCCACCCGCTGGCTGCCGAGCGCGGTCGCCGCTCCTTCCACGAGGCGCTGGCCCGTCTGGTTCGTCAGTGACCCGCCGTCGGGGTCATCCTTCGCCACCAGCCGTTCGGCCATCGTCAGCATCGCGTTCAGCGCCGCGACGGTTTTCCGCTCGCTGACGCGCCGCTCGGTGACATCGTGGAAGACGAAGACACCGCCCGCCAGAGCGCGTGCTCCGCCAGGCGCGCGATCCCAGACCGGCGACCCGCTCAGGCTCAACTCAACTGCCCGGTGATCTGGTTGCGCCAGGGTGATGTCAACGGCGTCTGGACCAGTCAATGTCGCGCCAGCCAGCACGCGACGCATTACCCTGTAGATCACGTCGGTGACGTCGTCCTCCGCGCCGTCTGGCAGACCCAGCCGCAGCGCCGCCTGGTTATGGCTGATGACGGTCCCCTCATGGTCGCAGACGATGACCGCATCGGCCATCGACTCGATGATCGCTTCGAAGCGCAATGCGCGCTCCGAAGCCCGCCTATGTGCGGCGCGCTCGGCTTCGTAGATTTGCGCGCGCTCCATCGCCACCACGATGCGCTGGGCCACCAACTCCAGCAGACGCAGGTCGTCGTCGGTGAAGTCGCGCGGAGCGGCGGTGGCCACATGGAGCACCCCGCGCACGCCATCCGGCGCGAGCAACGGCACTCCGGCGAGCGAGGTCAGGAACTGCTGGAAGAGCGGATGGGTCACCTCCACCTGGGAGAGATCGGGAACGACGAGCGGCGCGCCGTCGGCGGCGATCTTGCCCGCTACGCCGCGTCCCAGCGGGACCACGACCATGGTATCCACGTGCTCTTGAAAGCCGCGCGTCGCGCGCACGGTGAGCCGTCGCACGCTATCCAGCAGGAGGATCGTCGCGTTGTCCACATCCAGCGCCGCAAGGACACGATCGAGGAGCGCAGGCAACAATTCGTCGAGGGTCAGACGTCCCAGCGCGGTGTCCGTCACCTGCTGGACGGCGCGGAGGGCGGCGGCGACCCGCTTCTGATCGGTCACATCGGTGCAGGCGCCTGCCCATTCACGCGGCGCTCCGGCCTCATCCATCACCGGTGTGACACGGACAGTGAACTCGCGGTAGACGCCGTCATGACGCCGGATGCGGTGCTCCGCCTCGAAGGCGCGTCCTGACTCGACGGCGCGCCCCCAGTGGGCAAGGAGACGTGGCCGGTCGTCGGGATGGATCGCATCAAGCCAGCCAACGCGCGCCGTCTCCTCGACGGATTGCCCGGTGAAGGCGCGCCAGTCTCGCATCCCGGCGAGACCCACGCCGTCGGCGGTGGCCAGCCAGAGAATCTGCCCGGTGGCGCTGGCGAGCGCGCGATAGCGTGGATTATCCTCGAAGAGCTGGTCGCGGGGAATCTCCAGTTCGGCGCGTGGCAGCGCGCGCATGGCCCGCGCCAGCGCGTCGGCGCTCTTCAGGCGCGGCGTTTCGGATGGACGCTCATTCTGTTGCGCGCCGCCTTCCCGGTCCATGTCTTCCCCCCGCCCGGCAGGATCACTCGCGATGTCATCACGCAGCATACACCATCCGCGCGCTGGTCCCAACGCTGCGAGCCGCGCCTGTTGACAGGCGCGCTTTCGTGGGAGGTAAGTGGAGGCACATACGCGGTGGCGGAGATCCGGCTGCGGACAGAGAGGATAGAGCGATATGAACGAGTCAACGCCGTCGCGGGATGACGAGCCGCATCGCGTCTACAGCAATGACCGCATCGCGGTCCACTGGAATCCGGGCCGCTGCGTGCATTCAGAGCGGTGCATGCATGGGCTGCCACAGGTGTTTCAAGCCTCGGCGCGGCCCTGGGTGCAGGTGAATGCGGCGACGGCGGACGAGATCGCCGCGGTCGTCGCGCGCTGCCCATCGGGCGCGCTGCATGTCGAGCGGCTGGATGGCGGACCGGCCGAGGAGGCGCGTGATCCCACGACTGTCGAGCCACAGCCGAACGGTCCTCTCTACATCAGCGGGCATGTGCGTATCCTCGACGCCAGCGGCGCCCTGATCCGCGAGGATATGCGCGTGGCGCTCTGCCGCTGCGGGCAGTCGCGTAACAAGCCCTTCTGCGATGGCAGCCACGAGGCGGCGGGATTCCAGGCGTAGCGCGCGACGGCGGCTAGAGATAAGGAGTGTCTGATGGACGCCGGATCTGATCCGATTGTGGTGGAGAAGAACGAGCGGAAGAGCCGCTACGAGGTGCGGGTCGGCAG
>Ga0207684_10002664_pt1 | contig 17851 bp, 17 predicted proteins | sample KBSK5501metaG_FD_184342 | JGI IMG/M metagenome (GOLD analysis project Ga0207684, IMG submission 184342) | Corn, switchgrass and miscanthus rhizosphere microbial communities from Kellogg Biological Station, Michigan, USA - KBS K5-50-1 metaG... | ecosystem: Host-associated > Plants > Roots >...
TGCCCTGGCACTCGCCTTCGGCCTGGGCGGCCGCCATCTTGCGGCCGACCTGCTGGCGCGTCGCCTGCGGCGCGAGTCACCGCCGCCGCAAGAGCGCCTCACGCATCTGTAAGCATGGGGGCCCCGAGATGGCCCCCATACCCCCAACGTTCGCCGCGCCCAGGCGGAACCCGGGCGCGCCTTTGTCGTGCGCTATCACCTTGCCTGAAGCATGGGGGCCCCGAGATGGCCCCCATACCCCCAACGTTCCATCACAGGCTCGCCTCGGCCGTCTTCACTCAGGCTCGCCTCGCGCTCGCCGCGCTGCGGCTCGCACTACCATCCGCCCTGCGGCGTCGCACTCCCATGCGCCCGGGATGAACCCGGGCGCCTCTGTCCGGTAATTACACGCGCGCGGGATCGAAAAGCACGTATCCGACGCCGCCCCGGGCAAGCCAGACGCGTCCGAATTCGTCGGCGCGATAGCGGCGCGGCACGGAGGCGGCGCTCGGCGCGGCGGGGTCGTTCACCAGCACGCTGTCACCGTCCACGCCGACGAGCACGAGCAAGTGGCCGGGTGTGGCGGCGACGGCCGCCCCGGTCAGCTCGCCCGCCGCGTAGCGCACCGAGGCGACGATCGGAATGCCGCGCTCGAGACACCAGCGCGCCGTGGCCCAGTCGGGAAAGCGCAGAAGGTAGCCGCCGAGGCCACGCGCGGCAGCGGCGCGAACCGCCGAAGGCCAGACGCCGTAGATATCGAGCGCGGGATGAAAGATCTCCGCGGCGAGCGCCGACGGCGCGACGGCCCGCCCCCAGTAGCCGAGCACCATCGCCACGCTCGTCGGCGAGCAGATGCGCGGGCCGAGCGTGGCATCGGCTTCCAGCTGGCTGAGCGCGGGTACGTCGAGCCGTGCGGGCGCGCCTTCGCCGACTCGGAGATCGGCGGGCGCGTCGTCTGTCGCGGAAAGACCGACGATCCAGCGTGCCGCCTCGCCCGCCCGCACCCGCACGCGTAGCCGTACGGCGTGCGCGGCCGGCGCGGCGCGAAACACATCGACGTCGCACGTGAGCGGCGCCGCGGCCGACGGCAGCGGCGCGAAGTCGGCGGCGCCGATCGTGGTGCTGGCGGCCCACGCCGACCACTCGCCGTCGCTGTGGACCGACAGCTCGAACCTGAACGCGAGCGGCGCCTCGCTGAGCGGTGCAAACGACGGCACCAGGTGCGCGGCCGGCCGCCGCGGCGTCCACGTCGGCAGCGTCAGCACCGCATCGACGCCGTCGCGTACGGCGATCGGAGCGGGATCGATGCCCCGCAGGCAAGTCGGTGGAGCGGCGCGCCCGAGCACCAGCGGGTCGAGGCCAGCCGCGGCCAGGAACAAGTCAGTCGTCACAACTGCTCCGGAGTGGGCAAGAAACTTCCCTCTCGGGGTCCCGGCATCGGCCCAAGCGCGCGCCGCGTCGATCGCGGCCCCAAGGCACATCGCTTGCAGCGTGGCCGCGGCATCTTCGCAGATCTTTCGCGCCGGAGGGGACGGAATGACGTTTGGAAAATGTGTTTGGGATGGTTGCACCCGCCACGCCGAGAAGGAATCCACCGGCGCGTGCCGAACCCATCATCAGCAGCTTCGCGACGCTCGCTGCACCGCCTGTCAGGGACAGCTGCGCAATCGACTCGAGCTCGATCGCAAGCGCTGCACCCGCTGCTCCACCATGCGCGCAGCGTGAGCGAAAGCGACCAGTCGAGTTCCGAGCATACTGAATGCGGTTGCGTCGAACGGGCGCGCCGTGTTTCTGACCTCACGCATTTTCGCGCATCTACGCGTGGCATCGACGTTGCAACCTGACACGAGCATGAACGAGCCGACACCGTCGGAGCAGACGCCCGAGGGTCAGGTCGTTCACACCTTCACCGTGCAGCGCGGCATGGCCGTCGCGATCGTGATCGAGACGCGCGACTGGTATTCGGGCCTGCTCCAGGCGGCCGTCGCACGAGTTCGGATCGAGGGATTGAATTAGGCGAGCGTGCGGGGGCCGCGGGCGGTCGATGCCGCCCGCGGTACTCCCCTTGTTTCGTACACGGCAATTCACGCCGTGCGCTCCAGCATGCGCCGGAGATATTCACTGCCGAGTGGTTCGGCGCCGCACGCGGCCGCTAGCAGGCTTCGCGCGGCGCGGTCAACGAGTCCGGTGGCGCGTTCTCCATCCACACCTCCTGGATTGGAGTTGCCCTCGACGGCCCCGGGAACGATGTTCCCGTCGCCGTAGGTCCGGTCTACTCCTTGCCGTGGGCGTCGTCAAGCGGGTCAACGGCCGCCGCGCAGCCGCGGATCGAGCACGTCGCGCAGCGCATCGCCGAGCATGTTGAACCCGAACACGGCGAGCGAGATCGCGACGCCGGGCCACACCGCCATCCACGGCGCGCGGAGCATGTACGTGCGCCCCGAGCCCGACAGCATCGCACCCCACGACGGATACGGCGGCGGAACGCCGAAGCCGAGGAACGACAGCGCCGACTCGGCGAGGATGACGGCGCCGAGGCCGATGGTGGCGAGGATGATGATCGTGGCCGCGACGTTCGGCAGGAGGTGACGCACGATGATGCGCGTGTGGCCGCAGCCCATGGCGCGCGCGGCCTCGACGAACTGGCTCTGCATCACGCTCAGGGTGGCGCCGCGGATGACACGCGAGTTGGTGGCGGCGGCGATGATGGCGACGGAGATGATGAGGTTGAGTCGTCCCGGGCCGAGCACCGCCATCACCGAGAGGATGATGACGAGATAGGGAAACGACAGCCACGCGTCCACCACCCGCTGCACGGCGAGATCCCACACGCCGCCGAAATAGGCGCTCGACACGCCGATGGCGGTGGCGACGACGATGGCCAGCGCGATGGTGGCGAAGCCGACCGTGACCGAAACGCGCGCGCCATAGACGATGCGGCTCCACATGTCGCGGCTGAGGTTGTCGGTTCCCAGCCAGTGAGCGGCGCTCGGCGGGATCATGCGCGCGCCGCGGATGGTCTCGTCGAAGCGGTACGGCGCGATCTGCTCGGCGAAGAGCGCCATCACGAGCATGGCCACGACGATCACGCCGCCGAGCGCACCCAGCGGCTTGTGCCGCACGAAGCGCGCCACCGCCAGCGCCCAGCGCACGGCCGCCGCCCGTGGGCGGGCGCCCGCGGGCGCCGGCGTGGCGCCGTTGAGCTCGAGCGTCGCCGACGTGCTCGCGCTCAATAGCGGATCCGCGGGTCGAGGACGGCATAGAGGGCGTCCACCGCGAGGTTGACGAGCACGACGCTGGAGACGACGAGCAGGTTCACTCCCTGGATCACCGGGTAGTCGCGCTGGTTGATCGCGTCGAACAGGAAGCGGCTCACGCCGGGGAGCCCGAAGATCGTCTCGATGACCACGGTGCCGCCGAGGATCTGCGGCAGCTGCGTGCCGAGCAGCGTGATCACTGGGATCACGGCGTTGCGCAGCCCGTGCTTGACGACGACGGCGCGCTCGGCGAGGCCCTTCGCCCACGCCGTACGCACGTAGTCCTGCCGCAGGACTTCCAGCAGCATGCCGCGCGTGAGCCGCATGAGCGCGGCCGCGGAGGCGATGCCGAGGATCACCGCGGGCAGGACCAGCTGGCCGACGTGGCCCAGCGGGTCGGCACGAAACTCGACGAAGCCCGTGACCGGGCGCCAGCCCCACCAGATCGCCGGCAGCACGATGAGCAGCGTGGCGAGCCAGAAGCCGGGGACCGACAGACCGAGGATCGCGAGGCTGCGGACGACGTAGTCGGCGACGCTGTCCTGGCGCGCCGCCGCCAGCACGCCCACGGGCACCGCGATGAGCAGCGCGATCAGCGTGGCGTACAGCGCGAGCTCCGCCGTGACCGGCAGCCGCTGCCCCAGCTCCGCCACCACCGGACGCCGCGTCCACAGCGACTCGCCGAGATCGCCGCGCACCGCGCGGCCGAGCCACTCGACGTACTGGACGTGGAACGGACGATCCAGGCCGAGCTTCGCGCGCAGCTCGTCGATGTCCTTTGCGTACGACGTCTCGGCGAGCATGAGCTGCACGGCGTCGCCCGGGATGAGCCGCGGCAGCGTGAAGACGATCGCGGTCGCAATCAGGAGCGAGGGCACGGCGACGAGCAGGCGGCGCGCGAGATATCGCCTCAGCACGCCGGCTGCGTCTCCACGCGCTTCAGCGATCCAGCCAGGCGGCCGTGAGCCGCCCGCCGACATCGTAGCCGAGGTTGGGACCGTAGTTCTTCAGCGCGCTCTCCCAGACGGCCACGCTGAGGCCGGAATGGATCGCCACGTAGTACTGCTGGGCGGCGAGGTGGCGCTGCACGGCGTGGATCACCTCACGTCGCTTGGCCGCGTCCAGCGCGCGGCGCTGACGAAGGATCAGGTCCGTCGCGACGGCATCCTCGACGTGGCTCTGATTACGGGCCTCGCCCGGCAGGTACTGCGTGAGATAGCCGTCGGGCTCGAGAAAGTTCGGCTGCGGCCCGAAGGCGAGCGAATCGAACTTTCCGACGAAGCACGTCGAGAAGTACGCGCCGTACTCCTTCTGGTCGAGCCGCGCGTCGATGCCGGCCTCCTTGAGCTGGGCGAGAATCAGCTGGGCCTGATCCACGAGGATCGCCGAGCCGTACGTGGTGAAGCACACGCTGGCCGGCAGGCCGTTGGGGTGCCCGGCGGCGGCGAGCAGGCGCCGTGCTTCCGGGAGGTCGCGCGTGTAGTAGCGCGCGGCATCGCCGAGCTGTGCGATCGGCAGGGACCACTCCTTGAGCCCCGCCGGAATGGGAGGATTCAGAGCGCCGGTGCCCTCCGACGTCGCGTCCATGATCGCCTGGCGATCGACGGCCAGAGACATCGCGCGGCGCACGCGCACGTCGTTGAAGGGCGGCTGATCGGCGCGCATCGAGACGTGGCTCATGATGTTCGCGAGCACCTCCATCGTGCGCAGCGTCGGCCGCCGCTGCCGGAGCGCGTCGCGAATTTGCACCCACTCCGTCCGGAACACGAGCCCACCGTCGTAGCCCATGTCCCATTTGCCGGCGATGAACGACGACATGCGCGAGGCGGCGTCCTCGTCGACGGTGACCTCGACGCGTTCGATGTAGGGCAGGCCGCGGACGAAGTAATTCGGATTGCGCACGTAGGTGAGGCTCTGGTTCGGCTTGTAGCTGTCGAGCATCCACGGTCCGCTGCCGACGCACGCCTCGACCTTCTTGAGGTCGCCGTAGCGATCCACGCACTCCTTGGCCACGATGGCCACCGCCATCGGCGCCGCCAGCATGTCGAGGAACCAGGCGAACGGTTCCTTCAGCGTGAAGCGCACCGTGTGACGATCGAGGGCTTCCACGCGCTCGACGACCCGCAGCGTCGTGGCCAGCACGTTGCCGGGAACGGTGAGGAATCGCTCGACGCTGTAGCGCACGTCCTCCGCGGTGAGCTCGCGGCCGTTGACGGGGGGCCTGGGCTGCCAGCGTACGCCGCGGCGGAGCTTGAAGACGTACGTCGTCTCGTTGGGCTGCGTCCAGGATTCGGCGAGATCGCCCTCGATCGGAAACGTCCCCGGCGCCACCGACGGGCCCGCCTTGTGACGCACGAGACGGCTGTGCGTGAAGGACAGGGTGCCGTGCGTCTTGAAGCTCGACGTCAGCATCCCGTCGAAGTGCAGCGGGTCGACGCCGCGGAGGGCGAGCACGCCGCCGCGCTTGGGCGCAGCATCGGCCCGCGGCGCCTGGGCGCGCGCCGACGGTCCGAGTGCCGTCCCGGCCGCGGCGCCGCCGGCGAGGGCGAGCAGCCGACGTCGCGTCAGTCGCACGAGGCCGCGCTCACCGGTCGAGCCAGGCGGCGACGAGCCGGCCGCCGTAGTCGTAGCCGAGGTTGGGGCCGTAGTTCTTGAGCGCGCCGTCCCAGACCGCGGTGTACACCTGGCCCACCGACGTCGTGTAGTAGACCTGTTTGGCGAGATAGCGCTGCAGCTCGTGAATGATCTCGCGGCGCTTCGTGGGCTCTGCGGTACGGCGCTGGCGGATCACCAGGTCGGCGGCGACGGGGTCGTTCACGTGGCTCTGATTCTTGAGCTCGCCGGGATAGTAGTAGCCGAAGAGATAGTTGTCGCCGTCGAGGAACGGCGTCTGGGGCCCGAAGGCCATCGAGTCGAACTTGCCGTAGAAGCACGTCGTGATGTAGGCGCCGTACTCCTTGGTGTCGAGCTTCGCGTCGATGCCGATGTCCTTGAAGTACTTCACGATGAGCTGGCTGTGGTCGATGACGATCGGCGAGCCGTACGTGGCCCAGCAGATGCTCGCGGAAAAGCCGTTCGGATAGCCGGCGGCGGCGAGCAGGCGCTTGGCGCCGCTCGGATCGTAGGTGAAGTTCCTCGTGCCCTCGCCGAGCTGATCGACGGGCAACGACCACTCCTTGAGCGCCGCGGGAATGCCTGGCGGATTGGCGATCCCCGCGCTCTCGTAGAGCGTGTCGATGAGCGCCTTGCGATCGAGCGCCATGGACATCGCCTGCCGCACCCGCACATCGCTGAACGGCTTGCCGTCAACGCGCATCGAGACGTGGTTGCCGACGTTGCCCGGGAACTCGAGCGTCTTGAGATTCGGGCGCTTGGTCTTGAGTGTGTCCTTGATCTGCAGCCAGTCGCTGCGCGCGATGATGCCGGGGTTCTCCCAGCCGAGGTCGTACTTCCCCGTGAGGAACGACGCCGTTCGCGACGCGTTGTCCTCGTCCACCGTCACCTCGATGCGGTCGATGTTCGGCAGTCCGGCGACGAAGTATCCGGGGTGGCGGACGAAGGTGTAGCCGATGTTCGGCCGGTAGCTGTCGAGCATCCACGGCCCCGTCCCGATCACCGACTCCCACGGCTTGAGGTCGGTGAACTTGTCGACGCACTCCTTCGCCACGATGGCCACCGCCATCGGGTTGGCGAGCATGTCGAGGAACCACGCGAACGGCTCCTTCAGCGTGAACTTGACGGTAGAGCGATCGAGCGCCTCCACGCGATCGACGGAGCGCAGCATGTAGGCGTTGGCGTTGCCCTTCACCGTGAGGAACCGCTCCACCGTATAGCGCACGTCGTCCGCCGTCAGCTCGCGCCCATTCACCGGGGGCTTGTTGTGCCAGCGCACGCCGCGGCGGAGCTTGAAGACATACGTCGTCTCGTTGGGCTGCGTCCACGACTCCGCGAGATCGCCCTCGATCGCGAACGTCCCCGGGATCACGCCGGGGCCGGCCTTGTGACGCACGAGCCGGCTGTGGGTGAAGGTGTAGGCGATGTGCGTCTTGTAGGAGATCGTCAGGTCGGGATCCCACGAGGGCGGATCCCAGAGTCGCAGCGTGAGCGTGCCGCCGCGGCGCGGCGTCTGGGCGCGCGCGGCGCGGGGCAGGACGGTGGCGGCGGCGAGCGAGCCGCCGCCGAGGGCGAGCATGTGGCGTCGGCTGAGGTCCATGTGGGCCTCCCGGTCGAGTCAGCCGCGTGCGAGCGCCGCGAGCACCTCGTCGAAGATGCCGATGGTCTCGTTCACGTCGGCCTCGGAATGGGCGAGCGACACGTAGATCTTGTTGACGGCTTTGACCACGCCGCGTCGCAGCAGCTCCTGGTTGAACCGCGTGACCTTCGCCCGATCGGCGGTGAGCGTGCTGCGGTAATCGACGATGGGGCGATCGGTGAAGAAGAGATCGAACACGGGCGGCTCGCCGCTGACCTGCGCGGACACGCCGTGCTTGGTGACGGCGGCCTGCAGCCCGGCCTTCAGCCGCGCGCCCGTGGCGAACAGCCGCTCGTACGTCCCGGGACGGCGCAGCTCGGCGAGCGTGGCGAGGCCGGCCGCGGCCGCGATGGCGTTGCCGTTGAACGTGCCCGCCTGCCAGACGTAGTCGGGCGTGCCCTCCAGCGCCGCGTCGAAGTGCCGCATGATCGCCGCCGGCCCGGCGATGCACGCGAGCGGGAAGCCGCCGGCGACCACCTTGCCGAACGCCGCGAGATCCGGCACGACCTTGTAGAACTCCTGCGCACCGCCATAGGCAAACCGGAACCCGGTCACGATTTCGTCGAACACGAGCGGCACGCCGCGGCGCTGCGTCGCCCGGCGCAGACCTTCGAGAAATCCGGGCGCCGGCGGAATCGTGCGTTGGTAGGGCTCGATGATGACGGCCGCCAGCTCGTCGTGATGCGCGTCGATGAGCGCCTCGGTGGTGGCGAGGTCGTTGTACGGCGCGACCAGTACCTCGCCGTCGATGGCGTGGGGAATCCCCGCCGAGTCGGCCATCGGCGCGGGAAACGCCTTCGGAGAGCGCGGCACCACGCTCATGAGCACGTAGTCGTGGGTGCCGTGGAAGCCGCCCTCGAACTTCATGATCTTGTCGCGCTTGCGGTAGGCGCGCGCCACGCGCAGCGCGAAGAACGTCGCCTCGCTGCCGCTGGCCGTATAGCGAACCTGCTCCGCGCACGGCACCGCGGCCACGATCTCCTCGGCCAGCCGGATGGCCGGCTCGTTGACGACGAAATAGGACGTGCCGCGCTCCATCTGGCGCTGCACCGCCTCCACCACCGCCGGGTGCGCGTGGCCAAGCAACATCGGCCCGGAGCCCAGCAGATAGTCGAGATAGCGGCGGCCGGTCATGTCGTAGAGATAGGCGCCGCGACCCTCCCGGACGACGAACTCGAGCCCGGGGCCCGAGCGGTGACTGCCCAAGAGCCCACCGGGAAGGACGTGCGCGGCGCGCTGGAGAAGATCGCCTTGATCACTCATGGACGGATTCGCCTCGTTGCGAAGAGTGCGTCATGATACCAGAAGTTCTCGCCGCCCCTAGCCTCCGGCGCGCTGGATGAGCTTCTTCGCGAGCGCCAGATGCGGCGCGTCGACCATGCGGCCCTTGAAGCGGAACGCGTAGGCGCCGCGCGCGGCGTGCTCGGCGAAGGCCGCCACCAGCTCGCGGGCCTCCGCCACCGACTCCTTCGATGGCGTGAAGACATCATTGATGACGTCGATCTGGCTCGGATGAATGGAGATCTTGCCCGAAAAGCCCATGGCCACGCCGTCCTCGCACTCCCGCCGCAGCCCCTCCAGATCGGCGATGTCCGTATACACGGTGTCGATGGCGTCCACACCGGCCGCCGACGCCGCGATCGCACACATCGTGCGCGCGTAACGCGGGATGTCGAGATAGCCGCCCCACGCGTCGCGCACGCGCGGCAGCCCCATCGCCGCCCCGAGATCCTCGATGCCCCAGGAGATGGCCACCGTGCGCGGCGTCGCCGTCGCGACGTCGCGGATGTTCAGCAGGCCTTCGGGCGTCTCGGTGGCGATCAGGACGAGACGCGTGCTGCCGTGCGGAATCCCGTGACGCTCCTCGAGCGCGTCGAGCGCCTGCGCGATCTCGCGCACGTCCGCCGCGTGGCGCGGCTTGGGCACCACGTACCCGGTCGGCCGCCCGGCGATCGTCTCCGCGAGATCGTCACGGCCAAGGCCGGTGGCCACGGGATTCATCCGCACCCAGCGCTCACGGCCGCCGAAGTCGCGTCCGAGCCACTCGCGCACGATCGGCCGCGTCGCCGCCTTGAGGTCGGGCGGCACCGCGTCCTCCAGGTCGAGGATGAGGCCGTCGGCGGTGAGCGTGAGCGCTTTGTCGAGCATCCGCTGCTGGCCCCCGGGAACGAAGTGGAGCGAGCGGCGCGGCATCAGGCGCGCTTACGCATCATCGCGTTGCGGCGGGCACGCATCACGATCTCGCCGTGCTGGTTCTTGGCGCGATGCTCGAAGGTGACGATGCCCCACTGCGGGCGCGACTTCGACTCGCGCTTGTCCACGATCTCGGTCTCCGCGTAGATCGTGTCGCCGTGGAACACGGGCTTCGGGAACTCGACCCGGTCGAAGCCGAGGTTGCCGACGGTCGTGCCGAGCGTCGTTTCACCGACGGAGAGTCCGACCGCGATGCCGAGCGTGAGGAGGCTATTCACCAGCGGCTTGCCGAACTCCGCCTTGCTCGCCGCGTGGAAATCGAGGTGGAGCGGCTGCGGGTTCATGGTCAGGCACGTGAAGAACACGTTGTCCGCCTCGGTGATCGTGCGGCCGGGCTGATGCGAGAACACGGCGCCGACCTCCAGCTCCTCGAAATACTTCCCGGCCATGCGCGCCTCTCTTGGTCATCGCTCGCCTCGGACGGCGGGGCCTTACGCAGACTCGCCTCGCCCGCGGCTGCGGCTCGCACCACGGCCCCACGACGTCCTGCGGCCCGATCTGTTTTATAGGCTCGCCTCGGACGGTGGGGCCCCAGCCCCACGACGTCCTGCGGCTCGCAATACGGGCGGTGGGCGGATGGTAACATTCCAGACGTCCATGAGCGACGGCCCGCCCCCGGCCGCACCGAGCACCGCCACGTGCGCGCGCTGCGACAAGACGCTGACGGAAGGCGATCGCGTCCTCGCCGGCGATCGCGCCTTCTGTCGGTCGTGCTATGAGGTGCTCACGTTCGAGCTGCAGCAGGCGGTCGCCCGGCTGTCGCAAGACGTCAACTATCCGCTGGCCGCGCTCGGCGCCGCGCTGGGCGGCGCCGCCGGGGCGCTCGCGTGGTGGGGCTTCACGGCGCTCACAGGGATCGGCTTCGGGCTCGTCGCCGTCGTGATCGGCTTCCTCGCCGGTCACGGCGCCGTACGCTTCTCGGGCGGCAAGCGCGGCGCGGGGCTGCAGGCCATCGCCGTCGGTGCCGGCACGCTCGCGTTTCTGGTCGCGAGCTACCTGGTGAACATGACCTTCATCAATCAGGCGCTGCAGGAACGCGGCGAGGGCTGGCGCGTGCCGTTCCCACCGGACAGCCTGGAGACGTTCTATCGCGTCATCGCGCTGAATTTCGGCGTGATGAAGCTCGTGTTCCTCGCCATCGTCGTCTACGAGGCGTGGACGATCCCGCGGCTGCCCAAGCTCAACCTCGCCGCGTGACGAGCGACGCCGAGCGCCGCGCGCGCGAGGTCGAGAATCTGCGCGCCGTCTATCAGAGCCTCCAGTCGGGTGGAGCTCCGACCGGCGGGCGCTCACGCGTTGGCCGCAACGTCGCCACCGGCGCCGTCGGCGGCGGCCTGCTCTTCGTGCTCGGCAAGGCGAAGGTTCTCGGGCTGCTCGCCGGCGCGCTGAAATGGAAGACGCTGGTCACCATGCTGCTGTCCATCGGCGCCTACGCGCTCGAGTGGGGGTGGGCCTTCGCCGCCGGCTTCGTGCTCCTGATCTTCGTGCACGAGATGGGGCACGCGGTGGCACTGCGCCGTGAAGGGATTCCCGCGGGCGCGCCGGTCTTCATCCCGTTCGTCGGCGCGTTCGTCGCGATGCAGGGCCGCCCGCGCGACGCGGCCGTCGAGGCCCGCGTGGCGATGGCGGGTCCCCTCATCGGATCGCTCGCCGCGTGGGCGGTGCTCGGCGCCGGACTGGCCTGGGCCCAGCCGCTCCTGGTCGCGCTTGGTCACACGGCGGTGCTCCTCAATCTCTTCAACCTCGTCCCGGTGCCGCCTCTCGACGGCGGCCGGATCGCCGGCGCGTTCACGCGCACGTACTGGGTGCTCGGCTACGCGGTGGGTGTCGTCGCATTGGTCCTGACCCGGTCACCGTTGTTGTTGATCGTGCTGATGGTCGGGCTGGTCACGCTCGTCCGGCGCTGGCGCGATCCCGTTCCCGGATACGACGCGCTGCCCGCGCGGCAGCGCGCGACGATCGCCCTGGCCTACGCTGCGCTCGTCGCCGCGCTGCTCGTCACGCTGCCGCTGCACGACTGAGTGGGAGTGATCTCCGTTCCCGCGCTCGCGCTGGCGAGCGCGCTCTGCTCCGCCTTCGCGACGATCCTGATCTCTCGCGGGCTGCTGCGCTACGGCCCCTACACGGGCGCCTGGGTCAATCTGGCCGTGGGCACCGCGTGCGTGTGGATCGCGGTGATGCTCGGCGGCGGCGTCGGACATCCGAGCGGCGCGGGCATCGCCTACTTCGCGCTCGCGGGACTCATCGGAACCTTCGGAGGCCGGCTCCTGCGCTTCATCAGCATCGAGACGGTCGGCGCCTCGCTGAGCGCGGCGCTCATCAACCTGAGCCCACTCATGGCGTCAGTGCTGGCCATCATCGTCCTCGGCGAGCAGGTCACCGCGCCGATCGTCGTCGGCACGCTCGTCATCGTCGCCGGCACGACGCTGCTGTCCGCGGGCGGTCGCAGCACCGGCGTCCGCCTGGTCGCCCTCCTCTTGCCGCTGACGTCGGCGGCGTGTTTCGGCGTGGTGGCCATTCTGCGCAAGATCGGGCTGATGGGCATGACGCCCGTCTTCGGCTTCGCCGTCAACGTGACGGCGGCGTTCGTCGCCTATACCGCATTCCTCGTCGCCTCGCGACAAAGCACGTTGATGATCTGTCGCGGACGGAGCCTCGTCTACTTCATGATGGCCGGCGTCGCGGAAAACGTGGGCGTCTTCCTCCTGCTCGAGGGGTTGAGCCGCGGCACGGTGAGCGTGGTGGCGCCGCTCGCGAGCGTCTCGCCGATCTTCGTGCTCGCGCTGTCCTTCTTCTTCCTGCGCGGCATCGATATCCTCAATCGGCGCATCGTCCTGGGCACGCTGCTGATCGTCAGCGGCGTCTATCTGATCACCGCGCTCCGCTGAGACCGATCACCGTCTTCCGCGGAGACCAATCACCGCGCGCCGCTGACGGTGAGCGCGGCGCGAATCTGCTCCAGGTGATTGAGGTCGTGCTCGGCCCAGTGCTCGAGCATCTCGTTCACGCGCAGGCGACCATACTCCGGATGCCGCCCGGCCGCGGAGCGTTGACCAGGCGCGAAGCGACGCACCTGCTCGACGTTGGCCGCGCGCAGCGCCGCATAGGCGTCCAACAGGGTCCGCGCGTCAGCGCGTTGGTGCCGAAGCCCTCCCGTCCACTTCTCCTGGTCCCAGGCGACGATCACTCCACCCGGCTCGGCGGCGAGCTTGCGGATACGGAAGGCGAGCGTGACTTCGGCGTCGAGCAAATGACCGAGGACCTCGGTGGCCGACCATTCGCGGCGCGCCGGCCGACGCCCCAACCGGCGCCGGGAAGCGCGGCCGACCACGCGGCGGAGCGCACGCGGCGCCGACGCCAGCGCGGCGAGGACGTTGCGGCGGCCGAGCCGGTGGTGGGGGATTCGACACATCGGGCACGCCATCTCGCGCCTCCTCGTCGTGCGTGATGCCATACAATAGCGCCCCGTGACCTACGACATCGCCATCATCGGCGGCGGCATCGTCGGCCTCGCGACCGCCCGCGCGATCCTCGATCGGGCGCCGCGCGCGCGGCTCGTCCTGCTCGAGAAGGAAGCCGACATCGCGCAGCACCAGACCGGCCACAACAGCGGCGTGATCCACTCGGGGATCTACTACAAGCCCGGCTCGTACAAGGCGCGCCTGTGCGTGGAGGGCGCGCGCCTGATGAAGGCCTACTGCGACAAGAACGGGATCGCGGTCGACACCTGCGGCAAGGTCATCGTGGCCACGTCGCAGGAGGAGCTGCCGCGGCTCAAGACGCTCTACGAGCGCGGGGTCGCCAACGGTGTGCCCGGCGTGAGCATGATCGATGCGGGACGTCTCAAGGAGATCGAGCCGCATGCCAGCGCGCTGGCGGGCATTCACTCGCCGCAGACGGCGATCGTGGACTACCGCCGTGTCGCCGAGACGCTCGCGCGAGATCTCGTCGCCGCCGGCGTCACGATCGAGCGAAACTTCCGCGTCGCCACGATTGCGCGCGAGCGCGGCACGCTGCGCATCGGAAGCTCCGACGACCACGTCGTGGTCGTGACGCACCTCGTGAATTGCGCGGGCTTGCACTCCGATGCCGTGGCTCGTCTCGCCGGCGCTGCCGTCGACGTGCAGATCATTCCGTTCCGAGGCGAGTACTACATGCTGCGCCCGGACCGCCGCTCGCTCGTCCGCGGGTTGATCTACCCGGTGCCCGACCCCGAGTTCCCGTTCCTCGGCGTGCACTTCACACGAACGATCCACGGCGACGTCGAGGCCGGTCCCAACGCCGTCCTGGCGCTGGCGCGCGAAGGCTACACGTGGGGCCGCGTGCGCCCGGCCGAGCTGCTGGCCACCCTACGCTTCTCCGGCTTTCGCGCCATGGCCCGCAAGTACTGGCGGACGGGCGCCTACGAGATGTATCGCTCGCTGTCCAAGCGCGCGTTCGTCCACGCCCTGCAGCGCCTGGTGCCCGCGCTGCGCCCCGAGGACATTCGTCCCGGCGGCGCGGGGGTGCGAGCCCAGGCCGTGACGGCCGACGGCGCGCTCGTCGACGACTTCCGGATCGTGCAGACGGCCGACGCCGTCCACGTCCTCAACGCCCCCTCCCCCGCGGCCACGGCGTCGCTCGCAATTGGGCGTCACATCGCGACGATTGCATCACAGACCTTCGCCCTCGGGGCACCGGCGACGTAAAGGTCAGTCCAACGAAAAACGCCTCTGTTGACAGGGGTTTGCCGATCATATAGAGTGTCGCGGCGATGATCACCGTACCCGCGCGACGCGTCAAGCAGTTCGGAGTCGAGTTCTATCAGGCCGGTCTCTCCGCGAAGGACATCGATCGCCTCGTGAAATTCGAGGTGCTCGGCTACGCGGCGGCCGACATGAACAATGACGGCAAGGCGAAGGCGCGGAAGACGGCCGCCGCGCGCTCCCGGGTGAACTGGGATTTGCTCGAGAGGCGGATCAGCGAGAGCGAGAACGCGTACCAGCGGCCGATCATCCGCCGCAAGATCGACGAGCTCGCCGCCTACTATCGCGAGTGCAAGGACGCGGCGACGCTGCCCGCCATTCCCGGCGCCGTCATCATCACTTCGGAGAAACGCTTCACCTTCACGCCGATCGCCGGCCACCACGACCTCGGCCTGCTCCAGATCCCCGAGGAGCACGGCGTGCTGCGGGTGCTCGACGGTCAGCACCGACTGCTCGCGCTACACTCGCTGAGCCAGACGGGCGACGCGCTGGGGATCGAGGTGCCCGCGGTGCTCTTCGACTCGCTCGACGCGCGCCAGATCGTCGAGCTGTTCGTCACGATCAACGCGAAGCACACGCGGCTCAATCCTTCGCACATCATCAGCCTGGCCGGACGCAAGCTCTATCCGGATCCGAACCAGGCGCTCGCCCACGACGTCATTCGCTCGCTCAACGAGGACGACACCTCGCCGCTGCACGGCGAGATCAAGATGCTCGGCACCGGCCGCGGCCGCGTGAGCCAGGCGCCGCTGGCCGAAGAGATCGTGGACCTGCTGGAGACGGTGGAGAAGCTGGGCGGCGGAGCGCGGATTCAGGAGCTGCGTCAGCACGCCAAGCGCTTCTTCCTGAACTACATGAAGGCGCTGTCCACGACCTTTCCCTCCGCCTGGGCCGGACGCAAGTACTCCATCAAGACGGGCGCCGCGCTGCGCGCGTTCATCCGCACCGCGCCCGACGTGATGGCGCGCGCCAAGGAGCTCAAGCGCGAGCCGTTCGATCTCAACGGCATCCGTGAGGCCATCAAGCCGTGGGGCGAGCGGTTGCGCGATCGGCGCTTCGAGACCGAGGGCGAGTGGAAGCTGAAGCTCGCGGGCGGCACGCGCGGCACCGTCGAGGTGCTCACGCGCGAGCTGCGGGACGCGCTGCGCTAGCGAGCGCGCTGCCGTTCAGCCCTTGACGCAGACGACCTGCCGCAAGGTGTGCAGCACCTCGACGAGGTCGCGCTGCGCCTCCATGACTGCATCGATCGGCTTGTAGGCGCCGGGCGTCTCGTCGATCACCTCGGCGTCCTTGCGGCACTCGACGCCCGCGGTGGCGCGCTCGTGATCGGCGACGCTGAAGCGCCGCTTGGCCTCCGTGCGCGACATCGCACGCCCGGCGCCGTGACTGCAGCTGTGGAACGATTCCGGGTTGCCGCGGCCGCGCACGATGTAGGAGCGCGTCCCCATCGAGCCCGGAATGATGCCCAGGTCGCCCTCGCGCGCGCGGACGGCGCCCTTGCGCGTCACGAAGACGTCCTTGCCATAGTGCTCCTCCCGCGCCACGTAATTGTGGTGACAGTTCACGACCTCGGCCTCGGCCGTGAACGGCGGGATCCCGTGCACGCCGCCCACGGCCGCGATGATGGCGTCCATCATGAGCCGACGGTTGGTCAGCGCAAACGTCTGCGCCCAGTGCACGGCCTCCACGTACTCGTCGAAGTGCTCGGTACCCTCCGGGAAGTACGCGAGATCGCGGTCAGGCAGGTTCACGGACAGCCGCTGCATGTCCTGGCGCGCGCGCTCGATGAAGTACGTGCCGATGCGGTTGCCGACGCCGCGCGAGCCGCTGTGCAGCATGAACCACACGCGATCCGACTCGTCGAGGCACACCTCGATGAAGTGATTGCCCGTCCCGAGCGTACCGAGATGCGTCAGGTGGTTCGAGTTCTTGATGGACGGATTCCTGGCCACGATGGCGTCGAAGCCCGGCTTGAGCCGCGCCCACGCCTCCGCCACGCGCGCCGGCGGGTTACCCCATGACCCCTTGTCGCGTCCACGCGGCGTCCGCCCGTGCGGCACCGCCGTCTCGATCGCAGCACGCACACTCGCGAGCGAGTCCGGCAGATCGCCGGCCGCCAGCGTCGTGCGCACGGCCATCATCCCGCAGCCGATATCCACACCGACCGCGGCGGGCACGATGGCGCCGACGGTTGGGATCACGCTTCCCACGGTGGCGCCGATGCCCCAGTGCACGTCCGGCATGGCCGCCACCCAGCGGTGGATGAACGGCAGCCGCGCCACATTCATGAGCTGCTTGACCGCGGCATCCTCCAGCGGGACGCCGCGAGTCCACGCCTTGATCGGGACGCCGCCCTCGGCGTGCAGCACCTCGTAGTGACGCTCGCTCACGGCCAGGGCGGCGCAAGCTGCGCCGAGATCACTCGCTCCAGGCGAAGTTGACTTCGAGGATCTCGAAGGTCTTCTTGCCGGCGGGCAGCTGCGCCGTGACGCTATCGCCCACGCGCTTGCCGATCAGCGTGCGCGCCAGCGGCGAGAGGATCGAGATGCGACCCTTCGGGGGATCGGACTCGTCGGAGCCGACGATCCAGTAGCGGATCTCCTTGCCCGACTCGTCCGAGAGCCGCACGGTGGACGCGAACGTCACGCGATCGCCGCCGTTCGGGGGATCGATCACCTCGGCGCCGTTCACCTTGCCCTCGAGGTCGTTGATGCGGCCCTCGATGAACGACTGCTTCTCGCGCGCGGCGTGGTACTCGGCGTTCTCGGACAGGTCACCGTGGGCACGAGCCTCCGCGATGGCCTTGATGATGGTCGGACGCTCGACGCGCTTGAGACGGTCCAACTCGTCCCGCAGCCGCTCGAATCCCGTGCGCGTCATCGGCGTACGCTGCATCGACATGCAGTCACCTTAGCATGGTGTCAGGAGCGCCTCGGCGGGGTCAGCATCTCGATCTTGGCGCCGCTGCGCGCCTGGTTCACCCACGCCTCCCAGGCCTGGCTCTGCTTTTGCGCCAGCACCTCGCGCGAGAGCTTGTCGCGCTCCGTCGCGAGGTCAGCCATGTTCGGCGCGACACGCTCGAGGACTTTCAGCACGTAGTAGCCCTGCGGCGATTTCACCGGCGCGGTGACGGCGCCGACCGGAGACTGCAGCGCGGCGAGCTGCACGTCGCCCGGCAGCCGCTCCGCCGGCTTGCTGCGCGAGAAGCGCGCCGTCTCGCCCGTCTGTGCGCCGGCGGCCTTCGCCGCGGCGGCGAGATCCTGGCTGCGCGCCTCGCCGCTCAGCTTGGTGGCGCGCTCGAGAGCCACCGCCTCTGCCTTCTGCCGCTTGAGCGCCGCCGCGACCTTGTCGCGGATCTCGGCGAG
>Ga0207684_10002666_pt1 | contig 17848 bp, 17 predicted proteins | sample KBSK5501metaG_FD_184342 | JGI IMG/M metagenome (GOLD analysis project Ga0207684, IMG submission 184342) | Corn, switchgrass and miscanthus rhizosphere microbial communities from Kellogg Biological Station, Michigan, USA - KBS K5-50-1 metaG... | ecosystem: Host-associated > Plants > Roots >...
CAGCGGCGCGTACCAGACGCTGGAAGAAAAGGTCTTGCAGCGGACGTCAGAGCTGCAGGCCGCCAACCAGGAGCTGGCCCGGGCCAACAAGTTGAAATCAGAATTTCTCGCCAACGTGTCGCACGAGTTGCGCACCCCGCTGTCCGCCATCATCGGCTTCTCCCAGATCCTGCTCGATGGCATCGACGGCCCCGTCAACCCGGAGCAGCAGCAGGACATCCAGCAGGTCAATAAAAGCGGCCAATCGCTACTTGGGTTGATCAACCAGATCCTCGACCTCAGCAAGATCGAGGCCGGCAAGATGGACCTGTCGCTGGAACGCGTCGAGTTGCCGGGACTGATCAGCTCGGTGTTAGAAAGCATCAGTCCGCTGGCGCAGGAGAAGGGCCTGCGGATCGATACCCGATTCGCCCCGTCATTACCCGCCGTCGAGGCCGACTCCGTGCGGCTGAAGCAGATCCTGATCAACCTGCTCTCCAATGCCGTGAAGTTCACCGAACGCGGCCACATCGAAGTCAGCGCGCAACCATCGGGTCGCATGGTTCGCATCGCCGTCAAGGACACGGGAACTGGTATCTCTCCCGAATCGCAGAAGCTGATCTTCGATGAGTTTGTCCAGGGCGACGGCAGCAGCACACGGCGGCACGGCGGGACCGGTCTCGGCCTGAGCATCGTCCGCCGCCTGGTGGAGATGCATGGCGGAGCGATCACGGTGGTCAGCGAGCCCGGCCTGGGAAGCACCTTCACCTTCACCATCACCGCCTGGGCGGCGGGGCAAGCCGCGGCGGCGCCCGTCCAGCGGCGGCCGCTGCGCCGACCCAACCAGGGGCTCCCGGGGACAGCCATCCTGGTGGTCGACGACGACCCGAGTGTGCGTCAGTTGATCTCGAGGCACCTGGAGCAGGAAGGCTGGAAGACGCTGCAAGCGTCGAACGCGGCCGATGCCCTCCAGCTGGCCCGCGAGGCGCGCCCGATGCTGATCACGCTCGACATCATGATGCCGGACGCCTCGGGGTGGTGGGTACTGGAAAAGCTAAAGGAAGACCCGCAGACGGCCGGCATCCCGGTGCTCGTGGTTACCATCGTCGAGGATCAGCGGCTCGTCTTCGCGCTCGGTGCCTCAGATTACCTCGGCAAGCCCTATGACAAACGCGCGCTGATCGCGAAGATCCACCGGCTGCTGCCCACGCTCGAGGGAAAGCGGGTGCTGGTCGTCGATGACGAGGTGACCGCCCGCTCCATGATCGCCAAGATTCTCAAGGAAGAGCACGCCGAGGTGCTGGGAGCGGCCAGCGGCGACGAGGCGATGGCGATGATCGCGATTTCCCCGCCTGATCTCGTCCTGCTCGACCTCATGATGCCCGGCATGAGCGGCTTCGAGATGGTCGCGCGGCTGCGCGCCCAGCCCGGTGGGGCAAGCATTCCGATCATGATCGTCAGCGCCAAGCAGCTGACGGCGGAAGACATCCTCACCCTGAATGGTCATGTCCAGCGATTTGTGACGAAAGGATCGATCGAACCCGAAGGCCTGACCAACGCGGTCCGTCAGCTGCTCGGTCAGAGTAAAACGCAAGGAGCCGCCGCATGAATCAACTGATCCTCGTGGTCGAAGACGACGCGATTATGCAAAAGATGGCGCTCAAAATCCTGCGCTCTCGCGGCTTCAGCTGCGAGCTCGCGGTCACCGGCCGCGAGGCGGTGGCGAAGGCGGGGGCGCTGCACCCCGGCTTGATCCTGATGGACCTGTCGCTGCCGGAGATGAATGGCTGGGAGGCGACCCGCGCGCTCAAGGCGGACGCAGCCCTGGCTGGCATTCCAGTGGTGGCGGTGACCGCCCACGCGATGGTCGGTGACAAGGAGACCGCGATCGCGGCCGGCTGCGCCGAATGCGTCACCAAGCCCTACGAGCTGGACGAGCTGATCGCCGTCGTCGAACGCTACCTCGGCCCGGCGCAGGATCAGGCAAAGATCGCCTGAGCTGGGTATGAGAAAGGGGCCGGGCCCGCAAGCCCGACCCCTGTTGACGCAATCGTTGCTATTGGCTCTTCACCAAGGCAATCAGGTCGGGAATCAGTTTCGCGGCGTCTGGCGTGCCGCGGCCGGTGGCAGGATCCCAGCCCGGCGCCGCCTTGTAGCCAAGGATTGACGGGTCGGTCTGGTTGTTCCCGATTGTCACATCGAAGAAGTCACTGCTCGGCAGCTGGTAGAGCACCGGGTTGATATAACCCATCGTCCTCCCGCCGCCGCTGATGCTCATCTGGTTCGCGATCGCGATCAATCCGGCCCACTGCGGCGAACTGGCGCTCGTTCCACCGACGACGTACCAGCCGCTGCTGCAGGGTGTTCCGGCGCTACAGAAGAGGCCCGCGACCGGCGGTTCGGTCGAGTAGACGAGAACCCCGCTGGTCGGCGAGGCGTCGTACGCGACATCGGGTATGGCTCGATTGGTGCTCAGTGGAGCGTTCCCGGTCTGGTCGGTGGCTGCGTACGATGCGAGCGCAGCCGACTGCCAGCTCTGGGTGCCAAACACGTGGCTGTAGCCACCGCCTGAGCCGGGCCAGGTAACGTCATGGTCGCCGCTCGGATTGTTCGTGGCCTGGCAGGATGCGGGTGGCGACGCCGTATCGATCGCGAGTCCCGTGTCGGCGTTGGTGCAGAGGTAGGTGCCGCCCACCGCGGTCACGAGCGGGTCGGAGGCCGGCCAACCGACCGACGGGAACGGGATCGTCCCCGGATTCGGGACGGGTGTCTTGAAGGGGTTCGCGGTTCCACCGTCGCCCGACGACGCGAGCACCGTAACGCGGGCGCCCGGGGCGGCCTGGAAGGCATCTCGTAAGCTCAAGAGAGACGCCACGCTGCCAAACGTTTCCTCGCCCGCACCAAAGCTCTGGGTGATGACCGAGGCGAGGTGGTGATCGATCACGAATTCCTCAGCCATCATCATGTCGGGGAACCCTTGCACGCCAAGCACTTCAGCCGTTGGCGTGGTCACGAGCAGGATGTTGGCCATCGGCGCGACCGCGTGCGCCCACTCGACATCGAGCGAGACCTCGAGGGCCCAGAGATTGTGGTTCTCGAGCCCGGTGCCATTGTTCGACGGAGGAGCGACTGCCGGCGGCGAGCCCTGCACCTGGAGGATCTTGAACGTCGGATCACCGGTGTGGCAGGTGTAATTCGCCTCGCCGCAGAGGTGCTGAACTCCGAACGCGCTGTCGAAGACATTGAGGTCGCTCGCGATCGGAGCGCTGCCAAATGAGTCGATGATCGCGATCGTCTGGCCACGGCCATCATTCCCGCTTGTCAGGAGCGAGCTGATGTCGTAGGAATTCTGCATCGAGGTCGGGTTGAAGCAACGGCGTGGCCGAGGCGCACCGTTGGGCCGGGTCGCGGCGTTGCACTGGGCCTGGGTTGGCGGCGTTATTCCCGAGCCGACGAACGCCCAGTCGGCGACCAGCGGATGCATGACCACGCCGGATGCGGCGGACGGCGCGCCAACGAAGGCCGCACCGAGAGTCGTAGCGCCGATGGCGAGCGGGGCGATACGGCGCGCAAGCAAGCGCACGATGGGTAAGTTCATGCTCCCTCCCAGAAGTCAATTCACTCAGTTAAGGACGGCCAAAGCCTAGCAAGCGAGGCGAGATCGTGTCAAGAATCGGTAAATAGAACCGAACTCGGGCGACCTCACCGCCCGGTAACGATCGTGTAAACCGCGCAAACCCAGGCGCCGCGCGCGCGTTGCCCGACCCATGGCCCACCTTCCGCGCCGGTGGCGGGCGCCACTTGTGGGCGGCGTCGCCATCTGGCTCTTGAGCTTCCCGCTGTTGACCTGGCACCCGGCCTCGGCGAGTCACGCCGTATACATGGAAGGCCTCGCCATCGCCAAGGCGGATGCCGCAGACCACCGCCTGCTCCGACAGTTAGTCGGGGAGCGAGTCGTCGCCGCACAGGCAGCCACTCAGGCTGCCGCCGACGCGCTGGCGCTGGCAGCCAGTGCCACGGCTGCACCCGCCGCCCCCGCCGCGCCCGCCCCGCCAGCTCATCGCCCGGTCGCGGCACCGCCGGTCGTCCGTGCCAACACCATCGTCATTCCGCGGCTCGGGCTGGTTCAGCCCGTCGGGTGGTACACCGACTGCAGTGGCCGGGCAGCCGTTGCGCGCTGGGGCGCCTGGCGCTGGAGCTGCGCCGGAAGCAACAACATCTATGTGATGGCCCACAACCCAGGAACGTTTACCCCGATCCTCGGCCTGCGTGCCGGCGACATCGTCCTCTACGGCGACCCATCTGGTCGCGTCCATACCTACCGCGTCAGCTACACGACCATCGTTAGCAACACACAGATGTGGCCGCTCGGCGCCACGTCGGCTTCCTCGTTGACGCTGCAGACCTGCTGGACCTGGGACGGCAGCCGAGACTTCATCGTCCGCGCGCTTGAGATCTAAGCCAGCTATTAGACCGGCGCGCGCTCCTCGACGCGCTCGTGGTCCGGATCGAAGTACAGGCGTGAGCCCGTTGTTGGGTCTTTGCGAAATAGACCAGCTCCCAGGCATCGCCGCCGATCCCCTCCTGACTGAAGCGTCATCGGCATGCCGCAAGAATTAAGCGAGGCCGCAGGCCGAGCCGCGCGTTCGCGCGTAACAGGGCGGGCGCCGGCATGCGGTCTGTACGCGCTCACGAGGCCACCGTGATTTGGGCCGAGTGCGTGATGGGCCGCTGGACGGCGCCATCGCCCGGTTGGTTGTGGACGGGCGTCGGGGCGTCGGCGCGAAACCGCGCCAGCATCAAGGTTGAGCCGGCGTCGCCGTGCCCGAGACTGCTGAAGCCGGCGCTGGAATCGTGCCGGGCGGCGAGCCCGGACGAATCGACACGATTCGGATCGGCAGCGAGAGGGCGCAGCAAGGCGCCGACGCGAGCGAACGACTCAGGCCCCGGCCCCTGCTCGGCCAGCAGGTCCTCGGCCGCGCGGAAGAACTGCTGGAGACCCGACTGGGACTTCACGCCGCCATTATCCAGCCCTCACTCGCCCTCCCCTTCTGGGGAGGGTAGGGTGCGGGCTCAGGCAGCTTTCAGTTCGAGCAGGTCCCGGCAGCGATCGAGCCAGCGCGTCAAGAGGCGCTCTTCCTCCTGCAACTCCGCCATCTTTCCAGGGTACTGGTCGATGTTGGCGTGCAGAAGATTGAAGCGGTCGCGGGTGAGCGGATCGACGCCGAAAATCCGCTTGAGCACCCTGGCCCGCTCGTGTTCGCGGCTCAGCTCGGCCATCTGCTCTTGAACCCGGTCGAGCTCTCCGCGCATGTCGGCGGCGATGTCGCGCAAGATCTCCATGTCGATACGCTCCGGCTGTTCGACGATCATCGGCGCACCCCCAGCGTAAAGTCCGGCGATTTTCGGTCGGGAAAGAGGGCGGCGAGTGCCGGCGAGATCGCCACCTTTTTCGAATAAATCTTCGCCATCGCCTGCGGCCGGATGCCGGTGGGGCTCAACTTGCCCTGGATGCGGCCGTTGCCATCCACGCCCGTTTCCTCGAAGAGGAACACGTCCTGAAGCGTGATCGTGTCGCCTTCGCGGCCAATGACCTCAGTGATGTTCGTCATTCGGCGCGAGCCGTCTCGCAGCCGGGACTGCTGGACGATCAGGTGAATGGCCGATGCGATCTGCTCGCGGATGGCCCGCTGCGGCAGATCGACGCCCGACATCAGTACCAGCGTCTCGAGCCGGGACAGCGTGTCGCGCGGGGTGTTGGCGTGGATGGTGGTCAGCGATCCGTCGTGGCCCGTGTTCATCGCCTGCAGCATGTCGAGAGCCTCGCCACTCCGGCACTCGCCGATGACGATGCGATCCGGGCGCATCCGAAGCGCGTTGACGACTAGCTCGCGAATGCTGATCCGTCCGGTGCCGTCGATTCGCGCCGGCCTCGACTCGAGCCGGACCTTGTGCGGCTGGCGGAGCTGCAACTCGGCGGCGTCTTCGATGGTGACGACCCGCTCCGAGTCGGGGATGAAGGAGGACAGGACGTTCAGCGTGGTCGTCTTACCGGAGCCCGTCCCGCCGGCGACCAGGATGTTGAAGTGCGCCTTGACGCAGGCTTCGAGGAAGGCGGCGGCTTCCACGGACAGGGTTCCGAATTTGATCAGGTCCTCAACCCTATAAGGGTCCCGGGCGAACTTCCGGATGGTCAGCGAGGCGCCGTCGAGCGCAAGCGGCGCGATCACGGCGTTGACGCGGGAGCCGTCCGGCAACCGGCAGTCGACCATCGGGGAGTCGTCGTCGATCCGACGCCCGACGAAGGCCGCAATATCACGGATCACCCGGACCAGCTCGGCATCGCTCGAGAACTGGATATCGCTAAGGGTGAGCTGTCCCTTGCGCTCGATGTAAACCTGGTGGGGGCCGTTGACCATGACTTCGCTGATGCTGTCATCGAGCAGGAGCGGGGTCAGCGGGCCGTAATCGTGACCTTCCAGCGAGCGGTCGAGCGCCTCCGCGGAGTCGGGTCGCTCGGCGCTGGAGTCGAGCTCGGCGAGGTGCAACGTAATAGCCGATCCCACGGGGCCGAGAATACGGCCGCAAGCTTACGGCAGACGTAATACGAAACCCGCCGTCACACACTCCTTGCAATGCCAATGGGCCCCGTTCGGGGCATCTGGGCGTTTCCCGACGTATCGGACCGGCAAAGGAGCCGTTAACGACACGGACGCCGTCAATACGGCCCGATGCGCCGCTTGTCGCGGGAGATGCAACGTGACACGAGTCGGATGCGCCTTCCGACCAGCCAACTGCTGTATGCGGCTGTAAAGGGCATCCCTCCAATTGGGTTCGCGGCGACGCCGTCTCAGGCACCTCTAAGGCTTATCGGCCGAAAGCCTCAGGTGCCGGCGCGACACTGGCCCTGTCGAAATTCTTTCGGATAACACAGGAGGCGTTACCAACATGATCGGTAAGGTTTTGGCAGGAATCGCGACGGCGGGAGTGCTCGCTGGCGTACTCGCTACTGGCGCCATGGCGGCACCGGCGGCGACGACCACGGCGAGCCCGGCGAAGGCGCAGCGCGCGGCAAAGGACGTGTTCGGTGGAACCGTGACCGCGATCACGGCAACGGAGCTGACCGTCAAGAACGCGAAGGCGGGCAGCAAGACATTCCTGAGGACCGACGCCACCGTGGTGGTGAAGGGTCGCAACGAGAAGGCAACCTGGGCGGAGATCGAACTCAATAGCCGCGTCATGGTTCGCTTCGCCGAGCGCGACGGCAAACTCTATGCCAAGCGCGTTCGCATCGGTGCGGCGCACGTCGCCGGCAAAGTCGAGAGCGTGAACGGCAACGTGATCACGATCCGCACCCGCGACGGCAAGGACGTCAAGCTGACCGTCAACGACAGCACCAAGTACTTCGAGATCACCGGCAAAAAGCAGCGTCAGGCCGGGAAGCTCAGCGATATTCACGCCGGCACCGGGTTGATCGCCGCCGGTAGCTATGACGCGAGCCACAACTTCGACGCCTCACTCGTCGCCTATCGCAACAAGTAGTCCCCCTCCTTTCTCAAGCCCCTACTTTCCCTCCCCCACTTTCGGGGGAGGGCAGGTAGAGGCCTCTACTTTTGTGCCGTGGTAAGACTGGGTGATGCCAAAACAGTCGCACGGATCGCCAATGCGTTCGCCGCCGACAAAGGCCAGCTCGAGCGTTAGGGGGCGAGCCGCTCGATGCGCCAGCCTCCCGCGGCCAATCGCGTGTAGCGGATGCGGTCGTGCAGTCGGTTGTCGCGATGCACCCAGAACTCGATGGTCGTCGGGATGACCCGATAGCCGCCCCAGCTGTCCGGAAGCGGCACGACTCCTCCCGCGTATTTCGCGGTCAGCGCCCGGACTTTCTCCTCGAGCACCGCACGGTTGGGGATCACCTGGCTCTGCGGCGACGCCAGGGCGCTGATCTGGCTGGCGAGTGGCCGGCCGTGAAAGTACGCCGTCGATTCGTCCGCGGACTGCTTGACGACGTCGCCGCTCACTCGAACCTGGCGTCCGAGCTTCGCCCAGTAAACGACGAGTGCCGCTCTTGGGTTCTCGGCCAGCTCAATCCCCTTCTGGCTGTCGTAGTTGGTGAAGAACCCGAAGCCGCGCTCGTCGAAGCCTCGTAACAGCACCATCCGTGCTGAGGGTTCGCCTGACTGCGTACTGGTGGCAACGGTCATCGCCTCGGGGAGGATCTCGCCGGCCGTGACGGCGTCGTTGAACCAGGCGGCGAATTGCTTCAAGGGGTCGGCATCGACGGTGTCTTCCGCAAGGCGCGGCGTCTCGGCTATGGGAGCAACCCGTGCGACCAGGCAACGTTGCCCGCCTTGTCCTGCGGGGCATGCTGTCGCACAATCACCCAGACGCCCGCCGCTTCCAACTGCGCCTGGGCCTCGATCTCGTCCAGGTCGGTGCTGGCAAGCAGGTCCCACCGACCAGGCTTGATCGACCAACCAAGCGATTCCATCTTCTTGAGCAGCACCGAGAGCTTGCGAAGCCGGTACACGAGGGATTCCCCTAACGCCAGCACCGACGCGCTTGCCGGCGCGGTCTCGGCGGTCGTCCCGTAACTCTCGTATAGGCGATCGATCCATTCCGGGACGTCGCCGTCGACAGTGCCGGCCAGCTCATCCCGCGGCGTACCAAAGAGGCAGAGCTTCAGCCGTGCCACCCTTCTATTATCCGGTTGCGATGGCTCCCAGCCCACCCTCCGGGCAACAGTTCGTGCTGACGTTTGGCGACCAACGAGCGATCGTCACAGAAGTTGGCGCCGGTCTTCGGACGTACACCGTCGCGGATCGGGACGTCATCGATGGGTATGCGGAGGCTGAGATGAGCAGCGTCGGCCGCGGGCAGCTGCTCCTCCCATGGCCAAACCGGATCGAGGACGGTCAGTATGAATTCGCCGGCAGGGTGCATCAGACCCCCCTGACCGAACCGGCACGGCACAACGCGCTGCACGGGCTTACGCGCTGGGTCAACTGGACTGGGCTGGAGCAGTCCGGGGATCGCGTCCTGATGTCGCTCGTCCTCCATCCCCAGGAGGGCTACCCGTTCAGCCTTCACCTGCAGGCCGACTACCGCCTGTCGGCTGCGGGCCTGACGGTCCGCACGGCCGCGACCAACATCGCGACCCAGGCCGCCCCTTACGGAGCCGGCCATCACCCCTATCTCACCGTCGGGACGATGATCGACGTGGCGCTGCTCAAGCTCCCGGCGTTGATGCGGCTCGAAGCCAATGAGCGGCTGATCCCGACCGGCCGGCTGCTACCGACCAAGGGGACGGCCTATGACTTCCTCGAACTGCGGCCGATCGGCTCGTTGCGCATGGATACCGCCTTCGGCAACCTGGTACCGGATAGCGATGGCCTGATCCGGGTTCATCTCCAGGCTCCAGGGGGCGACCCAGCCGTGACGCTGTGGATGGAACCGGCTTACCGATTCCTGATGGTGTACACGCCCGAAGCCATCCCCGACACACCTCGCCGGCGGCGCAGCCTCGCGGTCGAACCGATGACCTGTGCGCCGAACGCGTTTCGCAGCGGCGACGGCCTGATCATCCTTCAGCCCGGGCAATCTACCGGCGCCACCTGGGGGATTTTGCGGTAACGTAGGCGGCCCGCCCGAGATTTGCGCCGCTTAGGGCGGGCCTGCCAATATCAGATCAAGGCATCACGCTTCGGCCGTAGCCGTATGGAGGGAAAGCTGCGGGTGTACCGGAAGATTTACGTCCCCCTGGATAACTCGGACCACTCCAACGCTGCCATCGAGGTGGCAGTCCGCCTTGCCGGCGCCACCAATGCCAGCCTCGTCGGCAGCCACGTGTACGCCGCCCGCATGCACGACGTGCGCTTCAAGCAGATGGAGTACACACTCCCGGACGAATACCAGCAGGAGCAGGAACTGGAACGGCAACGCAAGATCCATGACTCGCTGATCACACGTGGCCTGCAACTGATCTCGGACTCTTACTGCGAGGTGATGAAGGTCGCCTGCGACCGGGCGGGGCTGCCGTTCGAGTACAAGACGTTCGACGGCAAGAACTGGGAGTGCCTCGTCGACGACATCGCCGAGTCCGATTACGACCTGGTGATCATGGGCGCGCTGGGTATGGGCGCGGTGAAGGACAGCATGGTCGGCAGCGTCGCCGATCGGGTTCTGCGCCGGATCCGCGTCGATTCGCTCGTCATCCGCGACACGCACCCGTTCCGCGACGACGCCGCGGACCGGATCGTGGTCGCCATCGACGGCAGCCCGCAGTCATTCGCGGGACTTCGCACCGGCATCGAGCTTGGTCGCGCGTTCGGCAAGAAGATCGAAGCCGTCTCGGTCTATGACCCCTACCTTCATTACGCCATGTTCAACGGGATCGTCGACGTGCTCTCGGCCGAGGCCTCGAAGGTCTTCCGCTTCAAAGAGCAGGAGCAGCTGCACGAGGAGATCATCGACACCGGCCTGGCAAAGATTTACGAATCGCATCTGCGCGTGGCCGAGTCGCTCGCGCGCGATGAGGGCGTTGAGATTAAGACCACGTTGCTCGACGGCAAGGCCTTCAAGAAGGTCTTGCAGTATGTGCGCCAGGACCCGCCGTGGTTGCTCGTCATGGGACGGATCGGCGTGCACTCCGCGGCCGAGATGGACATGGGTAGCAACAGCGACAACCTCTTACGCCTCGCGCCGGTGTCGGTTTTGTTGTCGAGCCGCACGTTCGTGCCGCCAATCGACGTCCAGGCCGAGGCCAGCGTCACGTGGACCGAGGAAGCGGAGGCGCGCATGGAGAAGGTCCCGGCGGCGTTTCGCGCCATCACCCGCACCGCCATCTGCCGTTACGCGATGGAGCGCGGGCACTCGGTCATCAGCTCTTCGGTCATCGACCAGGCGGTGGCAGAAGTGATGCCCGAGCACGCCGCGCGCGCCATGGGTGTCGAGCCGGCTCAGACCAGGACGACGACCGAGGCGCCACCCACAGATGTCGAGACCTGGCTATGCCGACGCTGCGGGCGGCCGTCCCGCGGCGGACACCCGGACGCATGCCCCGTGTGCGACGGGACAACCTTCCAGCGCGTGGACAAGGAGGCCATGATCGCCGCGGCCACCAAAGAAGGCGGTATCGAGGAAGAGGAAGCCTTCGACGGCTTCAAGGTCAAGTGGACGGCCGAGGCCAAGGAGGTCCTCAACCGCGTTCCCAAAGGATACGAGCGACGCCGGGTCAAGGCGCGCATCGAGAAGATCGCCAGAGTGCAGCGGCTTCCAACCATTACCCGCGACTTTGCCGACAGGAACCTCGACGAGGCCTACGGGCCGGTGGCCGAGGTGGTTAGCGACGCGGTGCCGTCCTCAAAGCCGGCCGGCGAGGCGCCCTTGATTTGGACCGACGAGGCAGTGAGGCGGATGGAGCGGGTGCCCGGCGGTTTCATGCGAATGATGGCCCGGACCAAGGTTGAAGAATTCGCAAGGAAAATCCGAGCCGAGACCATCACGGGGGAGGTCGCGGAAGGTGGGCTGGTGGAGGCGCGGATGATGATGAACCAGGCACTCAAAGGGCAGTCACCCGAGGTGGTCCAGGCGGCGATGCTGGCGCACGGCCACCATGCTGCGAACGGCGATGAGCCGCGCCAGCCCTCACCCGGGTGGACCGAGGATGGGGTCCGCCGCCTCAACGAGGTGGAGATCCGCGCCGAGGAAAAGTTCGAGCCGAGCCGGGCGCGCGAGCTGGCTCAGCACGCGGCAGAGTCGCGCGCGGCGCGCACCTCCGAGGCCATCAACGCCGCCTTCCTGGAGCGCCTCGGGATCAAGATCGGATACGGGCACCCGCTCAGCCCCAAGACCTTCGAGCATTACTTCACCTGGTCTTCAGAGGCGGAGGCGCGGCTGGCGAACCTCCCCTCCTACTGTCGCGAGCTGAGTCGCTGGCGCGTCGAGTGGACCGCAGCCAAGAAGGGGCTCGGCCCGGTGATCACGCCCGCGGCCATGGACGTGAAGTTCGAGATGTGGGGCGAGGTCTCAGACGCCCTGCAGCAGAAGGGCCCGCAAATGCCCTGGGAGCCGGACGCGGAAAACCGGCTCGAGAACATGCCGCCGTTCGTCAAAGGCCAGGTGATGGCGGCAGTCGAGGGCAATGCCCAACAGCTCGGCGAGGAGCGCGTCACGTCGAAGGTGATGGACACCGTCATCCAGAAATGGATCGAGACCGGCGATTTTCATGAAGGTAAATACGGCTTCCGAGCCTAGCCTGCTCGCGGCGACAGGCCTGACCCGCAGCTATCGCGGCGGCAGGGGCGTCTTCGACATCACGCTCAACCTTGCCGCCGGCGAGGTGCTGGGCCTGATGGGCCCTAACGGATCTGGCAAGTCCACGCTGTTGCGCGTGCTCGCGACCGCGGCGGCGCCGACCACTGGGCGGGTCAGCTGGTTTGGCAATCCCGACCCGCGGCTTCCGTCACTGCGACGCCGGCTAGGCGTAATGCTAGACCAGGCGGCGCACTTCGACAAGATGACGGGCTACCAAAATGCCTGGTTCTTCGCGCGTCAGTTCGGGCTGTCATCCGAGGTCGCCCGCGACCGGCTCGATGAGCTCTTCCGATGGTCAGGCCTCTTGGAGGCACGGGATCAGCTCGTCGGCGAGTACTCGCTCGGAATGAAGCGAAAGCTCAACCTGGTCGAAGCCCTCGTCCACCGACCGTCCATCCTGCTGCTGGACGAGCCTACCCTCGCGTTGGATTACCGCGCGGAGCTTGATCTGATCGAGCGGCTGCAGCTGCTCAGTCTGACGGGCACCGCCGTGCTGCTGGCGACCAACGACGTTCACCTCGCCGAGCGCATCTGCGACCGGGTGATCTTCCTCCACTGTGGTCGCGCCATCCGCGAGGGACAGGTGCCCGAGTTGTTGACCGAGCTGGCGGGTTCAAAAGAGGTGCAGCTGCAGGTGAATTCTCCGATCGCACTGGAAGGTCTTCGCTCCCTCCCCGCGGTCGAGGCCGCGAACGTCGACGGCGATACCGTGCACATCGTCCTGGCGCGGGGCGCCAATCCGGCGCAGGTGCTGGCGGTGCTCAACGGCACCGCCGACCTCGTCAGCAACATGCGGGTTCGCCGCCCCAACCTGGGCGACCTCTTTCTGAAGCTGACCGGCGAGGCTCTGCCGGTGGCGCGCTAATGACGATGCTCGCGGGCACCATCTGGCAGCGCGAGCTGGTCGAGTTTGCGCAGCGCCGGCGCTCCCTGATCATCAAACTCGCTTTTCCGCTGCTGGTGGGTATTCCCCTCGTGTTCGTGGCGCCGCCCTTCTACGCGGCCTCGAGCCTGACGATGCTGATCGCCATCATCGGAACGCTGGGGGCAGGCGCAGTGCTTACTCGCGAGCGCCAGTCCGGTCTGACGTTGCGCTATCGCACCCTGCCCGTCACGCCGGGACGGTTGCTGATCGAGCGCCTCTCGACCAGCGCATCGATCGACCTGCTGCAAGTCACCCCCGTGCTGGTGTTGATCGCGGTTCGCCACCCATCGCAATTCGCGTGGTGGCCGGCGCTGCTGTTGTGCACCACCTCGGTGCTGCTCCTCGGCAACCTGCTGGGCGCGGTTGCCAGCACCCTCTCCGACTCGCCGGGGGAGGTGATGCTCTATGTCTTCATTCCGCTGCTACCCCTGCTGTACCTGTCGGGCGTCTTCACGCCGCTCTCCCAACCGGTGCTGCTCGTCGTTTCTCGGCTGCTCCCGTTTAGCTACCTGCACCAATCGTTGCTCGGCGCGCTGGCCGGGCAGCCGAACCTTCTTCCCTGGGAGACCCTGCTCGGTGGCTTCGGCTTCCTCGTGGGTGCGGCCGGTATGACCGGTCGCCTGGGACGCCGCGTTACCGAGTCGGACTAAAGCCAGGCGATGCTGGCTCAGATCGCGAGTTCGTTTTCGCTCGACCAGCCGTCGATCCAGCTGCCCTTCATTACCAACCGGTGGGCGGTGGGCTTCTTCTTCCTCGTCCACATCATCTTTGGCTCTTTCACCATGGGCGCGCTAGTGCTCGGCCCGACCTACGAGTGGATCGGCCTTCGTCGCGAGGATCCGCGCTACGAGCGGTATGCGCGGACGCTTGGCAATGTCAACCTCAAGATCTTCAGCCTCGGCGCGACGCTTGGTGGATTTGCGGTCATCGTGGTGACCGCGCTCTACCCGAAGTTCTTCGTCACGCTGATCACACTTTTCTTCTGGCCGGCGGTCGTGGCCTTCACCATCTGGTTCCTGACGCTCGGCGGCATCCTCCTCTACAACCTGCGCTGGGACCGCTTCCGGCAACGCAAGGGCGTCCACATTCTCATCGGCTACGCGACCGCCACCACAGAGCACGTCTTCCTTTTCATCATCGTCGCCCTGGACAGCTACCTGTTGACCCCCGGGTCAGGCCAGGGTGCGGCGGCCTTCTTCAACCCCTCCTACTGGCCCGAGCTGGGCCACCGGTTCGTCGGCAACCTCTCCTGGGCGTCATTCTTCATCGCCGCGGTCGCGGCCGTCTACGCTGCGGCCAGCCGGCAGCCGGCCAACCGGATCTACTTCCACTGGGCAGCGCGCACCAGCCTCGTGGTCGGCTTCGCGACGCTGGTGGTCCAGATCGTGCTGGGCGCCGTCTTCGTCGAGAGCATCAAACAGGCCTCGCCCGGGGCCTTCCATTACTCGATGCAGGGGCCGTTCGCCTGGCTCTGGCTGTTGCAGGCGACCTTCATAGCGATCCTGCTGGTGGGCAGCAACCTCTACTTCTGGCAAGCCCGGCCGACGCCGGTGGCACCGGTCCTCACCGGCATCGTGGTGCTGGGATCGCTGATCACCATGACACCCGCGGCGTTCTTTCCCAAAGATCTCTTCGCGCTGCGCTACCTTGCGCTGGCGATCGCGGTGTTGGTGAGCCTGGTGCACTGGCTGATCTCGCGACCGCGACGTCATGCGATAACTCAGGACCTGCGTCGAAGCAGCCAGGTGACCCTCGCCGTCACCGGAGCCAGCGCGCTGCTGCTCTTCCTCTTGATGGGCGTCATCCGGACCACCGCGCGTAGCGATTACACGATCTATGGCGTGATGAAGGAGTCGGACAGCTACAGCATCTTCCAGTCCCCGAGCAAGGGCTACTACCCATGAGCAAGAAATTTCTTCTCCCCCGCTCGCGGGAGAGCCCGACATTTACCCTCCCCCGCTCGCGGGAGAGCCCGACATTTACCCTCCCCCGCTTGCGGGGCGGGTTGATATTTACCCTCCCCCGCTCGCGGGGCGGGCTGATATTTACCCTCCCCCGCTTGCGGGGCGGGTTGATATTTACCCTCCCCCGCTTGCGGGGGAGGGCAGGGTGGGGGCTCTAATGGGCCCCCTCCAGACCTACTTCTACCTGGCCCTGATCAGCGTTGTCATGATCGGCCTCACGCTGCTGTTCATCGGCATCGCGGCGGTCGGCTTGCGGCGCTGGTTCCGCCAGGCGCACGGGCAGACTCCCTTGACGTTCTGGCTGGTGGGCGGCGCCATCACCGTGACGCTGCTCTTCATCGTCCTCGGCACCGCCGGTGTGCTCTATGGGTTCATCCGCTATGGCGCGTCTTGACCCGCGGCGGCTGAGCCGCCGGCAATTCGCCTTCCTCGGGACCCAGGCCGTAGCCGCCGTCGTCACCGTGTTGCTCGGCATTCCGATCGTCGGCTTCATCCTCTCGCCGCTCTTTCACCGGCAGCTGGTGGTCTGGCGCCAGGTGGGCGATATCAGCGGGGTACCGGACCGCCAGCCGACCAAGTTCGAAGTCGCGTTTCCCCTCGACGAATGGACCAGCGCCGACGTCAACCTGGCGGTCTACGTCGTGAAGATCAACAACAACTATCTCGTCTTCTCGAACGTGTGCACACACATGCAGTGCCCGGTGCGGTGGCAGGCTGACCTGGGGCAGTTCCTCTGTCCCTGCCATGGCGGCCTCTATGACATCACCGGAAAGAACATCGGCGGTCCACCCCCGAAGCCGTTGCCGCAATACATCAACCGCATCGATGGCACCACTCTCTTCATCCAGAACAGCTTCACGGAGTCGATCTGATGGGCCGGATCGCCGCGATCTACGACTGGTTGGACGAGCGGACCGCCATCCGCAGCCTCGCGCGCAAGGGCCTGTACGAGGCCGTGCCTGTCCGCGGCGCCTGGTTCTACACGCTCGGGAGCGCCACCCTGGTCCTGATCCTGCTGCAGCTCGTCACTGGCATCTTCCTGACGTTGCTCTACGTCCCGTCGGTGACCGAGGCCTGGGCCAGCTTGAATTACTTGAAACAGCACGATGCCTTCGGCTCGATCGTGCGCGGCATCCACCTGTGGTCCGCATACATCCTGCTCTTCGTGATCGGCCTGCACATGGTCCGCACCTTCTTCTCCGGTTCCTACAAGCGCCCGCGGGAGCTGAACTGGGTCACCGGCGTCGGGCTCTTCGTCCTCGTCCTGGGCATGGCTATCACCGGCGCGTTTCTGCCCTGGGACCAGGCCGCGTATTGGACGGCGGTGGTCGTGACGAACATCCCCGCCTACACGCCCTTCATCGGTTCCTTCATCCGGGCGCTCTGGCGCGGTGGTGACTTCGTTGGACCGATCACGCTCAGCCGCACCTTCGGCATCCACGTCTGGCTGATCCCGGCGATCCTGTTCCCGCTGATCCTCGCGCACCTCGCCTTGCTTCGGAAGCATGGGGAGTTCGGATCCTATATCAACTATCGCGGCGCGTACCGCGTCCGTGAGGGGGTCGATGTCCCGCCGGCGCCGGCGCAACGTCCGATCGAGCCACCCTACCCGGCGGTTCCCACCGACGAGCTCTGGGCGGCGCCGCTGGAAACGGAAGATTTCTTTCCCTTCCAGACCTTTAAGGACGGCCTGGTTTCGGTGTTGCTCGTCATCGTCGTGTTCCTGCTGGCGGTGGCGATCGGTGCGCCACTGGAGGCGATCGCCGATCCCTCGACCACCAGCTACACGCCCGTGCCCGAGTGGTTCTTCCTGCCACTTGATGAGCTGCTCTTACTCGTCCCCCAGCAGCTGATCCCTCTGGTTCTCGTCCTCCCGGCCGGCGGCGTCGTGCTCATGCTCGCCCTTCCCTTCATCGATCGCGGCCCGGAGCGCAATCCGTTCGAGCGGCCGGCGGTCATGGTGCCCGGCGCCTTTGCCGTGTTGTTTGTCGTCATCCTGACGTTGCTCGGCTCCGGCCGGCTCTTCAACCTGTGAACGCGCTGGCCGTCATCGGGCCGGCCCTGCACCGGCTCGCCGGTGAGCTGCCGTCGACCGCCCCACAGGGCAGCAACATCCTCGCCGCACAGGTCGCGATCGGCGGTCTCTTCTCGCTCCACATCCTGATCGCGGGCCTGGTCAGTGGGGCCGCGGAGCTGGGCCCGGCGATCGAGTTCCTGGGCTACATGCGGCAGCGTCGCAGCTACGACCGTCTCGCCCACGGCATGGGCCGCTTCATCACCTACTACTTCAGCGTCAGCTCGACGATCGCCATCCTGCTGATCACGGTGCTACTGGTCGGCCTTTGGGGGCATTTCTGGACCACGATCGTGACCATCGCCTGGTGGCCACTCTTCATCGAGGCCTGGACCTTCGTGCTGCAGGTCAGCCTCGGCTACCTCTGGTACTACACCTGGGATCCGCTGCGCGGCTTCAAGGGCGTGCACATGGCGATCGGCGGCCTGCTGGCGATCGCGTCGTTCCTGCAGGTCTACATGATCGACGTGGTCGCCAGCTACATGCTGACGCCGACCGCGCCGCAGAACCCGATCCGCCAGGTGCTCAATCCGACCTCCTATCCGCTGACGGTCCACCGGACCGTGGGCAACCTCGCCTACATCGGGTTTGTCA
>Ga0207684_10002670_pt1 | contig 17833 bp, 15 predicted proteins | sample KBSK5501metaG_FD_184342 | JGI IMG/M metagenome (GOLD analysis project Ga0207684, IMG submission 184342) | Corn, switchgrass and miscanthus rhizosphere microbial communities from Kellogg Biological Station, Michigan, USA - KBS K5-50-1 metaG... | ecosystem: Host-associated > Plants > Roots >...
CGCTTCCCCGCGGTCAAATTGACGCCCTGACTCGCGTCTCGCTTCGTCTGCCACATCCCGTCTCGGCGCTCGTCCTGATCGCCGGTCATTCGCTATTGGTTAAAATGTAAGCTTATGCGCTATCGTCTTATGCGCTATCATACGAGTGAGGTGGCGGTGAGCGCAGGCGAGAGCGAGAGACGCGTCTATGAGAGACGTGGAACTGACGACGACACGCCCCGGGCGACGGCGCGCGCTGCGCGCGGTGGCGACGACACTCTTTGCCGCGCTGCTATTTTCCATCACCGTCTATCTAAGCAGCCCGGGCCTGCGCGCATGGCTAGTCGAGCTGTTCTCGCGCCCCGCGCCGTATGGAACGGTTGGTCCCGTCCATCTGGAGCATGGCGCGCCGTGGGGGATCCTCACCGTCGATGGTCGGCGTGTCGACGCGGCGGGTCTGGAGATGAGCTTTGACGCGCTGTCTCTGGCGCCGGGCGCGCATCGCCTGGTGTACACGGCGGCGCTCTTTCCCACGCTCGATTGCGTGATCTCGGCGGAGGCGCAGGCGCTGGATACCTGTCCGCTGATGCGCGATCTTGGCTGGTTTGAGCAGAACGTGATCCTGCGTGGCCCAGGCAGGATCGTCAATCTCGGCGCGACGGCGGGACAGCTGGAACCATCCGACCAGGAGTCTCTCACAGGGGCGATTGCGAGCTACCTTGCCACGCGGGAGACGACCGAGACGGTGACGGTAGGCGAACGCTATCGCGTGAGCGCAGAGATCGTCGCGATGACGACCATGCCACTGACCGCCAGGCTCATCTATCATCTCAACTACGACACGAGACGGTCACTGCCGCCACGGGCGGATGCGGCGCCCTGCGTGACATTGTGCTATGGGAGCAGTGGTATCACTGCCGGTCCCGATGGCGCGCCAGTGTGGGGAATCGGCGCGCATGTCGTCGTGCAATGGGCATACGGCGCGGGTGAGGAAGCGCCGGAGATCGCGGCGCCCGCCCCCACGGCGGTGACCCCAGACGAGGAAATCGAACTGTTCGTGCGCTGGCTGGGTGTGGGCCACTGGCAGGTCGGCGCGCAGGAGATTCTCGGTCACACGCCGATCTGCTCCGTCGCGCTACGCCAGCTCCTGGACGCGGGCGCGCAATTCGCGCCCAACGTCGAGATGAAGGTGGTTACGGCGAAGAATCCTGCGCGCGGCTGCTTCATCGCCGGCCTCTCGCCGTCGCCGTACGCGGCGCCGATGCGCTTCCTGTATCGCTTCGGCGTTGTACTCACGCTTGATCAGGCCACGCACGCGCATCTGCCCGCGCTGCCGGAGGCGACGCCGGCCGAGCGGGACATCGCGGCGGAGATCGAGGGCGAAGCGCGGTGAAGCGCCACTCCTTCGCCAGTCGCTCCGTCCGGCTGAAGGAACCGCCGCGGGTGCGAGATGGCGCGAGGTTCTCAGGTCGCGTCTGAGGCGTCGGCGTGGAGCAATGGCGGCTGTTGCGTACGTGCGGTCAGTGTCTTCACGTTCTCGGCGCGGCAATTTCGACTTTTTCACCACGCTCGACCTTTTCTAACTCAGTTGACTCAAGTACAGACCACAGTCTTCCCATGAGCTAACCTCACTGGAATCCGCTTGGAGGAGCAGCGCAAAGCGCGGACCAGGACTGAGAACACCATAGGCGAGCGCTGCCTCTACCGCCCGAAATAGCGCGCTCTCTTCACGACCACTATTGGATTTGTACAGCATGCCCAACGCCTGTTGGATGCGTGACGGTGGAATGGGGTCGTACGAAGCAAGATTACTAGCGACTTTGGAATCGTTGTACGCCGGTTGTTTCTCATCCAGGTGTTTCTGCTCTGCCGTCGCGAGACACCCCAGATCTGCCACTTCTTCGAGGATTAGCAAGGAGAAAACGCTCTCGCCAAATGCATTCCAAGCATCCTGCAATCTGCCAGCATGGTGCGTTCCACGACGAAGCAACGACCGAGCGTGTTGAAAAAGTCGGATCAGATCATTGTTAGGCCGCTATGAGCGGTTGCCCGGCGTTCGGCACTACGCCACCTGGCCTGCGGCGGCGCTCCGAGAGGACGGCATCCTGGACAAAGCGGACAAGCAAACAATGGGATTGCGTGACCGCGAGGGCGGCTCCGCTGGGTAGTGGTCGTCGGCCCCACCCGCGCTTCGCGAGCAGCCGCTTGAGGTTCTGCCCCGCGGCAATCAGCAGCGCCTCGCTGTTCACTCGCCACAGCCGGCGCAGGCGGAACCGTCGCAAGCCATGCCATTCTTTGCCTTCGGCAAACAGTGGCTCGACCCACACCTGGCGCTTGCGCATCGCTTTCTCGTAGGCCGGCGTCTGGTGGTAGGCGCGCACGCGCTCCAGATAGGGTTCTGCGAAATGGCGATGCACCCCGCGTCCTTGGTCGCTGGGCGTACACTGCGCCTTGAGCGGGCAGGCGTTGCACGTCGCGGGATCGCCGCGATACTCAACCTTCTGCGCGGTGTACTCGACGTGATACCGACGCAGCGGCTGTCCCTGCGGGCAGACGTACAGGTCGCGCTCGGCGTCGTAGGTGAACTGGCCTGGCCCGAAATACGGCCGCTGGTGCTCCCAGTCAGGGAGCGGCACATAGGCCCGGATGCCCATCTCTTCCACCGCGCGGATGTTCTCTATGGTCCCATACTTGGTGTCGCCGGTCACCTGCCGTGGGCGTAACTTCCAGCGGAAGCGCACGCGCCACAACAGATCAAGCATCGGCTGATTTTCCATCACCTCGCCCGGCGCCACCAACACCCCCACAATAATGCGCCGCTTCCCACCATCGACGACATAGTGGGTTTGGTACCCCAGATGCGTCCCACCGCCCTTGAGCCGCATCGGCGTGGAGTCGGGATCGGTCGTGCTGATACGAAAATCCGCCGTGCGCTGGTAGACGCCACGCACCTCGCGTTGCTGTCGGCCCTCCTGGGCGATCCAGTCATGGCGGGTGGCATTGGCCACCTCCAGTTCCTCCCGCAGCGCGTCAGAGAGAGGACGCAGCAAGGGGGTCGGCGTTGGGGCATGAGGGATATCCGCGTCCTCCTCATCACCTGCGCGGAAGAGCGCCGCAAGATGCGCCTCCAGAGCCTGTTGGGGCTCCTGGACTCCTTCCAGCGCCTCTCCATTCTCGTACGGCCCCTCAGCCTCGCGAGCTGCACGTGCTTGTCTGGCTTCCACGGCAAAGCGCGCTGTGAGCGACTCGAGCGCTGCATCCGCTTGGACTTGGGTGGCGTCGAAGTACAGCTCGCGCCCCCAGACCAGTCCCGTCTGCTGGCACTGCGCGACAATCGCCTCGAAGAAGCGCCGAAACACCTCCAGGCCGTAGCGGACCCGGATGCGGGTGAGGCTCGAATGGTCGGGCAAGGGCTCGTCCAGGTTGTACCCCAGATACCAGCGGACACTCAGCCGGTCTGTGGCCAAGCGCAGGAGCTGGCGTTCGGAGCGAATGCCCTCGAAGAACAGCACCAACTGGAGTTTGAAGAAGACGACCGGATCAATTGAGGGACGGCCAGCGTCGGCGGCGTAGGTCTGCCGCACGAGGGCGCGTACGAAGGACAGATCGAGCACGCGGTCCACGTAGCGGTAGAAGTGGTCGGCGGGAACGAGCTGTTCTAGGGTCACTGCAGGAAGCGGCGTGAACAGCCGCGCTTTCATGCCCAGCATGGGAGGCCTCTTTCCGTGGGCAGCCCGTTCCGGATGGCATGCGGCTTATCACGCCTCACTGTGCGGTCTAACAGGCTCGGACGTATGTAGGGTAGAGGGATCGGAGCAGCGGGAGTACCGCATCGACAGAGCGGCGCGATCCCGTCCGCTCGCGGCCGCTCGCGGCAAGCATGCACAAGAAGGGATGGCTCGCCATGACAGACCAGACCCACCAGACATATCAGACAGGCCAGACATACCGCTTCGCGCTGCGCTATGGCGGCTGGATGCGCGCCCTCGCCTACCTGACCGCACTGGGTCCCCGGTGGTCCCACGTGGACCTGAGCGCCGACGAGCTGCAGGTGCGGATGGGCTGGGGCTTTGCGGCCCGCATCCCGCGCCGCTCGATCATCCAGGCGCGCCAGCTCGGCCAGCGGCGGGACATCTGGTACGCGGTCGGCATTCACACCCTGCTGGGCGGGCGGTGGATCGTGAACGGCTCCCTCCACGGCGTCGTCACCCTCGAGATCGAGCCCCCGGTGCGCGCACGCGCGTTTGGACTGCCCATCCGCCTGCGCTGGCTGGCCATGAGTCTGAGGGATCCCGACGGATTCCTCGCCGCGCTGGGCGCCCCGACGGTCTAGTCGGGGCTTGAGGTGGCCTTACGCCTGTCGAACGGTAATTCGAGACGGCTTTTTCACCAGGCTCGACCGATGTTGAGAAAAGCGCTTGGCAATGTTTATGCTGCTCCCGATGTATTCATCCTGTGTAATGTCGTTAAGAATCGAATAGACGCCACAGGTATCTCCGTCCATGCCAGTGACTGTAGGCTGCCGGCGGTATTGAACTGGCAGATACTGGATCAGTGCTGTCATTGTCATGAAATCCGCGCAATCAGTTTCTCGAAGCTTTCCATCTGTTGCCACGATCTTGATTTGCTGGCATTGATCAAGCAGTTCACTGAACCTCTCATTGTCATGAAGGTGGCGCTTCACATCTGACCAATATTTTCGTGGGCGTGTGCTGTTCGTCAGCAGACCGATTGCGTCGATCACGCTGAAAAACCAGCGACCCTCATGCCAGACACGGCGAATCTGCGCCTCGGCCTGCTCATCAAGCGGGGCGATCATGAGGTCTCGCTCAGGTGTGTCTTCTGTCCTCTCTGTGCGATCATCGGCGTTCATGACCTGGCCCTTTCATCATGTCCACACGCGACATGGCAATCAACGGCTGTCATGTACACCATACGCCGTTCGCTGCACAAAGCGGAACCGTAGCCGCATATCTGGCCAGGCGCCTCTGGCCTTGGGTGGAGACATGCGGCGAAGATGTGGCCCGACGTGCGAGAATGCGTCTGCAAGCGATCAATGGGGCCATGTGTCGTCAGCGGGAAGGGAGAGCCGCGTCATGAGCAACGCCGCCAGCAACGAGTATCAGCCGCGCCCGGAGGATCACTTCACCTTTGGCCTGTGGACCGTCGGCAATATCGGACGCGATCCCTTCGGCGAGCCGGTGCGCGAGAAGCGCTCCCCCGCCGACCTCGTGCGGCTGCTCGGCGAGGTGGGCGGCGTCTATGGCGTCAACCTCCACGATAACGATCTGATCCCCATCGACGCGACGGCCGCCGAGCGCGACCAGATCCTGCGCGACTTCAAGGACGCGCTGGCCGAGACGGGCATCGTCGTGCCGATGGCGACGACCAATCTCTTCGCCGATCCCGCCTTCAAGGACGGCGCGTTTACCTCCAACGACGCGCACGTGCGCGCCTATGCGTTGCAGAAGACGATGCGCGCGATCGACCTCGGCGTCGAGCTAGGCGCGAAGGTCTATGTCTTCTGGGGTGGACGCGAGGGCGTGGAGACCGACGCCGCCAAGGACCCGCTGGAAAGCCTGAAGCGCTACCGTGAGGCCATCAACTACCTGTGCGCGTATACGCGGGAGCAGAGGTATGACCTGCGTTTCGCGCTGGAGCCCAAGCCCAACGAGCCGCGCGGCGACATGTACCTCTCGACGGTCGGCGCGATGCTGGGGTTCATTCAGACGCTGGATCACCCGGAGTTGATCGGCGTGAATCCTGAGGTGGCGCACGAGCACATGGCCGGGCTGAACTTCCTGCACGCCGTCGCGCAGGCATGGGACGCTGGCAAGCTCTTCCACATTGACCTCAACGATCAGGCGTTCGGGCGCTACGACCAGGACTTCCGCTTCGGCGCGACCAATCCCAAGATTGCGTTCTTCCTGGTCAAGTTCCTCGAGGACGTGGGCTACCAGGAGAGCCGCCACTTCGACGCGCACGCCTATCGCACGGAGGATTACGAGGGCGTCAAGGACTTCGCGCGCGGCTGCATGCGCACGTACCTGATCCTGCGCGAGAAGGCGCGGCGCTGGAACGCCGACGCCGAGATCCAGGCGATTGTGCAGGACTTGCGGGCAGATCCCGAGGGCGCGGCGAGCGCATTTCTTGGCGCCTACACGGCAGAGAAAGCGCGCGCGCTCACGGCGGCGAGCTTCGACCGCGCGGCGCTGGGCGCGCGTGGCCTGGCCTATGAGCGGCTCGATCAGCTCACTATCGAGCTGCTGCTCGGCGTGCGCTAGGGCTTTTTGAAAGGGGCGGCGCGCGATGGCGGATGGCTCCCTGCTGCTTGGCATCGACGTTTCGACGACCGGCGCGAAGGCGCTGCTGATCGACACGAATGGGCGTGTTGTCGCCAGCGCGACCACGCCGCTCACCCTCTCGACGCCGCGACCGCTGTGGTCCGAGCAGGCGCCGGAGGACTGGCATGCCGGCGTCGCGCGCAGCATCCGCGAGGCATTGCGGCTGGCGGCGCGCGCGGGCATGGAGGTGGCGGCGGTCGGGCTGACGGGGCAGATGCACGGCCTCGTCACGCTGGATGAGGCGGGCGATGTCCTGCGCCCGGCGATCCTCTGGAACGATCAGCGCACCGGCGCGCAGTGCGATGAGATCCGGGCGCGCGTGGGACGTGAGCGGCTGATCGCGCTGACGGGCAACGACGCGCTGACTGGCTTCACGGCGCCAAAGATTCTCTGGGTGCGCGAGGAGGAGCCAGAAGTCTACGCGCGCATCCGCCATATCCTGCTGCCGAAGGATTACGTGCGCTACCGGCTGACCGGCGACCATGCGATGGACAAGGCGGATGGCTCCGGCACGCTGCTCTTCGACCTGCGCGCGCGCGATTGGTCGCCGGAGATGCTGGACGCCCTGGAGATCCCACGCGCGTGGCTCCCGCCGACCTATGAAGGGCCACAGATCACGGGGCATGTCAGCGTGGAGGCCGCCGCGGAGACTGGCCTGGTCGCGGGGACGCCGGTGGTCGCGGGAGGCGGCGACCAGGCGGCGGGGGGCATGGGCGTGGGTGCGATCGCGCCGGGGGTAGTCTCGGTCGTGCTGGGCACGTCTGGTGTGGTCTTCGCGCCGACCGACGCGCCGCTCATCGAGCCGGAGGGACGGCTGCACGCCTTCTGTCACGCGCTGCCGGAGCGCTGGCACCTGATGGGCGTGACGCTCAGCGCGGCGGGGAGCCTCCAGTGGTATCGCGACACGCTCGCGCCTGGCGTCGCGTTTGACGACCTGCTCGCCGAGGCGGAGGAGGCTCCGGCGGGGAGCGATGGGCTGCTCTTCCTGCCGTACCTCTCTGGCGAGCGCACGCCCTATCCCGATCCACTGGCGCGCGGGGCCTTCGTCGGGCTGACGCTGCGCACGCGGCGGGCGCACATGACGCGCGCCGTGCTGGAGGGGGTGGCGTTCAGCCTGAAGGACTGCTTCGGCCTGCTGGAAGCGGCGGGGCTGGGCGCCGTGAGCGAGGCGCGCGTCTCTGGCGGCGGCGCGCGTGGTCGCCTCTGGCGGCGCATCCTGGCAAGCGCGCTGGGGGTCGCGCTGGTCTCGCTGGAGGCGGACGAGGGCGCGGCGCTGGGGGCGGCGCTGCTGGCCGGGATGGGCGTTGGCGCCTGGCCAGACGCAGCGGCGGCGGTGAAAGCTGGTGTGCGCCTGGGCGAGCGCGTGGAACCGGACGCTGCGGAGGCCGAACGCTACGCGCGCTTCTACGGCGAGTATCGCGGGCTCTATCCCGCCCTGCGCCCGACATTCACCGCGCTGGCCGAGGGATAGGTCAGCGCCGGTCTGCCCTGGAAGGCGCTACTGTGACGTGGCGCTTGGCGTGGCGCCAGGCGTGGCGCCAGGCGTATTGGGAGTGACGGCGCCGCAGAGGATGGGATCGTAGTCGATCTGGGTGGTCATGTTGACGCCGCGATGCGACATGATCAGCCAGCCGCCGGTGGTGGGAATTTGCGTCACGTTCTGCACCGTCGAGGTCACGGTGGCGTTCCCGTTCGCGTCGGCCACCAATGGCGCGAGTGAGTACACCTGGTCGCCAGGGTCAGCGCAGGAGCCGGAGCGGATGTAGGTGGGATGGGTCGAGCCGGGCTCGAGGTTCGCGGCGGTGATATTGATAGTGAGAGTCGTGCCGTTGAGCCTGAGCTGGGCGCTTCCAGTCGAGTACTGGCTATAGCCGACGCCGCTCGTGACTGGCAGGCTGATGGTCTGCTTGGAGGTTCCGCTGGTGAGGCTCACAGGGACATCTACGCAGGCGATGATGATCTTGCTGTAGACATCCGTGCCAGTGGCGTTGTTGACGGCGACATACCAGCCGCTCGTCGGCACGGCGTTGACGTTGGCGGTGAACTGGTCGGAGATCGAGCCAGCGCCCTTCGCGTCGGCGCTCAGTTGGGTCAGCGCGCGCACCTGTGGCCCGGGCGAGCCGCAATGGCCATTAAAGATGGCGACGGGATGCAAGCTGCTGGGCGCGAGGGTCACAAGACTCAGCTTCAGCGTGGCCTGATTATTCGAGGGGTCCCACACGCCGTCGAGTGTGCCGGTGGGAGCATGCGCCAGTTGCGCCATCGCCCCACCTCCGACGCTGGTCGCCGTCGGCGTGGCTGTGCTGCTGCCGGGAAAGGAGCAGGCCGATACGAGCGCGGCCAAGAGCGCCAGGAAAAACGCTGAGACGCCGATTTGTCGTTTCACGCTCGCCTCCTCAATAGCTCTGTGCGCGATGTAGCCTCACGCGCGGAGGTTCCTGCCGTTTGTCGCACGCAGTATATGCGAATCGCGAGCAGGTTGTCGAAGGGCGTTCGCCTGCCACTGCCATCTCTGCTATGTCAATACGTATTCCGACTGGTCAATGGTCACTGGCGCGCGGGGCGCTGAAGAGCCGGAGCGCGTAGCGCGGGCTTCAGCCCCTCAGTCCACGCAGGCCAGGAACCGAGACGCTATCCGCATTTGTCATCGCACGCAAGTAGTCATCTTACGCAGGGCGATCAGCGTGCGTTAGAACCGCCAGCCAGACTTCCCACCCGGGCGCGCAGGCGGCGTGTCCCGGCGCGGATCGCGCCAAAGAGGCTGCGCAAGGCGTCGGCGACCTCAAAGTTCATGTAATCCAGCCGACGGCCAAGCTCGTAGAATCCCCGCCCACCCCGGGCGCGCCAGACTGGCGCGACGATCGGCATGCCAGCGGGAATCCTCAGGACGATCTGCTTGATGGGGGCGCGCTCCAACTGAGCGACGTGCGCGGGCGCGAGCAGGATGCGCGGATGCTCCGGAATAGGGTAGGACGGGCCGGGAAGCGCGGCGTACCACTCGTTGGGCATACTCTTCTGCGAGGTGTCGAAGAGGGTGTCGACGCCGAAGGCGCGCAGCACATCGTAGGTGGCGTCTGCGCAGTTGCGGCGCTGAACGAAGTACGGCTGACGGCTGATCCAGGCGACGGTAGCCCAGGCGTCTTTCGGATGCGGATTGGGGAGGCGAAACACCTTGTATTCATCGTAGCCGGGACCCAACGCCACCATCGTCGCCACGGGGTCCTGGGTGTTGGCGGTCCAGAAGTCGGCCTTGCCGGCGGGTGTGTAAGGGGCCCCAGAGCGGTTCTCGACGGAGCCACAGTTGAACCAGCCATTGGGCCACTCGAACGCCCAGCCGGCGTGCCCCATGCCCATCGCGCCGCCGTGGCGGACGAAGGCGAGCGCCCGCAATCCTGGCCCATCCGCGGTAGAATCGCCATGGATGGTCTCTCCCTGCCCCAAGAGCGCGCGTGCGGAGCGATCGGGCAGCAGTCCGGCCTTGACCGCGGCGGTGAAGAGGTAGGTCACGCCGTCGAAGAGGAAGTAGAGGCCGATGTAGATGGCGAGGACGAAGGGCAGAAAGATCGAGAACACGACGGTGAGCGCGCCGACGACGATCAGCCCGAGACCGCTGAGCCAGAGGAAGCGCTTGGTGGGATGCTCAGGGTCGGGGGCGCGGGTAAACTGGGCGACGAAGTGGTAGAGATCCATCACACCGTGGACGATCATGCGGATGCCGACATAGATCACGATGAAGACGAAGGCGAAGACGTTCAGAACGAACGTGGCGAGGGCAAAGAAGACACTGAGCAGACCGAGCCACAGCCGCGACCACCCACGCCCGCCCACCTGGCGCGCCTGATACCAGGCGCCGATGTCGAGGACGCCATCAGCCAGCAGATAGACGCCGAGGGCCACGACGCCGACGGTCAGCGCCTGGTCGAAGTAGAACCAGAGGGCGAGGCCAAACAGCAACGAGAGAACGCCGCGCACGACGTCGAAGATCCAGGAGCTACGCAGCACCCAGGCGTTGAGGCGTTGCATGGACATCCCTTGGCGTGTTCCTCCATCGCAGGGCAGAGGCCGTCCCCACCAGACGCCCGCGTGAAGCGGAGCGTCACGAGTTCGTTGTAAACAACGCGCCAGCGCATGTCAACAGCGATTGGAAGCGCTAGGCGCTGACGCGTCAAAGGTTTCCGGCAGGCGCAGCCCGCAGGCGGCTGCTCAAAGCCGCCGCCGTGACGATCACGTGCGCCAGCGATTCATGAGCGCGCTAGTCGATCCGCAGCGGCCCGCGTCGTACGCTCTCGCGCATGGCGTCTACGTCTCCTACTGGGACGTACTCCACCCACCAGGTGACGCCCGCCTCAGCCAGTGATTTCATGAGCGCGCGATCCTGCTCCCAGTCGTCGGAGCGGCTCCGTCCTCCCAATTTTATTTCATATGGCCGCGCTCACTGCTCAGCGCTTCTGTGACGCTCCATAAACGCCTTGAGCGCGCGCACCTCATCGGGCGTCCAGTCGGCGAAGCCTCCCGGCGCATGCTGCCTGTACAGGCAGCAGCCATCATAGCGCGCCGCCCGTAGAGATGGCCCGCGAAGGGGCCAGCCACCGCCGACGAGGATTGGAATGCGCGGCTGTTGCACAGGCGTTGGCAGGAATGTCATCTCCTGGACCTGAAAATGCCGCCCCTGATAGCTGAACGGCTTCCCGCTCCACAAGCCCAGGATGATATCCAGCGCCTCGTCGAGTATCTGCGCTCGCTCTTTGGCGTCGCGCGGCTCATTGACCCGGCTGAAGCCAGCCTCACTCGCGTCACCTGAGCCGACTCCCAGGATGAAGCGCCCGTTCGATACCTGATCCAGCGCCACGGACTCGCGCGCGACCTTCCAGGGTCGCCGCCTGCTCAGCGGCGTCACCGATGTGCCCAGACGAACCCGCTTCGTGCCGACAGCCATCGCCGCCAGGGCGATCCAGGGATCGCACGTTGGTACCGCCCCATCGCTCTGATGCACGATATAGTCCTCGACAAACACGCCATCCCAGCCCGCCTCCTCGGCGAGAATCCCTAACTCGGCCAGGACGCGCGCATCTCCGCACACACCACCGTTCGGCAGAGAAAGACCATAGCGCACAGCAATCCCCCTTTCAGTCACCGCGTTGTACGTTTTTCCAAGCGCAGTGTAGCCTGGAATCACGACATCTACTGTCATCTATCGTCATGACTTGCTGGCGCGTCATGCGCTATGGCAAAGTGAGGCGAGCAGGTTGCGAGAACCAGTCCGAACTGCCAGGATCGGCGCGCGATGTGCTGGGCTTGATCCGTGAGAGACAGGAAAATTGAAGCACCATGTGAGGCGCTCCTCGCCCGCTTATTCTAGGAGAGTCCCTAGAAAATGGACTATCCCCCGGTCAAGCCGCGGGAGCGGGAGTCAGGGTGACGGTGTAGCCGAGCTGTTCGAGGCGCTGGACATAGCGGCGCTGGAGCCGCTCGGTATCCAACCGATCGAAGTAGTCGGCGCCCAGGTCGCTGTAGGGCACATGGTCGCGCAGCATGTGGTAGAGGGCCACCAGCACCGCGTGCGCCACCGCCAGGGTGGCGCGCCCCTTCCCGCGGCGGCGCGCGATCCGGTGGGAGAGCGCCGCCAGGTAGTTGCCCGAAGTGCGGGCGATTGACTGGGCCACCGCGCACAAGAGGGCCTTGAGCCGGGGATGGGCCGGCCGTGTGCGCGCCTGGAACTGTTTGCCGCCGCTCTGCTTATTGCCCGGACAGACCCCCGCCCAGGACGCCAGGTGTTTGTGCGACGGGAAGACACGCATGTCGGCCCCCAGCTCCGCGATCAGCCCGGCGGCGGCCACCGCGCCGACGCCCGGCAGCGTCTGGGCCAGCGCCATCGCCTCCTCAAAAGGGACCAGATGCCGCTCGATCTCGGCCAGCACCGCGGCGAGCGACGCCTCCAAGAAATCGCGGTGCGCCAGCATCTGCCGCAACAGCAGCCGGTGGTGCGGCTGCAGCTGCCCCTCCAGCGCCTGCCGCAACGCGGGTAGCTTGGCCCGCAAGCGCCCCCGCGCCAGCTCGGCCAGCGCCTCCGGGTCGTGGTCGCCCGCCACCAGCCCGTCGAGCATCGCCCGCCCGCTCTTGCCCAGCCCATCGGTAGCCACCGCGGCCAGCTTGATATTGCCCAGCTCGAGCAGCTTGTGCACCCGATTGATCTCCTCCCGTGCGCGCCTGGACCAGCGAGGTGCGATAGCGCGTCAGCTCCCGCAGCGCCCGTACTGGGGCGGGCGGGATGAAGCTGGGCCGCAGCAGGCCGTGCGCGAGCAGATCCGCCCGCCACTCCGCATCCTTGACGTCGGTCTTGCGCCCGGGCGCCGCCCGCATGTGCTGCGGGTTGACCAGGAGCACCGCGTGCTGCGCCTCCAGCACGTTGAACACCGGTCGCCAGTACACGCCCGTCGCTTCCATGGCCACCTGCTCGACCGCATAGCCGGCCAGCCAGTCGGAAAGCGCCAGCAGATCCGCCGTCATGGCGCCGAAGGTGCGCACCTCCTGCTCTACGGCGCCCTGCGAGGTGGTGAGGCGCACGCAGGCGACCACCGTCCGCTTATGCACATCCAGACCGGCACACCGCTGATACCGCACGTCCATAGGGCCCCTCCTTGGCTGCGGGTCGACAGACACTTGCGCGAGCGGGAGACCGGCGGCGGGTGCGGGGTGAGAACGACAAGAGTCCCTCGCGTGCTCACCTCCCGCAAGCGAGCGCGGGAGGGGCGACACTCACCACTGCTGGACGCACCCGGGTCAGCGTGTTTTTCGGGCTCCTGGGCGCCGCCGCTCTGTCGACCTCTGGCACGCCGTCCCCCACCCAAACTATGCCGCGGCCCGACCCATTTTCATCCCCTCCGCTGCCGCGCCGCGGCATCTCGCGTGTTTTGCAATGCCGGGAGGAGACATGACGCTGTACGCTGCTCGACATGAGCGCAACCTATCCCAGCGATCTCTCTGACACAGAACGGACATGCGTCCAGCGCCATCTCCAACCTTATCGACATGAGGCAGGCCGCGCACTCACCCAGTACGCCGCATCCTTGATGCCAGCTTTTACGTCTAGCGCACGGGCTGCGCCTGGCGGTATCTGCCCTCGAGCTTTCATCCCTGGCAGACAGCGTTCTATCACGTCCGCCGCTTCCGCCTGCGCGGCGTCTGGCGCCTGCTTTACACGGCTCTGCACCGCGCCGAGCGGGTGCGTGTGGGCCGCTATACCAATCCGAGTGCGGCGATCATGGATAGTCAAAGTGTGAAGACAGTGGAGGAATCAGCTGGCGAGACGCTCATCAGCGTCCATGACCCCGGTCGCCCTTGTCAGGCTTTGGAGGAGCCTGGGAGACCATCGCCACCCACGGTTACACAGTAGCTCATTGCCGCCCTACTTTTCGCTCCAGGGGCACAACTGGTAAGTGGAGCGTCTGGATAAACGATTGGGTCGCCTGGGCGATCGCGTCATTGACCGCCTCGGGAGCCCGGCGCTGCGCGGCTGTCGCGACAACCGTACGTAATGGCCGCTCTCCCGCCGGGAGCGCAATGACCCCTGCCACCGCGTCGGCTACCTCCTGCGGATCGGGAGGCGTAGCAGATCGGTTCTCGGCGTAAAACGCCGCCATGAACGCCTCCATAGCAGCCTGATAGAGGGCAAACCGCTCGGTATCTGCCGCGACCTGGCGGTTTGTCGAGATGCTGGTCGGGTAAGCGCCAGGCTCAATAATGGCCGCGTCGACGCCAAAGGGCGCGAGTTCATCGCGATACGACTCGGTGAGCCCTTCCAGTGCAAACTTCGTCGCGCCATAGAGGCCCAGATAGGGCATGGCCAGCCGTCCAGCAATGGAGCCGATTTGGAGCAATAACCCACTGCCTTGCGTGCGCATCTGCGGCAGCGCTGCGCGGTTCACCCGCACGACGCTAAAGACGTTGGTCTCGAATTGCTGGCGGACCTGTGCCAGGGTGAACGCTTCCAGAGGACCACTGTAGGAAATCCCAGCATTGTTGACTACTGCATCGATACGCCCCATGGCGCCGACAATCTCGTCGATGGCCTGCTCCACGGAGGCGTCGTCCGTGACATCCAGGTCGACGACATGCAAGGCAAGCTGCTCGCGTTCTGCTCCTTGGCGGAGGGCCTCTGCCGCAGGAGCGTTCTTCCCCGCCACGTCTCGCATCCCGGCAAAGACGGTGTGTCCCTGACGAGCCAGGGTCTCCACCATCAGACGGCCAAAGCCACTGGTACTGCCCGTGACCAGAAGAGTTTGCTCCATCGATCCGCACGCTTTCCGTTGCGTGCCAGCAGGAGAGCGTCGCTGCTCTGCAGCGCGCTCGTTCCCGCTGGCTGCTCTTCAGTCAGCACGAATCCGGTCTATCCGATCTACTCGCGGGTCTATGATTGCCGCGTTGGCGTGGTTCCGCGATGGCACGGCTTGGATCCACTCCTACGACGGCGTGGCCTCAGCTCTCAGCCGGCGATGTTGCGGACACCGTTTCAGCGGCTGTCTCGATGAGCTTCACTACGTCCTCCGGGTGGGAGACCATCGCCACGTGGCTCGAGGTGGCTTCCACCGTGGTCGCTCCCATACGCTTGGCGAAGAGCCGCTCGACGTCGGGCGGGATTGCCTGGTCGTTCCCAGCGACGAGGTACCAGGACGGGAGCCCTTTCCAGGCGGGAACGCCCATCACATCACCGAAGGCAGCGCCGGCGAGCGGCTGCTGCGCGGCGAACAGAACCCGCGCCTTCGTCGGCTCGACGTCGGCGGCGAAATAGCTCACGTAGTCGTCTTCAGGCAGCCAGTTGAAGCCCTGCTTGTCGACATCGAGATGCGCTATCGCAGGCGGAGTTGGTCCCTGTCCTAGCAGCGCGCCGAGGGACTCGCCCTCGTCGAGGCCAAAGGCCGCGATGTAGGCCAGGCCGACGACATTCGGCGCGTCTGTGCCCAGCGCGCTGATGACCTGGCCTCCGTAGGAGTGGCCGGCGACGATGGTTGGCCCGTTCTGACGAGCCAACACCTGACGCAAGCGCGCGACGTCGTCAGCGAGCGCAGTCAGGGGAAACTGTGGGGCCGTGACCGTGTAGCCATCGGCCTGCAGGCGCTCGATCACGGCGCTCCAGCAGGAACCGTCGGCCCATGCGCCATGGACCAGGACGATGTTGGGTCGTGTAGACATGTCGGTGCTCCTTCCAGCCGTACAAGGCTGTCGTACTCTGTGCCCTCATCGGGCAGCTTGGAAAGGTCAAGGCAGGTGCGGCGGGCATCTCAGCCCTCAGCTGGCGACTTCGCAGCCAGGGACGCGATCTCGGCGCGAGCGGCGGCGACGAGTTCTTCGTTGGTGTTGGCATGGCCCTTCAGTCCCCAGCCACCCTCGGGCGCCTCGGTGAGGAGCACCCACGTGCGCTCTGAAATCGTCGGGTCGCCAGCGGCCTGGGCGACGATTTGGGTCAGTTGGCTGACAACAGCGAGCTGCTTGTCGCGGTCAAGCGCGCCAGCGTTGGTCAACACTTGAACGCGCACGTAGGCGCTGTCGCCATCGACGTTCGAGATCGTGTCGGCAGGCAACTCGTGCACGAACGCCGCTGTGTTCTTGCGGAACATGGGGATGTCGGGCACCTTCTCAATCGTCATGACAGCGGTGGCCAGGTCGGTGGCGAGCCTGTGCGTGTCGGCGAACGTTCCCACTGCGGCGTACACATCGATCATGGGCATGCAAACCCTCTCTTCCAAGAATGGGGTACAATCTATGTATGTCGACCTACATAGACACGATAGAACAGACTGTAGTCTATGCTCGTCATCATAGTCAAGGGGGGAGTCCTGTGGCTGGAAAAGTTCGCGACCAGATGATCGACGGGGCTATACGCCTGCTCGCCCGGCAGGGATTGCAAGCTACGTCATTTTCGGAAGTGCTGGAGCTGACTGGCGCGCCGCGCGGCTCGATCTATCACCATTTCCCGGGAGGGAAAGACCAACTCGTGGGTGCAGCCGTTGACCGTGTGGGAGCACGTGCCTTACACACCCTCGATGGGAAACAGGGAGCCAGCGCCGAAGAGCTTACCACCGTTTTTCTGGCTCTCTGGCGTGAGTTGCTGGTCCGCTCCGATTGTGGAGCAGGATGTGCAGTCTTGGCGGTGACGGTGGCCACCGACTCCCAGGAGCTCTTGCAGCATGTCGGAGCGGTCTTTCGTTCCTGGCGAGGAGAGCTTGCGGAACTGTTCGAACACGCAGGTCTACCCGCCAAGGAGGCGGCGCAATTTGCCGCGACCCTGGTCGCAGCGAGTGAAGGCGCGGTGGTGCTCGCGCGCGCAGAACAGAGCCTGGAGCCGTTTGAGTTGGTCGCGGACCAGCTGCTGGAACAGGCCAACACGTGGTCAAAGCGATAAGCGACGCGCGATAAGCGATGCGCGATAAGCGATGCGCGATAAGCGATGCGCGCACTCCAATTCAGCATCGGTCAGGTCACTCGCGTATGCCATGCTCCTATCTCTGCCGTCACGAACTCAGAGAGAATGGAGTATCGCGGCTCGTTCATGCGCACCATTTGGAGGGCTCATGCTGCTCAATCTCACCCCGGATGAATTGCTCTCGACCACTCGGTCTGTCCGGAAGTGGTTGGACTTCACACGACCCGTCGAACCTGAGGTGGTGCGCGAGTGTCTGGCGCTGGCGCTCCAGGCCCCGAATTTTGGCAATGGGCAACGCTGGCGGTGGATGGTGGTCACGGATCCCACGAAGCGACAGGCGCTCGCAGAGTGCTATCGGCGGGGATATGACCACTACCGTCAAGTGGCGACTCCCGACGCAGCGCTAGAGCACGCGCAGACAAGCGACCCGGAGCAGGTGGCGCGCGACCGCCGCCGGAGAGAGTCGTCCGACTATCTAGCCGAGCATATGCAGGACGCGCCGGTGATGGTTATTCCCTGTTATCTGGGGCGGGCAGACGGGCAAGCAGTGAGTCGTCAAGCGAGCCTGTGGGGCTCCATGTTGCCGGCGGCCTGGAGCTTCATGTTGGCCCTGCGCGCGGTTTGGGCGCAGCGTGGACCACGAGCCACTTGGAGTACGAACGCGCCGCCGCCGCGATTGTCGGGATTCCGTATGAGACCGTCACGCAAACGGCGCTCCTGCCTGTCGCCTACACCATCAGGACAGACTTCAAACCGGGCGCGCCAGCCACTAGATGAGGTCATCTGTTGGAATAACTGGACAGCATAAGCCGTAGCGCACCCACGCGTGTACGCCTGTTCGGCCAGGCGGTCTGCAGTGGCGACACGTCACCATCACAACCTGTGCAAGCGCAACGGGATGCGGACCGATCCCCCATCCATGTGATGGCTCCTAGTAAGGCGACGGTGTTCGTCACCTCTGGGCTTTGCAAAACACGCTCTAGTGCTCCATTCCTCAAAAGAGATGTAGAATACGTGGGCAAACGGGACTAGGAGGCGCCCCATGCCCAAATTGCTCGCTGCTCGCCTACCCATGGATGCCACGGAAGAC
>Ga0207684_10002671_pt1 | contig 17831 bp, 6 predicted proteins | sample KBSK5501metaG_FD_184342 | JGI IMG/M metagenome (GOLD analysis project Ga0207684, IMG submission 184342) | Corn, switchgrass and miscanthus rhizosphere microbial communities from Kellogg Biological Station, Michigan, USA - KBS K5-50-1 metaG... | ecosystem: Host-associated > Plants > Roots >...
TGTGCTCGTTCATCAAAGGATTTTTTCGTCCGTTAACGCCGGCCATTTAGCACCCTCGCGGATCAAACTCACGCGCCCGACACCGGCAGCGCAATCGTCGTAGCCAGAACTCCCGATGTCGGATCGTATTGCGCATTAAATTGCCCCCCGTGGGATTGGACAATAGCGCGGACACGATTTAGGCCAAGCGCATAATGGCCCTGAGTAACTCTTCGCAGCGGTTCGCTCCCCCATCTTTCAGTTGACAAATCGAAGTGCTCCTTCGGCTCGCGCAATGTGAATAGAAGAGAATCCCGATCGACCCTGGCGCTAGCCTTAAGCGATTGTCCCGAAAGCTGATGCCGAAAAGCGTTGCCGAAAAGCTCAAGCAGCGCTTCCTGCACCAACTGTGGATCGATCTGGAGATTGGTGTCTTGTAGCTGCACGTCCCATTCCACCGCTGGCTCTTCCTTGGGAAAAATATTTGCCAATTTGCGGCGAATGTCTTCGATAAATTCGGCCGCACCATATGATATCACATTCGGCTTTGGTTGCGCGACATTGGCGGAAAGTTTCTGCAAAACCGCACTCAGCTCGGACATCATTTGGCGCAGCCGTCTGATTTCGCTTTTGACTTCGTCATCGGTAGTCACTTCTTCCAGATAAGCGGATTGCAGTTCTACCGCGTTCAAATGATTGCGTAAATCATGGCTAAGCTGACGGACGAAACGGACGAAATCGCTCCATGGGACGTTCGCGGAATCAATAGAAGAAGTTTGAGGACTAACCGTTGCCATAATTCAGCCAGATATTAACCGGGGCGGGGTGGCGCTGCCGCCAGGAAGAACTTGTCGTCGGACGGCTCTTCTCCTCTTGTCATCCGAACGCTCGGATCGTTGCTCGCGAGATGAGACAGAATGTGAAAAACGTCTTCCGGATCCGCGTCGGCAGCGCGCGCCAGTTCCTCCGCGGTTTTGCCTGACTCCGAAAGTTGCCCACGGACATGATTCTGCAATTGCAGCAATTTTGTCGCCGCCTTTTTTCCCGCTTCCACTCCCGGTTGATGATAGGCATTAATGTTTACGAGCGAACCATAAAAGCCCACCGCCCGCTCATAGAGGGCAATGAGCGCGCCAACACTGGCGGCATCGACATCAGGAATACTGATCGTGATCGATTCGCGCTCGTTTTCGTACAGGGCGTTTCGTGTTCCCCGCAGAAATCCGTGGAGATAATCACCGCTCGTGACTCCTTTTTCAACCTCGAAGGGCGGCCCGTGCCGGTCCGTTTGGACCTCGATGAAAGTGACGAAAAAGTTCAGTACACCATCGCGCAATTGCTGGACATAAGCATGCTGATCGGTCGAACCTTTGTTTCCGTAAACAGCAATCCCTTGGTGGACCACGTTGCTGTCGAGGTCCTTTTCCTTCCCTAACGACTCCATCACAAGTTGTTGCAGGTATCTGCTGAATAACAGTAGCCGATCTTTGTAGGGAAGAATCACCATGTCCTTTTCGCCTTTACCATTTCCGGCGTGATACCACATCAAGGCCAGCAACATGGCCGCGTTCTGGGCGATATCGGTGTTGCGGGTGTGATTATCCATCGCGGCCGCCCCCGCCAGAAAGTCGTCAATATTAAAGCCCAGCAGAGCCATAGGCATGAGGCCGACAGCGCTCATGATCGAAGTCCGCCCGCCCACCCAATCGTGCATGGGGAAACGTGCAATCCACCCGTTTTTCTCCGCATTGCGATCAAGCTCGCTACCGACTCCGGTCACCGCGACGGTGTGTTTATCGAATGGAAGCCCGGCGGCTTTGAACTTCGCTTCCGCTTCCAGCATCCCATTGCGTGTTTCTTTTGTTCCGCCTGATTTTGAGATCACGATCACCAGCGTCTGCGAAAGCCGGGCGCCGATCTTCTCGAAAACCCGATCGAACCCATCTGGGTCAGTGTTATCGAAGAAGTAAATATCGGCTGGATCAGGCGCGGTCGCCAGGGCGTCGGCGATGAACTGAGGTCCGAGCGCGGAGCCGCCAATTCCAATTAACAAGAGGTGCTCGAATTTCTTGCCATTGCCCGCCGCAATCTTTCCGGCATGAACGCTCGCGGCGAATTCCTTGATGCGACTATTCGTTTGCTCGATCTCGGCGCGCAACTCCGCGTTCGGCGCCAGCGAAGAATTTCGCAGCCAGTAATGACCGACCATGCGGTGTTCGTCCGGGTTCGCGATCGCCCCCGCCTCTAACTCGCGCATCGCCTTAAAAGCTTTGTCGATGCGCGGTTGCATTTTTGCGAAGAAATCATCCGCAAAATTCATGCGGCTGATATCGACAGAGAAATGGAGATCGTCGTAGCGCAGAAAATAGCGCTGGAAACGCTGCCAAAGAGATGAGCTAGGCATCTCCTTAGCTAAGCGGAAAGTGGCAGCAAAAAAAAGCCCGAAGATTTGGACCCGGAGGGACCGACCTCTCTCCGAGCTGTCGGCTCTACGAGCCGGAAAGCCGCATGCCACGCCGGCTTGTCACGTCGTAGCTTTAGCGAAGATGGAAGCCTTGGCCAAGGCGGGTGTCGTCCCATTATTTTAGGGACTTTGGAGGGATGACTTGCTCCGCGTCGTAGTCTCTCTCCGACGGAAGCAGAACGACCGCAGATCACGCAGATCACGCAGATCACGCAGATGAAGGGAAAGAGTTTAAGGAAATCTAATCACTAATTACTTTTGCAATCTCCGACCTCCGTCCTCTGTCCTCTGTCCCCTGTCCCCTGTCCCTCGATTAGGATTATGAGCATGAGCAGGAGCAAGAGAGCTCCATTTGTGCTTCGTCTTTCATTCGTCATTCGCTCGCCGCGTGGCGAAGCTTTACGCGGTCATTCGCCCGCCGAGCCGTAGCCCTTGGCTCGCCGTAGCTTTAGCAAAGGCGGCTTGGCGAAGGCTGGTGCTTCGTCATTTTTCCCACCTCTGTCCTCTGAATTATCTCTGTGGCGGAGCTCGCTTATCTGGTGGCGCCTGGTGAGGAACCGACACTTCCTGCTGTGGTGCAATCTCGAATTCAGGTTTGGGCACACTCAAAAGCCAATGATCGAACCATCCCAAAATATTCTGCAAACGTTCGATGCGGTGCCACGGCTGCCCTGATCGCGAAAGCTCGTGCGATTCGTTCGGAAAGCGAACCATCACAGCCGGGACTTTGCGAAATTTGAGCGCACGAAACATCTCTTCGCCGCCCGAGCCCGGCGGCGTGCGGAAATCGCTCTCCCCCAGAATGAACATCATCGGCGTCTTCACGTTCTTGATATAATTAATCGGCGAGCGGCCTTTGAAATCCTGCTCGTCCTCGAATGGAGGCGCTTTGAACCATGTCGGCTGAAACAGAGTAAAATCCGCCGAGTACCACCAAGCTGTCCAATTAGCGATATCGCGCTTCGAAACCGCTGCCGCGAAGCGGTTCGTCTGTCCCACGACCCAGTTGGTGAGCAAGCCGCCGCCGCTACCTCCAGTTACGCCGAGCTTTTTGTCATCGATATAGCCGCGCCGAATCACCTCGTCGACGCCAGCCATCAAATCCTTGTAATCGTCGCCCGGGTAATGAAACTGAATGACGTTACCGAAATCTTGTCCGTAAGTAGTGCTGCCACGCGGGTTTGGATACAGCACAACATAACCCTTCGCCGCCATCCATTGAAACTCGTGTTCGAAAATGTAGCCGTAGGCCGCGTGCGGGCCCCCGTGAATGTTCAGGATCAGCGGGTATTTTTTCGCGGGATCAAAACCTGGCGGTTTTTGCACCCATGCTTGTATGCGTTTGCCATCGAAAGTCTGATATGAAATTTCTTCCGGCTCGGTCAGATTGAGATGCGAGAAAAGCTCATCATTGCTGTGGGTCAATTGTTGCGGCTCGCCGCTGCCGGCTAACAAGAAAATATCGTTAATGCGTGTGGCCGTTGAGCTGGTATAAACGATTTTGGGGCCATCCGCGCTCATCCGGAAATGCAGGACAGCTAGATTGCCGTGCGTCAAATCAGTGGCTGCACCCGTTGCGACATCAAAAGAGGCAAGAATCGTTTTGCCCTCCTTTCCGTAAATCTCGACGAGGCTGCGACCATCCGGCGTCCATAACGGCTTGTTCCGACCGGCAGCGCGCGGAGCCGCATTGTCGCCAAAGACTCCGGCGCCAAGATCGTAATCGAATTTTTCCGTCAAATTTCTCGGCTTGGCGTTCGCCGTCACCTCGATTACCCATAAATCGGGTTGCGTGTAGGAGTTCACCGGCTGCGAAGTTGACGCGATGAAAGCGATCTGCTTACCATCGGGGCTGAGCGACAATCCGTTTGCATCCATGTCGATGGTGGTGATCTTCGACGGTTCGCCACCTCCGGCTGCTACCGAATAAAGGTCAGTCTTAGGCAGCTCGTAATAAGGTTCGTCGACTCGGTTCGTTGTATAGAAGATACGCGAACCGTCTTGGGACCAGAGTGGATTGCCTTCATCGAAGCGGCCCGTCGTAAGTTGCTTCGGTTGCACTTTCTCGTCGGCGTTGCGCGGCGCGTTTACAGTCCAAATGTGCTGAGGATGTTTCGGGTCGAGATACCCTTCGTCATCCTCGCGATAGATCGCGCGCGTGATTACGTGAATATCGCTTTCATGCTCAGCTTCGGTTTCGGCCTTGCTCACGGCCGCTCCAGCTTTGCCCTTTGCACTCTCTTTCGTCGCGGGTGAGGAAGCCGTTGTGGGTTTGGCAGATGCAGCCGGCGCTGGTGTGGGTGACGATTCCGCACTCACAGCTTTTTTCAGCTCTTCTTCTTTCTTTTTCTTCTTTTCCTGCTTCTCCAGATCCTCCGCGTTCGTGTCGCTCGTGAAGCCGATCGTCTTGCCGTCGGGAGACCACACCGGAGTACCAGCGCCGCGCGGTAAATCGGTGAACAAGAACGAATCCCCGCCTGCCATAGGCAGAAGTGCTAACTGCGGGGGCTCCGGTTTCTCGTCCTTCACGGTCGCGCGCAGGAAAAGCAGATACTTTCCGTCGGGCGACCACCGCGGCGTGGAATCATGATCACCCTTTGTTAACTGGTGGGGCCCTTCGCCGCCCGCGAGTGGCACGGACCAAATCGAAGTGTTATATCCCTCCTTCTTTTCGTTAACGGTCACCCGAACAAAGGCAACGCGCGACCCATCCGGCGAGATTTGCGGGTCCCCAATCCAAACGAAATCGAAAAGATCTTTTTCGGTGATGTTGCGTTTGTCAGCGGCGACCGCTGACGAGAGAGCGGTGAGGACAAGCAAGTAAGTTACCATTGAGCGCATGATTTCTCCGAATCAATGACGAAGCCAGAAGCCCGAGACAATATCTGCGCCAACGTTGAGCTTTAAATTTTTCCTTCGAGCTTCGCTTGCCACGCCGTAGCCTTGGCGAAGGCGGGTCATTCGGGCTTCGTCATTTTGCTTACATATGCTCGATGATGTTGTCGCCAAATTGCGAGCACTTGATCTCGGTCGCCCCCTCCATTAAGCGGGCAAAATCGTAGGTCACGCGCTTGCTCGCGATCGCACCATTGAGCCCTTCCAAAATTAAATCGGCCGCTTCGGCCCAACCCATGTAGCGGAACATCATCTCGCCGGACAAGACAACTGATCCAGGATTCACTTTGTCCTGGTTTGCGTATTTCGGCGCGGTCCCGTGGGTTGCTTCGAACACAGCATGACCAGTGATGTAATTAATGTTGCCGCCCGGAGCGATCCCGATGCCGCCAACCTGCGCGGCGAGAGCGTCACTCAGATAATCGCCGTTCAAATTCAACGTCGCGATCACATCAAAATCTTCCGGCCGCGTCAGCACCTGCTGCAGCGTGATGTCGGCGATGGCGTCTTTGATGACGATGCCCGCGCCTGGTTTGCCCATCGGAATCTTGCACCACGGCCCGCCATCGATTTCTTCGGCTCCAAAATACGATTTGGCGATCTCGTAACCCCAGTCGCGGAACGCGCCTTCCGTGAACTTCATGATATTTCCCTTGTGCACGAGCGTAACGCTCTTGCGCTGATTTTTGATCGCGTAAGAGATCGCGCTATGGATCAGGCGCACGCTGCCAGCGCGACTCACTGGCTTAACGCCAATGCCGACCATGACCTTATCTTTTTCCGGAGCGCCAACTTTCTTCCAGAACTCGGCCGCCTTCTCTTTGGTGCCGAACCGAATCTTGTCGAAGTCCTTTGGAAATTCTTTCGCGAAAAAGTCGAGAATCTTCTGCGACTCAGGCGTGCCTGCCGCATATTCGATCCCGGCGTAGATGTCTTCCGTATTTTCGCGGAAGATCACCATGTCCACTTTTTCGGGATGTTTTACGGGCGAGGGGACACCTTTGAAGTACTGGACCGGCCGCAGACAGACAAAGAGGTCGAGCAGCTGTCGCAGCGCGACGTTAAGTGAGCGAATGCCACCACCAACCGGCGTGGTTAGCGGTCCTTTGATGCCAACCAGGAACTCGCGAAATGCTTCCACGGTGTCGTCCGGCAACCAGCTATCGAACTTATCCTTCGCCGTTTGCCCGGCGAAAACTTCGAACCATTCAATCTTCTTTTTTCCGCCATACGCCTTTGCTATCGCAGCATCGAAAACGCGCACACTCGCCGCCCAAATATCGGGTCCGGTGCCATCGCCGCGAATAAATGGTATGACTGGCCTATCGGGAACAGTTAAGCGACCCGTGTCGAGGTAGATTTTTTCGCCGGTGGGCGGAGCGATATCTTTGTACGGCATAGGGTCTCCACTGTGCAGCGAAAGTGATAAGTGACAAGTGACTAGTGATGAGTCAGGAAATCGTGAATCGAGAACCGTGAATCGTGAACACGTGCGGGTGGAGCTTTCTGCTCCTGCTCTTGCGCATAATCGTAATCGAGGGTGGGGCCGGGTACCGACGGCCCAACGCCCAACGCCCAACGCCCAACGCTCAACGCTCAACGCTCAACGTCCAATGACAGAAGGGGAGAACAGAGCCTCGGAGGGCAAAGCAAGCCGGGGAAAAGTGACGAATGACGAATGAATGACGAAGCACAAATGGAGCTCTCCTACTCATGCTCGCCCGTCGCGCCGGAGCGCGAGCGTAGGCGGATAATCCTAATGGAGAGACAGAGGGTAGACGGCAAACGCCCAACACCAAACGTCCGACACTGAAACGTCCAATAATATAAAACAGAGTGGATAGCCGGTTTTCGCCGAGCCGCCTTCGCTGAGCAAGCGCTCACGTGTTTCGCCGTAACGATAATGAAGGAAGAACGCCCAACAGCGTGCCCTGAGCGCAAGTCGAATGGGCTCAACGCCCAACATCCAATGCGGAAGGGGCGCTGACCTCTGATCTTTGTCGTCCGGCTTCCGCCTACGCCCCGCGCTTGAACAGGCGCGCTAGTGTAGACGCGGCTTTCAGCCGCGTTTTTTTAACTAAAGCGGCTGGAAGCCGTTTCTACTTCCGTCCAGAGCCGGGCGCCCTACTCCCCACGTGCCCGGCTCTGGGATCGGAACAATTTCAAATATATTTGCTTCTGATGTCTGTCCTCCCACCGGGGCGTAGGCCCCTATGGGCCGGAGGCTGTCCTCTGGTTCGTCACCGGCGGCGTTTCAGGAAACGCAAGATTCGACCACGCTGAAATAGGACCAAAGACGTGAGCGCCAGCGCGCCCGCAGCCCAGGTGCTTGGCTCCGGAACGGGGGTAAGAGGAACGATCTCCCAGAAACCACTGCTGCCAAGTTGCACAGTGGTCGCACCCACGAAGCTACTGCCATTCCAGAACTCGAAATCGCCAGTTGAGCCCGTCATGTCCTGCTGAAATACCAGATGCGTATTGTTGACGCTCGAGTCAGGATCGGAGTCGCCGAGAAAGTTGTAGATGTCCAACTTGAAGTTACTGGGATCGATAAAGGCGCTGCCCGCGGTTTGACCGAAAACGATTGTCGCTCCCGCGCTTTGGGTAAAGTCGATCCGGGAATTCGCTTGCAGAGTTAGAGCACCTAATCCAGCCGTCGCGGATGTGCTCGTGCGCGAACCTTCTGAGGAACCGGCCAGCACCACATTATTGGTCGTTGTGCTGCCATTGAGCGTCATTGTCGCGCTATCGTTGATGGTGTTGCTCGCGCTCAGCATCAACGTGCCGGTGGTGTTTACAGTGATACTCGATGTTCCGCCCAGCGCATTCGCGCCCGCCGAGTTGAGCGTCCCATTACTTATCGTCGTCGTTCCCGTGTAGGTGTTGGAGCCAGTGAAATTCAGTGTGCCAGTGCCCGTTTTAACAAAATTGCCGACTGCGCCGACATTTGTTCCAGTGCCATCGCTGATTGTGCCCGCGAATGTTGTGCTCGCGTTATTCCCGCCGATCGTCAGAGTCGTTGCAGCGCCACCGACGGCGTCACCCAATACAACGTTGCTCGTGCCGGCGCCGCTGCTCGCCAGCGAGGCGATTACTGGCGCCGCGCTGGTAAAATTCACCGTCGCCGTGCCGCTGCTTGAATTCATCAGGAGCCCTGCCGTCGCCGCGCTATTGCTGCCGAGAGCGGAATCGTTCGCCGCCGTCAACGTCCCGGCACTTACAGTTGTTAGGCCACTGTAAGTATTTGCCCCGGAGAGCGCGACCGTCCCGCTTGTAGTCTTATTTAGCGCGATATTGGTGCCCGCGAGAACTGCGCTAGCGGAACCGCCCTTCATTTCAAACGTGCCGGTGCTTGTTAGGGCCGAAGTCCCCGTGCCGGTGATGCTTCCACCTCCGTCAACAGTCACGGTGCCGACCGAGTTCGTGTGGTTGCTGCCGAGGTCAAATACTGCCGTCGCGCCATTGACGGTCAGGGCGCCAGTGTTGATCGCGTTGCTGACTCCTTCTGCGAGTGTACCCGCCGTCACAGTCGTTAGACCAGTGTAGGTATTCGCGCCTAAAAGTGTCCAAGTACCGGCCCCGGATTTTGTCAATGTGCCCGTGGTCGTTCCGATAATGCTGGAGATGGTACCGTTGCCGGTGCCCGTCAGGGTCAGGCCGAACGTGGCACCGGTGATAGTTCCGGTGTTGGTGAGATTAAGCGTGCCGCTGTCGGAAGAAATCGTCGAAGCTGCTCCTAAGGTCAGTAAACCGCCGTAATTATTCGTTCCGCTCACGTTGACCAGCGCGCCGTTCTGGCCTGCGGCTCCTGTTCCGCTGATGTTTAGCGCTTCGGCGCCGACCGTGATGTTGTTCTGCAACTGCAAGGTCGCGCCACTTGAAACTGTCGTGCCATTCATCGTTGTTCCCAAGGCGGTTGCATTTTGGATGTTCAAAATTCCGGCGCTGACCGTTGTCGCGCCGGCGTAGGCGCTCGCTCCGGAAAGCGTCAGCGTGCCTGCACCGATTTTGGTGAGTGCGCCGTTTGTCGCCGTGCTCGCGCCTGAGATGGTCAAATTCGTTGCCGCTGTCGACACATCGATGGTAGCGGTTTTGCTCGGGCTAATTGTGAAGTTGCGATCCGTACTGACCGAACCTCCGGTATATTGGAGGGTGCCGCCGCCGAAGACGAGATTGGCTGCGGCGTTCGTGGACTGACCAATGTTGCTAGCGACACCTCCGTTGGCGAGCGATGAGACACTGAGCGTACCCGCAGTGATTGTCGTTGCACCGGTGTAGGTGTTGGCGCCGGTTAGAGTGACAGTTCCCGCAGTGGTCTTGTTCAGAGCAATTCCGGGACCGGCGAGAATGGCGCTGGCCGAGCCGCTCTTCATTTCAAACGTGCCGGTGCTCGTTAGGGCCGAAGTCCCGGTGCCGGTGATGCTACCGCCGCCATCCAAGGTGACCGTGCCTACGCTATCAGTTTGGCTCGCACCCAAGTCGAAAATCGCCGTCGAACCATTGACCGTCAATGCACCCGTCCCGATCGCATTGCTGACTCCCTCCGCGAGCGTACCTGCCGTGACGGTCGTTAGACCAGTGTAGGTATTCGCGCCGGAAAGCGTCCAAGTACCAGCCCCGGATTTTGTGAGCGTGCCCGTGGTCGTTCCGATGATGCTGGAAATGCTACCGCTGCCCGCGCCCGTCAGTGTTAGGCCGAAGGTGGCGCCGGTGATGGTTCCGGTGTTGGTGAGATTCAGTGTGCCGCTGTCAGAAGAAATCGTGCTGGCCGCACCCAAAGTTAGTAAACCGCCGTAACTATTCGTTCCGCTCACGTTCACCAGCGCGCCGTTCTGGCCTGCGGCTCCCGTCCCGCTAATTGTAAGCGCCTCGGCTCCGACAGTGATTCCGCCTTGGACTTGCAATGTCGCGCCGCTGCTAACCGTTGTGCCGTTCGTCGTCGCGCCGAGGGCGCTTCCATTCTGTATATTTAGAATACCGCCGCTGACCGTCGTTGCGCCCGTATAAGTGTTCGCACCGGAAAGTATCCAGGTCCCCGCACCGTTCTTGGTGAGACCAGTCGCCCCGGAGTTATCGCCAATAATTGCAGCCAATGTATTACTTCCCGTGTTAGTGCCGGTAAGCGTAAGCGTGCGCGTTCCCGTCTGCCCGTTAAATCCCATCGAACCCGTGTTGTTGAAGTTGACCGCACCCGATCCAGAGGCGTCGAGCGTCCCGCCGGAAGTGCCGACGGAAAAGAGACGATCTGTCGACACCGCTGCGCCGGTGTATTGAAGGGTGCCACCGTTCAAAACCAAATTGGCGGCCGCGTTTGTGGAAGCGCCAATGTTGCTACTGCTTGCGCCGTCGGCCAGGCTGCTGACAGAGAGCGTGCCGCCGTTGATTGTCGTAGCGCCCGTGTAGGCGTTGGCACCGCTGAGAACCCATGTACCCGCTCCGCTTTTGGCTAGGCTAGTGGCGCCACTATTATCACCGATCACGGCTGCGAGTGTGTTGTTACCAGCGTTCGTCCCGGTAAGAGTCAAGGTCCGAGTGCCCGTCTGGCTGTTAAAACTCATTGAGCTGGTATTGGTGAAGTTGACCGCACCCGATCCAGAAGCGTTCAGCGTCCCGCCGGAAGTGCCGACAGAAAAGAGGCGGTCGGTCGACACCGCCGCGCCGGTGTATTGAAGAGTGCCACCGTTCAAAACCAAATTGGTGGCCGCGTTTGTGGAAGCGCCAATGTTGCTACTGCTTCCGCCGTTAGCCAGACTGCTGAAAGAGAGCGTGCCGGCGTTGATTGTCGTTGCGCCGGTATACGTGTTTGCACCGGACACCGTCCACGTGCCAGCGCCCGATTTTGTCAGCGTGCCGGTGGTCGTTCCGACGATGCTCGAAATGCTGCCGTTGCCCGCGCCCGTCAGTGTCAGACCGAAGGTAGCGCCAGTTATTGTTCCGGCGTTGGTCAGATTCAGGGTGCCGCTGTCGGAAGAAATGGTTGTCGTGCCTGCCAGAGTAAGTAATCCACCGTAGCTATTCGTTCCACTCACGTTAACCAGCGCGCCCGTTTGTCCGCTGGCGCCAGTGCCATTGATGTTCAGTGCCTCGGCGCCCACCGTGATTCCCCCTTGGATCTGCAACGTTGCTCCGCTGGAAACTGTGGTGCCGTTGGTCGTTGTCCCCAGAGCGCTGGCGTTTTGAATGTTCACAATTCCAGCGCCGACCGTGGTCGCGCCGGTATAGGTATTCGCGCCCGACAACGTTAGTGTTCCCGCGCCACTTTTCGTTAATCCGCCCGAACCGTTGCCAATAACTCCGGAGACGGTCGTGTTTCCGGTGCCACCGATGGTTAGGAGGTTAGTGCCGTTCGTAATCGGCACGGTCGATGCCACTGACAATAAACTGGCGGAATTGTTCGTCCAAATCTGTGCAGCCGTAAGAGCTAGCGTCAACTTCGATCCGCTAAATGTCACGGAACCAGCTCCGCTGTTTACTGTGAGCCCACCGCCGGCGACACTTAGGGTAGAGCCCCCACCACTGTTCATAAAGAAGGTTGGGCTTCCTTCTTCAATGGTGATGCTGTTGGCTGAGACAGAACCACCGTTCGCGAAGGTGACTGTGAAACTGCCGGTGGCATCGGTCCCGGCTGAAAAAACGGCATCGGATCCGTTAACCCAATTACTGACAGGGCCAGTTCCGTCTGCAAGCGAGTTCCAGGCCGCGGTACCTGTGCTCCAAATTCCACCTGGTGTCGCCGTTCCTGTGCCCGCAACGCTTCCATTCGTTGGATCCCAGAATGGGTCAATCGGCGAACCGGTGGGTAGTGGTGGCGCGTGTTTGGTTTTTTTACGATTAAGAAAACCGGGAGCGGCTTTTGCATGTTCTCCCGCTCCGGTGTCGACGTCTTGCGCGACGGTGAATTCGGCGCTTGCGAAAAGAAGCAAGCCGACGATAACGCGCGCGTAAAAAACGGGTGAGCGCCAATAGCGGGGTGCGCTGACAGGCAGGGACGAGGCGGTCCGTGGAGCCGACGAATAGCTGGAGGTCGTCGCAGAAATGCGTTTCAGATTTGGATTCATCCCCTATGCCAATTCCAGAAAGTATGGTTATTATGCGACAACGGGTCATCCAACGGCAAGGGTTTTAGCTGGAATTTATGACAATTATGGCAAAGACCATGGGGCAAGGCCCGGATACTCAATGCTTGTCCAACGTCCCTAGGCTCCTTTGGCGCTCGTCGGAGCCACTTCCAACCTCTCCGAGCTGTCGCCCTCCGAGCAGAAGCCGTAAGGCTTCCAAGCCGGAGGTTAGGCCCCTTCCTCGCTCCGCGCTGTCGGCTACGCGCCGAAAGCGAGAGGCTTGATTTCTGCCTGCCGCGCCGTAGCCTCGGCGAAGGCGGGACTTCAGCTTTGCACGGTTGCTTTTCGGCTGCGATTTAACCGCAGATTTGCGGGTAATTGTAGCCACGGCGCTGTGCCGTCAGATCTCTGGTCGCCCGGGGAAGCGTAGGCCGCTCTCTTCGAGCCGTAGGCTCGTCCGAGCCAGAGGCTGTGACCTCTGATCTCTGTCCTCTGTCCTCTGACCTCTGTCCGCTGTCCTCTGTCCTCTGTCCTCTGACCTCTGGTTTCCTTACCGGCGGCGTTTCAGGAACCGCGAGATTCGACCACGTTGAATTAGGATCAAAGACGCGAGCGCAAGGCCCCCCGCTGCCCAGGTGCTCGGCTCGGGAACAGCCGTAAGGGTAAGGACAATATCATTACCGTTAGTGCCGTCACCAGCATTTCCGAGGTAGGTGATCATAAAATCATCCGCGCCAGATTGGAAAGTCGCGCCTTCACTTAGCCCTTGAAATTGTCCGGATATGGCACCTGCGGTGATATTCGACAGGATTGCAAATTTGTCGCCCACGTCGGATTGAGTAAATGTCGCCCCCACGCTGACGAGTAAATTACTAGCGGCGATGCTCGCGCCATTTGTCACCCCGAGCTGATCGTACCCAGTTCCCACGGTCGTACCGTTGATGTCCACCTGAAAATTGGAGCCAGAGCTAAGCGTTAAAGCACCCGTCTTCAATATTGCGGTGCTGCCAACACCGCTTGCACCTGGAGCAAGATTGTTTCCGGATGCAACCGATACTGCGCCGGTCATGGTGCCGCTTCCGCCGAGGGTCGTTCCCGAACCAGTAACGGTGATTGTGCCAGTTCCCGTACCAGAACCCGAAGTGTTGTTCACAAATAAACTGCCAGCGCTTAGAGATGTCCCCCCGCTGTAGGTATTCGCGCCGGAGAGTGTCCATGAGCTGCTGGTCGATTTTGTGACGGCGGTCGTCCCAGCCGCGCTGTTAGTGATCGCGCCGGTTACTGAATTTCCACTGGCAGTTCCATCCAAACCTAAGACGTCCGTTTTCATATTCCCAGCAGTGCTCGTAACGCTGGCCAAAATGAGACTCGCCGATGTAGGGTTGAAGGTAGTTGTGCCGCCACCGCTATAATTGAGCGTCACAGCTCCGAAGCCGAGACTGTAACTATTGCCGCCGGTTACGTTCAATGTGTTAGCAACAATGCTTAGTGTGCCGAGAGCCAGCGTTTTGTTCGTAACTCCAGCAGTGACGTCATTGACATCGATCGTCGTACTACCTGTAACCGTAACATTATTTCCGTAGGTGACGGTACTAGCTCCGGTACCACCGGCGCCATCATTGCGAAGCTGGAGTGTTGTGCCGCCCCCAATAGAAAGCGCGCTCGTGCTTAGCGCATTGTTTGTCCCCAGGTTAGTCGTGCTGCCAGTATTGGAAACAGTTAGGGTGCCTGCCGTCAGCGTCGTTGCGCCGGTGTAGGTGTTAGCACCGGACAGGGTGACAGTTCCCGCAGTGGTCTTATTCAGCGCAATACCGGTGCCGGAGAGAATTGCGCTGGCCGGGCCGCTATGCATCTCGAACGTGCCGGTGCTCGTCAGCGCGGACGTTCCGGTGCCGGTGATGCTACCGCCGCCATCCAAGGTGACCGTGCCTACAGTATTAGTATGGTTCGCACCCAAGTCGAAAACCGCATTGACCGTCAACGCACCCGTCCCGATGGCATTGCTGACTCCCTCGGCGAGCGTACCTGCCGTGACGGTCGTTAGACCGGTGTAGGTGTTTGCCGCGTTTAACGTCAGTGTGCCAGCGCCAAGCTTCGTGAATGTGCCGGAGGAACTGGTGAGCGCAGTCCCGAACGTTACAGTCTGGCTATTAGTGTCGATCGAATATTGCTGGCTTGCCACGATGCTGAAACGGCTGGAGTAATCCGTTGTATTGCTGGCGCTGTATTGGAGCGTGCCGCCTCCGAAGCTGATGGTGCCGCTTGAACCGAGCGCACCTGAACTACCGAGCGCGAGGGTGCCGCCGTTGATGTTGGTGCCACCGGTGTAGCTGTTCGCGCCGGTCAATGTCTGCGTACCTGCCCCTGTTTTCGTTATGGCAACAGTTCCTGAACCGTTTGCGATCGTACCGGCGTATGATCCGCTTCCTCCGCCATTTCCGACGGTCAGTGTAGACGTGCCCGAACTGGCGTTGATCGTTCCGCCGCTTCCGCTGAGAGCGCCGACTGTTTGGCTTGTCCCATTAAGATCCAGAGTACCACCGTTCACGGTCAGCGAGCCGCTCGTTGATCCCAATGTTCCGGCGCCAGAAAGTTGAAGTGTTCCCGCGCTGAGAGTGGTGCCGCCACTGTAGGTGTTAGCTGCCTCAAGAATGAGTTTGCCGCCGCCTTGCAACGTCAGGCTAGAACCTGAGATGGCCTGGCCGATGGCCACCTTAATGTCGATCGTATTGCCAGCGGAGGCCTGGACAATATTCGTCGTGTTGCCAAGCGTGATGAGATTAAGGCTCTTGGTGCCACCGACTGCTGACTGGAGAGTAAGGATCGTAGCTGATGTTGTAGTATCCGCAAGGATCGTGTTGCTGACCGCGTTCAGATTAAACCCATTCAAAGTTAGTGTTCTGGCGCTACCGTTGGTTCCGATCGATCCAAAGGTGATGCTCGACGTAGTACCGGAAAGCGAAATCGCGCCGGCACTGGCACTGCCGGAAAATCCGACCTTGCCATCTGATGGATTCGCGGTTCCATCAAAGGACGCAAGGTCCGTTGGTGCTGGTGTTGCAGAGGGGTTTGTCCAATTTGCCGCATTCAACCAATCTGGGCTTGCCCCTGTTCCAATCCACGTCGGATCGCCTGGGACTGCGGGGGCCGGCGGTTTGTGTTTATTAGTATGACCGGTGCCGGTTTTAGGCTGTTGCGCGACGGCAAATCGCGCGCTGCCGGCCAAGAGAAGCAGACCAACAATTACACGCGCGCACGCGACATGAGAGAACACGTGCTTAGCAGCGCCGCGAAGCACACACGATCCCACCGATCGGGCGGGAGATGTGCGACCCCACCGCGCCGCAGAAATGCGTTCCAATCTCATCTTTATGACTGTCCCACTTAGTTACAATTCTTTACGATAAAGCCAGGTTGGAGCTGGTTTGTCGAGGCCAAAATTCTTGTAATTGTGGAAAATGCAACCCGAAGAGCCCCAATTAGTTACGCAGTCTGAATAATAACTCGGCGTGATTAGTGAATGGTCAAAGGCACCAGAAAACTGAAAACCGAAGCAAACGCCGACCGTTGGAAAACGTGATAGTGACCGCTGATAAGTGACATGCTGAGAAGTTGAAACGCGAAACCGATCAAGAGTGATGAGTGACTGGTGACAAAGTGGATGGCTGAATGGTGAATCGTGAATAGTGAATCGTTAGGTGCAAGGTGAAGGAAGTCTCTTTGCCCTCTGACTTCCGATCTCTGATCTCTGACCGCTGATCTCCCGCCGGGGCGTTGGCCCCTCCGGGCCGGAGGCTGACCTCTGATCCGCCAAAGGACGGATTCGCCTCTCCGAGGTGTAGCGCTCTCCGAGCCGGAAGCGTGGCGAACCTCTGCCTGCCACGCCGTAGCCTTGGCGAAGGCGGGACCTTCGAATCAGCGCACCTGGAGATTACCGCCGCCGAGTGTCTGCTCGATTGTTTTGGTGCCATTCCAATTACTGGAGAACCACAAGCCGCCCGCCTTGTTCCAGACAGTGACCGCAATCGAGTCGCTACTGCCGGGCTCGCCTTTATCGGTCATCGTCACCTGAAGCGTGGCATTACCATCAACACTACTCGGCAACAGTGGATTAGTGATGTCCTGAATACTTGCTTTGCCGTTGAACGTCGCCGTCGGGTACGGATGGGTCACCGAAGTTGTCAAGTTTGTAGCGAGGGAAGTCATTGCGTTCCCTTTGATCTGATACGTCCTGCCGTTGTTGCGAACAATCGTGTTGATATTTCCTTTCGGCCCGTTCGAGGCGTTCTTGACGTTGAAACCAAAATTGTTCTTCGTGCCAACGCCTCCTGCCTTCAAGCCCGCCGAGCTTTGCTCGACGAGATAACCGCCACCGGTGATCAACCCTGGAATCGCCTTTGACACGGTCACCACCGTATCGTCGTCTGAGCTATTACGTGTGTAGTAACCGGTTACAATGATTCCGATCGTGTACTGCAGCGAATCGTTGGTACCAATGTTCGCGATCCAGTTGTAAGTCGCGGTGCCGGTCTTCGTGTCACCAGCGGTGACTAATCCCACTGACAGGTTTGAGACGATAACCGTGTTGTTGTCCCGGTTGATGAAGGTCACCTTCGCCTGCTGAATATCTCCGGGATAATTGTCCGGATTTGGCGGAGACGATGACGGATCAGCCGCGGTGATATCTTTGATAGTTGCGCTCAGAGTCACGGTGGCGGTGCCGCTGGTCGCCGACGAAGTCGAAACGAACAAGGCCCCCGTGTAGTAGGCGCGCGCGTCTTCCTGGGTGACGGTTAACGTGCCCTTGTTGAACGTGGCGAAGTCGTAGTTAGTCGCGCTGAGGGAGCCTAACGACGGTATGAGGGCGTTTGTGTATGTACCTGGAGCGTTGGAAACACCGGTGGTGCTGTAGAAAGTAATCGTAGCTGCAGCAGTAAAGCTGGGATTCCCGGACAAACCTCCCGAGCTACGCAGACCGGCGTCGTTCTCATTGTTCACAAAGCCGCTCAGGGTCGCCGTCAACGTCGGCAACGGATCCGAATACTGCACTGACTCGGCATCAGCTGTCACGGTCAGGTGAGCCTTGGTGATCGTCAGCGTGCCGTTGACGAAAGCGATGTAGTAGTTGCCGGATGAGCCGACGCTGAAGGTCACCCCGGGGCCAGCCGTGATGGTATAGGTTGGCCCTGGTGCAGCCACTGTCGCGCCAGCGGCTGTGCCTGCGCTGGTGAGCGCCACTGAACTAATGGTATCGCCGTTGTACAGAGTACCATTAGAGATGGTGTACTCCGACCCGGTGAACGTGTATGTTACACCATACTGCTTGTTAAAGCTATTGGCTGTGATCTCCAACGGCGCTTTCGTGACCGTCAGTGTGCCATTGACGAGGCCAATGTAATAATTAGCGGGCGAGCCGACGCTGAAGGTCACCCCTG
>Ga0207684_10002674_pt1 | contig 17826 bp, 20 predicted proteins | sample KBSK5501metaG_FD_184342 | JGI IMG/M metagenome (GOLD analysis project Ga0207684, IMG submission 184342) | Corn, switchgrass and miscanthus rhizosphere microbial communities from Kellogg Biological Station, Michigan, USA - KBS K5-50-1 metaG... | ecosystem: Host-associated > Plants > Roots >...
TTCGCGATGAGACGACGCCACCGAAGATCTTCCGCGAGCTCGTCGCTGAGATCGCGACGCTCCTGCTCTATGAGGCGACCGCGGATCTCCCGACCGACGAACGCGAAGTCAAGACTCCGCTCGCTCTGTACAAGGGCGCGCGCCTCAAGGACAAGGTCGGATTGATCCCGGTGCTGCGCGCGGGCATCGGCATGGTAGAGGCGGCGCTCGAGCTCATGCCCGAGGCGCAGGTGTGGCACATCGGTCTCTTCCGCGACGAACGCACGCTCCGGCCGATCGAGTACTACAACAAGCTTCCGTCATCGGCGACCGTGCAGATCTGCCTGGTGCTCGACCCGATGCTCGCGACCGGTGGTTCAGCGACCGCGACGATCGACGTGCTGAAGAAATGGGGCGCGAAGCGGATCAAATACGTCGGCATCATCGCGGCGCCGGAAGGGGTGCGCGCCCTTGTGAGCGCGCACCCCGATGTTCCGATCCATGTCGCGGCGTTAGACGAGCGACTGAACGAGAAGGGCTACATCGTCCCCGGCCTCGGCGACGCCGGAGACCGTCAGTTCGGGACCGGATAGTCCTACTCGTCTACATGCCCTCGGTGACCGGGTAGATCTCATCGGCGACGAGGCCGTGTGCCTCTTTGTGCACCCGATTCGCCGCGTCGGGGCTGGGTGCGTCAACGAGGCAGAAGATCTTCCCGTTCTTCTCGTCGAACCAGTAGCGCAGGTACTGGACGCCGTACTTGCCTTGCGTCTTCACGTCCGCCATGTGTGCGTCCGCGACATCCTTCGCCTTCGCGCCCTCCGGGGCCTTGCGGTGAACGTCCATGTATAGCGGCATCGTTTCGTTCTCCTCTTCGCGGATTGGATTACTGCGAGTTCTACGAGACGGCCGTGTGGCGGCCCGTGTGCGGCACCGTGTGGATTTGCGTGTGGGAGGAGGAAAAGCGCCGAAGCCGTTCGACCAGGTCAGGCATCGGCCCGCCGAGAGCGATGCGCAGGCCACGCTCGACGTGCTCCTTGTCGCGTCCGCCCTCGACCTCGACCAGGTCGGCCAGGATCGCGGCGACGACCCAGCGATTGCCCTGCCCTTGGTCTTCGCGGGCGAGTGCCTCGCGTAAGAAGGTCACTGCCCGACCCGCATCGTCCCGGGAACGGGCACTCAGCGCGATACCGCGAAGCGCCAGGGCCTGCCAGCTCGGGTTCTTTGTCTCCTGCGCGATCGTGAGCGCACGCGTGAACCGCTCCGTCGCGCCGTCGAGATCGGCTTCGGCCAGTCGCGCATCCCCGGCTTGCACCAGGGCCCAGGGCAAGGTGGGCAGAAGACCTTCGCGCTCGGTCCTCACGACCGCCGCGTCGGCGAAGGCTTTCCCCTCTTCGACTTTGCCTAGCCGTATGAGGACGCGCGCGAGCACGCCCATCGCGTGGGGGGACCAGCCCAACGCCGGCAGGGCGGCGCGGAGATGCTCCTCGGCCGCCGCGTATTCGCACCGATCGGCGTGGCAGACGGCGAGCATCGCCCTTGCCCAACCGGCCTCTCTCGTGTCGCCGATGGCCTCGGCGAGGCGCCGAGCCCGGCGGAACGAAGCCTCAGCCGCGCCGTAACGGCCTTCGATCGCGGAGATCCGCCCCCGCTCGGTCTCGATCTGGGCGACCGTCGCGCGGTCGCCGAGCTCGTTCGCGAGTCGGAGCGCGCGCTGCAGGTGGCTCGTCCACTCGCGCGCCGTACCGAGCCCGCCCCCCGTGTACGTGGTCGATCCGAGGATGAGGGCACGCGCTTCGAGGGCACGGTCTCCGCTTTCGCCGGCCTGGCGCGCGGCGCGCAGCGCGATGTCGCGAGCGCTCGCGGAATCACCGGCCGAGAAGCGCACCTTCGCGATGTCGAGCAAGGCGCGGGCTTGCACGTCGAGGCGGAGCAGTGGCTCGGCTGCGGTGCGGGCCGGTCGGTCGAGCGGGCGCGAGATGGACGCGGGCGGTTCGATCGCGAGCTCGTCGCGGTAGCGACGCGCCAGACCGGCGACGTACGTCCGCGCGCGTTCACGATCGCCGCGCGCGGCGTGGATCTCGACGATGAGCTCGTGAAGCACATCGTCGAACGGGTCGTTCCGGAGGGCCCGTTCGGCCAGGGCGAGGGCGCGATCGGGCTCGCGATGGGAGAGGAGCGTGGCCGCCCACCGAAGCGCGTCGGCGGCCGAGGCCGCGACGCGAGCGCGCTGCACCTGGAGCCAGGTGTCGAAAGACGGTGACTCCCCGAAGCTCATCCCTTCGAGGAGCTCCCCACGGACCAGGTCGTCGATCGAGTTCTCGTCCCATTCACCGCGGAGGAGCTCGCCGGCGTCGACGACCAGGACCTCGGCGTCGATCTTGATCCTGCCGTCGCGTTCGCCGATCTCGGCGGGAGGGTTCATCGCCTTTCGCACCTGACTGAGCGACCAGCGCACCGCGCCGAGCGGGTCGTCCGCCTCCGACCAGAGGAGGTCCGCGAGCTCGCGGCGCGTCGGAGCGCGCGGCTCGAGGAGCAAATACGTAAGAAGCGCCCACGGCTTATGGCCCTCGAGCCGCCGTGACGCGCCGTCATGCTCGAGGCCGGGTCGTCCTAAGAGCCTTACGCGGAGGGGCATTCACTGCCGAGTCTAAGAAGACCGCGAGTCTTGGAATGCCGAATGCGTAGGAGTCGTTATCGTGCCCGCGGTGTCTTCCACCTCGATCCTGCTCGTCGGTTCAACGGTGCTGGCATTCGCGCTCGCCGCGATCGCCACGCCCTTGGTCGGGGTTGTTGCTCGTCGACTCGGAATGCTCGATATGCCCGGTGGCCGCCGGCGCCACCCGCGCCCGATCCCACGCCCCGGCGGTCTCGCGATAGCGATCGCGTTCGGGAGCGCGGTCTTCGTGTTCTGGCTCATCGACCGGCTTGCGGGTCACCCGTTCCTTATCCCGGAAGAGGTTCGCTCGTCGCGATTCACGTTGACCGCGATCGCCGCGTTGCTCGGAATGGCGATCGGCCTCCTCGACGATCTCCTCGAGCTCCGTGCGCGTTGGCAGTTCCTCGGCCAGGTCCTCGTCGCCGCCGTGATCGTGATCGCAGGCATTCACATCGACTTCGTGAATGACCCGCTCTCGGATCGTCTGATCGAGCTCTCGTTCCCTGCCGCGGTCGCCTTCACGATGCTCTGGATCGTCGGCATGAACAACGCACTCAACTTCATCGACGGTCTGGATGGCCTCGCGGCGGGTGTCGCCGCGATCGCCGCACTCACACTCGGAGGCCTCGCGCTGCTACCGCAGGTCTCCGAGCCGTTCGTCACCTGGATGGGTTTCACGCTCGCCGGCGCGATCGCCGGTTTCCTGCTCTTCAACTTCCACCCGGCCCGTCTCTTTCTCGGGACCACCGGCGTCGTGTTCCTCGGGACGATGCTCGCGGTCCTCTCGATCTTTGGCACGGCGAAGGTCGCGGCCGCGCTCCTCGTGCTCGGCGTCCCGATCATCGACACCTTCTACGTTCTGGTCCGTCGCGTCCTGTCGGGACAGCCGCCGTTCGCGCCCGATCGTGGCCATTTCCACCACCGGCTCCTCGATGTCGGTCTCACGCATCAGCAGGCCGTCCTTCTGATCTATGGGATGACCGCGCTGCTCGGCACGCTCGCGTTCGTGACGAGTGGGCGCGGGCAGATCGCCGGCTTCATTGGCCTCGCCGTTCTTTTGGGGATCCTCGTGATGGTGCTGGCGCAGCGAAGCTCCAAGGCCGAAGAGCTCGACCCGAGTCTCTACCGAGAGGAAGCCGATCGCTTCTAAACGAAGGGCCAAGCTTCTCGTTGGAACGTGCTCTTGGACGGATCCGACGCTCATTGAATCCGGCTGGTACCCGGCGCGCATCAAGGACGACGCCGACAAGCGTCTCCGCTACTACGCCGAGCACTTTGCGATCGTCGAGAACGACGCCGCGTTCTACGCGCTGCCGTCGCAGAAGCAGGCGCTGCTCTGGGCGGAGCGGACGCCGGACGAGTTCGTCATGAACTTCAAGGCGTTCGCGCCGCTTACGACGCACCCGACCGATCCCAAGCGTCTCCCCAAGGACATCCGCGATGGGTTGCCCAAGGAGGCGGCCGCGAAGCGACGGGTCTACCCCAAGGACTTTCCAAAGGACGTGCGGGAGGAATTGTTCGCTCGGTACTGGGTCGGTCTCGAGCCGCTTCGGAAGTCGGGAAAGCTTGGAGCGATCCTGCTGCAATATCCCGACTGGTTCGTTATTTCGAGAGCGAACAAGGAAGAGATCCTCCGCGCTCGCGAGCTTCTGCCCGACGATCGGCTCGCGGTGGAGTTCCGCAACGCGACGTGGATGAGCGAGCGCAATCGCGCCGAGACCCTGTCCTTCCTTCAGGAGCACGGGCTTACGTATGTCGCGGTCGATGAGCCGCAGGGGTTTCCTTCGAGCGTGCCGCCCGTGGCCGCGGTGACGAACGACGCGCTCGCGATCGTCCGCTTCCACGGCCGCAACGCCGAGAACTGGAAGAAGCCGGGCCTCACCGCCGCGGAGCGCTTCGACTACTCCTACAAGAAGAAGGAGCTCGAAGAATGGCTCCCGAAGATCCGCGAGATGGCCGAGCGAGCCAAAGAGATCCATCTCCTCATGAACAACTGCTACGGAGATAAGGCCGTCAATAACGCGGCCCAGCTCGCGGAGATGCTTCCGGAGTGATGCCCTGATGCCGCGCGTCATGGCTGGGTCGGTCGAGCTCTACTACGAGTCTTTGGGCGAGGGCACGCCGATGGTGCTCCAGGCGCATGACCACACGCCCTGGCTCTTCGGACAGGCGCCCGTCTTCTCGCAGCGCTATCGGTTCCTCACCTACGACCGCCGCGGGACCGGCCGCTCCGCGAGCCCGCCCGGCGACTGGACCCCAGCCGACCTCGCGAACGACCTCGCTCGGTTCCTCGATGCGCTCGGGATCAAAAAAGCGATCGTCGGCGGGTCCAGCCTCGGCGGCGTCGTGACTGCTCAGTTCGCGGTGGACCATCCGCGGCGCGCGCTCGCCCTGATCATCGGGCACACCGTGCCGTACCTCGATGACGAGGGACGGTCCTGGCTCGAGAGCGAGCTCGCGACGGCTCGCGCCGGAAGACCGGCGATCGTGCGGCAACCGCGCTCCTGCACCGAGGAGAAGGAGGGGCCCCCGACCACCGACCCGGTTTTCGCCGCGTCGCCGTGGGGAAGGATGCTCGCGGCTACGGGCACAGGGCTCGGCCGCACCAGCGACGAGCGCGCACGCGCGATCGCGGTGCTGCGCGACTGGGATCAACGCCCGCGCAAGGCAGACCTCGCGAAGATCGACGTGCCCACGCTCGTCATCGTCGGCGAGAACGAGCCGCGCACGACCATCCAAGGCTCGCGCGAGTGGGCGTCATGGATCCCGGGCGCGCAGTTCGTGATCCTGTCCGGCGCCCATCACGCCGCGCCGCGCGAAGCGGCACCCGCGTGGAATGCCGCGGTGCAACGCTTCTTGGACGAGCACGGTCTCGGGTGATCCATGACAAGGACACTTGACAATATGTCATGTTCCTGCGACAGTCCTCCTGGCACGAAATCGGGGAGGAACAGGAATGAATCAGCGCACAGCAGCACGGGCCTATACGCGTGAACTGGGCCTCGCGATGGCCGCGTACGTCATCGTGGTCCTGGTCTCGATCAGGCTGGTCGGCGGGCTAGATCAACCGATCAAGACGCTCGTTGCGTTGGCGCCACTGATTCCGGCCACGCTCGCGCTCTTCGCATACCTTCGGTTTCTTGGGCGGATGGACGAGCTCGGGCGCCGCATTCAGCTTGAGGCCCTCGCCTTCGGATTCGGCGTGGCCGGCATGCTGACGTTCGCGTACGGCTTCCTCGAGAACGCCGGCTTCCCGCAGCTCTCCTACATCTGGGTGTTCCCGACGATGATCGCGCTCTGGGGCATCGGCGGTGCGATCGCCTCGTACCGCTACCGATGAAGAACCGCCTTCGCGTATTGCGCGCGGAACGCGACTGGTCGCAGGGCGAGCTCGCCGACCGACTCGAGGTCTCGCGCCAGACCGTGAATGCGCTCGAGAATGAAAAGTACGACCCGAGCCTTCCCCTCGCGTTTCGGATCGCCGGTCTCTTCCGTATGCGGATCGAGGACATCTTCCAACCGGAATAGCATCGCTTCGTCGTGGCGCAGCGGCCTCTCTCGGATTTTCACCCGCGCGAGCGTCTCGCCGGCGTTCCGCATACCACGAGGCGGTTCGCGTGCCGCTCGGCGCTCGCACTTTCGCCGGACGCCCAGACGCTCGCGATCGTCTCCGATCAGGGCGCGGGAACATACGAGGCGTGGACGCTGCCGGCCACCGGCGGAAAACCGCAGCCCGCCATCACCGTCGAGCGCCATGCGGTGAGAAGCCTCTGCTGGAGCGCAAAGGGCGAGCTCATCGCGGCGGCCGACCGCGGCGGCACCGAGCTGCATCAGCTTCATGTGCGCCACCCCGACGGACCGACGGTGCCGCTGTCGAGCGATCCTGCGGGCCGCGTGCAGAGGTTGCTCTCCTGGAACGCGGCGTCGCCTGATGGCGCGTCTGTCGCCTTCTCGAGCAACGCGCGCGCCTCGACGGACATGGACATCGTCGTCGCCGATCTCGCTACGCGCACCGAGCGACCCCTTCTGACCGGCGCGTTCTGGCATGTCGTCGGCGGTTGGTCTCCGGACGGCGAACGGCTTCTGGTGATGCGGGTCCTCGACAACACGACGCAGGACCTGCTCGTCGTCGATCCCCGCACTGGCGCTCCGCGCGAGGTCACCCGCCATGCCGACGACGTGTCGCACGTTCCGGCGGGCTGGCTCGCCGACGGCCGCGCGCTCGTGATCACCGACGAAGGCAGCGATCACCTCTGGCTCGGCGCGCTCGACGTCGCGACCGGGCAATACGACCCGGTCGATCGTCCTGAGTGGGACGTCGAGCTCGCCGCGTCGTCCGCCGATGGACGAACGCAGATCTGGTCGGTGAACGAGGACGGCTACTCGACGCTGCGCTGGCGGACCGATCGTGGTCCGATCCGCGAGCGGCGCTTGGACGGAGGAGCCTGCGAGGACCTGGTCATCTCGGCAGACGGAGCGCGTGCCGCGTTCACGCGCCTCGGGTCGACCGAGCCGTGGCAGGTTTGGACGCTCGATACCGCGACCGGCGACGCGCGGATCGCGCTCGCGTCGACATTCGCCGTTCCCAAGGGCGAGCTCGTCGAGCCCGAGCTGATTCGCATTCCTGGTCCTGATGGCGACATCCCCTGCTTTGTCTATCGCCCACGCGCCGCGCGCGGACCGACGCCCGCGATCCTCTATCCCCACGGCGGACCCGAGGGACAGTCCCGCCCGGCGTTCGGCCCTCACCTCACGCATCTGGCGGCGCTGATCCATCGGGGGATCGCGCTCGTCGTGCCGAACATCCACGGCTCGACCGGCTACGGGCGGAAGTGGCAGGCCGCGATCCACAAAGACTGGGGCGGGATCGATCTCCGCGATCTGCGCGCGGTGACCGATTGGATGACGAAGCAAGACGATTTCGATCGGTCTCGTCTGGCTGTCTACGGCGGCTCGTACGGCGGGTTTGCGACGCTCCTCTGCGTCACGCAAATACCTCATGTCTGGCGGTGCGCGGTCGACGTGTTCGGCGTGGCGAACCTCGTCACGATGATCGAGAACGCGCAGCCGAACTGGCGGCGGTTCCTCGCGCGGTGGGTCGGCGACCTGGACCGAGATCGGGCGAAGCTCGCCGAGCGATCGCCGATCACGCACATCGACAACGTGCGCTGTCCGATGCTCATCCTCCAGGGCGAGAACGATCCGCGCGTGCCGAAGGAAGAGTCAGATCAGGTAGTCGAGCGACTTCGCTCGCTCGGTCGTCGCGTCGACTACGTCGTGTACCCCGACGAGGGCCACGGCTTCACCAAGCGCGCGAACGCTGAAGACGCGTATGGGCGGATCGTCGATTTTCTGACCAAGGAGCTGGCGGTCTAGAAGGACCCGCTCTCAACTTGACATGTGACCAGATGGTCACATATGGTGAGCGTTGTGGACAAGGTGTTCAGAGCCATGGCTGATCCCACGCGGAGGCGCCTGCTCGACGCTCTCTTCAAGGAAGACGGGCAAACGCTCGGCGCGCTGGAGGCGCGGTTCCGGATGACGCGCTTCGGCGTGATGAAGCATCTGAACCAGCTCGAGGAGGCCGGTCTCGTCGTGACCAAGAGACGCGGGCGCGAGAAGCTCCACTTCCTGAACCCTGTCCCGATCCGGCTCGTCCACGACCGGTGGGTGAGCAAGTATGCCGAGCCCTGGACATCAGCACTGAGCGGACTAAAAAACAAACTGGAGGCACGCGTGGAGAAGGTCTTTGAGATCTACATCAAGACGACCCCGGAGCGGCTTTGGGAGGCGATCACCGATAGCGAGATCAGGAGCAAATACAACTTCGGCGTCCTGATCGACTCAGACTGGACGCCCGGCTCAGGGTACGCGACGAGCCACCCGAGCAACGCCGGGCCCCTGGTCGAAGGGGAGAACCTCGAAGTCGATCCCCCGCGCCGGCTCGTCCAGAGCATGAGGGCGCTCTGGGGCGACGACGTGAGGAAAGAGGGAACCTCCCGGGTTACATGGGAGATAGAGCCGGTCGGCGACTCTTGTCGCCTCACGGTCACGCACGACCGGCTCCGCGAGGGCGCGAACGACGAGCTGTACGGCGGCTGGCCGATGATCCTCTCTGGGCTGAAGACCTGGCTCGAAACGGGCGAGCTGCTCACGACGCCGGGCTCGCTGATGTACGCGACCCCGGCATCCTCGGGCAAGAAGCGATAACGCGCGTGAGTTAGCGGATCGTGCTCCCGAGAAGCACCCCGTTCGCCCAGTACATGCCGGTGGCGCCGGCGGGTAGGACATCGAACGTCGCGCCACCGGCGTAGGGCGTGAGCTCAGCGCTGACGACGACCGCGCCGTCGTAGCTGTCGCCAGCCGTCAGTGCGCCGACCTTCCGGCCGTCCGCGGTCGGATGGCCCGGAGAGACGTCAACCGCGCGGCCGTCGGAGAGACGGAGCTGGACCACACGATGCGTCGCGGGCACCGGCGTGCTGCCGATCTGGATAAGCGCAAGAGCAACGCGCGCGCCCGCCGCGTCTTGCGTCCACACGACGTCGCCGACCTTCAGGTCTTCGACCGCGATGTCACCAAAAGGCGTCGCGATACGCGTGCCTCGCGCGAGACAGATGGGACACGGCGGCTGCCCGCTCGGTGTCCGGCTTGCGACCGTGACATTTCCTCGCTGATCGATGGTCCCATCGACGCGGCTCGCTTGTTGTGGGGTGCCGAAGACCCCGACGAAGTGGAAACCACCGCTCACTTGCTCCAAACGGATCGCGTTGAGCATCTTCCAGTCCCGATAGATCGCGAGCTCCTGGTCGCTCGTGTACGACGAAGCGCTCGCGATCCCAAGATGCGCGAGGATCGCGCCGAACGTCGGCGCGTCCTTCTGGATCTCGGGGAGACGCTCGTGGGCAAGCGCCCCTTCGTCAGCGCGGGCGACGGGGTAGTAGTCGGGATCGCAGAACAGAAGCCGGCCGAACTGGTCGACGAGCCGGTACTTGAGCTGCGCTTGGGTGAGCCCGTCGGGCGCGGGACTGGGGGTTGGGGACGGCGTCGGGGTCGGGTTCGGCGGGATCGTTCCCGGAACGATCGTCCCCGTGATGGCCGTCGCGGTGACCGTGCCCGCCGGAGTGATCGTCGCGGTGTCGCCGCTCGAGCCTGGCGCGGGCGACGACACGGTCGCGGCGCCGCCACAGGCGGCGATTGCCGCGAGAAGAACGAGCGCCGAGGCGCGCATACCTTACGAACGATGGGATGCGGCCGCCGGTTCCCGCTTTCCTGGCCGCCGCCGGCGAACGTAACGGGTCGCATACACCTCCGCACCCAGCGAGAGGATCTTGTTGTCGACCCAGCCGGTCACGAGCATCGCCTCCTGCGTCTCTTCCCAGCTGGACGCGCCCTCGGGCAGGAAGTCCTTCTTCCAGACGACGACCCAGACGGCGCCGTCAGGGTGTGACACGCGCACGAGGTCGCTCGCGAGCTGATCGAGCGGGACCCGGTCGAGCGCGAAGCAGAGGACGAGGCCGTACCTTCCGTCCTTCGCTCGGACCGGCGCCCGCAGATCCAGCACATCGAGCTCCCCCGCAAGGTGTTCGATGGGACGGTCGTAGGTTGCAACGCCACCGATACGGAGCGCTGGCGCGCCCGATTTCACGCCCAATTTGGGGACGACCTCGACGGCGGTTCGCATTCCGCGAGGCGCTTTCACCGTTCGTTGAAGTCTAGGGAACGGCGTATGCACTCAAGACGACGATGGCATTCGGCGTGATCACGCGGCCGCGTCCAGTTCTGATCGTCGACGACGACCGCGCGACGCTCGCGGTCGAGCGTCAGCTTCTCGTCGAGAGCGGCCTCCGGGTAGTCGAGGCTCATGACGGCGCCGAGGCGCTGCGCGTCGTCCAGGAGGATCCGCCGGCGGTCGTCGTCCTCGACGTGCAGATGCCGGGGATGGACGGACCATCGTTCGCGCGCGAGCTTCGCATGGCGCTCCGCCGCGTCCCGCTCGTGATCCTCACCGGCGTCGCCGATCCGCGACGCGAGGCCGATCGCTGCAACGCCGAGGCGTATCTCTCAAAGCCCTTCGACGCGCAGGAATTCGTCAGCGTCGTTCGCCGCTTCGCCGCGTAAGCACCCGCGCATACTGCGAAGGTGCCCGCGCGCCTTCTCGTCAAACAGCACAGCGCGGTCGTCGATCGGCCGGCGGACCAGCTTTCGGAGCTTCGCGGCGAGCATCCGTGTTGGCTCGACATATCCAACCCCCAGAGCGAAGAGTTCGATCTGGTCGCCAAAGAGCTCGAGCTTCACCCGCTCGCCGTTGAAGACGCGCGCCACGGTCACCAGCGCCCCAAGATCGATCAGTACGAGACCCATTACTTCATCGTCTTCTATGCACTTGAGGCGCCGAGCCCGGGGGTGGTCGATTACCACGAGGTCTCGATCTTCGTCGCTCACAACGCGATCGTGACCGTCCACGAAGGTGACTTCTCGGCTCGGCGCCTTGTCGAGAAGCGCTTCGTCGAGGGTCATCTTCCGACGAGCGGTCTCCTTCTCCACGCGCTCCTCGACACGATGGTCGATCAGTACTTCGAGGTGGTCGACCAGTTCGGCGAGCGCATCGAGCTCCTCGAGCAGTTCGTCGCCGAGGAGACCGGACCGAACCTGCACCGCGCCCATGCCCCGCTTCGCGAGCTCTTCCTCGTCAAGCGAGAGCTCCTGCAGCTTCGCAAAACCATCGCGCCCGAGCGCGACGTGCTCCAGGTGCTGGTGCGCGGCGACATCCGCGAGCTGCGTGAGCCCGGCAAGCGGGCGTACTTCCAAGACGTCTACGACCACATCCTCCGGGTGACGGACGAGATCGACACGTTCCGCGAGCTCACCTCGAACGTGATCGACGCGTATCTGGCTGCGGCGTCGAACCGGCTGAACGAGGTCATGAAGGTCCTGACGAGCATCGCGACCGTCCTACTCGTCCTCACTGTCGTCACCGGCTTCTTTGGCCAGAACTGGAGCTTCATCCCCTACGGGTCGCTCCCTCTGTTCTGGATCTCGATGGGCGTCACCGGCCTCATCGCGGTCGCTCTGGTGACGTATTTCCACCGCCGCGGCTGGCTTTAGTTCGCGCCTTTGAGTGCGCCGCGATCCGCTGCTAGGCTTGTCGCGCATTGCCCGAGCGGGCTCCGCGTAGTTACGGGGGCGATCTCCTAACCATCGGGTTCCAGATAGCGATCGTGGTGGGCATCCCCTTGCTCGCCGCGGCGTTCGTCGGGGACGCGCTCGATCGCCAACTGGGTACGACGCCGACGCTCGGCCTTGTAGCGATTCTGCTCGGGCTGGCGATCGCGGGCCTTGGAACGTTCTTCGTCTTGCGGCGCTACCTTGCGGCGAACCCGGATCAGCCGGCGAGCGAGAAGGCGCGCGAGGCGGGACGGGCCTGGGACCGTGAGATCCAGGAGCGCGAGCGAAAGCGCGACTCAGGGGAGGACGAGTGACGACGGCGAGCTGGCCCGCGCGACTCTTCGAGCTTCCCACCCGCGGCGTTCTCGGCGTCGTCGCGGGTCTGAATCTGCTCGCGATCGTGTTCGCCGCGCTCACCGGCAATCTCCCCAATTGGCCGCCCTCTCAAGCCGATATCCACGTCGCCGACCAGACCGGTACCCCCATCTTCACTTTGAGCGGCGCCGACAGCATCTCGGCCGGCGGTCCAATCACGATCTGGAACGACATCTCGATCTCCAACTCGGTGTTCACAGCGTGGATCGTGATGGCCGTTCTGGTCGTCCTCTCCATCGTCGCGACCGCCCGGCTGAGCGAAACGCCGGGGCGTCTCCAGAGCCTCTTCGAGCTCATCGTCCAGGGTTTGAGCGACTTCATGCGTGAGGCCGGCGGCCCCGGGGTGGTTCGCTTCCTCCCGCTTTTCGGAAGCCTCTTTCTCTTCGCTCTTCTCAGCAACTGGTTGTTCATCGTGCCCCTGATGGGGCAGATCGAGCTCCTTCACCCGCCGACCGCGGACTACCACACGAACCTCGGCCTCGCCCTGACGGGCTTCGTTTGGTACCAGGCGGCCGGGATCCGTCAGAACGGGATCGGCTATTTCACCCGCTGGGTCAACATCCCCGCCTTCAAGGAGGGTCCACTCGTCGGAGTCGTCATGCTGATCTTCGTCGGCCCGATCGAGTTCGCGAGCGAGCTCTTTCGGATCCTCACGCTCACGCTTCGACTTTGGGGCAACATCTGGGGTGGGGAGATCGTCCTCTCGGTTCTTTCTGCCCTGCTTTTCGTACCGAGCTTTGTCCTGCCCTTCGTGGGCCTCGAGCTCTTCATCGGCTTCATTCAAGCTTTCGTGTTCGCATTCCTCGTGCTCTTGTACATCATCCTTGCGCTCGAATCGCATGGCGGGGAGGAGCACGAAGCGCACGAGGGCGAAGCGCATCTCGAAGCAGTACCTATGGCGGCCTAATTCGCGAGGAGGTAGCAACGCATGAGTCTTGCCTGGCTTGGCGCTGGCATCGCGATCGGTTTTGGCGCGCTCGGCGCGGGACTCGGGATCGGCATCGCCGGCTCGAAGGTCGCCGAGGCGACCGGGCGTAACCCTGACGCGGCGAACGCGATCCGCACGAACGGCATCATCATCGTGGTCTTCGCCGAATCACTCGGTATCTTCTCGTTCGTCATCGCGTTCTTGCTCCAGGGCAAGGCTCTGTAGATGACGTTCGGCGTCCTATTGGCGGCGGAAGGGCCGACCGGGCTCGTCGTTCACCCCTTCTGGGTGCTCGTCTCGATCGTGAACTTCCTCGTCATCCTTTATCTACTGCGGCGGTACCTCTGGGCGCCGATCCTCACCGTGCTCGGCAACCGTGCGGAGAAGATTCGCGAAGGCCTGGCGATGGCCGAAGCCGCCAAAGTCGAGCGCGAGCGAATGAAGGCGGAGGTCGAGCGTCTCCTCGCGGACGCGCGACGCGACGCCCAGGCCATCGCGGAGCGGATGACCAAAGCCGCCGAGGCGGCGGCGGCCGACATCCGCGCGCAGGCGAAGACCGAGGCCGATCGCATCCGGGAACGCGGCCGCGAGGATGCGCAGCAGTTTCACGATCAGGCGCTCGCGCAGCTGCGTTCCGAGCTGGCGGGGATGGTCGTTCTCGCGGCGAGCCGCGTACTTGGCCGAGAGCTGGACGCCGAGAAGCACCGCGTGTTGATCGAGACGTCTCTCGACGAAGCGGCCACTCAGCTCACGGAACAGAGCTAGTTGGCGCTCTCCGGATCAGCTGCGCGCCGCTACGCGGAAGCGCTCCTTGCGCTCTCGCCGAATGGAAGCGCCGTCGGCGAGCTTCGCACCTCACTCGAGAAGATCGGGCCGATCTTCGACCGGGTCACCGTCGCTGGGCTGCGGGATCCGTCCGTGCCGATGAAGCAGCGCGTCGAGGCTCTGACCTCCGCCCTTCGGGGCGAGCCCGACGTGGTCCGCTCGCTCTTGATCCTGCTGCTCGAGAGCGACCGGATCGCGCTCGTGCCGCAGATCGCTCTCGCATTCGGCGACCTCGTCGACCGGCGTGAGGGCGTCGCGAAGGCACGCATCACCACGGCAGTTCCGCTCAAGGAGGCGGAGCAGCGCGATCTCGTGAGCCGCCTCGAGCGCGAGTCCGGAAGGAAGCTCCGCGCGACATTCGCGGTCGACCCAACGCTCATCGGCGGCGCAAAGGTGCAGATCGGCGACCACCTGATCGATTCGTCCGTCCACGCAAAGCTCGTCGCGCTCGGGCGACAGCTCGCTTCATAGGAGGGGATCACCATGGCCACGACGTCGTCAGAGATCACCGACATCATCAAAGCGAAGATCAAGGGCTTCAAAGGGGGCGCCGAGTCGGTCGACGTCGGCACCGTGGTCGAGATCGGCGACGGCATCGCACGCGTGTACGGACTCGCGAATTGCATGGCGTCCGAGCTGTTGGACTTCGGCCACGATGTCTTCGGCCTGGCGTTCAACCTCGAGGAAGACACCGTGAGCGCGATCATCCTGGGCGACTACACGGGCATCACCGAGGGCGGCGAGGTGCGCACCACCGGACGCATCGTGCAGACCCCGGTCGGCGACGCGCTCGTCGGCCGCGTGGTGGACCCGCTCGGTCGACCACTCGATGGCAAGGGGCCGATCAACAGCAAAGACGCGCGACCAGTCGACGTCGTCGCGCCGGGCGTGATCATGCGGCAGAACGTCGATACACCGGTGCAGACCGGCATCAAGGTGATCGACTCGATCACGCCGATCGGGCGAGGACAGCGTGAGCTGATCATCGGCGACCGCCAGACCGGCAAGACCGCCATCGCGATCGACACGATCATCAATCAGAAAGGCAAAGACCTTACGTGCATCTACGTCGCGATCGGCCAGAAGGAATCGTCGGTCGCGAAGATCGTCGCGACGCTCGAGGAGAAGGGCGCGATGGAGCACACCATCGTCGTCGTCGCGGGCGCATCGGATCCGGCGACCGTCCAGTACCTCGCGCCGTTCGCGGCGTGCGCGATGGGGGAGTTCTTCCGCGACAGTGGCAAAGACGCGCTCATCGTCTACGACGACCTCACCAAGCATGCCTGGGCCTATCGCCAGGTCTCTCTTCTCACCCGGCGCCCCCCCGGCCGCGAGGCATACCCGGGTGACGTCTTCTACCTGCACTCGCGGCTGCTCGAGCGTGCCGCTCGCCTGAACAAGGACGAGGGCGGTGGCTCCCTCACCGCGCTGCCGATCATCGAGACGCAGGCAAACGACATCTCCGCGTACATCCCGACGAACGTCATCTCGATCACCGACGGGCAGATGTACCTCGAGACGGACCTCTTCAACCAGGGTCAGCGCCCGGCCATGAACACCGGCCTCTCCGTCTCGCGGGTGGGCGGCGACGCGCAGACGAAAGCGATGAAGGCGGTGGTGCGCAGCCTGAAGCTCGAGCTCGCGCAGTACCGTGAGCTCGCGGCGTTCGCGCAATTCGGATCGGACCTCGACAAGGCGACCCAGCAGCAGCTCCGCCGTGGCGAGAAGGTCACAGAGATCATGAAACAGCCCCAGTACGAGCCTCTGCCGCTCGAAAAACAGGTCGTGATCATCTTCGCGGCTACGAACGGGTACATCGACGACGTTCCGAAGGAGCGCGTCGCCGATTACGAGCGTGACCTGTACCGCTTCATGGACTCAATGGGCAAGAGCGTCACCTCCAAGATCGCGAAGGACAAGACGTGGAGCGCAGACATCGAAAAGGAGGTCCGCGCGATGCTGGACGAGTTCAAGAAGACGAACTCGTACACCGATGACAAAGCGTCCGCCGTCGTGCCGACTGAGAAGAAGGACACCGCTAAGAAGGAAGAGTCAGCGAAGCCCGCCGCGAAGACGCCGGCGGCCACGAAGGCCTAGCGCGTGCCCTCAGAGCGCGAGCTCCGGCGACGTGTCCGGAGCATCAAGAACATTCAGCAAGTCACGCGCGCGATGCAGCTCGTCGCCGCGTCGAAGATGCGCCGCGCGCAGGCCTCGGTTCTCGCCTCACGCCCATATGAGGAGCGGCTCCGCACGGTGTTGAACGAGCTCGCACCGTATGCGGACCCCGAGACCAGCCCGCTCCTCGCGAAGCGGGAGGTCCGCCGCGTGGGGATCGTTCTCGTGACCACGGACCGCGGGCTCGTCGGGCCGATGAACGTGAACCTGATCCGTGCCACGCTGCGCTTCTCGCAGCAGCAGCCCGCGACGTCGTTCATCGCGGTGGGACGCAAAGGCATCAACCAGCTGCGCCGACTGCGGGCCCCGCTAAGCGCGGAGTTTCCCGGGATACCGGACCGGCCGAGCAGCACGGACACGAACGTCATCGCCCGCGTCGCGGTCGAGGAGTTCGTGACGGGCAAGGTCGACGAGATCTACCTGGCCTTCACCAGGTTCGTGAACACGCTGCGCCAGGAGCCGACGATCCGACGGCTCCTGCCGTTCGTCCCGGAGGAGGAGGACCTGGATAACCAGCCGATCCTCCAATACCTGTTCGAGCCTGATCCCGAAACGGTGCTGAACGAGGTCATCCCGCGACTGATCGAGGTCGCGGTATTCCAGACCATCCTCGAGTCGAAGGCGTCCGCGTTCTCGGCGCAGATGGTCGCCATGCGCAACGCGACCGACGCGGCCGGCGACCTGATCGACGACCTGACGCTCGCCGCGAACAAGGCGCGCCAGTCACGCATCACCAAAGAGATGCTCGAGATCGCGTCGGGGGCCGAGGCCCTCGGTAAGGGGTAGGAAACATGGCCGTAGCCACGAAAGAAACCACCAAGAAGAACGCAGGGAAGGACGCGGGAAAGATCGTGCAGATCATCGGCCCCGTCCTCGACGTTCAGTTCGAAGAAGGCCACCTGCCCCAGATCTACGACGCCCTCGTGGTGAAGCGTGACGACGGCAGCGACGTGGTCGCCGAAGTCCAGCAGCACCTCGGCAATAACTGGGTGCGGGCGGTCTCCATGGCGGCGACGGATGGCCTCCGCCGCGGGATGGAGGCCGCCGCGACGGGCGGCCCGATCACCGTTCCTGTCGGCGAAGCGACGCTCGGTCGCCTCTTCAACGTGATCGGCGAGCCGATCGATGGCAAAGGCGAGGTGAAGGGCGATCGGCGCGATCCCATCCATCGCGCACCACCGTCGTTCACCGACCAGTCGACCCAGGCCGAGATCTTCGAGACGGGCATGAAGGTCATCGACCTGATCTGCCCGTTCCTCAAAGGCGGAAAGTCGGCGGTGTTCGGTGGAGCCGGTACCGGCAAGACCATCGTCATCCAGGAGCTGATCCGCAACGTCGCGTCCGAGCACGGTGGCTACTCCGTGTTCTGCGGCGTCGGCGAGCGGTCGCGCGAGGGAACGCAGCTGCTTGGCGAGATGAAGGAATCGGGAGTCATCGACAAGATGTCGATGGTCTTCGGTCAAATGAACGAGCCGCCGGGCGCGCGCCTGCGAGTGGCGCTCACCGGTCTCACGATCGCGGAATACTTCCGCGACGAGCAGGGCCGCGACCTCCTCATCTTCATCGACAACATCTTCCGCTTCACGCAGGCGGGCTCCGAGGTGTCGGCGCTCCTCGGCCGCATGCCGAGCGCCGTGGGCTACCAGCCGACGCTGGCCACAGAAATGGGTGAGCTGCAGGAACGCATCACCTCGACGAAGAAGGGGTCGATCACGTCGCT
>Ga0207684_10002676_pt1 | contig 17818 bp, 17 predicted proteins | sample KBSK5501metaG_FD_184342 | JGI IMG/M metagenome (GOLD analysis project Ga0207684, IMG submission 184342) | Corn, switchgrass and miscanthus rhizosphere microbial communities from Kellogg Biological Station, Michigan, USA - KBS K5-50-1 metaG... | ecosystem: Host-associated > Plants > Roots >...
GCACTCGCACGTTCGGGTGGGAGAGACCCCAGATCGCAGCAGCAATTCCAGCTTCGCCTGTACCCGCCAGAGCTGTCTGTGCTGCCCTGGCTGTGTCCCGGGCACCCAATTGCTCCACCAGGGCTTGCAACTCATCAGTCGGGGAAAGTTCATTACTCATTTCACTGCCTCCTTGTAGAGTTTCGCCGATATTCTTTCACGCCACGCAAGGCAAGAATGAATGTGTGCAGTTTAAATTGCTGCTCGAAGGCCTCGAAGCTTTCCTTTCTAATGTGTAAGCACCCCTTTTAAACAATTTCGCCGTGCGGATCGCAATACCTGCTATCTCCGCCGCCTCATCATTGCTCGCCGGGCACGCATTCGCATTCTCGATCTCGTCGCGTAGAGTAGCCTGAAGCTGCACTCTGAGTTTCTGCCTGGCCGAGTGCAGACGTTTTTTCACCGTCGTGATCGGGATCTTGAGGAAGGCACTCACTTCGTTGTAAGAATACCCGCAGCCATAGAAGAGCGCTGCTACCAGTTGCTCGTGCCGGTGGAGGGATGCAAGAGCCAAGCGCACAGAGGCCTCTCTCTCTGCCTGCATCACCAGGTCTTCGGTCTCACTCTCCGCAACCAGGTCAGCGCTTGCTGCTTCGAGCGAGGAACATGGGAAGGTTGCCTGCCTGAGCAGGCGAGTACACTGCCGGAAGACGATCTGGCGAAACCATCCTGGGAATGCTAATGGGTCCTTCAATTGGGGAAGATGAACAAGGGCCTCGATGATGGCATCCTGAACAAGATCCTGAGCCAGATGATGGTCTCCGACAAATCTATATGCGATGGCATAAGCCATCCCCTGGAAACGTTGCACCAAAGCAGCGTAGGCTTCACTGTCGCCTGCCTGTGCTGCTTCGACAAGGTGAGAAAATTCTTTCATAGCCCGGGCCTCGCAGTCTTAGATCTTCTATTACAAAGGTGCCAAAACAGGACGAAAAAGTTACCTGAATATCTTCTCTATTGTATCATGCTGTAGAGGGAGCATTGAACAGACCTTCTCGCGCGCTCCAGGCAAATCTCGCGCCAGCAGGGTGTTCGGACACGCGGAAGCACTCTTGCAAGCTCTTTATCATGCTTTGCTCCCTTCATCATGAAGGACGCGCAGGGAATGGTTTCGCCATGGTGGTTATCATCTTCTTGAAGAAGGAGCTTCATGGTTCAATCCTTCTGCTAACCGCTGGTAGTAGCTCGTAATGCTACTCGTAAGATTTAGTAAAATACATCCTGAGGTTCTGACACTCCCCGCCATACATGGACGGGGGTTCTTGGTTCATCGAGGTGGCTTGCCTCTCAGTCTCACAACTGAGAAGTAGAGGTCATCTTTCCCCAAGCGTTTTATGAGACGAGCTCATAGGTTTCCTTGTGCCCCAGGGTACCGTCGAGTGCCTTTTCCAAGATGTTGAGAGCGGCATTCTCATCTCGATCCAGCACGAGCCCACAGTGGGGACACTTATGTGTCCGGGTCGAGAGCGTTTTCTGTACTCGTTCCCCACAGCCGGAGCAATCCTGGCTTGTATACTGAGGGGGAACTGCTACCACTTCTATCCCATGCATCACGGCATAGGACCTCATCCAGCCGAGGAATTGTCCCCAAGCTGCGTCATGGATACTCTTGGCAAGCTTGTGGTTCTTGACCATGTTCCGTATCTGAAGATCTTCATAGGCAATCAAATCGTGAGATGAGACAAGCGCGTTCGCTGTTTTGCGAGCGAACTCTTCGCGCTGCCGCTGCACTTTCAGATAGGCTTTCGCTAACTGCTTCCTGGCTTTCTTGCGGCTGGCTGACTTCTTTTGCTTGCGGGAAAGTTGCCGGTGCAACCGCTTCAACCGCTTTTCCGCTTTACGAGCATGGCGAGGGTTCTCTACGGTGTTGCCCTCAGAGTCGGTATAGAACGCTTTGAGTCCAACATCAATGCCGACCTGCTTTCCTGTAGGTGCATGCACGATGACCCGCTCAGATTTGACACCGAACTGGACATAGTAGCCATCAGCCCGGTGGATGATCCTCACACGTTTGATCTGCCCGGACGGGAACGCTGCAATCTTCTGCTTAGGATTACCAACCAGGCGCAGCCGACCAATACTACAGCCATCGGTAAACGTGATGTGCTTGCCATTAGGCTCCAGCTTCCACCCCGTCTGCTTGTACTCCACCGAGCGGTTGTCATGCTGAAACTGGGGATAGCCCTTCTTTCCAGGCTTGCGCGTTTTGCAGTTCTCATAGAAGCGTGAGATCGCGAACCAAGCACGATCAGCAGAGGCTTGACGAGCTTGTGAGTTGAGACGGTGGGCAAACGTATACTCTTTGGCAAGCAGGGCACAATAGCACTGCAAGTCATTCTTAGAGATACCCCGCTCATCCATCCACACACGCAAGCACTTGTTTCGAATGAATTGCACTATTCTGATGGCTTCATTGATAGCGGTATACTGTGCTTGAGAGCCGTCAAGCTTGTATTCGTAGATCAGCATCCTCTTGCCTTTCTCGCTTTGCTGTGCTATCATTATACATCATAATAACGGTGCAATGCAAGAGATGAAACCATGCCAAAGAGACGAAAGAACATCTACTTTACCGACCAACAGGTTGAGCGATTAGCAAAGAAAAGCAAGCAGGAAAACTTACCTGAGGCTGAGATCGTGAGACGAGCACTTGATGCATATCTGGCTTGGGATGATCCGGCCTATGTCCCACACCCCAGGCTCCAACAGGGAACGGCCATTCATCCCCGGTCTAAAGACGCGGGGCTTTCTGGCCCGTCTCTGTAAAATGTAGAATAATGTGAGTCTGAAAAAGGAGTTATTTTACTATGCCCAACGAGGTTGCACTAGAATATCAGGTTGGCAGAGAGTATATGCCACTGGCTGATAGGAGCCAGGTAATGTATGTGTTATTGGAGGCCAGCCCAACAGAACTCATGGCCCGGGTGCGGATACCGCTGAATTTTGCGCTGGTTCTTGACCATTCCGGCTCTATGCACCACGGAAAGAAACTAGCCAGCGTCAAAGATGCGGTCAAAATGGTCATTGACAACCTATCACCAGGTGATTATATTTCGGTGGTGATGTTCAGTAGTCGTGCACAGACTATCATCCCTTCTATGCCAGCCAGAGATCCTCAGGGTATGAAAGCGCTTATCGATCGCATTAGCATAGGTGGCGGCACTAATATGGCACGCGGAATGAAAGCGGGACTGGACGAATTACGCCGCTGGAACATTCCCAAAGCCGTCAATCGCATGATTCTGCTCACCGATGGCAGAACCTCGAGCAGTAATAAGTGCCGCCAGCTTGCCAGGGAGGTTCGTGAGGCCGGTGCAGTCATCTATCCGCTCGGAATTGGCGCTGACTGGGATGAAGGCTTGCTAGACGAAATAGGAGTGCTCAGCGGAGGCGCAGAAGCCGAGTTTATCAGAACCCCCAGCGATGCGATGACTGTCTTTCGGCAGCAGATAGAAAGTGCAATGGATGTTGTGATACGTAATACCGTTCTGACATTACGGCTTCCCGTTGGCGTCTCGCCTAAACGAGCAACCAAAGTCTTACCAGCAATTAGCGATTTGGGCCCGTCTGTTCTCTCTGATCGACAAATCGTAATCCCCCTGGGCGACCTGGAGAAAAATAATCCTCCATCCGTGTTGATCGAGTTGCTGGTTGAGCCTCGCCCAGCCGGTCTTTTTCGTATTGCTCAAGCTGAACTTTCCTACGATGTTCCCATGAGCGGGTTGTCAGGTGAGAAAATCCTCGAGGACATTACAGTCACCTTCACGAGCGACACTATGCTCTCTTCTCAGTTGAATCCAACTGTGATGAATTATGTTGAAAAGGTCAATGCACATCGTCTCGTCAGCAAGGTACTGGATGAGTACAAGCGTACGGGTAAAGCGACAACGCGCCTGGCTCCCAACGTGACTCGCGTGCTTGATGTGGAGACCCAAGCAGCTCTTGAGCAGATCGCCCAGGGTCAGCAAATTTCTCAGGAACAGGTGAAAGTGATTGGCAACAAGACGCGCAAGCTAACACAGAGACTGGATAATTTTAGCTAATATACATCTCACTATCGTCCAAACAGCCTCAGAAGCGCAGTTCTGCATCCCTGGCGCTCCAATCCTTGCCGTAAAGCAGGGTCAGAACTGCTTACAAGCTGCTTCCATTGAGCTTCTGAGTCGCTGATTAAAGCAGGCATCAAGGTAACTTCTAAATGCCGTTTGGGGCGCAGGGTAATCACTGGCTGGAATCCTGGTGTATAACGAGGGACAGGCTGAGGCGTGTAACGCTGGAGAATGCTCGCGAGTATAATCCTGGCCTCCAATTGCGCGAGTGGCATACCAATACAGGTGCGCGGGCCTCCTCCAAAGGGAAAATACGCCCCAGGCGGGATTTGCTGCTCGTTTGTTGGATCCCAACGCTCAGGTTTGAACACCTCCGCGTCCTTCCAGATTTCAGGTAAGCGATGCATGACCCACTGGCTCAAGATGAGCAGTGTACCAGCTGGCAGCCTCACGCCATCAATTTCAGACTCTATGGCAACGATGCGCATTTGCAGCCAGGCTGGGGGATAGAGGCGCATCGATTCATCCAGGACCCAATCGAGATAAGGAATCCTGGCTAGGTCATCAAGGGTTGGCTCGCGACCAGCAAGTACGGAGCGGATCTCATCCTGCAATTTGATACGAACCCGTGGATACTGTGAGAGCAGGTAAAACGTCCAGACGAGGGCAATCGCTGTCGTTTCATGACCCGCTGCAAGGAATGTCAGGATGTGATCATGAATTTGTTTCTCGGTTAGTTTCGTTTCCGGCTCTTCCCCGCTCTGTGCCGACATCAGCAGAGATAGAACGTCATTGTAATCGCGGTCATCGTCGCGGCGTTGCGCTATCAGTGTATAGATCAGCATATCTAACTGGCGCATGGCAGCCATACGCTTGCCAAAGCCGGTAATCGGGTTGTCAATACGTATATTCAACATATCTTCGGCCATACTCGTCGAGCTACCAATGACACCATCGAAGGCGTCACTGAGAGGCCCAAGCTGGCTCGACAGATCGATACTGAAGAGGCACTTGCTCACAATCCTGAGCGTCAACTCCTGCATAGCGCGAGACATATCAAGCCGATCACCGGGATACCACGTTTTGAGCAGTTCCTGTGTGTATTGCTCGATGATGCTGGCATAACCTTCAATATGGTTTTTATGGAAAGCCGGTTGTACCGCGCGACGCTGTTGGCGATGCTTTTCCCCATCGATGGTCAGCAATCCCTCGCTGGCAAAGCCTCCATTGTTGTTATCCTGGAGCAGGCCGCGGTTGGAAAAATTGCGCGGGTGCTCCACCAATACATAGCGTACGTGTTCTGGGCGGAACAGTATCACAGCAGGATTCTTGCCGAGATAGATCGTTGCCATACCGCCATATGTACGTTGAAGCCGTTGCAGAAAACCAAGCGGATCCTGCCTCAATGAGAGCAGGTTGCCAATGTAGGGCAACCTTCCAGGGCCCGGCGGAAGCGCCGTCTTTGTCGTTTGTTGTTCTTGTACAGTCGTTGCCATAAATATCTATTTCCTCTAGTATTAAATCGTATCAAGACTCTCTATTCTGTATCATAAGGCAGAAATAGTTAGATAGGCAACAGGTTCTTGGCTGTCTTTTGAAGGAGGCATACTCAACATTACGCTGGTACAATATGAATATACATACTATAGGATTTGTTAGTAGTAAAAAATATATATCCCAACGTCTAGATCAGCAGAAAGATTGAGTTCTTTGATATCTGACGTGTCAATGCAAGGATCAAATATATATTGCTTATCACACCGGCTAAGGAGATGACATCTTCATCAAGCAACAGCGGTGTTTACAAGGAACATAACATGGCAACACAAGTTGAGACAGAATTACAATCCCCCAAAACGTTTCACTACATCCACGGGTACCCGTTTTTTGGAAACCTACCCGAATTTCGTAAAAATCGGCTGAGCCTCTTGCGGCAAATGGCGCGCGAAGGCGATGTCTGTGGCATGCATTTCGGGCCGTTCCCCGGCATTCTGTTCAATAAACCAGAGCATGTCCAGAGCATTCTGGTCGAACATGCCTATGACTTCGACAAGGGCTTAGCAATTCATAATGTATTTCGTCCAGTAATCGGTGATGGTATCTTCAGCAGCGAAGGTGATTTCCACCGTCGCCAGCGCAAGCTCATGTCCCCACCTTTCCAACCACGTCATATTGCCAGCTATGCCGAAATTATGGGATATTACGGCGAACAAATTCAGCAGACCTGGCCTGATAGTGCGGTTATCGATGTCAACCGGCAAATGACCAACGCCACCATGAGCATTATCGGCAAAGCGCTTTTTGACGCTGATGTTTTCACCGAAACCGATGAACTTGGCGCGGCCATGGGCGTCACTATTGAGTATGTGGCGCATGCAACCTCAGTGCTCTTCCCACCACCATATAGCTGGCCGCTGCCGCGTAATCTTCGCACTCACAAAGCAGTGCAAGTGTTACGTGATCATATTCAACACTTCATCGATGAGCGGCGCAACAAGCCGACAGAGCGCAATGACTTCCTCTCCATCCTACTGCAAGCCAGAGATGAAGATGGCAAACCCATGAGCGATGAGCAGTTGATGGCCGAGTGCCTGACCCTCTTTGGCGCGGGGCATGAAACAACAGCTACTGCTCTGAGCTGGACGTGGTATCTACTATGCCAACATCCTGAGATTTATCAGAGGGTACAAGAGGAAGTCGATAGCGTCTTGCAGGGTCGAACGCCCACCTATGATGACCTGTCGCGTTTGCCTTACTGCCTGCAAGTTTTTAAGGAAGCAATGCGACTCTACCCGCCTGCATACCTGTTGTCCAGGCGTGCCCTGTGCGAGGTCGAGATTGACGGATACCTTATCCCCAAAGACAGGGTCGTGCTGTATGCTCCTTACACTCTGCACCGTCGAGAGGAATACTTCCCGGAACCTGAGAAATTTGATCCCGAACGTTTCACCCCTGAACGGGAGAAACAGCTTCCCCGTTATGCCTACCTGCCATTCGGCGCTGGCCCACGTGTCTGCATCGGCATGTACTTCGCCATGATGGAGGGCCATCTGTTGCTCGCTACCATCGCCCAGCGCGTCAGTTTCTCCCTGGCTCCTGATCAGACGATCGAACCGGATCCAATACATCACTTGACGTTGCGGCCAGAAGGTGAGGTCAAGGTTTTGGTGAAGAGAAGATAATCACAGCTACTGACGCGTGGCTTTCACCTGCGGATACATATGGTCAAGAGAGAGTTAAGCAGGCATCCCGGCTTCGACCCAATGCCGAAATTGGGTGATCTGCTCATCTGGCCACTCGCCGTCGCATGGCATGGAGCCGTCTGTCAGTCGCTCAAGGATGTCCTGGGCATACGTGCAGACGTCGTTGTAGTCCCAAAGATTGAAAGCGAATACCATTGATTCCCTGTCGCTTTCACGGAACAAAGGCCGGATGTCATCTGCATAACTGAGCGTGTTGTCATCAGTTGCCATACTACTCTCCTTTTAGCGATGACCTACTGCACTTGCCATCGTTTTTGACCTACCCTTAATAGGGCTGAAAGGCGACTGGTAGTGACCTGATCACAAAGACGATACCTGTATGGACTGTAATCGGGATTCCTTCCACTCGTTGGAGGCCTCTGAGTTGTTGCAGCATCATTGGCAAGGTAATTTTGGCTTCCAGGCGAGCCAGTGGAGCACCCACGCAGAAGTGGATGCCGTGCCCAAAGGCCAGGTGGCGATTGGGCTCACGCTCAATATCGAAACGATCTGGATCAGGGAATCGGGCAGGATCACGGTTGGCTGAGGCTGTCCAGGCCAGTACGGCCTGATTGGCTGGAATGTGTTGCCCGGCAAGTTCGACATCTGATTTGGTCTGTCGAAAGAGAAACCAGACAGGTGGTAGATAACGTAGTATTTCTTCAACCGCAGTGGGCATTAATTCTGGCTCGCGGATCAACTGTTCCATCATGTCAGGATGATCCGTCAAACACACAGTGGCATTAGCGATCAAGTTCTTGGTGGTCTCCTGCCCGGCAGCCAGCAGCAATGTGCAGAAACTAACCAGTTCGGATTGACTCAACCGTTCGCCGTCAACTTCAGCCGTACTCAATGTGCTGATCAGATCTTCGCGCGGTGTGCGGCGTCGCTCCTCCAGCAACGCGGAGAAGTAATCAAACATTTCCGCCTGCATGGATCGTCCATCCGCTTGTCGGCTGATAGCGGGATCTGAACTGTCAACGCGTGCCCATCGTTGAAAGATGTTCCAATCTTCAGGCGGCACGCCGAGCAATTCAGCAATAACTTTGGCGGGTAATGGAAAGGCGATGTCTGAGACAATATCCATCTTGCCCTGGTGTCGTACCTGGTCCAGCAGCTCTTGCGTGATCTGGGTGATTCGATCGGAAAGGCGCGTAACCGCTCGTGGGGTAAACGCCTGATTGACCAGGTTACGCAATTTGCGATGGTCCGGTGGGTCCTTCGCGATTAACGTATTACTTAAAAAGCCACCCATAAGCTCATATGCTTGCGAGGAAAAGCGAGCGTAATCGGTCAAGACCGCTAATACGTCTTCGTAACGAAAGACCTGCCATATGCGCGTTCTCTCGTCGTAAAAGACCGGGTGTTGTGTGCGCATCTCCTCAAACCAGGAGTAGGTTTGCGGAATCTCTTCAAGTGCATAGGTACCAAATAGAGCGAACGCTTGTGTACGAGGTCTCGGTTGTTGTTGCATTCATCATACCTTTCATTGCGAATCTTGAAAAGGCTTTGCGTGTTACCCGTTCGGATGGTCTGTCCCGCCCATCCAGAAGTAATGCCCTTGCTCTGAGTGACCCCAACGTGGATTCCCGGCCACATTCTCTCCAATCACGACCTCGACATAATTGAGGACAGTGCCAGGAGGATAGCTTGCAATGAGGGCTGACTGGCTGGTAGGTGCAGCTCGGACGTTCAGGCCGCTAGAAGCTGTAACTTTGCATGTCTTGGGCTGCGGAGGCGTTACCGGCGGGATATAGAGAACTTCTCCAGGTCGGATGAGATTAGGATCGTTGCCAATCACCTGTTTGTTCGCATCATAGATTTTAGGCCATTGATTACCATCGCCATAGGCTTGCTGCGCGATTGAGAAGAGCGAATCTCCTGATTGTACGGTGTAGTTTGAACCGGGCAAAGCTTGAGCCATCTAAATCTCCTTTCTGTTCTTGAGATCCATTTGAAGCTCGGAATTCGAGCAATGGAATGGAAACGAATGGGAAGAATACTTCTTTTTGGAAATCGGTTTGCTTCCCTCTCGTATCATAGAAAGGCACCGATTGTCACCTTATCATGTTGCCAAGTTTTTGTAAAGGTTTATGCAGTCCATGTTCATAATAACGCAGAACCTGAGTCAGGAGCAGCGTGATACTGATACAGATGAACAACATATTGGGGGAAGAGGAAAATTGACGTAGGCCACAATGATGATGTTTGGGCATGGTTCAAATGAACGTGACAGTTCCTCAGCACCAGCAAGGTCCAGCCTTGTCATGCTGAGCCTATTCGTTGCACTCAGGGTACACTCCGCGAAGCAGCTCGCTGCCCAACGCGACAGACCCTTCGCTGCGGCTCAGAGCTTGCCCTGAGCCGCAGCGAAGGGGGTGACAGTGGAGGGGCCGATGATGAGACCAGCCTGTACGCTGCTCTGGCTTCTTTCATCATCCACATGTAATTGTGAAACAGTATGATCGGCCCTCGCTGCATTCCTCGATATCCCGATGAAACAGTGAAACAGCATGATCGGCCCCTACAGGCACTTCGTGCTATACCCATTCTTCTGCTCGTTTCTAGCCTCGTCGTGTTATGTGCGATATTGCTGCGAGCGATTCAGAGCACTGAGTACAGCTTTCACTGCGGCAAGCTCGATATTCGTATCCGTCGCAGCGCCAAAGAATGTTGTGCCAGAGGGTACCTGTATCCGAATATAGGCTATGGCCTGAGCTTCGGCTCCTTCTCCAAGCGCATGCTCTGTATAGGTGAGCACTTTAAAATCGGCTATATCATTCTGGTTGAGCGCCTGTACAAAAGCATCAATAGGACCGTTGCCACTGCCATGCAGTTCGCGCGTAATACCATCAACGGAGATGAGGGCTGTACACGCAACGACTTTAGATCGGCCTAGCTGCGATATTTCCTCTACATGGAATGATTCTAACGCAAACGGCTCGTTACGATGTAGATATTCATGCTCGAATGCCTGGAAAATCTGTGCGCCAGAAAGTTCCTCGCCACATTCATCCGCGAGATTTTTGATGATCTTGCCCAACTCAGCATGCATCGCCTTGGGCAATTGGTAGCCAAACTCGGTCTCCATCACGTAGGCCACACCACCCTTACCTGATTGCGAGTTAATGCGAATAATTGCCTCATACGAACGCCCGATATCCTTCGGATCAATGGGCAGATAAGGGACCTGCCACAACGCACCGGGGGTTGCGTCCTGGGCCGTCATGCCCTTATTGATGGCATCCTGGTGTGAGCCGGAGAACGCAGTGAAGACCAACTCACCTGCGTATGGATGACGTATCGGCACCTCAAGTCGTGTGCATCTCTCGGCAACAGTTCGGATCGAACTAATGTCGCTAAAATCCAGGCCAGGATCAACGCCTTGTGTATACATATTGAGCGCCACTGTAACTATATCCACGTTGCCAGTTCGCTCACCGTTACCGAAGAGTGTCCCTTCAACGCGATCCGCACCAGCCATCAATCCCAACTCAGTACAGGCGACCCCTGTTCCTCGATCATTGTGCGTATGCAGGCTGATAATGGCTGCTTCACGATTGCGTAGGTGTCTGCAGAACCATTCGATCTGGTCTGCATGAATATTCGGCGTCGCGACTTCAACGGTGACCGGAAGATTCAGGATGATCTTGTTCTCGGGAGTTGGCTGCCACACGTCAACAACAGCTTCGCAGATCTCAAGGGCGAAATCGACTTCGGTCGACGTAAAGCTTTCGGGCGAGTATTCCATAATGACTTGTGTTCCAGGTAACGTGGGTACCAATTCTTTCACAAGCTGCGCACCGGATGTGGCGATGTTAATGATGTCTGGCTTCTCTAATCCGAATACTACCCGTCGTTGGAGTGGCGAAGTAGAATTATAAAGGTGGACAATCGCTTTCTTTGCTCCATGCAGCGACTCAAAGGTGCGCGTAATTAACTCATTGCGGGCTTGCACGAGTACCTGGATGGTGACATCATTGGGTATGTGATGTTCCTCGATTAGCAAGCGTACAAAATCAAATTCGATCTGTGAGGATGATGGAAAGCCCACCTCTATCTCTTTGAAGCCAATATCAACCAGGAGTTGGAACATCTTCAGTTTTTCCTTGAGTCCCATTGGGATAGGAAGCGCCTGGTTGCCGTCACGCAGATCGACGCTGCACCAGGTGGGTGCGGTTGTAATTGTGCGAGACGGCCATTGGCGATCAGGTAAATCGATGGGTGGAAAGGGTTTATATTTCTTAATGTTTCCCTTTTGCATTCCACCCTGTCTTCGTGTACTAGAAATCAATTCTTTCAGCATGTGACACTCCTTGTCATAATGTTTAGTGAGGTATAGCACCAAATGATTGAGTTGCAAATGCTCTGCAGCAAGTGCCATAATACTCGCGAATACACAACAAAAAAGAGGACCTCCCAGCTTTATGGGAGGTCCTCTTCAGGATACCTACCGTGGATTGGGTCGCGTCGTTGCCCCCGTTTTATCTCCCTAAGCTGTGCTCGTGGCTAACACCGTCGTAAGCCCTACCAGACTCCGTAGCCCGCTGAGTCTGGCAAGGCTGGTAAGGGTGAGGCAAGTAAGGAGAAGGGCGAAAAGCAACATTGCACATAAAGAAACCGCCGCATGAGCGCCGGTTTCAACATTCGTGAAGCTCAAAACATTTACTGTGTTGAATACGCTTTCGCATACGGTGTATGCAAAGACATAGATTCCAATAACAGATGCAGAGAAAGGCACAAGTTCAACATGATTTTGACCAGCGCGGTTGAAGGCCTGTATGATATCTGGTGTTGCCCGCATTCTTCTGCTCTTCTCTGCTCTGATGAACGCCTACTAAAAAGCGGCGTTCCCACTGTTTCAGTGCAATCATGACAAGGTTGCGACAACCATTTGCCGACCCTTGTACGATTGTTTATTCTTACTGCTCTGAGGATACATCGACAAGTAAATGTTTGTCAACCTCCTGGAGCGCATTTAATGATTGATTACTCGCCACCCTCGTACTTAAACGAGAGTTCTATCTTTACACGATAGGTATGGGGCTTCCCTGGTTCGATACGGATGTCTTGTTCGACAATGCGGGCGACTCGAATGTCCCGCAAGGTCCGTGAGGCCCGGTCGATAGCGGCTGCGGCCGCCTTCTCCCACGACTCTTCGCTGGTCCCTACCAGTTCGATCACCTTGTAAACACTTTCTGCCATTTTGCTCTCCTTTCAATATGAATCTCGATGAGATTCGAAAATAATTGGACGTTTTTCCTTTTCGCGAAGCACTGCATGAGATTTTTTCAACGCGCTGGTATATTATAATGGTACTACAACTTGTGGGTAGGACTCAAGATCAGTATTTCTTCATTTTCCAAAACGCCTGGCAGTAGGTTCATGACCTGCAAAAAGCGATGTCATTACCTTATCTTGCACCTATTTCTTGCCATTGCGATGAGAGATATTCGGAGTAAGTCGGAGCTTCGAATGCCATTTGAAAGGCGTGAAGCAAATCTTCGATGGTTTGATAACGACGGCGGGGATCTTTCTCCAATGCGCGGAGTATCACTTGCTCTATTGGACACGGAAGAGAAGGATTGAAGAAGGAAGGAGCAAATGGCTGCGTTTCCCTTTGATGCTGGCATATCTCCTGATCGCTTGCTCCATCGAATGGCAGGTAGCCCGTAAGCATCTGGTAGAGAAGGACACCCACCGAGTACACATCGCTGCCCACGTCCACACATCCCTCAAATATTTCAGGAGCTACAAAATGAGGGGTTCCTAATATGTGACCATCATATCCTGGCTTTTCACCGAGCCATGAAACAATGCCAAAGTCGGTGAGATACAGGGTGTTGTCCCGATCAAACAATATATTGGCAGGTTTAATATCGCGATGGAGAATACCCAGCGAGTGAATGTATGCTAATGCGCTTGCTAGCTGCTCAAGGATGATACATGCTTCTTCCAGTGTAGGCAAGTCTTCATGTAGTTTGTCTTCTAGAGTCCCGCCTCGCAAATATGGCATGCACAGGTAATGATATCTACCATATTGGCCAGCATCAAGACACGGAACTATATGCTCATGTTCTAGAGCTTGTAAGATCTCCATTTCACGATACATCATTTTCAGATCAGCGGTATAGCTATCAGTGACTTTGATCGCCACGAATGCTCTTGAGAGGATATGGTATCCCAGGTAGACAGTGGACATTCCTCCCAGCTTCAAGTGCTTGATCAATCGGTAGGGACCGATTCGAGTTCCTGGTTGAAGTGCTTCCTCTTTATACTCAAGAACGGCTTGCATATGGATGATACCATCTCACTTTCTATAGGTATCCTGCTCTTGCTAAGCTATCCGCTTTCGACGGCGGCATTCTAAAAAGCCACTATCTGAGATTGACACGAGAAAGAGTTTATTAGTGGTACGGGTAGGACATGTAAAAGCGGCAAAAACCTTCAGGGACTAACTTTCTCAGCGAAGACTAACCTGCCACAAAACTATCATTAAGCAAAGCACGGCTTGAGGCGCTCTGGGAATAACCCAATTTTGTTTTGTAGTGGTGCTCACATATGCTATTATTTGCAACAATAGGTGTTTTCACATCTTTGGTATGCGAATAGGAGAAAAAGTAGAGTGCTTGAATGAATAGAACCGACCGACTATTAGCCATCATTTTGGCATTACAGGGTAAGGGAAGGCAGCGCGCTGAAGACCTGGCTGAAACTTTTGAGACGAGCAAACGCACTATCTACCGTGACATCCAGGCGCTAGGAGAGGCTGGTGTGCCGATCATTTCTATTCCGGGCCTGGGCTACTCCTTGATGAAAGGATACTTCCTGCCACCCCTGAGCTTCACCACCGACGAAGCAACCATGTTGATCCTGGGTAGCGACCTGATGGCGCAAAGCTTCGATGCGCAATATCGCTCAGCGGCGCTTTCGGCAAGCCGCAAGATAGAGAATGTCTTACCTGAGAAGCTGCTTGATGAGGTACATTATCTACAGGACAGTATCCGCTTCGTCACAACAGATGCTATGGAGCAGCCAACCGAGACGGAAAAACTGCTGCAAGTGCGACGTGCTATTCTCCAACGAAACACCATTCGCTTTCGCTATTTCACGCGCCATCCCTCGTCTATAGCAGAGGTGGAGGGCGAATCAGGGGTCTCTATCCGTCGCCACACTTCGGCTGCACCTACAGCCCCAGCCAAGAGCACACGTGAGGCCGATCCGTATGGACTTGTCCACTTCCTCAATGCCTGGCACGTCATCGCCTACTGCCATCTGCGCCAGGACATCCGCAATTTTCGTCTTGATCGCATCGATGATCTGGTTTTGTTACCAAAGACATTCCAGCGCCCAGCAAACTTCAGGATGGGTGAATCGCAGTCAGGCCAGCGAACGCGTATGTTTGTCCGTGTTTTGTTCGACACGGAAGTCGCACGCTGGGTGAGAGAATCTCGTTTCTACTACATCACCTCCCAAGAGCTAACGCCCGACGGATTGCTCGTCACGCTCAAACCACACCAGGAGAGCGAAGTACTGCAATGGCTTCTCAGCTGGGGGAGCCATGTGCGCGTGCTGGAGCCAGAGTCACTCCGCCAGTTAATCGCCGAAGAGGCTCATGGGATGTTGCGAAATCACAGGGAAGGCTGAAATCCATTTTGCTACTGACATACTGTTGTCACTCTCCCCAGTTATAGTATTCTTGTGAGCAGAAAGTTCACATAGTTGAAAAATCGCTTTAACCAAGAAGGAGATTGACAATGCTGCTAGGACTCAATTTCGTGATGCTGCATGTACCCGATATCGAGCAAGCTCGTGCTTTCTATACCGAAAAACTGGGCTTTGCTGTGGAAGATCAACAGCCAGCCTTTGTACAGTTCAAGCAACATGCTGGCATAGGTGCTATATTCGCGCTGCAGGAACAGGCTAATGTTTCTCCACATCAGGGGGTTGAACTCTGGTGGATGGTAGACAACGCGGACGCTACTTACGCTACACTCGTTTCTCATGGTGTTGAGACCGTGAGTCAGCCGTCCGATGAACCCTTCGGTCGTGCCTTTACTATCAAAGATCCGGCAGGAAACATCATCAACCTGTTCCAACCGCCAAGCAATTCGTAAGGAAAGTTGTTCATTCTATGGTTGTAGGTGTGCGCATCTCACATCTCCACAACCATAGAACTCAGTTTTGTGTTTGCCAGGGCCTGCTCATTATTTTACCCATACACCTGCCCACTACGATGAGATAAAATACTGTACAGAACAGTATCTATGATTAGAAAATGAGGAGCAATCAATTCATGAAGAACAACAAATCGACCATGCGCAAAACAATCGGATGGGCGTCGTTGGCTTATGGAGCCTTTACCGCCATTTCGATCATCGGCCCAATAATTCTTGAGCGGCTCTGGTCGCGACGTCGCTAGGCACTCCAAATCAGGATGAAGTAGAGCTAACATGGTCGCTCATTTTTGGAACCGATATGGCAAGTAGCCAGTACAGAAGTTTGAGTTACGTTGAATTCAAAGCATTTATGGTAAGATTTGGGGCGATGATAGAATTAAAAACAGAATATTGTATGGTTTTTCGTTGCTGCGTTTGCAGCAAGCAACATTTTGGGGACCGAGGAGGAAATGAGCATGAGCATTAGGAAGGTAGTAAGGCCAGAGGTCAGTGTAAGCAGCCTTCTTAAGTCAGGATTCGCATTCAACTACGATCACCTGACCCTGGTACCCCGCACGGTTTCTACTTTGCAGCATCGGGCCGATGCTCGACCTGAGATGCGGTTTGGTCCATTCCAATTGGCTTTGCCTCTGATTGGATCGCCAATGCCTGACGTTTGTGGAGAGAAGATGTGCCGCGTACTGGCCCAGGAGGGTGCACTGGGGATCCTGCACCGGTTCCAACCAATTGAAAGCCAGCAACATGAATTCGAGCTGGTTCACCAGCAGGGTGACACAGATGCCTCCGCTGTAGGCGCGGCCATTGGCATCACAGGCGATTACCAGGAGCGTTTTCATGCACTGTATGCTGCTGGCTGCCGCCTCTTTTGTCTCGATACTGCTAATGGTGCGCATCTGCAAGTAGAGCAGGCTATGGGCTGGATTCGCGGTCAAGTTTCCGATGTATTCCTTCTGGCCGGAAATGTTGCCTCTGCCGAAGCCTTTTCCGCGCTTGAGGGGTGGGGAGCCGATGCTATCCGCGTCGGCATTGCTGGCGGCTCGGTTTGTGAGACGAGGACAGAGACGGGAGTTTTCTTGCCCACGCCATACGCGGTGGCAGAGGCGGTCATGGTGCGAAAGCGGGCGCTTATTATCGGTGATAGCGGTGTACGGACTCCTGCCGATTTCTGCAAATTACTGGCCCTGGGGTCGGACGCGGTCATGGTCGGTTCAGCATTAGCTGGTACGAAAGAGGCTCCTGGTAACGTCATTGCGATGGATGGCAAGAAGTACAAGGTGATGCGTGGTGCAGCTTCGTTCTCTGTTCAGCACCAGAGCGGCAACGCGAGCCCGGGATACGTTGAGGGCACCGAGACACTAGTGCCCTACCGAGATACGGTCACCACTGTGCTGCACCGCTACCTGGCCGGGCTCCAGTCGAGCATGTCCTATATGAATGCGCACACACTTGATGAGTATCGTCGTAATGTCACTTTCATGCTGCTGCTTTGACTGAAGAGTTATCTCAAGCAAGTCTCACAGAAACCGGGCCAGGAAGCCCCGCGTCTTTAGACCGGGGAAGAATGGCCCGCTCCTTTCAGGTAACTATAGCCATCGCATCGATGAACCAGGGTACAGAAGCGATGGCTAATCCCCTGTACCCGACCTTGGTTCGCTCGGACATCAAATGACCCGCTTGCCCGAACGAGAACCCGTCCAATGTAGACGCCCTGTTTGGTGCCACTGGTGAGGGTAGCTCTGACGATATCCCCCGTTTGGAAGCCCTTGACCATTCGGGCACCTTTGGGCTTGGAACAAGGGAAACCGATCTTGTTGACGTTGCACTTCTGCCTGCTGCCGTATCCCTTGGCGGTGATCAACAAAGGGCGTACCTCCCGGATGTCGAGGGTTGCCGGGGTGCTTGCTCCCACGCAGACGGCATCCAGCCAGTGGGTTTTGGGAAGCCCTCTTGTGGTGCGGTTCCACTTGGTACGCCCGCCCGTTCCCGCTTCAAGGGGCAGTCCGAGCAACCGCAGCCGTTCGTATAAGGCCCATCGGGTCGCGTTGACGGCAGCAGCGTCTTTTAATGGGGCTTTTGCCTGGGCAAGAATCTTCGTGAGCACACCGGGTCTGTCCGAGAGGAACTCTTCAATGAGGTGCGTTCCCTTCGCGTCATTGCACGGCTGGCAGGCGAGCGTCAGGTTGCTGATCCGATGGGTTCCACCCCGCGCGCGGCAGAGGATGTGTTCCACTTCGAGCGGAACGGCGGTCGCCCCGCAGTAGGCGCAGGTCCGCCCCCATTTTTCGAGCAGGTACTCGTGCACCTCATA
>Ga0207684_10002679_pt1 | contig 17809 bp, 32 predicted proteins | sample KBSK5501metaG_FD_184342 | JGI IMG/M metagenome (GOLD analysis project Ga0207684, IMG submission 184342) | Corn, switchgrass and miscanthus rhizosphere microbial communities from Kellogg Biological Station, Michigan, USA - KBS K5-50-1 metaG... | ecosystem: Host-associated > Plants > Roots >...
CTCGCGAAGCTCCCCGTTCTCACGGATCAGCCTCGCGACCATCGCGTGGAGCTTGTTCTGCTGCTCTGCGGTCTGGGCCAACCGGTCGAGCGCGCGTTGCATGTTCTGGAACCAGCGGATGAGCTCCGAGGGAAGGTCTGAGGGCAATGGTTCTCTGCTCCGCTCAGCCAGCAGTCGAACATGACTCGGCCTACTCGACCACACTCGCCGTAGCAAGGGGTAAGCCACTGGCAGGGCTCAGGGAAGTCACGGAGTTGCGGGACGGCTCAGGCCAGCGTATGTCCAACCGCTGTCTGACGGGGTGTTCGAGGTGGCACCCGAAGAGGAGTGCCGCTTGGGGTCGCTCATCGCCCGCCCGGAACGGCACGTTTCAGGTGTGCACAATGTTATGCGTTCTGCACTCGGAACCGCGTCCCCTCGAGGGGAGAGAATCGGCGTGAGGGAGCGTCCGATGGCGCATTAAGCGGTCTAGTTGGGCGCAGCGGTGGGCGCCAGGGCACGGTAGGCCGGGCAACTCCAGAGGCGCCGTTCGACCTCCGCGGCGTACTGGCGGAACAGGCGCCCCCCCACGCCGCCGTAGCGCGCCTCGAGTTCGGCGGCCTGGATGTCCTCGGGGAGATCGGCGGCCTCGGGGAAGAAGTCGTCGACGCGAAACCCCGCGGCGAGGCGCGCCTGGAGTGTCCGCGCCGCGGCATCGTCGCGCGTGGCCAGGAGGGCGAACGTGGTGCCGGCCCGGTCGGCCATGAGATCGCCGAACGAGAACCCGCTGCCGCCCCCGGCGTCCAGCTCCTCCTTGAAGACGCCGATGGCGTCGCTCGGCGCCTGGGCCGAGAGCACGGTGAGCGCCGCGCTCACGAAGAAGTGCTTGGTCCAGTCGTCGCGTCCTCGGAGCGTGGTCCGGGCCAACGGCGCGGCCCGCCGCCAGTCCCGCTCGTCCACGACCTGGCCTACGAAGTCCTCGAGGCGCCGATGCCCAAGCAGGATGCCCAGGGCGAGGAGGGCGGCTCGATTCTCGAGCACGGGCGGGCTCGTCGCGGACCGCTCGCGGGCGTGGGCAAAGGCCACCTCCACCGCGGCGCCGAGGCGGGGCTCGCCACGGGGCAAGCGCGGAGCCGCCTCCAGCAACCGCACGACGTGCAACCGGACGGTCAGCCGCATCTCCTCGTTCGAGCCGGTTCCCCAGATGAAGCTGGCGACCAGGCCCGGTGGAATTTCCATGCGGCGGTAGACGAGGGTCGCGCGCCCAGGGCCGATCTCGAGGCTCTCCACGCCGGCCAGGACCGGACGGGCGCGTCGTTCGGCCTGGACGAGGCCGCCGATGACCGGCGCGAGCCATTGCAAGGCGCGGCTCGGCAGAGCCAGCCGCCCGAGGCGCAGGGTCGGATCGGCGACGCTCACCCGGCCCTGGTCGATCTGCAGGCGGACCCCGGCCACGAGGTTCAGGTAACGAGCACGTCCCGGCGTATCGAAGGGAAGGGTCAGCGACACCTGCGCCGTCCGCGATGCCAGGAGGTCGACGCGGGCCGCTCCCCGTCCCTCACCGAGCACAAGGGGAAGGCCCCAGGCGAGGAGCACGTCGATGTCGTGGCTGTCGAGGCTGAGGGAGCGTGTGGCGCCGGCCACGAGTGCCTTCGGATTCTTGTCCCGGAGGAGGTTGTACAGCCGACGCTTCTCCTCGGATGTCACAGCCGGGCTATCCCGGACGAGCGGCTCGCGCTCAGCCGTAGCGAGGAGAACGAGGCCGGCCAGGATCGGCGTGGCCAGCACCGTGGCGCCCAGGCCGAGCAGCACGCGACGTCGCGCTCCGCGACCCACGAGCCACGCGAGGGCCGCGCCGACACCCAGGGCACAACCCACGGCCGGGAGCGCCAGATCCGACGGCCCGGGCCAGGTCCACGCCGGGCCGATCTCGAACCCGAGCACGACGACCGCGATGATGAGGCTGCCCGCGCCGGCCATCGCGGTCACCGGGAGCAGACTGACGCGATCGGCGCGCGCCCGGGGAAGAGAAAGCACGGCGAGAAGGCCGACCGGCAGGAAGCGCACCGTCTCGAGCAGCACGTACACCGCCAGGGCGAAGAGCACCGCACGGACGCGGGATCCGGTCCGGAGGTCGAAGAGGCCGGCTCCGGGAACTCCCGCGCGTCCTCCCGGTGTGAGAGCCGAGGTCGCCAGGAGTGCGGCGTAGCCGATCAGCGCGAGCCGGATCGCCCAGCGCGGCCGGAACGACCACGGGGGAACAGACGTCACGGATCGAGTATAAGGTCACGCGGCATCCTCACCCATCGCGACGTGTTCATCCGGGGGTGCTCGTTCTCAACTGTGACGGCAACCGCCGCTTCGGCCGATGACGAACCCAGCGACCGCCTGCACCTCCGCTGCGCCCGCATAGCGCCGGGTGTTGACAAGCCGTCGATGGGGGCCGACCATGCCGCTATCGCCTCGACCGTCGACCCGCCGCGGGACCGAAAGGGGGCGAGACATCAATCCGTCGACCGCCCCGGTCAGCCTAGGCTTGGGGCCCCCGCATTGAACCAACCCACGGGCAGAGAACTCCATGACTCAACAGGACAATATCCAGATCGTTCGTCACATCTTCGAGGCCTGGAACAAGCACGATGTCGAGCGGTACGGGAAACTCCTCGATGAGAAGCATGTCGTCGAAAGCGACACGCTGCCGGCCCCGCTCACCGGCCGGGACGCGGGCGTCAGTTCATGCAGATGTACGTGAGCGCGTTCCCCGACCTGCACTTCGATATCGACCAGATCTTCGGGGAGGGCGATTACGTCACGACCCGCTGGACGGCGACCGGCACGCATCGGGGGAATTGATGAGGATCAAGCCGACGAACCGGCATACCGTGACACACCTGTGCTCAGTCGGTCAACTCAAGAACGGCAAAGCCGTACATGACTGGATCTACTGGGACACCGGCCATCTCCTCCGGCAGCTCGGGGTGTTGCCGCCGGCCTGACGGGTCATCGCGGCGTCCCTCCCATAGGATAGGACCCCGAGCGCCGAGTTCACGCTCGGCGCTCGGGCCATCGGGGCCCGGCTCACGCCGAGCAACGGACTCGCCCTCCGCGGAGAACAGCGAGACTTCGACGAGACCCTCGGCACAGCGGACACAATGGGCAGCCGATCCGATGACAACGACGCAGCCCCAGCAGCATGGAGGAGATGCTGCGCGCAACCGTCTCCGAGCTCACCTGCGGGGCGCCGAAGCCAGCCCAGGACTCGGACCTGAGGGCCCAAGCAGCACTCGACCATGCGACGCCGGTGATCCGAACGCTCTGGCCCCTCCTACGGTTGCCTTGGAGTATCTGCCGGCCGGACTGGATCGCGGATGGAAAATCAAAGGCCGCCTGTCGGCACACGCTTACCGGCAGATGTCCAGAACCTGCCCGACCTCGGTCGCGCGGTAGTGCTCGAGGGAGACTCGGTGCCAGGTGCCGTCGGCGTCCTGCACCCAGTAGTCGCGGACGATCTCGGGCCTGCGCAGTTCTTCGAGCCGTCCCGTCTCCGTGGTATAACCGTGCGGCACCGTCTCGAGCCGCGCGCGTTCTTCCTTCTTCGCCACCGTGATCGACACCGGCTGACACGAGAGGCCAGCGCACCCGGAAAACGCAAGGACCAGGACGCTGACGATCCAGGTGCTGCCGATGCCAAACCAAAGGCGCCTTCCACCGCAGCGCGCGCTGCTCGCCTTCCTCATCTCCCTGCCGTTCATTGTCCCGCCGGGGTTGTGCTTCTCTGCCTCGCGACGAGCAAGTATATAGACGCCTAGGGTCCCCGGCCGCTGGACGGAGGGAGTGTGGCCCTTGCCGATACCCGCAAGGGCCACCTGGCGTGCTGCGGGATTATCACCGACAGCGATCCGACGGATGGCGTTCCGGCGCGCCCGTTGGCGGTGCCAGGCCTGTGGCCGCGGGGGCGCCCTCGAGGTTCACCACGTCGTCAAGCGCGCCCAGGGAGGCTCGGATTTCGATCTCGACCTGCTGGTGGCGCTCTGTCCGCCGTGCCATGCCCAAACGGATGCCCCCTACGCCTGCGGCCGGCTGGTCATCACCCCGCGCGGCGCCGGGCACTTCACCCTCGAGGCCACCCGAGGGGCTGATAAGTGGGCGATCCGCGCGTAGCCGACCAACCGACCGGCCCACCACCCGAGAGGGCGGGCCACTACTGGTGCGCGCCGGAGAAGAGCCCGACGTAGCCGGACACCGGAGCCGGCCCCACGCTTCTCTAGCTCGGGACTCCGGGCGTGCCGCTCTAGCCGGCGCGATCGCGGGGAACCGCCTCGCCCCAACAACCTGTGGCTTCAGGCCTGGCCGGAGGCAGCGAGCAAGGACCGGGACGAACTCCGGCTGCATCGAGAAGTCTGCGCGAGGCGGACGACCTTGGAGCAGGCGCAGCACGACATGCTGGCGACGTGGGGCCCGCGTTGAAGACGGCTGCCTTGCCGGCTCCTGCACAGTAAGCTCAGTCCGGGTGCCCGCGGCGGCACGTGTCCGCTCCACTCCCGCTCCCTTGGTCGATCTGCTCAGCGCCTCGACGCCTTCTTCACCTGATCGAGTAGGCGGCGGTGTGCGGCCGTCCGGCTGACGCTCTGCACTACCTTCAGATGCTCTCGGTGGCGACCCTGCTAGACTGCATTTACGATGTGCAGCCCCGGGCTGCGGAGGGCAGTATGATCCGCAAGCTCTTCCTCGTTTTCGCCGTCCTGGCCGTCTTGGTCACGCCGAGGCTCGCTCACGGCCGTGGCGGAGGCCACGGTGGGCACGGCCACAATCATAGCCATCACCACGGCCACCACTTCATCGGAGTGATCTACGCGCCGTTCCCCTACGGCTCCCCGTGCGGGGCGGAAGACGGATTCTGGATCGATCAGCTTTACATGGACCGATACGGCACCTCTGCCTACGTGCCCCTGTGGGTGCCGCCGCGCTGGGGCTGCTGGTACTGAGTCTCATCCTGACTTTTGGGGGTGAAGCTGTATGGGCCCTTGGCATCCGTTACTAGGCCTGGTCGATTCGGTCACTTTCGTTGCGCTGTTCTTCCTCGCGGTCTTCCTATTGGGTCTCGTCGTGGGCCTCGCGCTCATGTTCTGGCGCGCCCGGAAGGATCGGCGCGAGCAGGAGAAGGAAGACACGGTCACAGCGCAACGCTAAGCCGCAACCAAGATGAGCGTCCCGGCCATGGGCGACGTGTCCCACTGGCCGCGCGCGACCAGCCGCTGAACTCGCGACAGCGGTCACCCACCTCCCACTACACGACTATTCGGGATCAGCCCAGGGCCCACAACGCCGGAACCGGCGCATGAATCGGATAGTTGAGGAGCGCCCAGTGTGCGGTGTCACCTTCCCGTAGCGGTAGAAACCTGGTGCTCATGGCAGCGGTCCCTCCCGGTCACTAGGGTAGGTTGCCGCCGGAACTCGGGTCAACGCGCGTATTAGCGTCCGCTTTCCTGGCTCAAGGTCAAGCAGCCGCACTACCGCGAGGGCGCGCGCGGGTGGGAGCCCAATGGCAAATCGTAAGCACGAGCCCGCCGCCCTGGTGTAAGTTCGACCCGCTGACCGCCCCGCCCCGTCCCCCCTAGATCAGCGGTCATGCGGGGGTTCTTGTGGACCGACGTGCGTTCCCCAAGAGGCCTAGGCCAGCGCATCTACCGGGAGCGCGGGCCGCCGCCGTCAGTTGATCCGGAAGACACTTCCTTGGCTCATCGTCCTGTTCGCGATGGGCCTCGCGACGCGAGCCCATTTACTGAGCCCTGTCGTACCGCATGACGATGCATACATCACGTTTCGCTACATCGCTAATCTGTTCGCCGGTAAAGGGCTGGTCTATAACAAGGGCGAGCATATCTTTGGCGTCTCTACCCCGCTGGAGGTGCTCCTCGCCGCGGCGGCGGCCGCCTTGTTCTGCATGAACGAGGCACTGCTTCAGTATTCGCTCGCCGGGATGGAATCCTTTATGTTCGCGGCGCTCACGCTCTGGGCACTGTACGCCGTATCGTGCGAGTGGTATACGGTGGCCGCGCTGCTAAGCGGTCTGTCGTGCTTAGCGCGCCCGGAGGGCGTGCTTGTCGCCGCCACCTGCGCGGTCGCGTGGCTCGTCCACGGCCGTCGGAATGTCGTCCGGTACGTACTCGCCCTGTGCCTGCCCGTTCTCTTTTGGCTCGTCTTCGCCCAGACGTACCTCGGAACGGTTGTTCCCCACTCGATCATCGCCAAGGCCAGACCGCTTTACCCGCTGCCGAGAGGCGCCGGGCTTGAGCAAATGGTCGACCAGATCACCGCGTGGACGTTCGACGACCGCCTTTGGAAGTTGCGTGCCATCAAGCCCGCGTTGGCGGGCCTTGGTGCGGGGGTTGCGATCCTCGCCATCGTAGGTTCGTGAGTGCTCCGTGGACTGAAGGCCTGGACCGCCGCGCTTCTCTTCGCGCTGTTCATCGCCTTTTACTCCGTCACGAACGCGCGGGTCGTGGACTGGTATCTGCCGGTCATCTATGCCGTGTGGTTCATCCTGCTCACCGTGGGCAGTCCGCTCGCGGTGACCTGGCTGACCAAACGTTGGTTCTCGAGACCCGTGGGCACCCATTGGATGGCCGGACTGACGGAAGACCTCGCCGCCCTAGTGGCCTTTGTCGCTGAGCACCAGCGCTGCGGGGACCTGGACGGTGGGAGAGACAACGGCTTGTGTGGCTTCAGTGTTCGTGCGGCGGGCTGATTATGCAGCCGGCGAACGAGACGCCGAAGGCTACAATGACTTAGCGTGCCTCGCCATCGGCCATGATCGCCCTCACAACGCCAGCAACACAAAACGCAGCCCATCACCGTCCGGTCGCACCCAGCGCTTGAGCTCCGTGCCGCAGTCGCACGTAATTAAGAGTTGATAGCCCGACTCGGTGTCCGGCCCAAGGTCCACCAGCATGTGAGCACACTGCCGGTGCGCGCGGACGAAGTCGTGTAATTCGGCGCAACCGGACATCTTGTTGAGCCTACGCTGAGGGGCAGTGTCTATGGCACACGCTCGGACGATCCGCCCTGCTTCTCACTGGTGATGTTCCCCACTGCATCGCACACCCAGGGCGCCGCACGCGCACCGTCCTGGCAGGAAGCCGGGCCTCTTCGTGAGGACATTCAGCGCGGCGGCGATGCGGGCTCGATTCGAGGCCTGATCCGTATGCGCTGCGGGACACGCACAGCAGAACGCGACCCCGCGTCGTTCGCGAAGCCACTGCCGCACGGTGCTCTCCGTTAGGCTGTCGGCTGGGGAACTCGCCTGCGCCATCGGTACTACTCTAGCTGCGGCCGGATGTTTTCGGCTAAGACTTTGCCGCTCCTCGGGCTACCCGGCTGCCGGCTCGACCCGTTGCGCCTCTTTAATCCCATCGTGCTGAGTGTAGGTAATGCGCAGTGCCGTCCCGATGGCGTGATCGCACTTCGTGCCCTTCGGGAGGAACAGCGCCAGGTCTCCCACGATGATTCGGTCAGGTAGTCTTGCCCGGAGCCGACCGAGGATGATGCCCTGGCCTTCAGCGAAGGGCTCGGGATCATCGGGCATGTTATTCATGGCTCTTTGGTTCGATCCCTGGTGGCGCGGAACACAACCGATTCCTCCCGCCACAGCCCGTAGCAACCCTCGTGGGCGTACAGAAACACCCCGTGCCCGCTGACTTGGCGCTCGACCTCGGTCGGTTCTATGGCACGGCGGCACACGATGCAGGGGTGGCCGGTTCCTCGGCTGGACCTCGACACACCACCGACAGCGGGTAGGCGTGCCTCTGACAAGCGGGCCCGTATCTGCTGCCGCAGTTCGTCATCAGTGGCGGCTGACGCGCCCGAGATAGACAAGCCAGGCGTGGTGGCGGCTAGCGGCTTCCAGTGCGAGGCAGCCAAGGGTGCCCTCCAAGGAAGCCCTTCTGCATCTCCTCAGAGGGCGTGGAACGCGAGTATAGGCGGGTCGGGCGGGAGGAGCAAGTAGGGCTCCGCGCGGGGCAGACCGGGGCCGGCGACGCTCGTCCGCGTCGTTGAGCGTCACCCAGCGCTTGAACTCGGCCCCGCAGCACACACGACGAGCAACCGATAGCCGTTCACCGTGGGTGGCCCGGTGTTGGCGTGGCGGGGGCCCGAGCAAGGACGGTGCGCCAAGACGAAGCCGCGCAAGTCAGCGTAGACACCAGGCATCGCGTGGCCTCCCCCAGCACTGGCGCGAACGTTACCCGCCCACTAACAGCCATCGCCCGGAACGTTCATGTCGGATAGGCGTTCTTTCGCATCCAGATACGACTCGTAGTGGTAAAAGAGCGCCTCGACATCAGGAGTCGTCTTGAAAGACGGAGGAGGCGGAGGGTATTCACGTAGCCCGATGACTAGCCTGACCGCGCCGCCGACCATTGCAAGGGAGGCAACATCGACTGCAAGGATCGTGTGTGCTGAGCCTGACCAAGCCGCCGCATCGTAGCCGGGCAGCCGGCTGGGACCGTTCTTCCTGTGGCGCGCCACTAGGGCCTGACGCGAACGCCCTATCTGCCCGTCTTCTCCTGCGAGCCCTGTAGGCTGCCCGACGAGGTGGAGGGCGATGACGGGGCCGCTACGGATCCCGCTGGCTTCTTCACTCGCTCAAGGGTCGGATCTTCGACAAAGGTCGCATAGCCAGGGGTGATGAGTTCCACCCGATCCCCGGGCTCCAGCAGCAGGTCCAACTCCGCCACCTTCTGAGTGAACGTGACAAGCATCGGCCCCTGGGCCGTCGCCACCTTCACAAGGAGCCGGTTCCCCTCGCGTTGCTTGCGCACGACCTCACCGTCGATTCGTTCATTCTGCCTGCTGATTGACTTGGGCAGATAGGGGGCCACAAGCGCCGGCCCCTTTGTCATCGCCCCCACCGACAATCCCAATCGCGAGCGTAACGCTGAGGATTAGCCATCCCTTCATGCGGCGAGCCTAGCCGAGGGTGATGACCAGCCCCAAAGCCAGCCTGGGTCCTGCGGTCCCGGCACTGGATGCCCCCGAGCCTCCGGGTTCAACGTTTGGCTGGGGCCGACTCCGTGGGCAACCCGGCCTCCATCCACTCCTGCTTCCCGCCCGTGTAGTCCTTGACCTTGGTGTAGCCGTGCGCCGCCAGCACCTGGGCGGCCGGAAGCCAGGGGCGGGCTGAATCGCCGCTCCTGCGGGACGCGCTTCGACCGCTGGTGGAGCCAGGAAGATGCCGAAGCGAATCTGTTGAACCCTTCCGGGCACTACCGCTGACCGTCTCCGTCAACGCCCAACCAAGCGTCGCCCTGGAACCCGCTGATTGTATGGGGCCGGACCCGTGGCCTAGCTCTTGCTGCCACCTTCCATGGGGAGAACTCGGTCTAAGCGCCATGACCCCCAGCATCATCAGCTTGCAGGACATCCTGAAGCATTGTCGGACGCTCCCGCCGAGCCGGCGGGCATTCTACGAAGCCGTGCTGACTCATGGCGACGTGGTGGCGGTCAGAGTGAACTACCTCCCCGGCGCTCTCCTGTGGCTCGTGACGACGCCCACGCAGGCTCGGCTGATGCGAGACGGTTATGATTCGGCGGCGGACGTCAAAGCCACAATCCTTAGCCTTCAGCAAGCCCGAGATTTGCTGACAACCCTGGGTGACGCGGCGCCCGCCACCGTCTATGAGGCGGCGGCGTGGCTCCTCGCGCCGCCGCCAGCAAAGGCCCAGCACCCTGGCGAAGGGTCCTAGGCGTCCACTGATGATTCCCCGCTGGCCCGCCATCGTCGTCGCCATGCTCACTCTGTCCGGGTGCGCCACCACGTGGTCGCGACCGGCCACGTCATCCGCAGAGTTCAATCTCGACAGCCGCGCGTGCCAGCACATGAGCGCTCGGCTGGTCTTTCTTTCGTCCGGTCTGGTCGGTGAGTACGTGGTGCCGTCCGGGTACCAGCGCTGCATGCTGGAGGAGGGCTACACCGAGGGCGGATCTTGGACGGGCTCTTCCGGATGGCGGGACGAGGGAGCGAGGACGCCGCAAGGCTATCGAGTGGGCCGAAGGGGAAGCGATTCGGGAGCCGAGGGGCCTTAGCCATCTGACCAAGGAGATATCGCGGTCACCCAAGGGGCTGACACGTGGGAGATCCGCGCGTAGCTACCAGCTACCTCCAAGGATATGAGACGGGCCGAGTCTCGCGAGCCGAGATTGGAGCGACACCTTCCTCGGGAAATGAGGCCGGAAAGAAAACCTCGCACGCTATGATCGCCTCATGGGGAACATTCTGAAGCCTGCTCGGCAATGGGCCGACGCGTGTTGAAACGGCTCTTGTACCGGCTCTACGAGCGCCAGCTCCTCACCGAGATCCTCCACGAGCCACCGCCCAGGCACATCGGACTGATCCAGGACGGCCATCGCCGGTACTCCCGGGAGGCGAGGCTCGCAACATTGTCCGACGGCTATCGTATCGGGGCAGAGAAGACCGAAGAGGTCCTCATCTGGTGTGCGGATCTGGACATCCCTACCGTGACCCTCTGGGCGCTATCGACCGACAATCTCACCCGACCCGCGAATGACGTCGCGGACATCCTGGAAGTAATCGAAGCGAAGATGGCCGAGTGGATTCAGGGTGGCCTGGCCCAACGGCTAGGAATGCGGATCCGCCCGATTGGGCTCTTAGAGCTGCTCCCCCCCTCAGCCCTCGCGGCGCTCCGAACAGCAGAGGCTGCGACGCGCCATCACGAGAAGCGACTTTTGAATATCGCGGTAGGCTACGGAGGACGCCAGGAGATCGTGGACGCGATGAAGGGGCATCTCCGCGATTGCTGGAGTCGGGGCGATCGCCCCGACGAGATTCTCGAGTCCCTGACCCCCGGGACGCTGGACAAGTACCTCTACACGTACGACTGCCCCGATCCCGACCTGATTATCCGGACCTCCGGGGAGGTGCGCCTCTCCGGGTTCATGCTCTGGCAGAGTGCCTATAGTGAGTTCTACTTCTGTGATGTCCAGTGGCCCGCATTCCGCAAGATCGATTTCCTTCGAGCAATCCGGAGCTATCAGCGCCGGCGCCGGCGCTTCGGTCAATGAGGATCTCGCGGCCCGGTGCCGGAACTCGTCTGCCCACCGGTCACTCGAAGGCCCTGGCTATCGCCAGGTGGGTCGCACACGCCTGGCGCACAGTACTTCTCGAACGGGGACGTGGCGTGACGCGGCAGGCCACCCGACGGCCGGCGGGCTCTGCTAGACTTCCTCCATTGTGCACGATTGGTGGTCTCCCATCATCGGGACCGTCGTCGGGTTCCTGACGGCCTGGAGTGTCCTGCAGCTAACGGAACACCGACGCCGGAAGAGAGCTCAAGCCATCGCGCGGCGGGCCATTGTGGCTGAACTCCGCCATACGGAACTGATCCTGAGCTCCACCATCGTCAACCTCTCGATCGGAACCGACGCGGTTGCAGACGCGGTCCGGGAGCTCAAGGTACTCCTCGAGATCGGGACCGAGCGCATGCTCCGCACAGGGGTCCTCGATCTGACCACGGACCAGCTCGAGGCCTTGAGGCATCTGCAAGGCGTATCTGATCAAAGCGCGGCGGAGATCCTACGAACGCTCTGGCCGACGCAGCGCGCGCGCCCCCTCAAGGTGGAGGCCCCCGTGCTGGACGTCCTACTTGCCAATCCAACCCACTGCTTCGGAGACGTCGAGTTGCAAGCGCTCAGTGCTATTCGCTGGCAGATGCATCTCCTCGCGGACGAGGCGCGCCTGGCCGACGAGTGGCTGCCGCTCGCCTCGACAATGGCGGACACCAACAGTCAGGGCCGAGCCCTTGCCACCCTCGATGCCACGCGGGAATCCTACCGCCGGCGCGCAATCGTCGCCCTGCGGATGATCCGGGACGCCCTGGGTCTACTGAAGGCCGGGATAGAGCAACGGAATCAGACCGCCGTGGTGACGCGACGAGCGCGCGCCCGCCGGATAGCCCCCCGCTCGGAAGTGAAGTAGGCCCGGTCGCGGTACGGACGCGGGGCGCCTATACTCCGGCGCCACGCCCTCAGAGGGAGAAGCAGGTGGGCTTCCGGAGGGGGCGATATGCCTCTGTCCCGATCCGCGCCTCGGGCCGCTAGACTGGGCCCTCCCACAGCATCTGGGTTGCCGTGAGCAGCGGTGCTGGCGTCAATGGCTCGGGGGCTGGACCGTTATCAGGCGAGCGCGTCCCAGCTCCAGACGGAGGCAGCGCCGCAGCTTCGCCGCGGGGCCACCACGAAGACGTCGGTCACGCTCGACGCAAGACGGACCGAGTTTCGGCCCGGCTCTCGAAGTTCCAGCCGAGTTGATCGGGGTATCCCCCAGACCCCAGGGGATCTACACTTCAGATGCAGCCGCGGAGGGGCCTACGTGGAGACGATTCTCGACGCCCGTGCCTCCGGCGACGCGTTCCCAGTCACTGCGTGCTAGCTTGGAAAGAGAGCGGCTTGTTAGATCACGCAGGTCGGGCGTCGCCGCTTCGCCCTACGCGGCTTCCGACGATCTTGCCCATCTCCTCCCGGCCAAATGCCCGCATCGTCATGGTCCGAACGTTCCCTTGCATGGCGCTCCCGAGGGCCATCGTCGCTGCCGTCTCGTCATTCGGCACCTCGGTCACGACCACAAGGATCATGGGATAGCGTCGTTCACCTTCTCTCCCATGGCGGTGATCCGGTCTTCGAAGGCCTGACGGCGCTTGGGGGAATCCTTGATGGTACGGTACGGATACCCTCGTCGGTCCATTTCGCCCGCGGCACAAAGGTTGGCATGGCAGGGACCTCCCTTCCAAGTAGGCTGCCCCCCTCTCACGGGAAGTCGTCATCCTCGTACGCCGCCACCGTGGCGAAGTCAAGCGCCGCCGCGTCCGGCTGACTCGCACGATACTGGATACTGGACACGATGCTCCGACCGATCAGCTTCGGATGTCGCGAGGGGTGCCGCACGATCGAAAGGTCGGCGTTGACACCATAGCGTGTCGCCCATAGTATCGATCCGCTTTCCCCTTCCCCAACCGTCCCGAGGCAATGGAGGCGGACATGGCCAAGTATCTCTTCGAGGTCTCCTACACCGCGCAGGGTGCCAAAAGCCTTCTCGAGGGTGGCGGCGGCAAGCGGCGGGCCGCGGCCGAGCAAGCGGCCAAAAGCGTCGGCGGCAAGATCGAGTCTTTCTACTTCGCCTTCGGCGACGCCGATGCCTTCGTTATCGCGGATGTGCCGGACCACGCCAGCGCCTCGGCTGTTTCGCTGGCGGTGAGCGCCTCAGGCGGCGCCCACTGCAAGACCATTGTCCTCATGACCCCCGAGGAGGTCGACCAGGCGAGTAAGAAACCCCTGACGTATATCGGGCCGGGCCGCTAGGCTTGGCGGGTCTCGGTTGGCGGCTAAACGGACGTCGGAATCATAGGAGGACCACGTATGCCTCGGTACGAGTACTACTGCGACAACTGCCGCCGTGAGGTGGCAGTCACCTTATCGATCGGCCAGCATGATAGAGGGGTGCTGCCTGTCCGCAGTGCAGCGGCAAAGACCTTCACCCCTTGGTGAGTACATTCTTTTCTCAGACGTCCCGGAAGTCCTGATCAGAGGCATCGCGGCCGTGCGCCACCCCAGCGTCGTGTCCCTCGGCGCTCGTGGTGTCCCGGTCGCTTCAGCTCGTCGTCTTAGCCTAACGGGCCTCGCAGCGTACGCGGCGTTGCCGAGTTCTATAGATAGGTTGCCCGGGACGAACCTCTGACTTAAGTACACGGGCGCGGTGTCCAGGTTCAACGGAGGAGAAGAGAGTTGTTTTCGTAGCTTGCTCACGTCATCGAAAAACACCCCTTTCTTCACCGGACCTCGCCGGCGGTGTGGAAGCATTTTCCACCCCGGTTGGCAGGCTTCCTGCGCACGCCCCTCACTACGCGCTGGGCCGTTGGGGCTGTCGCGGTGATCCTCGACGAGGAGGTCAACCCTCCGGAAGTGCTGCTGGTTCAGCACAGTTATCGAACGAAGGGAGCGTGGGGGCTTCCCGGTGGTTCGCTCGAATCGGGTCTCCGAAACCCGAGGGAGCCCTCAAAGGAGGGGTCGCGCGAGGAGTCACGCGATGACATCATCGAGTCGAGCCTCCGGCGCGAGGGCCTCGAGGAACTCGGGATTGAAATCGACATCGTCCGACTGACTAAGATCGATGCCGTTCCGTACGTGCCGGAGGAGCCGGAGCCCTATCGTCTCGACTTCTACTACCGGTGTCTTCTGTGCCGCGGCGGCACCGATCATCATGCTCTGACCTCGGACACAGCAGTCGCTGAGGGGTCATCGAGATCCACCACGTTATCAAGCGCGCCCAGGGGGGCTCGGACTTCGACCTCGACCGCCTGGTGGCGCTCTGTCCCCCGTGCCATGCCCAAACGGATGCCCCCTACGCACGCGGCCGACTGGTCATCACTCCACTCGGCGCTGGGCGCTTCACCTGCGAGGTCACCGCGGGGCTGACAAGTGGGCAATCCGCGCGTAGCCGAGGCGACAATCGGCCAAGGTTCTGGTACTGGGACTGATCCGCCAGTTCCTTCATAGCACCAGGAAGCCGAGACGCCGGGAGACAGCCTCCACGTCCGGGCGATCATGTTGCCCGTTTGGTGGGTTATTTATGACGCTCAGCTCGAGTCATTCGTTTCGAATGGTGGTCGATCCACACCACCCAGGGCGTGGTGGGCGTCTCCTCACGACGGACTTTGGCCGTGTAACCCTGAAGCTCGATGCGGGCGGCGAGGCGCTCGGCAGAGTCGCGGTCTGAGAAGGCGGCGCCTCGAACCCAGACGTGATCCTTCGTGACGGTCGGCGCGGATCGTTTAGGCTCAGCGGCCTTGGCATCGCCTTGAGGGCGCGCCCGTTGCGACAGAGGAGGCGAGATGGCCGGGGTGATCGCCCCGACTGCGGCCAGTCCCCGAGTCTCCCGCGTCGCCGTTGAAGGCAATCGCGCCAGCTCGTCACCCTGTCCCCCCGCCCGCCCGGTAAGCCTCCCCGAAGGCATCATGGGCGCCGGTTCTTGCGATGGGGCCTCGACGAGGCCCTGCTCGGGCGCCAGCGAGGGCACGACTGGTGCGAGGCTGCCGTGGAGATCCGCGGGGAATCGGCTGGCCATGGGCAGACCCGCGAGGTAGGGAATCCCGAAAACGATCGCGAAAAACGTCGGCACGAATGTCGCCAGGGCAATCCAGATGCCGTGGAAGGAACCCCCGCTCGGCACGGCTCTCGGTTTTCCGGTCTCGACCGACAGAGCGTCCTTGGCCTTGTCCTGCTGCGGCATGGCACCCCTCTAACCGAGGAGACGTTCTCAGGCCAGCGAGACCCGCATCTGCTAGACGTCGGCGGCCTAACGCGGGGGCCTCCTTCGGCGCCTGCGAACCGGCCCAGCACCCTCGCCAAGCCTAAGCTATCCCCCGGGGGCCGCGGCAAACAAAGAAAATCGAAGGGGCTAGATTAGAGCGCGAGCGCCTCGAGCCGAGCCCGCGTCAGGCGATGCGCGAAATCGAGAGTGGCCGTAGATCAGCCGGCTCGTGTGGCGCGCCAGACGCATGCCCCGTACGCGCGCGGCCGCCTGGTCATCAACCCGCTCGGCACCGGCCGCTTCACCCTCGAGGTCGCCCGAAGCGCTGATAAGTGGGCGATCCGCGCGTAAGGACCAAACCACCGGCCCGCCAACCCAGCGTGCGGCGGGGCCCCAGGAGGCGAGGATGAACAAGCTATCTCCGGAACTCATGCGGCACGTCTTGCACCCCGCGATGCACGAGAAGCTCCTGCTCCGCGCGGCGGAGTTGGTCGAACTCGGCTGGACCCGCGGGACTGCCGTCAGGGATACCGAGGGTCAGAAGGTCTGGGGCACGGCGCCGCAGGCCATGCCCAGGCGGATGCCCCCTAGGTGCGCGGCCGCCTAGTCATCATCCGGCTCGGCGACGGGCTCGTTACGTGCGAGGTCACCCGACGGGGCTGATAAGTGGGCGCTCGGGGCACACCCGACGGCCGTCTCCTGCTCTTCCGATGCGCGTAGACGAATAGGGACCGTTGGGCGGGAGGATCTGGCCGGAGCCTACTACATCTCGCCCTGCGTGAACCCCGGCACCCCAAGCCCTTGTACTTTTAGCTTGACGTACCGCGGACACTCGCGTACCAATTCCCCGAGCAATGCCGGCGGAGGGCGTGGAACCGGATCGATCGCGAGGAGGGCCAATGCATGTGGCCGATTGCTCTCGGTATCGGACTCCTGTTACTCGGTCTGTTTGTCGCAGTGATCGTGTGCTCGCGCATGAACGATCCCGGTCCGTCCCGGGGGCCGCTCGACACACAGCTCCCTCCGCGGCGAGCCGACGCACAGGAGGACGCGACCGAAATCTTCGAGGTCTAGATCGCTCGTCAAGAGGATGGCTCCCCTATCTGGCCTGGCGAGCGCGGCCGCCGACTACCTTCCCGCCCTGGCTCGCATTGACCCCCGGGAGCCGTTTCGGCTTCGCGGGACTTTGCTCTCAGCAGGCGCTCGATGGCTTTCCTCATCGGCGTGAGAGCGTGGAGATCTCTATTGAGTCTGTCTCGTCGAGCAGCCCACGCAGCGAGGCGCCCGCGTGATCTCGCCCGCCACCTGGACGGCGGCCGTCGAGGGCCTTCGAGCGCCGAGGGCCGTTGCGCGTGAACCCCAACGACCCGTATGAGGCCTACAAGCCGCGAGGCTGCATTGGAGTCTACCTTTACGTTGACAGTGAACGGCAGGCCTAGTTCCGCGCTAGGGGTGTGGCAGCCCGAGGAGGGCCGGTGCACTCACACTAACCAACTAGGCCACCGGCCGATCACACAGCCGGGTTCATTTTTCTTGCCGGGTATCGGCAGGGCGCATGTTATCAGGGGCCTGAGCGAGGGACGCGTGAGGGAGATGAAGGGGTCGGGATCGCGTGCGCAAGTGTCACCTTCACCCTCGTCTTGACTGCCCCTTGGCCTGGGTGGTTCAACACTGGATCGACCGGGGCGCCGACGCGAAGCGACACGTCCGCTGGCCGACCCAGGCCGTGAGCCCGACGAGCGAGCACTCTTGCCGTGCCCTCAAACCTCCGCGCAGAAATCACTCGTTGGTTCGAGAATACCCAGCGCCTAGTGGACCGGTTGGCGGAGGCGGCCCAACAACAGGAGCAGCTCGAGGTCCGGGTGGCCGCGCTGGAGCGGGACAACGAACAACTTCGCCGGGAGGTCGACGAGCTTCGTACCGAGCGGGCGGGTGTGGCCGAGGTCCTTCGCGCCCTTGCGGACGATTTGAACCCGACACAACCCGATGAACGCTGACGTCACGAAGCATACGCTCGTCCCCGTTGTCCGGACAGACCCGGGGATGGACCGGTGCCTCGGCGACTTCCTCAGGGCCCGCGGGTATACGCTCGTCCGTGCCAGCACGTTCGAGGAAGCAGTGGCCGCCGTGACCCACAACCACTTCCGGTTCAGCGTGGTCGATCTCGACGGGACCGACGGGCTCGCGTTCTTGCAGCACCTGAAGGCCGAGGGCGGGGCCGCAGGCGCGATCATTGTCCTCGCACGGGGGAGCAGGATTGCGGAGACTCTGGGGACTCTCTCCCTCGCCGCGGACCATGTCGTTCGGAAGCCCTTTACCGTCCAAGACCTCGAGGAGACGCTCAACAACGCGCTCGGGTTGTCGTTGCGGCGGCCGGTGCGTAGGCTTCCCCGTCAAGTAGACACTTCAAAGTGAGACTCCGCGGGTACGTCGGGCCTGGGCAGAAACGCGAGCGGCGGCACCTGGCCCAGGCTGTCGTGGGGCCGCTCGGTGTTATACGTCTCGAGCCAC
>Ga0207684_10002684_pt1 | contig 17768 bp, 16 predicted proteins | sample KBSK5501metaG_FD_184342 | JGI IMG/M metagenome (GOLD analysis project Ga0207684, IMG submission 184342) | Corn, switchgrass and miscanthus rhizosphere microbial communities from Kellogg Biological Station, Michigan, USA - KBS K5-50-1 metaG... | ecosystem: Host-associated > Plants > Roots >...
GGACCCTCGGGTTCTCCATCGGGGAGGTGGCAGACTCCTCCGGCTCGCGGACGAACGGAAGCGGCCGTGCGGTGAGGTTCGTGTCGTCGCGGAGGCACACCTGAAGGACGTGCGGGCCAAAATAGTGGACCTAAGACGGATGGAGAGGGTGTTGAAGGCAACAGTGGCGAGATGTGCTGAGGGCAGGAGGTCCGACTGCCCCGTGATTGAGGCGCTTTATCGGAACGGCTCGGCGAGTGCCTGATTACGCACAGGGCTTCGTCCTTACCCGGGAATTACCCAGGAAGTTGCTCCCAACGAGAACCAAAGCGCACCAAAGCCACCTACGTCAGAAGCGCTAATTTACGAGGCGCCGTTTGTGGCGCATTGGCTTTGGCGTTGATTTGAAAAGGGCTCATAACCCAAAGGTCGTCGGTTCAAATCCGACCCCCGCAACCAAACAATACGAAGGGTTAGCGATTAGGTCGCTAACCCTTTCGTGTTTTCTGCTCCCATTTTGCTCCCACGCCGTCCCGCCGGAATGCTGACTGCTCCCATTTTGCTCCCACGCGCCGGCCGGCCAACGCGCACCGCCTGAAGCCGCCGCGCCGGCGGCGCGGCCTGCTGATCGGGGAACACCAGCTGATCGAGCTTCTGCGCCTCCGCCTGGTGGAGCTGCGGCATGAGGTGGCCGTACCGGTCGAGGGTGGTCTGGATCGAGGCGTGGCCCAGCTGCGCCTGGATGTACTTCGGGTGGGCGCCGTGGGCGATCAGCAGGCTGGTATACGTGTGGCGGAGGTCGTGAAACCGAATGCGGCGGAGCTCGGCCCGCCGAAGTGCTGCCGGGAACTCCCGGTGCCGGAAGTTGTCGGCATCGAGCGGCGTGCCATTTTCACTGCAGAACACAAATTCAGAGCGCCGTGTGGTTGACAGCTGCTGCAGGGCCCGCTCGAGCGTCGGCGGCATGTCGATCGCACGCCGCGAGCGCCTGGACTTAGGCGTCCCGAGCGTGCCGCGCCAGAGCGCACGCCGTACGTGAATCTGGTGTCTCGCGAAGTCGATGTCCTCCCACGGCAGCCCGAAGAGCTCACCTTGACGCATCCCCGTCAGGACGGCCGTCATCAGCAACGTGCGCAACGGCTCCTCCTGAGCGTCGAGCAGCCGGCGGATCTCCTCCGGGGTGAGCACGTCCATCTCTTTGTCCTCGCCCCGCGGCCGCTCGACGTATTGCACCGGGTTGGCGTCCAGATGCCCCCACTGGACCGCATGCTTGAACATCTCCTTCAGGATCACGATCACGTTGCCGATGGTCTTCGGCGACAAGCCCTTGCCGAGCAGCGCCTTGATGAACTCCTGGACGGCTGCCAGCGTGACCTCGGCCAACTGCATGGCCCCGAAGAAGGGCACGATGTGGCCGTCGAGGTTGCTCTGGTAGGAGCGCATGGTGGACGGCTTGAGGTGACCGAGTTGCTGCTGGACGGTGAGGTAGTTCTCCTTCCACTTCTTGACGAGCTCGGCGACCGTCATCTTGTCCCGAGGCACCCGGGACTTGCCAGTGCGGCGCTCCGACATCCGCTCGGCCAACACCTGGCGGGCTTCGTGGAGATTGGGCCCGACCGTCTCCCACCTCCGTCTGCCGCTTCCTTCGTAGTACGTGATGATGTAGTTTCTCCCCCGTTTCCGGATGGCCCCCATTTCACAGCCTCCTTTCGCTGGGAGGCCATGCCGGCACCCTCTGATCTCGCGGGGAACGACGTACATCAGGGTCACCTGTAGCGGAAGGCAGGAGCACTGTCAACGGTCCGTTGACAGAAGACGGGAGCAAAACGGGAGCACGCGGCAACCCAAACCGCGCGGACCTCAGAGAACCCGCGGAGTTGGGCCTCATGACCTGTGGGCTTTCAACCCAACGGCCGCCTGTTAGTCCGACCGCTCCGGATCGCGATGGCCGAGCGTGTAGCTTGCGACCCGCGGCCCCGGCCATCGCGCCGGAACTGTCGGGCCCAGGTGAGGAACTCTTGCTGGTCAAACCTGAGATACTTGCCGAGCTTGATGTGCGGCACGGTGTTCGTGCGGGTCCGCTCATACAGCCAGCTCTTCGGGACGCGGATCAACGCCGCCGCCTCATCGATGGTCAGCCACCCCATGGCTTGGTTGCTCATGATGGCGACGAGGGGGGCTCCTTCGGTTGGCGGCGCTGACGCACCGTGGCCTGAACGACTTGGACGACGGTATCGACCAGTAGGCGGAGTTCCGGCGTGTTGTTCACCGCGTCAACGACTACCTTAGCGGTCCGAATCCCTTTCACGACTCGGTCAGGGGAAGGAAGGCGCGGTCGCCACCAACGATCATGCTCACGCCGCCACTGGGCTACATATTCTTCAACACGTTGCTGGACATCCTCTTTGGATTCCGTACCGGAGAGCGTCTTGTCCAAGATCGGTCGGAGGTCTGCCCATGCCGCGCGCGTCGTGTGCGTTCGCTTATCACTGCCGAGCGATCCAACGATATATGTCGGACACTCATTGATGGTGGCCGTCAGAGCCCACTGAGCCAAGGACATGAGCGCTCGCTTGCGCTCGGCTCGCCGTGCTTGATGCTCAACCTCGGTCAACTGGCTGCAGGCCTCCGCGATGAGAGTGGACAGAATATCCTGAAGCTCGAGCGCGGGGTCATCCGGCCCGTGAAGCCGGAGAGCATGTTCGACATCGAGGCGCAGCCTGGCTCGGACGGCAGAGGAGGCTGTGGACGGAAGTTGCCGCACTGCATCTTCTTTGAGCTGGGAAAGCCAGGTGCGGCGGGCGGAGGGCATGCCCGCATCTGCGTCCCGGTGCCTCACGCGTGGCGAACGAGGCATCGCGCTATCCTGTTAGTTCGCGCTCGCAGGTGTTGAGGTAGACCCGGCGAGCTTCACCCTTCGGGGTAAGGTTGTAGATGAAGAGCCGATCATCGATCTCCCGACGGACAAGGCCCTGGCGCATCAGGCGCACCAGCATCATCCCGGCTGCCTCCGCAGTCCCGTGGAGACGCTCGGCGATGCTGGCAGCATCGAGATCTCGCACCGTCGATAGGAGATTCAGGACCTCGAGCTTCTTCATTGGAGAACCCGGAGGACGACGGCTTGGGTCGGAGGGCACTGAAAGCGAGGAATTCCGCCAGGGAATGAGGGGCGGGATGTCATGCGGACAAGAGCATCCCGGAACTGGACAGTCCACGCTCGCGAGACGTTCATCACGGCATACCCCCGGGATGACCGTCTAGCGGACGAACTTCTTGGCTTGCTCGATCGCGTCGACTGCCGAGTCTGCGGCGGCTGTCAGCTTCTCCAGGAGCTTGGGGAAAGCGCGAAGCGCTTCAATGCGGATGGCGCGGGAAGCATCAGACAGCTTGAGCCATTTGTTCACCGTGACTGGATCGGGTTCTTCCGGCAGGAAAGGGCTGGAAGGCTTGGCGCGATAGGAGATGCGTTTAACATACAGGCCCCATCCGTCGACGCCTCGGGCGTAGCCGAGAGATGTCTCAACTCGCACCGTAGTCGGTGTGCGAGGAGGGCCGAGTGGCGATCGCCCAGGCGCCATCGTCGAGGCGGGCTCGGACTGAACCAGTACCCACGCATCGAGACCGATGTTCAATACGCGCAGCTTTTCCTGAAGCTGGTCAATCAACTGATTGATGGCGTCTGATTCGGCGTTGAGTCGTGCGGCGGCGTCGGAGAGGGCAGCGAACTGGCTGGTAAAGTCAAACTCACTCATCGCGTCAGCTTTTCTCCTGTGCTCCCCGTCAGGGGTTACTCTGGCCCAGCGACTACTTGGTCACTGAGTCCGTGAAATAGTTACCACGTTCTTGCTGGTAAGGCAATAATCGGCCAAACGGCGAACTCGATCTTCGCTATAGCTACTCTCGCCCAGTGGCCTGTTCGACCTGTGAGCTTGTTCGGTCTGATCTCGAGCAATGACTAGGTGTTATTCGGCCTAGTGATGGCCTGGGGATGATGGGTGGGATGGCTATCCGGTGCTCATAACTTCGCCCCGCAAGGGGGGTAGGGCAGGCACGCTGCGACTGGAAGTCCTGCGCGTGACCGCTCTAAGTCAGGGGTGCGCGCGGGTGTTCCACGGGAACGTCTTTGCATGTGATGGCCTTCTGGCTTTTCAGACCCGCCTCCGTCACCGTCCTCGAACGGATGATCTGTCGTCATGCGTTATGATTCGCAGTCTTCTCATGGTGGGGCTGCCTTCGTGACTCGGATCAGATCGGATGACGCCGCATGATTCGATCCGAGTAGAGTTCGAGTCAATCGGGCGCATCGTCAATGATGCTTTCGACGGCTTCGTTGAAGCGGCCGGTTCGCCGCGCGCCGAAGCCGCCGACCGTGAAAGATTTGTAAAGAGTTACTCGGTGGCATCAACGGTAAACGAAATGCACTGATTTCTCCCGAGGACGTGGCCGAAGCGGTCCGTAACCACCTGACCGGCTTGAGCTCCTCGCCCTGCCCCGCCGCTGGGGCCTAGTGGCGTCGCCCTGCCCCACCCCACCCGCCAGAACCCCCCTACCACTGCAGGACACTGGCAGGCGCGGCGGGTCTCGTGTGATGCCACAGTTCCACAGCATCAAGCGCCATTCCGGCTCGGCGCAACTCGGCACCGTAGCCGACTACGCGGTCAGCAGATTCGCCAAAAACCAGCATGAAGGCCGCCTCGTATCCGATCTCTCGAAAAGCGATGAGCTTTTGTACATCCCATACAAAAGCTTCCTTCTCGTCATGGGAGGCGCGCGGCTTCAGCGACTTGATTTCGACTACTGCCAGGTTCGTCATTTGGCCTGGTATGTGGACCAGAAGATCGGGCTTTGCGTTGTCAAGCGGGCCGCCGCGAACAATGGTGTGGCCGCTCTTGTCAACCTCACCTCCGAGTGAGTACGGCCAGCGAGGCCAGCGCGCCCTAAGCTGGTGATACAGCTCGTACGCGTACACTCTTTCGCGATACTGCTCCACGCTCCCGCCATCGACGTATGCGACGGGCAGAAGAAAGTAATCGCTATCGATCGCCGCCGTGGCATCGACCAGAAGTCGCCGAAAGCATTCCGCGGATTCGGACATCAATGCTGTGCCTGAATTCAGCTAAGTCCCCTTCCGGGGAAGCATCTACAATCCATACTTCTCCCGTCTCCTGGTGAAGGCCTCTTTGCCGCCCTCCAGAATGTTCGCGGCCAACTCTTTGACCTCTGGGGCATCGATAGATCCGGAGTCCTGCAGCTTCGCGCGGCCGTCCTCCTCGTGAAGTACCCCGATCCACTCGGCATCCCCGAAAACCGGGATATTCGCGTTGTGCGTCGCGAAAATGAACTGCCGCTTCGTCTTGTTTGCACGCAACTCGCTCACGATGTGATCGGCAATGAACGCGTTGTCGAGGTTGTCCTCCGGCTGGTCTATGATCAGGGGATCGGGATTGTCGAGTAGCAATAGATGCAGGATGGCTGTGCACTGCTGCCCGGTTGACAGCCGTGCGACTTCTCGAAAGTTCTCACCGTCCCGTGCGACATTCAGCATCAGCTCGAGCCGTTCGGGTAGTTCAAGCTCCTCCAGCTCCCTAAGTTTCGCTGTGGGCAGGGATGCGATTGCGTCAGCGGCTTGCTTCTGCATGCCTGCCTTCTTGAAGCGAGCCTGCAACGCGTCGCTGCCCTCCCGGATAGCTGCGACAAGATCGGGGACCGAGAGGCTGTCTACCGCGTCTATCCAGGAGAGTCGCTTGTCGCCGATTCCGTCAAGATGGCAATCGATCAAGAAGGCCTTCAGCGGTTCACGGATGCGTGCCGGCTCGAAATCCACACGAATCTGGCCCTCAAGGCGTTTGTTCAAATCCTTGACCGCCTTCCCCAAAGCTGACCATCGCGCACTCCGTGCCTTGGCCAAGCGTTCCAGCAAGTTCGCCCTCTCCTGTCCCAACTCGACGAGCTTCGCCTCAAAGGTCGCCTTCTGTCCGCCGAGAGGCTTCAGTTTCGCAATATCTCCGGAGACTTTCTTGTAGTCTGCGGTCAGCTGCGAGACGCTCTTGCCCTTCATCGCGGGCAGCTTATTCACCGCCGTGTTGAAGGCATGCTCGGCGGCCGCAAGTGTCTCGTCGAATATCGCTTTCGCTGCCCCAAAGCGCGCTCGCGCAGCGGTGAGCCCCTGTAGGGCGGCGTCGGCCGCATCAGCCACGGCCTTCCTTGCCTGAGCGACGGCCTCGGTAACCTCCTTCAGCTTCTCCGGGTGGACGATCGTCGCATCCGCGGGGACCTCCGGGATCTCGATCTCCTCGACTGCCGCCTGAAAGTCCGCGGCAGCCTGATCGAGGGAATCGATCGTCTCTCCGGCTGCCGTCACGTAGGCGCGCTCCGTCTCGCGCGCCTTAACCTGCTCCAACTCCTTGTCCAGACCGAGCTTCTTGAAGGATTTCTCACGGTCAAGCAGCGCTGGCAACTGGTCGAGCTTGATAGTCGCATCGACGACCTTCACATCTATGCCGTCGATCTGAGCACGATTCTGTCTTAGGGCGGCTTCAAGCTCTCGTATATCGCGCCTCACGTCACTATCGTCCGGCAGAAATCGGCCGAGAAGAGCAGCTTTCGCCCGATCATCCTGCACAATCGCGAGCAGCTCGTTTTGCCCGTAGACTTCAACACGAGGAAGCACGTCCCGCGGCGCAAGTTTCAAGACAGTTCCGTGTTCATCAAGAACCTTCGCCGGTTCCCCGTAGTATCGTGTGATGACGTACCGCTCAGAGTTCTGCTGAAACGACGTGACGAGAATGTCGATCCCGGCCTTCTCCTTCGCAAAGTTTGCGTCAATGATCCCCGAATGAACGCGGGCAGCGTCCTTGTTCGTTGGCGTCAACTGGAGCGCATAGCGAATCGCCTCGATGAGGGTCGACTTTCCGGTTCCACGCCCGCCGACAACGGCGTTCAGGTTGGGTGACACCTCGATATCAAGGTCCTCGAGATATCCGCGGCGCACAGTCAGTCTTTCGATCCGGGAGTAATAGGCCGGGTTCACTTCGTGGCTCAGCCGCACTCGGGATTCTGGATCACGGCTGGCGAGGCAAAGAGCATCGAGCGTCGGGGCCGTCATTTTGATCCAGGAGTAACACCGAATGCTATCCAGATCCTCCGGTTTGCGAACGTCCTTGCTGTTGAGCAGCGCGATCGGGCGCGCTCGCTCGTACTCTGGATTCTTGTTACGAAGGATCTTCTGAATTTCGACCCCTGGAATCGACGCGACGTCGGCCGGTATTTGTGCTGCGAGAACCTTCTCGCAGTCGCGCCAGATATGGGTGAGGCCTCCTCCGTCCTGATTCAGCCTGAGCAGACCGTTGGCGCCCGTTATATGCGCGGCGTACCAGAAACCGCCCTGGCTGGAGACCCGCTCTGCGATTTTTAGGCAGCCCAACGTGGACGGCGTCGTCTTCGGCCCTGCCGTGGGTAACTCCAAACTTCCCAGGTACTGGTTTAGAACACCGGTTGAAGTGCCGGACGGGTACAGGCACACCATGTGCACCTTCTCGGTGCTGGCGATCTCAAACCCGGGAAACACCACGATGCCGGCCGCTTCCAAGGCGACACGAAGAGCATGGACGGCGTCCACACAGCCGTGGTCCGCAATCCCGACGACCTGGATGCCGTGCTTCAGGCAGCGATCAACGATTGCGCTGTTGTAGTTCGCCTCAGAAAGACCGTGGGAGGTCCCCTGGTACTCCTGGCTGTACGACCAGGGATTCACCTGTAGAGCACATTTCCAGAAGGTGGCATAGTCTTGGGTCACCGCGGTTCGTCCCCCTTCCCCATAGCGGCGTGCTCGACAGACGTTTCTCCGGCCGCCCTTCCGAACACCCGCGCGAGCAGCTCCTCGAATGTGGCACTCGCCCTCGCAAGCGCTGTCTCCTGCTGTTTTTGGATCGACCGCATTTGAGCCGCCAACTCGGCGAGCCGTCTCTGATGCTCTATGGGCGCCATCGGCAGGCCCAGCGAGAACAGCTTTTCTTGCGCGATGTTGCGCATCGACGCACTCGTCCCCGTGGATAGCTTGCCAAGCTCTCGCCGTACGTGGACGTTCTTAAACAAACCCAAAGGTGCCAAAGATGATTCACTCACAGATCCAATGGCCAAAAGGGATCGAGGGGATCCACCAAGATGATCCTACTCCAAGGAGCGGAGACTGAACCAGCCCCTCAACTGTTTCGAAAGAGGTAGGTCTTTCCATTCACTGCTCAGGATAGCGGGGGCGCGCCAACAAATGCGGCGAAAATCGTCCGTATCGCCCGGCACAATGCCAGCGAAATGGTGCGCTTACTGGGTGCGGATCACTCTTCTCCCAGGATCAAGGAGTTGTGGACGTTCTATTCTTCATAGTGTCCTCAGTGGTCCTGCCTGGGACGAAGAATGACGAGGACTTCCAATCCTTGTGCATCGAGGGTAGCATCCAAGTTCAAACCAGAAGCGGTGTGATGCGATCGGGCGAGTTGGAAGATGGGGTGTCTCGGCGTCAGGCGCTGATGACACTGGCGGGGGCGGCCGTTTCCGTCGCGGCGGGGCACAGCGGCGCGCTCGCTCAAGGCAACCCCACTGGCGGCACGAGTCGCGGCGCGACGGGTCCGCACTTCGCTCCCGGCGGCCCTGAAGAGGCGCGGTATGGCCAGGGCGAGGGCTATCCCGTGCCGGACGCCGTCACAGCACGGCGTGAGGGCAACCCCTGGGAGCCCCGCTATCGCGTCGGTGCATTCACCCATCTCGATCAGCTCTACCCGACGCGCACGGTGTCCCGCAGCACCGTGCCGTGGGCGTTTAGGTACGACAACGCTCCGCTGGCGTACCAGTGGCGGGGGCAGCCGTCATCACTGGATGACTATCTGGCTCGCAATCCGGTCACCGGGCTGTTGATTTCTCGGAACGACACGATCCTGGTGGAGCGCTATCAGTACGCCAGAACAGACCGCGACCGGCTGGTCTCCCAGTCGATGGTGAAGTCCATCACCGGCGTGCTGGTGGGACTCGCCATCGCGGACGGCGCGATCCGGTCGGTGGACGACACGGTGGAGACGTATGTGCCGGGCTTCAAGGGCAGCGCATATGGGAAGGCGTCGCTCCGCGACCTGCTGCACATGGCCTCCGGTGTCGATTTTGGCGAAGAGCGCGACGGCGGGCGCGATTTGAACCGACTGTGGATTGACCTGGTGGTCGGGGTAGGTCACAAAGGGTCGGTCGGCAGCATCACCCAGTTCAACCACCAGGTCGTACCGCCCGGCACGCGGTTTCACTACGCAAGCATCGAGCCGGACGTGTTAGGACAGGTACTCCGTCATGTGCTCAACCGGTCGCTTTCGCAGTATCTCTCGGAGAAGGTCTGGGAACCGATTGGCGCGGAGGCGGACGCCACGTGGCTGCTTGACGCGGAGAATTGTGAGCTGCCGCACTTCGGCTTCAGTGCGGTGCTCCGAGACTGGGCGCGGCTGGCGCGCCTGTTGGCCCATGACGGCGCCTGGGGAGACAAGCAGGTCATTCCTGCGTCCTGGATGCAGGACGCGACCACACTGCGTCCCGCCGAGGCGTACCTGGCGCCAGGTAGAGCCACGCCATACTTCGGCTATGGCTACCTGGTGTGGCTGCTGCCGGGCGCGCGTCGTCAGTTCGCCCTGCTGGGCGGCTACGGCCAGCGGATCTGCATCGACCCCGCATCAAAGCTGGTGATGGTACACACCGCGCTCGAAGAGGGGGCAGAGGTCTGGAGCCTGTGGTCGGCGGCGGTGCGGGAGTTTGCCTAGCTTAGCTAAGCTAGGCCTGCTTTCCCGAAGCGCCCATTCTGAGGCCGGAGTCGCTGGAGGGGACGAGGACTTCCAATCCTGGGTGTGCGCCCGAGCGCGCGGCCGCCGCGGGAAGGCCTGGCCGGAGGCTTCTGGGCTTCCCCGTAGCTGCCGATAACACCTTGGCGATATGCCATGCGGACGCGAGCGTCGCTTCCTCCGCCCGGCCTCTACTGCTTGGCGGCGCACGCGGGGCGCCGTGGGTGTTCCACCCGAAGGTCGACGTAGCCAAGGCCTCGCGTCTCAGTTCCCCCGAGTAACGTGACTCCTCCCACCGAACGCCCGCGAGAGTCGTGGGTTGGCGAGCCCCCCACTGCGACGGGCTCTTAGCGGCCCCGTTAGGAACCTGACCATCGACCACTACATCTAGCTTGACTCGGCGCGGCGCCCCCCATATCCTGTAGTAGTTGGAGTGGCCCCGACGACGGAGCCGGAAAGGGAGTTCGAGCGATGGGGAAGAATCAGGAGGTCTTCGTGAAGAGGCACGACCGGGGCTGGTCGGTGTCGAAGCCGAACGCCGAGCGCGCCAGCGGGGTGTTCGACACGCAGGCTGAGGCGGTCAGGCGGGCGCGCGAAATCGCGGGCGGCGGCCCGGTACACATCCAGGGGCGGCACGGCAAGTTCCGGAAGGAGACCCCGTTCGACGAGTGATCGAGGGTCTCGATGGGTGGCGGCTGGGGACGATGGGCTAGACGCGGCGGTTTAGTAGAGGCGAGGAGACCATGAAGGTCAAGAACCGGGACGAGCGCGAGTGCTTGCAGGTGCGGGAGCTGGCTTGACCACTGGAAGAAGTTTGGCGGCGGAGCGGTCCCCAAGTACTGCCCCGAGTCGAAGTGCATCAAGGCGCCCGAGGTCGGGGCGCACGTCCAAAAGGACACCTCGACCGACGGGAGCTGGTACATCATCCCGCTCTGCAACACGCACAACAGCCAGACGCGGGGAGCGCTAGAGGTGAGCGACTCGATCACGCTCGTGCCCGCGAACGTCAGCGAGACCTGCGGGAAGCGGTTCTTCTAGTCGCGCAGATAGTGGGGATCCGCCATGACGTGGTTGTGCGCGTGGTGGCCACCTCAAGATCCCTGGCTCGCGGCCTTCACCTTGCTCCTCGTCGTGGTGGGCTGGCTGCAGTGGCGCACCCTTCAGGCAACCCTGAGGTCCAACAGGACGATCGAGCGCGCCTACGTCGGCCTATCCCATACGCCTCCAGGTGTGCAGCCCATCGGCGGGACCGCGTCCGGCCGCCTGGGTGAGCGTTAGAGTCAAGAACCACGGGCACACGCCGGCGACCGTCACGGGCATGTCGCTGACTCTGCTGATCAGCTCGACGCCGCTGCCGGCAAAGCCTCCCTACGCTCCGGGTGGCCCGGTCGCCGCTTTCCTGGTGGCCGGCGACGAGTTCTTCCAGAACCTCACGATCACCGCCAGCGAGTTCGCGCAGATTCAGGCGGGCGCCCTCGCATACGTGCTTGGCTACGTCGACTACCGCGATCAGTTCGGCCAGCGCCACCGGTCTGGATACGCGCGCAGGTTTGACGCCCGAAGCCCCGAGAACAATCTCGTGTTCGCGACTGAGGCGGGCTACAACGACGAGAAGTCGGTGTAGGCGGACGCTTGAACTGGTTGCCACCGATGCGCTGAGTGTGCAAGAACCCCGACGAGATCCGTAGATTCCCTTCTCGCCCGAACCCGCCAAGCGCTCTCCTTCTATACTCTTCGCGACTGGTGTCGCTTGTCTCTCGCCCGGACCTAAGCTCAATAAGCCAACGTTCCTCTCTGGTCACAGCGTGTGGATCTGGTCACAGCGTGTGGATCGCCCAACCCGACTACCTCGCGCGCTCGGTATGGTCTGACCCGTGAGGCAGTGATCCAAAGGTCAACCTTGCGGTCAGGGCCCCTAACGTTGCCTCTGTCGTCTTCTAGCTTTGACCCTTCAGGGACGCTCGGAATCCGGCATCTTTCAGCCCCGAACCAAGCATTTCCTCATTGCGCGCCCCGGGACGGCCACGCGGCTTCCCCCGATCGCGAGCGTGAGTGCAGCGATCGGGTTCGGCCGACGGCACATCGGCGTGAGCAGACTCTCGCAGCTCTCGCAGGTTTCCCGAAAAGGTCGCTGTCGGGGCTGATGTCGGACGTCTTCCCGTCTAGGTCGGACATTGCGACTCCTCGAACAAACGGTCAGGCCGCACTCGGCGCGGGGTCGGCCGGATGCTGCTCGTGCCAGCGGGTGGCCTGCTGATACGCCTCCCCCAGCCGTAAGATAGTCGCCTCGTCGAATGGCTTCCCGACGAGCTGCAGGCCGACGGGCAGCCCGTCTGCAAACCCGCACGGCACGGACAGTGCGGGCAGCCCGGTTAGGTTCCAGGGGTACGTGTAACGCCAGCAAGCGTGCAGCACGTGCTCGGGCTGGCCGGCGATCTCGACGTGGCTCTGCGAGACCTCCCAGCCGCACAAGGGCAATGTCGGCGTCGCCAGGACGTCGACGCCGGCGAAGGCGGCGCGAACCTCATCGGTCAGCACCCGGCGCAGGCGCTGAGCCTTGAGGAAGTCGGTGGCGAAGATAAACTTCCCGGCGTCCATGAGGGCGCGCACCTCCGGGGTATACCGGGCCCGCCGATCGGGCTGCCGCAGATACGTATCGTGCCAGGCGGTGACCGACGCCATCTCGGTCACGAGGATGGCGCCCAGGGCGTCGGCCATGTGGGGGATGGAGACCTCGTCCACCCGCGCACCGGCCCCCTCGAGATCGCGCAGGGCCTCGCGGACGACAGGCTCGACGCGAGACTCGATCCGGTCCCAGAAGTGCTCGCGGGGCACGCCGACGCGCAGGCCGCGGATGCTCTTCTTCAACGAGGCGAGGTAGTCGCTGACGGGCATGTCCGCCGAGCCGGGATCGCGTGGGTCGAAGCCGGCGATCACCCGGAGCGTCAACGCGGCGTCCGCGACTCGCCGGGTCAACGGCCCGGCGTTGTCCAGAGACCAGGTGTGGGGCATAACGCCGGCCTTCGAGACGCGGCCGTAGGTGGCCTTCAACCCGACGACGCCCGAGAGCCCGGCGGGGATCCGGATGGACCCGCCAGTATCCGACCCCATGGCCATAAAGCACATCCCCGCGGCCACGGCGGCGCCGGAGCCACCGGAGGACAGGCCAGGGTTGCGCCGCACGTCCCAGGGGTTCCGCACAGGCGGGAAGTCGACGCCCCAGGCGGCCTCGCTCATCACGGTCTTGCCCAGCAGCACGGCGCCGGCGTCGCGCAAGAGCGCCCAGGCCGTCGAGTCCGACGAGGGCATCCGGTCGATGAAGACCTGGGAGCCGTTGCGGGTGGGGACGCCGACGGTGTCGTAGTTGTCCTTGATGCCGATAGGGATGCCGTGCAAGGGGCCTCGGTAGCGGCCGGCTGATATTTCGCGCTCAGCGACCCGGGCAGTCTCGAGTGCCCTCTCGGCGTGGACGGAGACGAAGGCGTGCACGGCGTGGTCGACCTTTTCGATCCGGTCGAGACAGGCCTGGGTCAGCTCAACGGGCGAGACGGCGCGCGACTCGACGGCGCTCGCGGCGTCGGCCAGAGATCGCCAGGGCCACTCGGCAGCGCTCATCTCACGCCTCCCAGGGGTCGACGTGAAAGCTGAGGATCGGCTCGACGTCGTCGGGCAAGTCCAGATCGCGGAGCCTCTGGATGTCCTCCATCATCCCTTCGAGGATCGACGCGACCTGCTTGAGATCCGCTTCTGGCAGCGGGTAGCCGGCCAGTTCGGCCACGTGCTTGAGCGGCGGTAACGTCATCAGTACCACCCCCTGGTTGTTTTGGCCCCAAGCATCTCATCGTAGACGTCGGTGCGACGGTCGCGAAGCACCTGGTTGTACTCGGTCCAGTTGCGCTTGCGGCGCGCGTCGGCGAGATTGGCCTCGGCGTAGAGGATTTCCTCCTTGTCAGCGCTGGCGCGGCCGGCGATGGGCCAGCCGGTATACGACGCGATGAGGCTCTGGCCGATGAAGGGCTGCCCCCGCTCGGTGCCGACCCGATCGGCGGCGGCGACGAAGATGGAGTTGGCGTGGGCGGCGGCCATGACGAGGACGTTGGCCATCGCCTCTCGGTTCTTCGCCTGGCCGGGGATGGGGACCCAGTTGGTGGGGATGCATACGATATCGGCGCCCTGCAGGGCACAGAGCCGATAGCTCTCGGGGAACCAGCCGTCGTAGCAGATGAAGGTCCCGATACGACCTATTGGCGTCTTGAAGACGGGGAAGCCGAGGTTGCCCGGCTCGAAGAAGAGGTTCTCCTCGTTCCAGAGGTGGTTCTTCCGGAACTTGCCGACGAAGCCTGATGGCCCGATGACGACGGCGGCGTTGTAGAGGACCTGCTCGTACCGCTCGGCGATGCCGGCAACCAGGTGAAGACCGTGCTCGCGGGCGACCTCGATCCAGGCCTGGCAGGTGGGGCCGTCCGGGATTTCCTCGGCCACCGCGAAGGCCTCCTCTCGTGACTCGAACACGTATCCCGTATTGCACAACTCGGGCAGCACGATCAGGCCGGCGCCCGTGGCGACGGCCTCCTCGATCCGCTCGACGCTCCGGCGGACGTTCCGCTCCTTCTCGCCGCCGACCGGCGCCATCTGGATGCAGGCGATCTTCACGACCGCCTCGTCGCGTCCCTTTCGATCGCTCATAGACACCTCCACCCGTCGCATTGTCACCCGAACCGAGCTATAGTGCCACGGGCACTTTGATGGCCGCTCGGTGGCAAGGCATACTCACCGTCACAACGCTCCTGGCCGCGGCGTTGGCCGCGAGCCCGTCTGTTCTCGATGACTACGCGCAGCAGATCCTCGCCCAGGCATTCTTCTTCGCGATCGCGGCGATCACGGTCGACCTCCTCTGGGGCTATACGGGCGTCCTGACGTTCGGCCAGTCGGCGTTCTTCGGCATCGGCGTCTACACGGTGGCCCTCGCGCTCGCCTACTACGTCGAGGGGCCGCTCGCGACGGCGGGGGCGATCGTTGTGGCGATGGCGGCGGCGGCGCTGGTGGGCGCAGGGGTCGGGTGGCTCGCCTTCTTCGACCGCGCGTCGCCGATCTACGTGGCGATCGTGACGCTGGCGCTCCCGGTGGTCTTCACGCAGATCATCCTCTCCGGCGGCGCGTACACGGGATCGAGCAGCGGGCTGCCGATCCCGGCGCCGTTCCTCTCGGTCGGGCAGTGGTTCTGGATCTCGGGAGGGCTCCTCCTCCTCGTGGCGGTCGGCGCTTATGTGCTCGTCACGAGCGACGCGGGGCGGATCTTGGTCGCGATCCGCGAGAACGAGGACCGCTGCCGGTACCTGGGGCTCCGGACCTCGCGCCTCAAGATCGCCCTCATGGCGGTCTGCAGCGCGGTCGCGGCGCTGGCCGGCGCCTTCTACGTGCTGTTCGCGACCGCCGCGGCTCACAACTACGGCGACTTCAGCTTTGGGACGGAGATGGTCGTCTGGACGGCGCTGGGCGGCCGCGGGACGTTGGTCGGCCCGATCCTCGGCACGATCGGCATCAACTACGTCTCGGCGGTCCTCGGCGGCAACCTCCCTTTCGTCTGGCTCCTCTTCGTCGGTTTCGCGTTTGTGCTGGTCGTCGTCTACCTCCCACAGGGGGTCGTGCCAGCGCTCGTCAGTGGCATGTCGCGGCTGGTCCGTTCGCTCGGGGAGACGCGGAGTCGGATTCTCGCGCGTTCGGTGGTGCACGCCGCCTCGCTGCGCGCCCTTCCCAGCGCGAACGGCGCGGCCACCACCCCGAGCGAGGACGGGCCGGTCCTCGAGTTGCGTGGCGTGTCGAAGCGGTTCGGGAGTCTGCAGGTGCTCGAAGGGGTGAACCTCGAGGCGAGACGTGGCGAGGTCGTGGGGATCGTCGGGCCGAACGGCGCCGGCAAGACCACACTCCTCCGCTGCATCGCGGACGGCCGTGAGCAGTCGAGCGGCGAGGTGCGGGTGGGCGGCCGCCGGATCGACGGCCTGCCGCCGCAAGAGTGCGTGGCGCTGGGCGTGAGCCGGAAGTTCCAGACGCCGAACGTCTTCGACGCCCTGACGGTCCTCGACTGCCTGCGCGTGGCGCGCGCCTATCGGACACCAGCGTCGCCCTGGCGGCGCTCCCGGACGCTGGAGCTGCCGGGGCCGGCCCTCCACGCGGTCGAGGTCTCGGGGCTCCTGCCGCGCCTGAACGAGCCGGCCGGCCACCTCTCGCACGGGGCGAAGCAGGCCCTGGAGCTTGCGATGGTGCTCGCGCTCGAGCCAACGGTGCTCCTGCTCGACGAGCCGACGGCGGGGCTCACGCGCGACGAGCGGGCAGCGATCGGCAGCGTGCTGCGCGAGCTGGCCCGGAGCCACCGGCTCAGCCTGCTCCTCATCGAGCACGACCTCGACTTCGTCCGCGAGATCAGCACGCGGCTCGTGGTACTTCACCAGGGGAAGATCCTCCTCGACGGCCCGCTCGCCGAGGTGGCCGACTCGGAGCTGGTCCGGACGATCTACATCGGCGGTAAGCCATGATCGCCATCCAGGCCCTCGAGGGGGGCTACGGCGAGTCGCCGGTTCTCCGCGGCGTCGCCCTCGACGTTTCGCGCGGAGAGATCTTCGCCATCCTCGGGAAGAACGGGATGGGGAAGACGACGCTCCTCAAGACGCTCATGGGGCTCCTGCCGGCCAAGAAAGGCCGCGTGGAGCTGCTCGGGCAGGACGTCACCGGATGGCCGCCCTACCGCATCACGCGCCTCGGGGTGAGCTACGTCCCCCAGGAGAAGTCGATCTTCCAGGACCTGACGGTGGAGGAGAACCTCCGCCTCGCGCTGCGAGACGGGGCCAGTTTCGACGCGCGGCTCGAGATGATCGCGAGCTGGTTCCCGGTGTTGAAAGCGCGGCTGCAACAGCGCGCGGGGACGCTCTCGGGAGGAGAGCAGAAGATGCTCCTCATCGGACGGGCGCTCCTCACCCGGCCGCGTCTGATCCTCGTGGACGAGATCACCGAAGGGCTTCAACCTGCCATGATCACGACGCTCACGGAGGTCCTGGCGGAGGAGCGGCGGGCGCACCGCCTCACGGTCGTGCTCGTGGAGCAGAACGTCGGGTTCGCGCTGGCGCTGGCGGACCGCTATGCCGTCCTGAAGGGGGGGGCGGTCGTCGAGACGGGGCGCGCCAGCGAGGCCGGCGCGCGGGAGCACGTCGAACGGTACCTGGTCATCTAGAACCGTAAGGGGGAACAGCCATGCGAAAGAGTTCGAGAACACTCGTGGCCCTGGCACTGATCCTGGGGGTCGCCATGCTGTTGGGTGGCGCGGCGCAGTCCGCCGACAAGGAGCCAATCGTCATCGCTGTACCGGTCGGCCTCTCCGGCGTAAACAGCGTCGTGGCGCCGGCTGTCGTGCAGTCGGCGGAACTGGCGGTCGAGGAGCTGAACGCCAAGGGCGGCATCATGGGGCGCCCGGTGAAGCTGATGCCGCTCGACGACGAAAGCGGACCGGCCGGTGCCGTGAAAGCGTTCAACACGGCGATCCGCCAGCACAAGGCCAACGTGATCATCACCATGGAGACGAGCGCGGCGCGCAACGCGGGCGCCCCGATCGCCGACCGTGCGAAGACGCTCTTCATCTACACCTCCTTCTACGAAGGGCGTGCCTGCGGGAAGTATCTCTACGTCAACGCCTGGGTGCCCGAGCAGATCGTGTCGCCGCTGGTGAAGTTCATGACCGATGAGAAGAAAGTCAAGAAGTGGTTCGTGCTCGGCAGCGACTACGCCTTCGGGCGCGGGTTGATCGAGCCGGCCAAGAAGATGATTACGCAACTGGGCGGCACGATCCTCGGCGAGGAGTACCAGCCGCTCCAGCAGTCCGACTGGACGGCGATCATCAGCAAGATCCGCGCGGCCAACCCGGACGGCATCATGTACGCCACCTCGGGCGGCGGGCCGAACATCGACTTCATGAAACAGTTCAAGGCAGCC
>Ga0207684_10002686_pt1 | contig 17761 bp, 23 predicted proteins | sample KBSK5501metaG_FD_184342 | JGI IMG/M metagenome (GOLD analysis project Ga0207684, IMG submission 184342) | Corn, switchgrass and miscanthus rhizosphere microbial communities from Kellogg Biological Station, Michigan, USA - KBS K5-50-1 metaG... | ecosystem: Host-associated > Plants > Roots >...
CCAATGGACTTTCTAAAGCAGCCGATCCGCTGGAACGAGCTTTCGGACTTGCCAACGAAGACCAGCAGCTCTTGGGGTGCGCACACGAAACGGATTATAAAGCACGTTAAGGCCTTTTGTGGCTGATTTGACCAAAAGAAAACGCGCCAGGATTTGATTACAGCTCGTTTCACTGCAAATCCGGGTGCTGACTGCCTTTTCTTTTCCGGGCGTTCGGCTTTGTCTGACAGCGTGGCACTACGCTCATCGTTCACTAGGATAACAGAGCCCTTACAGTGCTTTATTTTCCGTTTCGTGAGGTGAGCCCTAGTATTATCCGGCCGAATCGTTTATTTTCTCCCGCCATTGCATCTGATGGTCATCAGTTGCTCTGGTTCGCCGGTTGCCGCCAGACGTGGACTAATACGAGCGAGTTAGCCTTAGCCTGCTCTGGTTCAAGGAAATCGTTTTCAATCATAGAGGGAAGCTATTGTGAGCATTTGGTTTTGGATACCTTGGAATCAATAAAGGGTGTAGAGCCGTTCTTCTGGCGAGATAAACAACATCGCGAGATCGATTTTGTTGTCCCAAAAGGGCAAACCAAGATTTACGCGATAGAATGCAAATGGAGCGTATCGGCTTTTGATCCTTCAAACCTTCAAGTTTTTCGTAAGAATTACTCACAAGGAATAAACTTCGTTGTGAGTCCCGAGGTGACAAAGGGAACAAGTTTTCGCCGAAGGTACTCAGGCTTAGAAATTCATTTTGTGCCTCTGGGGGAGCTCAGGGGCTTGCTAGCATAGGGACACGGGTGCTTCTGCACCAGGTTGATTCCTTTGACCAGAACGGGAAGCTCGTAGAGCCGGGTGGTATCATTGGTGCAGCCGTCACGATAGGAAGACCTACCCCTGGACAGTTCCCGCGGGTTTTCCCGACGGGACCCGTCGTTGAATCGGGCCACGTTTGTCCCGATCTTCACGGTCGCAAGAGCTGACGCCCCAGTCCGGCATAAGGATATTTGGGGCTGGAATAGTCAGTTCAAGCGTGATTTCCAATCCCGACTGGGTGGAGTGCTTAGCACAGCACCCATCGAAGTCTGGAACGAGTACGTTCGTCGTTACGCCATCTAAATAGTTGCGATTCGATAGTCAGAGGCTCGCGTCGGTGGAGATGACGGTGTGAGTTCTCTAACGTCCCCACGGTCCTATCGGGTTAGTATTACTTTTACAGTTTGCCCGTTTTAAAAGCCTAAATATTGAACTTTACCGTCAGAGGCTCGAACTGAAACTGACGAGCCAGGTTCGGCGAGTTCCAGGCTAATGCGGGACTCGTCCTCGCACGCAATGACAAACTCGTCGCCTTGCTCAAAAACGGACGAGATCTTGGATCCACTCTCTAATTGTTGGTCAGTTGTCCCTTTACCCTTCACAGACAAAACAGACCCATCAGAGAACCGGACCGACAGCCCGGATAGATCGCTCCGGAACTCCTGCCACTGAGCTTGATCGCAGTGATTTCGCGTTCATGCCGCTCTTGCAGCTTCTGTTGCGATGCCTTAGTGAATCGGGCGTAATCAGAGTTCGGAGAACTACCCCAGGGGCGTAGAAAGATGCGTCGTTAGTGGTTAGCTTGAAATCACGCTTACACCTCTCCAGAAAGTAGTCCACGCGTGATCGGAGCTTCTCCCGCGACTTTTCCGGTACGTTGTCAAAAAGCCATTCGATGCGGCAGTGGATCAGGACGACCGTGCTCTGTTGGATCGCTTGATCCATGGTGGACGGATTCAGCATCCTTCTCCGATGCTCGGTATAATCCTCGTGCGTAAACAGTTTCTCCTCTAATTGAGTCCATCGTCGTCGTTCACGGTCCCACCTAGCGCCGGTAGCCACCTTCACCTCTGTTAATACTGTATCAGTTAACGATCGGCTCCCGAATTCGATCTTCCTGATGGTGTTGGCCGAGATTCCAATGAGTTGAGCCAATTCTTTTTGGCTGATGCGTTCTCGGCCCGCGGTTGCCAGCAATTCCCGTAGCTTCCGCAGTGGATTATCAGCGTCCTTTGTTTTTTTTCGCATATCCAGTACCCCGGGGCACCAAAACCTTTCGGCGATAGGTTATGTCTCGGTTGAGTACGGTACCCAGTTGGGTACCGTATATCATCCCATAAGAGTTCACAACTGTTTCATGAACGCTCCTAAGTTACTAAATGAGAATCTGCCGACCGGTGGTCGCAGATGGATTGATATGAAGGATTCTCCACTGAGCAAAGTTGCGACCTACGAAGCGATCCGGCTCGGCTGGTTCGACTCGGTGGTTGTCCAGTTTCCCGGCTCGAAACGCAAACGGCGATTCATCGATGCATCATCGATCAACCGTTATTTCGAATCGCTGATGGCCGAACAAAAGCAAGCCGCGAAAGACAAGCAGCAAAAGTGAATCCGCCAATCGCAAATGCTTGTACCTTGCCAAGTCTCGAGAACGGCAAAACGGCCCATTATCCTTTTGCAAGAAAGAATACTGATGTCCTGTTCGTCTCGGACCGGATCGACGAGCTAGGTCTAGACGTCTACGAGTTCCGGGTCCTGGCACATTTGATTAGCAGGTGCAAGAAGGGAACTCGCACATGCTGGCCGGGAATCCGCGGCATCGCCAAAAAATGTCGAATGTGTAAGAACACCGTTGAGAGAGCTATCGGCTCTCTCGAACACCGGGGATTGATCGAGGTAGAGCGGCGAGCTGGCGGCGTGAATGTGTATGCGCTCGAGATCGTCGGAGACCTTCTCTTCGTTCATCGAAGATTGGATGATTATGGCCTCACGCCGACACAGTTCCGGGTGTTGGCGCATTGTGCGCGTCTCGCGGACACGGGCGGACTGTTTTTCATAAGCAAACGGAAGTTCGCGCGTGTATGCGGCATCAAACGCGACACAGTTGGGCACGCGATAGTTTTTCTACAGTAAGCCGCCCTCATAGGGGAATACATCGAACGCAAAAATCCGCCATGGTTCTTGGACCTCGTGGACATCTGCATAATAGACGCCCTGTCCAATTCGAGTAACGGCATGCCCGAAGTGAGTAACGTTCCCTGCCTAAAAGGAGTAACGCCTATGCCCGAAATGAGTAACGAAACACAATCCAATGAACTCTATCCAATAACACAATCCAATGAAGTAAATCCAGCCTCTGGCTTTGCTTCGCAAAGACCAGAGGCCTATCGCTCTTTGGATACGGCTCTTTTTGTTTCAGAAAAGAGGGAAATAGCAGCAAAGCCATCATTCCCGAAATTGGATCCCGAGAAGCTTCAAGAGATACGACGGCAATGTTCACATCTGATTCCAGCGTAGCCTTGGGTTCCTATCAGTCAGTTTTCGCTTACGCGGGTGTGGAACCGACGAAGAGAAGGCCGCACATAACACTCCTATTTTCTCAATTGGGCCTCGCGCGCTTGGGTAGCAACTCCTTAGAATTTCTGGGAAATTTACGACCCAGTTCCACGCCTTCATAGCCAATCTCCGATGCCTCCCGCAGGCACGTTTCGAGTGGGATGTCCCTTCCCAAATCCTCGAGAACGTCATTGGTCCAACTCAGTGGGCTAACTCCCAACCGCACCGGCAGTCCTGAATTTTTCATAGCAATCATTTTGAGCGACTCACTTCTTGAACTTGACCGGGTCGACCCGTCTTGAGCGACTCGGTAGCCTTATCGGCAAGCAGCTGGGCTTTTAGCCCGTCCTCGAGCGATCGGCTTAGCGATGTCCCTTGGGCGATCGTGCTGCAGAGCGAAAGCCTTTCTGACGAATCATCACGCACTTGAATCGTACTCTCAAAGATACATGGCGCAGGTATCAAAAGCGGTTTTCAGAGCTGTAATGGGATCCCCTTTCGGGACAAATTCGTGTGTAACGTAGCCCGCGTGCCCTGTCTCTTTGATTGCCCTTAGAATGGCAGGATAGAAAAGCTCCTGGTCCTCATCTAAATCATTCCGTCCCGGATTGCCCGCTGTATGATAGTAACTGATGTAATCTTTTATTGAACGAATCGTGCGGATGATATCACCTTCCATGACTTGCATGTGGTAGACGTCGTATACTAACTTCACGCGCGGCGAAGCAACAGCTCGACACACCTGAACACCCCACGCTGTGTGATCGGCCTGGTAATCGGGGTGGTCGACTTTGCTGTTCAGCAGCTCCAAAGCCAGGGTGATTCCCGCGACTTCTGCCGCAGGGGCCACGCGAACGAAGCCTTCGGCAGTAGTTTCAGCTCCGGCTTGGTCGTCCAGCCCGTTTCGATTGCCACTAAAGCATATTAGATTAGGGATTTTTAAACGCTTGGCGTTTTCAATGCTGGCTTTGATTTCCTCTTCCAGGCGATCGTGCTGATCGCGCCTATTCAGTCCAATTGTCAGCGGTTGATGTGCGGCAATCGCAGAAAGGGCCAATCCGTGATCATCAACGAGGGACCAGTACTCGGGAGGCACTAGTTCGATGGCTTTATAGCCGGCATCGGCTACGGCGTTCACAAACTGTTCTGCGGTGAGTTTTTCAGGAACAAAGCACCACCAGGCTACTGATTGAGAGATGGTATTCATTTCGCTTAGGCTCTATAAGGGAACCCGGAAAGTTCAATCGAGTTAGGTCTGCCATCAGAGGCTTTTCTTCTCGATGAGTACGGATCGATGGATCTTGTAGGACTCGATGCATGCCAGGGCGATCGCGAGTGCACGGCGCGCATCAACGCCGGTGACGTACGGCTCCTCGCCAGAGCGCACTGCATCCACGAAGCTTGCGAACTCTGCCGCATACGCATCGCGGAACAACTCGACGTCGCTGCGCACGGTCTTATGTGAACGACCCGCAGCCGTATGATGGGTCACGCCAGTGAGCGCAGTATTCCCTGCGCTCACCATACCGCCAGACCCGAAGACTTCGGCGCGGACGTCGTAGCCGTACACCGCCGAGAAGTTCGCCTCTGCAGTGGCGATTGCGCCGTTATCGAATTTCACCACGACGACCGCTGTATCAAGCAGTCCGGCGTTAGCGTTTATCGTTGGTGCCATGAGCTTCGCGGTCGAGCTCCTCGGCAACTTGGTGTTCAAGTTTGCCCGCCTCGCTCGGATCACGCTTAGCGATCAGATCGAGTTCGACAGCCAATTGCTCCAACTCTTCGCCGCCTGCCATCATCTGCAACAAGCGCTCCCGGGTCATTTCGGCCTTCTTGAATGTCCCGTAACTTGTACCTCGGTTGAGCACCGTAAACGTATCACCAACCGCCCAGGCATGGTGGACGTTATGAGTGATGAATATCACGCCGATGCCTTTCGTCTTCGCCTGAACGATATACTTCAAGACCACCGCCGCTTCCTTCACCCCAAGGGCAGACGTTGGTTCATCGAGGATCAGGACCCGGGCACCGAAATAAACCGCGCGCGCAATCGCCACAGCTTGGCGTTCACCCCCGGACAAGGTACCGACCGCCTGATCCGGGTCCCGAAGTTTAATCCCGATCTTTTTTAACTCCTCGTTGGTGATCTTGCTCGCTGTCCCCGAGTCAAACACCACTAATGGGCCCAACTTTTTCTTTGGCTCTCTCCCAAGGAAGAAATTCCTTGTGATGCTCATCAAGGGGAGCATCGCCAAGTCTTGGAATACCGTCGCAATGCCCATGTCGAGCGCTTCTCTGGGAGAGCTTACTTCAACCGGCTTCCCTTCGAACTCGTATCGGCCCTGGGTCGGCTTGTGCACGCCTGACAGGATCTTGATCAGGGTCGATTTCCCCGCTCCGTTGTCACCCAAGAGACAATGGACTTCCCCAGGGTCAATTTTCACCGAGATACCCCTCAGCGCGTTCACCCGGCCAAAGGATTTGGTAACGTCTTTGAGCTCAATTATCGCAGCCATCGTTTCTGCTCCCCATTGTTATGTTCAATTATCGGCTCCGCAGTGCCTGTTGGCGAAGATAATTGTTCAACAACACCGCCGCCAACAACATGCCGCCCAAGACTGCTTTGAACCAGTTCGTATCAATATTCGTATAAAAAATACCCTGCTGTACCATCCCGAGAATTAACGCTCCGATCGTTGCACCAAAGACAGACCCGTAGCCGCCGGTTAGCAAGTTCCCTCCGATCACCGCTGACGCGATTGCTTCGAGTTCCGCCAGTTCACCTCGAAGAACATCAGTCGAACCGGTGTCGATCACTTGCATGGTAGCCAGCAGAGTAGCGGTTGCCGCCGTCAACATGAACAAGCTGATCTTTACCTTTGCGACGGGCACTCCAACGTTGCGCGCGGCCAGCGCATCGCCGCCCGCCGCGAAGATCCAGTTACCGTATGGCGTACGGAAGAGTACCCAGCCGAGGATCAGCGTCAATACGACCCACCACCAGATCGAGATCTTGAGGCCAAGCGGCGCTCCGCTGAAGATCGCCACCAGCGGATCGCCGCTCAGGTAAGCTCCCATCCCCGACGCCCGGGTGTAATTGAGTAAGGCTATCGTCAGGCCGAACGTCAACCCACGCAGCAAATAGAGCGACGCCAAAGTGATAATGAATGACGGCAGGCGGGTTTTAACAACTAACCAACCATTAAAATAGCCAACCGCTAAAGAAAAGGCAAAGGCCAACAGAATCGCCAGCCAGGGCGGCCACCCAAATTTTGTGACTGGTATCGCGATAATCATCCCGGCTGCGCCGATCATTGAACCGATCGATAAGTCAAACTCTCCGGCAATCATCAGGAGTGCGACGGATACCGCCAGAATCCCATGCGCCGCTCCCACTTCGAGATAATTGGCGGTCCCCTGCGTCGTTAGGAATCCTCTACTCCCGGCGACAATTGAAAAAAACACGAAGACGCCGATCGCGGCAGTGATGGCGCCGAGCTCCGGTCGCACCAATAGCTTTCGTAAAGCTGCCATAGTTAATTCCAAGGTTGTTGCGCCGTCTGCGTTCGGTGGAGGCGAGAAGCGATCTTCTCGCCCTCCACGCGAGACGCGCCTAGCGGATCGCTTTTTTGCTTAATTCCATCACCTGTTTGGCATTCTCCGGCGTCACAAAACCGGGACCAGTCGGCACAGAGTTGGTCGCGATCAACAACCCGTATTTGACGTAATTAGCCAGAAAAACGACCGGCAAATATCCCTGCAGGAATTGTTGCTGATCGATCGCAAAGTCCATCTCCTTTTTCTCCAGAGCCTGCAAAACTGTCGGTGAAAGGTCGAAGGTGCCGAACTTCACCTTACCCGCCTTTCCGGCCTGCTGCAGAGCTTGCAGAGCTGGCTCAGATCCGGTCGGCCCGAGCGCAAGAATTCCTTCAACGTCGGGATTCTTTTGCAGGTAACCGGAGAAAGCGTTACGAGATTGAGTAAAATCCATGCCCACAGCGAGGATTTCGACATCGGCACCGAGGCCGTCTTTGAAACCTTTGGCACGCGCATCCAGAGCGGCGTTTCCGACTTCCTGGTTAATGCACACCGCCTTCTTGATGCCCTGGGCTTTCATCCTCTCGCCGGCCCCTTTGCCAGCAACGTATTCCTCCTGACCGACGTGCATCAAACACCCGAGTTTCTTCGAGACGTCCGAACCGGAGTTCATGGAGATCACAGGAATACCGGCTTTAACAGCGGCCTGGATCGATTTTCCAAGTGCGTCTGCATCAGGAATCGATACGACGAGGCCATCCGGCTTCGAGGCAACTGCAGCGTCAATGAGCTGAGCCATCGCTACCATATCGAATTTTTCCGGTGCTCGGTACTCCACTTCGGATCCTGTATCTTTTGCCGCCTGGTCGACTCCGTTCTTAACCACGAGCCAGAAAGAATCCGATACCTGGCCGTGAGTCACCACGATGATGTGAGGTTTCTTCTGAGCGAACACTGCTACAGGTAACAGAAAGCTCGCAGCGAGAGCGAGCACCGTAACGAATTTAGGTTTCATCTTGTGTGCTAAGTTTCTTTTTGGGGGGTTAACTGCTTAGGTTGGGGGTTAGTTCAGATCGCTTCCGCCAGGGGCTCGCGATCTTCCGGCGCCTGTTCCAAATTAACAATCTGGAATCTGATGCCGCGCTTTGTGAACGCCTCGGTAAACTCCGTCGGCATTCCAAAATCTGTAATCGTTAAGTGAATCTCTGCCAGTCTGGCAAACGTGGTCAAACACGCGTGGCCAAACTTGGTCGAATCCGCGAGCACATAACTCTCATCAGCGGATCGCATCATTGCCTGTTTAACTTCAGCATCCAGCGGATTGGGAGTGCTATGCCCGTGCGACAAAGTTATTCCTGAGGTGCCAAGAAAGGCACGATCGGCGTGGTAACCTTCGAGAGTCTTGACGGCCGCCGGCCCGATTAAGGCTAAGCTGTGGCTGCGAACCTGCCCGCCTACTAACAGAATTTCGTATCCTGCCTTCGATAGTTCCAAGGCTACGGGCACCGAATTCGTAATCACAAAGAGATAACGAAATTTCCCGATCATCGCTTGTGCCAGCGACAACGTGGTACTTCCGGCGTCCAAAACAATCGAGTCTCCCTCGTGGATGTAGGCCAGCGCTCCTTGCGCGATCACCTGCTTTTGCGATGCCTGAATCTGCAGCTTCTCGAGGAACGAATTGTTGAATTGGCTGCGGTGCGAGAATATTGCACCCCCGTAAGTCCGCTGGAGCAACCCCTGCTCTTCGAGCGCGTTAAGGTCCTTCCGGATTGTTACCTGACTGACCTCAAATCGGTCAGCCAGGTCCTCGACCTTGATGTTGCCCTCGCTTTCCAAGCGCTGCATTATCCTTTTCCAACGCACCTCGGCTGTCATAAAAAAATTACTAGCGCCTAACCCGACTTGCAAATCGGGATTTGGATCCGATTGCCACTCCAATCTTTTGTCACCCAATCATAATGGGGATCATTAATTGCGTTAATCTTCCGGACGTCTCCCGCCAGAAAATTAAGATAATAGGCATTTGTCCCGGGAGCCTTGACTACCGGATGATAGCCCTCATGGATAAGCACGAGATCCCCGTTGCCGATCGGGATTGCAACATCAAGTTCGGTATCTCTCGTGTAAATGCGCTGGATCGCGAATCCATCAGCCGGTTTCAGCCTGTAGTAATAAGTCTCCTCATGGTAGGAAGAACCTTCCCGCGTGTCGTGCCGATGAGGGGGAAAACTTGACCAGTTACCGCTCGGCGTGTGGATCTCGTAGACGGTCAGTCGCTCCGAATATTCGTCCGAATCCAACAACGTGCTTACGCCTCGCTGGGGGGGGCCACCACAACCGCGAGGTTTCACCGTGCGACGAATCATCTGAACTAATGTTTTCCTAGACACTGAAAACGCATCTCGCCGAGTAGATAACTTGAATTGCCAAGTCCTTCTACAACGCGATCCGACGAGCGAGAATTCTAACGCTTCCCACATAGATCAGATTTCCGCCCTCGAACAGTTCAGTCCAGAAACAATAACCAGAGAGGCCCCCCGAACAACTAGCTCGCCGTATTGCCCCTTTTTACTAGCGGCCCCCCGCGCGATCTGGGCTCCCAATAAACGAGTAATAATGTTCTTATCACCCGTTACCAGCCAATTGGAAGGAAATGTTTGTTTCGTCCGGGGCGACCACTACTATAGCGTGCTTAAGCTGACCTACCGGGGGAGTGTGAAAGAAACCGTATACAACCTGTTTTTGTACGTTGAGAAATCCCTTATCAGAGAACTGGGGATTGCAATCCATGAACTCGATGGCACCGAAGAAGAGAAATCATCAACTCTCCAGGCGCTTGTTGATCAGGATTACAAGATAGCAAAGCGTTATCCAGTCACGGAAAAATTCGAGTGGCATAAGTTTGAAAGTCGGATGCGGTTAGGGCGACAACTTGAGGTCTTCGAGAAGTTACTCCTGGATTGCAACGCACCAATCAATCCCCTAGTCGTAATTACTCCAATCGTAGACGAGCGGCCCAAGATACTTGCGATTACAAGTCTTGGTCCATTGAACCTAGGAGACCTCCAGATCTCCGCGCGCGCAAGGAAAATGTTTGCCAAAACACCCCCGCATCTCTGGTCCAGGAATTGGCACGCACTCGATTGTCAGTTTGTTGTCGCCGTCGCCGATCTGTCTCGGCTCCGGTACTGTTCTCGAATCTTTGCGATGCGGTCCCGCCTCTCTTCCCAAATCTTGCGGCGAATCTCGCGAACTGAAAGACCCGTACGCTTGGCGCACTCTTCAATAGCGAGTAACTCTGGCGGACCTACCGGTTCGTTCTCCGCGTACAGGTGAAGCCAATACATTTCCGGACCGTTCAGCATTTCGCGCCGTTCCTTTAGATATGTGCGAATGGTTCGCGGTGTGACTTTTAACCGTTTGGCCAGTTCCATCGTGCCTGGAATCCGGCGATCCTCAAACAATGATTCACATATAAGTTGCTCAAGCTCAGCCTGTCGACACCGCTTGGCGAACTTCCCTCGCCGACCGCGTGAAAAGCGCGTCAAACGCTCTAGGTCAGTTTCTAACTCTTTCCTATTCAAGGTGCGGATCTCCTCGCGCGCGTAAGGAAGATAATGGACAGAGCTTTTCAATCGTAGCGAACCTCAAACGCGCTCAGGGTTCCGAAAACAGCCTTTGGCGTGATCCGGGATTGATACCTAGCCTGCTGAATCTCAAGCTCACTACCGACAATGAGAAGTCTCTTGAATCGATACCCTCTCAGCCGGTGAAGCTCGCGCTCGAAACGTTCGCGATTCTCGCCGACGCAGCATGAGACGAAATCTGCTACCGTTTTCCGCTCGACGGCAAATAATTCCGAGAGGCCAACAACTGAGTAATCCGCGGTTGCCAACGTCTCAACGCGCGACTCAAGGCGCGAAAATTTCAACGGCACCTGTTCCCTCGAATCGATGAGAATCACCGGCTTCGTTCCAGCCAGTTCCCCCAACCCTCGCAACGCCGGTAACTGGTAGGTCGTCGGCATGCTAAAGGAACACCTTTCTGGAACAATCGCGGTGCGTAACCCTGGTGACCTGCGTAACCTTTTTAACCAATGCGTGGCGAGGTAAGAGGCCTAAAAAACAGTAATATGGATGAGCTGAAAACGTTACGCTGGTTCCGCACGATACGCGCTCTAGTCGTAACCCGCGTAACCTTCGTAACCTTTTCCGAGTAACGTTCATAAGGCCTGTTTTGTGAATCTGTAGCGCCAATACTGCGTCTTGGTGTTCGAGGTATCGACGATGAGCCGCACCCCATCGAGAACCCGATTTTGAAAGGCTGTGAGAGCGGTCCCAGTTCGGGTCGTCGCTGAACGTTTGTCACCGAGGTTCGAGTCACTGCCAAGATTGCCGAACCATTCTAGCGCCGGATAGTTGTCAGTCTGTTTGCTGACGATTTCGTAGATTTCGGATTTCTTGAGCCACTGCTCCGGCGATTCCTCAAAACAGGCGTGGAAGAGGGCGCGCATCGCCCGTTCCCGCTGATCACCGCCGATCAGATCTTCGCCCTCATGCGGTAGACAGGGGTCGCCCAGCCTGGCCGCAGCCATGACACCACCAATGATCTCAGCCCAGCGCGGAAATGAATTGAAAATCGTTTTGCCAACAGGCGCCCCGGTATCGATCCAATGCTGAAAGAGCGAATAGATCGCCGACAGAATTGTGACCCGGTTTTCTCTGACCCACTGGTGTAGGAAAGGCTTTGGAAACTGGCGCTTGTTTGGGTCCTCCTCGAAGAACGCGAGTTCGATTTTGCGTAGCCGCGGTTCGACGTCTTCGCGATAAGTCAGACCGATGTTTGCCGAAATTGAATAGTCGATTTCGTTCAGCAATTCTAAATCGCTCTTGGCGTCATTGGCTCCCAGTGAACGCGCGCAGAGCGTCGGCGCCGTGATGGCCTGAATAAAACCGACGTCATCAAGGTGATGCTGGCAATTGGCGAAATGCATCATTCGTCGGCCTGACCGCATGCCAGACACAATCCGTTTAATGGTTTCCTCAGAATTGTCCGTTATGGCTATGTCCTCGAATGCGTGGCCCAGAAAGGTTATTTGCGTGACGCCGTTGGCGTAGTCCTTCCCGCAACGTGGCCGGTTGCCGACATAGAACCAGAGCGGCCACCGTTCGCTAAAGCCCATCAATCCTCGCGCGTAGGGCGTCAGCATTCGAGCCAACGCGTGACACCTACTTTGGTCGCTCTTCCAGCAAAACCCGCCGTGGGCCTCATTCAAAATTGCGATGGCTTCGTCGGCCGACATCTTGAGCAGTTTTGGCGTATCCGGTGACACGTAGATCCCGAGGTCTCGGTTGAACCCTGGCCTTGGGAAAACGATTTCGCCGCTCTTTGAATAAACCGGGATCGCCACGTCCAAGATGCGAGCGATGCGAGGAAGCTGTTTGCGAAATTGTGGGCTCTCCAGAAGTGAGCGTGCGAGCGATTCTCTCATCGTTTTAGCCGCAAACAATGATTTGCCGGATCCGTTTTTCGTCTCGAGTTCAACCCCGGTCTCGACAAATTGTTCCAGCCAGGTCTTTGCACGAACCGCGGTCATCGCATTGAACTTCAAGCCGCCCCGAGCAAGCTTGAACTTATCAAAGTCGCCGTCGAATTCCTCCTGGTCGATCTCAACGACTTGATCGTTGAGGCGGAACAACGTCTGGCAATCGCCAATAACATGCCCCATCTCGGTTGCGAACTGGCTTTCTGGGCGATTAAGGCTCGGCAGCATCACGCGGGGAAGTGGCTCAGCTTCTTCTGCGACACCTTGGAACTGTGCGGCCGGAATGATCACACTCATTGCGCCGCGATCCTTTCCATCGGCCCAAACGCCATAAGTTCGTCGAGCTCCTGCCGTGAGGCCCAATCGTTAAGGGCGAGGCTGGTCAAATCATTCAGATCCTTCGCGCGATCGCCGTTCGATTTTATGAGGCCGGAAAAATCGGCAACATCCAAGTGGATGGCCACCGGACGAAGTTGTGCCAGCCATCGCAAACCGCCTGCCCGTCCCTTTTCGTCCGCATGCGGGAACAGCCGAACTGACTTGCCGCGCAGCCTTGCAAGATCGCCGGCACTGAATTCCGCGTTCGCACTCGTCATGCAAACAACGCCGACAATATCTTCAGTGCCGGCCTTGAGAGCGAAATGAAAAGCGGCCAGCGCATCGGGCCCTCCCTCAACGATCGTAACGTTTTCAAATCCGATAGTTTCAAATATCCCAATCGGCCGCTTTGCCCTGCTGTCCGGCAAGTTCTTAGCTTTCGCACCATTAGCCCAGAGCCGTCCGCCCAGTAGTCTCGCGACAGCGTTTTCACGGATCGAATCCGTAACGACCCACGCCACTCCTTCGCGATGATCCAGGAAACGCAATAAGCCTCGCGCTTGAGCCAACCGACAGCCGCCGACATCGATTTCGCGGTCTGACGCGAGCGTCGCGAGCTCGTTCTCGTTGCCATGCCGAAGGGCGCTCGACCAGTTCCATGACGCACCGTTTTTCTTTGTGATCTTTCTAGGCTCTTCTGGTGGTGGCACAAACTGCGGAATCCGCCCGGTCAGGCGTTCAACTGCTTCGCCAACACTTCCCCCGCCAAGAGCACGCTCCAGATCGATGACATCACCACCTCGGGAACATTTACCGAAGCAGGACCAGTGCGCATCGCTCCAAACTACGAACGACGCTCCATTGCGTTCGCGATGAATCGGACACCGCCCAATCCAAACTTGCCCGGAGTGTCGCAACGCTATCCCTCGGTGCTGACAATAGGTGAGAAGCGGAACCCGCTGGCGAATTTGGTCAAAGGCGATCACGATTTTTTACCCTTCTCAGTCGAATCGCTGCCGAGTCGAAGCGCCCGAGTAGCCAATTGGTCACGACGCTGCTGAAGCCACCAAAATACGCACCGAAATGGCGTTTGCAACATGCCGAGAAAATGGTATGCTAGCTCGAGAAGTTTGAGTTTAGTGCGCCTGGCGTCGGTGGCAGCCCCGCCGGGCGCGTTTTTTTTCGGCGGCTCGTTCATGACGCCCCCGGTTCCTGATTGTTGGCCTCGGGATCGACATCGACGTTTGCATTGAGGAATGCTCTGATCGATGCGCAATCGAAGAGACGTTTACCGCGGGTCGTCCCGGGTTTCCGAAGGCTAACCGCCCGAATCTTTCGCTCGGCGAGGAAGCGAAACAAGAGCGACTTTTTCAAGCCGTAACAGGCTTCCACGCCGGCTGCGTCCAAAAATTCTGGCGATGAAGCTGCCCGCGCGGCTTGAACTAACGAGGTCGTGAATTCTTGAGGTCCACGTAGGTTTGCTGGCATATTGGAAGCATCTTCGCATATGCCGATGTCCTAACTTTTAGGCTCTTCGGAAGTTGTGCGTTACATTCCGGAAGTTAGCTATTTTTTTCCGGAAGTTGACCTTTTCGTTCCACTTTTTGGCGTCTTCTTTCCGGTAGCGATCTCGCTTTTTTTCCGCTGTTTTCGCTTACGATCAAGCTCGACCTGCCGCTCTAGATCAAGTTCCAGAGCCTTCTTGTAAGCCCGTTCGGTAAGGTAAGTTTGCCACCCTGGCTGGAGTTGGCTCTGTAGAGCCAAAAGCGGAAATTTAACGCGCTCAAGAAGCTTCATTAGGTTGGGAACCGTCTTATGGTTGCACCACGGTTGACGAACTACCTCTTCAAAGCTGAAGCGCCGCTCGGGGCTCGGATAGCGGGCCCGGTCGTCTTTCGATATCTCGAGGAGCCCCCCATTGAACAAGCTGATCTCCATTTTTCCAGAGATGGTTAAGCCGGCGCCAATGGCGTTCGTTAGAAGGCAAATCACCGACTGAAATAGTTCCCTTCAGATATGAATGCGTCTTCTGGAGCAACCGCTCGGCCACGAACAATCCGTTTGGGAGATGAGAGGTTCCATCCTTTTTGATCACACCCTCAGCATCAAGAAGAGCTGTCAGCAAGGACAACATCTGAGCGTTTGGATGGAGCTCGTCTAGCATCTCCCGAGCCGTTACCGTTTCCCAGAAGCCTTTTGGTGTTGCGGTGCTTTTCTGCTTTCTGGCCATGGCTATTAGATCTTTGGCAAGGCGTTCGCAGCCTTGGTTAAAGCTTCTTTGCCGACGTGGGTGTAATGCTGACTCATCGCGGTTGAATCATGGCCAACTAACGCCATTACGACAGCGTCAGGCACGCCCGCGTCTTTCATCATCGACACAGCACTCCATCGTAGAGAGTGGTAGCTTATGTCCATTCCTTCGCGTCGAGCGCCACGCCCTTTTCCTGTGCTCTGGTGCGTTCTGGCGGGGCGCAAGCCGACCTGAATCATCAATTCGGTGAAAGCATTGGAAAGGGTCCCCGATCGACCGTTTTGGCTATTGAGAGTTTCATAAGCCCTCGGATGCACTGGAGCGTCGTGAGAGTCTGGGTGCGGTAACGATTCAACGTGCTCACGCAGAGGCCCGGTAATCGGCAACAGCAAGCGCTTCCCTGTCTTGCGAGTCACCAATCGGATTTCGCCGCGGACTAGGTCAACGTTCGCCCAGGTCAAAGAGGCAAGGTCACCGAGACGTTGGCCCGTGTAGAGCCCGAACTTTATCAACGATTGCCATTCAGGATCCGCGACGGCCAAGACAGACCGAATTTCGGGAATGGTCAGCGGGCGCCGCGCTTTCTCCTCGTTGCGCCGTTTTACAATGGGAACGCCTTCGGCCGGATCTTCGAAAAGGTAGCGATCAAGCCGCGCCTTCCTGAAGATCATCTTTACGATCTTTAGATCACGATTGACAGTCGCCGGTGCGAGCTTATCCCCCAGATCGTTCCGGTAGTCCGTGATCTTGTGCTGGGTCACGCTAGCGATCTCTCGGTCAGCGGCGGAACCGAGGAACGCTAAGAAACGAGACACCGAGCATTCATAAATCGCTATGGTCCCGACGGACTTGTTCTCTCCTTTTCGATCCTCGAGCCATCGATTGACGAATTGGCGAACCGTCATGTTCGGGAGATCCTCTCCGAAAAATTCCTTGTAGAGACTGGCGAAGTTCTCGCGCACCTTCTGCGGATTTCCCCTTCGCTTAGCGACAGCTTCATACTGTTCGGCGATACGCTTGGCTTTTGTTTTGTCCGTGGTGCCGGTTGTTTGCCGGCGCTGTCGGCCGGTTGCGTCGCGGAATGCTGCAAACCAAAATTTGCTAGTCGGTTTCTTCAAAATCGTTGCCATAATCAAACCCGTTTTCGTTTGAAATCGTGGTAACTAAGCATGGTAACTTATACTAAATTCCACCGAGGTCCACTAAATTCGTAGATCAAGTGTTTAAGCTGGTTTGCGAGCTTCGATGGAACTCGATAAACGGCCTTTTGTAATACACGGGTTCGAATCCCGTTAGGGTCGCCAAAGGTCTTTATCTATAGGATGGGGTGGACTATTCGGCGATCGAATCGCGGTTAGCGACAAAACGGTCTGCAGCAAGCGGGCGCCGAATCCTTTCCAGGGAGAGCGGAAGCTTGGCCGCGGCCAGGATCAGCAGCGCGTGCAGGACGCACAGTAAGGCGAAGCTGGTCGTGAACGCGCTCGCTACACCCGCAGACGAATGAATGGCCGCCAGCCGCCAGCCCAGAAAAGTTGCGCAAAGAGTAGTCAGAGTGGGACCGCCAAGACGCTGTACAATATTCAGAGAGGTGGTCGCCATGGGCAACTCCTCCTCACGTACCGACGCGTAAGCGGCAGAAATCGACGGAACGCCGACCGCACTCATGCCCACACCTCTTATGAACAGCGTAGCCGCGAGAATCGCCAGATTGAATTTTTGGGAGCTCAAATAAAGAAAGGGTAACGTGCCGAGAAACGCCACGGATGCCCCTCCAGCGGATGTTCCTCTGATACCAAAACGCTGAGCCAGCTTCCCCAGCCATGGATAGGTGCACATCATCCCCAAACCGAGAGGCGCCATAAGCCAGCCGGTAGCGCTCGGAGATTCGCCCACAGCTCGAATCAGGTACAGCGGTATCAGCATCTGTCCCGAGAATGACAGGCCGTTCGCCGCGAATTGTGTAAGCGCAGATGCGGTGAAGACTCTACTTCGGAAAAGTTGCAAGTCGATCAACGCTCGCTCGGGGCCCTTTGCAGCTCTGCGGATAAAGGCCGCCAGCAGAATAACCGACAGTAGGAACGCCGCAATCCCTGTTCGCTCCCCCCAGATGATCCGATCCGTACAAAAACAATACCAGGCCGGGTGAGAGAAGGAGAAAGCCAAGCAGATCGAGTTGTCTTGCCGCCACTTTTACGTCATCATCCTCTGGAAGAAACAGGACCGCGAACAGGATCGCCAGGATACCAATTGGCAGCTGGATGAGGAAGAGCCAACGCCAGGTCCCATACTGCAGAATGGCTCCGGCGATCACCGGGCCGAGCATCGGCCCGAGCAAAACCGGTACGGCAGCATAGCCAACGACGCGCACAAGATGCTTACCTGCGACGCGCGCCAACATCAGTTGCGTCATCGGCGCCATTAGTCCACCGCTAATTCCCTGCAGAACCCGAAACCCAATCAAGGAGGTCGGGGACCAGCTCAAGGCGCAGAGTGCCGAGGTGAGCGTAAATCCGAAAAAACAGGTAAGGTAAAGCCTCTTGACCCCGATTCGCTCTACCAGCCAGCCGTTCAGAGGCAGCATAAGAGCCAACGCAAGAAGATATCCACTGGTGACCCATTGGATCACGGACAAGCTAGTGAGCAGGTCGACGGCAAGGCTAGAGAGCGAAACGTTGACAATGGTAGCGTCCAATTGCGCCAGGAACGAGCCCAGCACCGCAACGAAAACGATCTTCCAAACCCGCG
>Ga0207684_10002690_pt1 | contig 17751 bp, 15 predicted proteins | sample KBSK5501metaG_FD_184342 | JGI IMG/M metagenome (GOLD analysis project Ga0207684, IMG submission 184342) | Corn, switchgrass and miscanthus rhizosphere microbial communities from Kellogg Biological Station, Michigan, USA - KBS K5-50-1 metaG... | ecosystem: Host-associated > Plants > Roots >...
GATCGCGGCCCTGACGGCCGAGTCTCGAGCGCTGACGCTCGTCTTCCATCAGCCCCAGGATGGCGGGACTCCAGTCCTCAACCCTGCGCGCAATCAGGACGTGCTCGCCGTTCACCGCATACTCCGAGATGCCATGCGGCGAGCAGACCTGCGGAATCGCGCAGAGCAAGAACTCCTGGTGCTTCATCCCAATCTTGCCTGTCGTACTAAAGTTCTCCTCCGTGTACGGTGCTAGCCCGATATCGAAGCGCGCCAACAGATCGAAATAGTCCGGCCCATAGGCATGGTATGAGACATGTGCCCCTGGCACATTCACCTCGAGCCTCTGCCGGCAGATGACGAGCAGTCGGAATGGTCGCCGGGCTGCCACCTTACGAAGCTCACCCTCGATATCTTTCAGGTAGCGGAAGGCGCTCGGGCTGCCCATCCACCCGAGCGTGATCATGCCCGGCGCACTATGATCCGTCCGGATCCGATACCCCTCTTCTAGGATCGGATACTCGAACCGCTCGACCCGCGCGAACCGCGGCGCGTAGAATTCCTGGAGCCCCTTGTACGCCACCGTGATCTTGTCGGCCAACGTCATGGCCTCCAAGACAAGAGACGGGTTCCCGACGTAGTCGCTGCCATCGCTGCTATCGATGACAAGGTATGGCGCGAGCCGTCGAACACAACGCTCGAAATACGCGTGTCGCATCGGGTAGTGAGGCAGGAACCACCGGTCGATCCAGACCACGTCATATCCGCGCAGGCGTAGGAGCTGCCAAAGCCGGCGCCAGACCAGCTTCGTGAAGAACCAATACCGCGCCGTCCATGACAGGCCTTCGTATTCGCGAGCCAGCTCGGCCATGTCGCCAATATGGAAGTTCTCGAATGTGACGCCCTCGTTCTCGAACCTCTCCTTCCAAGCGCCCAATCGGGTCTTGCTGGCGGCCGGGTAATCTGGCGGCCAGTACCAGACCGCGGCAATCGAGCGCACCTTTGGAGGCCGTTGGCCGGACCGGCTACAGATCCTCACGTACAACCACGCAACTGCGAACGCAAGTGCGATGCTCGTTTGGAGCACCACATACACTAGCTTTCTCGCGTAGAAGTCGACGTGCTCGCTTGTCTTCATCTTGACAAACGCCGAAGCACTTCTTGAAACGATCCGGCGCTGTCCACTGCTTGCTCTCGATGAGCCCGGATAGAAGGACGAGTGACACGCGGGAAGTCCAAAGCAGCGGCCCTGGATGACAGCAGGTGACGCACCAGGGGAGGCAGTGAGAGACCAACGGCCACCTGCCGCCGGCAGCACTTTCGCATGGCGGCAACAGGAGCTGTTACCTCGGTCGGCATATTATCCTTCCCCCTCGAGGTCGAAGACGAGATACGGAACCGAAGCGGTTAGATCGCCGATGCGGCGGGCGGCCACCACAGTCCGAAACTCACGTAGCAGCCTGGTCGCGCAACGCCCCAGGGGGACGACCATACCTCCAATACCGGCGGTCCGTGGCCCTCGACGTCGACCCTTGGCCAAGTCGTCGATCCCGGCCAGGCCAAGGCGCTCTACACCTCTCGCTGTGAAGGTCGGAGGATAGCCGCGTCCCTCGGCCAGCGCAAACAACATCGTCGTCCCTGCGCCTCGACGGTTCCATGGTGGCCGAAAGACTCTGCTCCTCGGGAAGGTCGAAGAAAGGCCCGATTCCGTCAAAATCGCACATGGCCCAGCTGCTCGACCACAATATCGACATTGTCTGCAGGTTTGCGATGAAGCACGAAAGTCAACCGGGCCACGAAAGAAGAGACATTGACATGGAACAGAAGGCCCCTCTGTGCAATCGAAAGGGAGAACACTCCAGCGTTACTCCCTCCACACAGGACACCGCTCTGATGCGCCTGAGCGTAGCGAGTCTGCGGCGGATGGTCAACCGAAAGTCGTCCGTCGAGTTCGTACGCCAGGAATTGACCTCGTACAGCGGGCGGAGTTGCTCCGCAGCTACGTGCGACCGCTCGCCGTGCTACGCCGAGTGCACGCTGCGTGCCGGCACGGGCGGAGACTACGGCGGTCGGCGCCTCGCCCTGCTGATCCTGTCCCTGTTCTATGTCGGGGACTCTGCCCTTGAAGACCGCAGTGTGATTGCCCCGCAGTCGCCGGTGCAAGCTCGCCGTTGAGGACTGGTTCGGCTGGGGATCGATGATGCCGCCCGCGTAGTTCTCTCGGCCCCAGCCACCCCGCCGCCGGGCCCCGCCGGCCCCGGCCCGGTCAGATGATGGCCTTCATGTCGCCTACGGTCTCTGATCACCCATTGCTGCGGGGGCGACCGTCGCCGTTACTTCACACCCTCTGTCCACCGAGCGTAGCATCTGGTACAGTGTTTGAATTCACCGCGTTTACCATCTCCCGCAGGCATTCTTGACGGAGTGCAATTCATGAAGAAAGCGTTGGTTTGCGGAGCCGGTGGCTTCATCGCCGCTCACCTCGTAAAGAGACTGCGAGCCGAAGGGTATTGGGTGCGCGCAGCCGATATCAAAGAGCACGAGTTCGCGCCGTCCCGCGCGCATGAGTTCCATCTGGTGGACTTGCGGGACCCGATGCAGTGCACGCGCGCACTGACCATCGCCAATGCCAGTCGGTCGGAGTTCGACGAGGTCTATCAGCTCGCCGCCGACATGGGCGGCATGGGCTTCATCAGCGCGGCCGAATGCGAGATCATGCGAAACAATGTGTTGATCAACGTGAACATGACGCACGCCGCTGCCGCGATGGGAATCAAGCGCTATTTCTACTCTTCGTCGGTCTGCATTTACCGCGATATGGCGCACGGCGAGCCGGAGATGCCCGAGGAACAGGCCTATCCCGCAATGCCCGACAATGAATACGGGTGGGAGAAATTGTACTCGGAGCGCGTCGCGATGGCATACGGGCGACGGCACGGGATGAACGTGCGCATCGCTCGCTTCCAGAACTGCTACGGGCCCGAGGGGACGTGGACGGGCGGACGAGAAAAGGCGCCTGCGGCACTCTGCCGGAAAGTCGCTGAAGCCCGCGAGGACGGTACGATAGAAGTCTGGGGCGACGGCACAGCCGTCCGTTCGTATATCTACGTCGACGATCTCGTCGACGGGATTTACAAGCTCACCCAGTCCAACCACGAAGGGCCGGCGAACATCGGCTCGCCCGAGTACGTCTCCGTCAATGGGCTCGTGGACGTGATCCAGCAGGTCGCGGCAAAGCGCGTTCGCGTGCGGCATGTCCCCGGGCCGGTTGGTGTACAATCGCGGAACTTCAGCAACGAGAAGATCTACTCGGTTGGGTGGCGACCAACGACATCTCTTCGAGATGGCATCGCGAAAACATATCGGTGGATCGCAGAGCAGGTGAACGAAGGGCGACCGGATCGCGCACCGTCACTCGCCTAGTGCACTCACCCGATCGGCTTGAGGAGCCCGTCGCTCTCGGTAGGTAACTCTCGTCCGATGCCGCATCACGCGGGCTAGTTTTCTAGTTACTAGGGTTAGTCCCGGAGAGTCAGGGTCCTTACGCAAACTTCTGCGACAGGAGCCTCCAGGAATCCCGACGCGGCTCACGGGGTTCCTATATCTAGAACGTGACAGGGATCCGCATCTCGCCGCCGGTCGGTGATGTCTTAGCCCACGTTTTCGTTTTGGGAGGTGAACGGACCAGGCCATAATCGCGTCACACCCACAAGAAATGCGGGTTCCTGGGGCGCCTCGCTGGTGCGGAGGGCATCATCCAGTGGGTGACACGAAATCTGGCCCGATTCGCCTCACGTTCAATCCTCAGCTTCGAGTCGAGTTCAGGGAAGCGACGGTCACTTCCGATGCTGGGCTGTTCCTCCCGCGCGAGCTGGACGATCAGCTTGGACTTGACGCGCTGATCGAACATCACCTCAGCGATCCGCGCACCGCACACAATCGCCAATTCCCACCACCTTTTCTGTCAGTCGGTCTACAGCCGCCTGGCGGGCTACGAGGACACCAACGACGCCGAGCGGCTGGCCGAGGACCCGACGTTTCGGCTGCTGGCCTCACGCGAGCGGCGGGAGACGAGCGTCGCGCTCACTTCGACGCTCACTGGTTCGAGACGGACGTTCTCACGGAAGAGCGGAACTACCAGGGACTGGCTCCCCTCAACACGGCACTGATCCAGCACGCTGCGGCCCGTTCAGCGAATCAGAGGGTGACGCTCGACATCGACAGCTCCGAGAGCCCGGTACACGGGGCGCACGAGCAGTCCGCGTACAACGGCGACTTTGAATCCGTCTGCTATCACCCCCTCTTCGTGTTCAACCCGGAGGGCGACTGCATCGCGGCCAAGCTCCGGCCGGGCAATGTCCACAGTGCGGACGCGTGGGACGAGGTCCTGCTTCCCACCGTTGACCGGTACCGCGCGCAGGGCCAGACGGTGGTCGTCCGTGCCGACGCGGCGTTTGCCCTGCCGGCCCTCTATGAGGCACTGGAACGGCGAGGAGTGAGGTACGCGGTCCGACTCCCTGCTAACAACGTCCTGGAGCGGCGCATTGAAGACCTGCTCACTCGGACTCGTGGCCGACCGAGTCACGTGCCGCTGGTCCGCTATCGGAGTTTCGAGGTCAAGCGCCTTGGGTCATCGCCGGCCTCGCCCGAAAAAGCACCTTAGATGTGCTGGAACCAGCTCGCCACGCCCCCGCGGTGTGTCGGCCTCGCCGCACATTCGCTACCGTCAAGAACTTGAACTTGATTCATTGAGATTTCCCGCTACAAGTAGATAGAACCAGTATAAAGCGTAGAATGACATTAAGATGGTGGCAGGGTAGGCTTGTGCTGCATAACGGTATTCGATGAATCTGGTGATGACGGGATAGAACATAAGAGTGAAAAACACGACAAAACTAAGGATTCCGGTTAATTCTCCATTTCTGCGTTTGAATAAGCAACACGCGGCAGCCAGGTTCCCGGTGACGATAATCACGAGATAAACCATCGTCAAAAGTATCTTGATGGTTTTCTGAACGATATTCAACTCACCAAACCCGAGATTAAATACCGGATAGGAATGGATGTAGAACTTCTTGATTAGTAAAACGGGGGCCCAAATGAAGTAATGGAAGGGTTTATGCTGAATAAAAGAAGCGGTGTATCGATCTGCTCGTTCAATTATCTTCGATCGTAGTTGCTCCTTTTCTTGAGCCGAAATGCCAGGCCTTTGGTACAAATCCATCATGGCGGCAAGTTCTGCCAAACTATCCATGCCGTAATCAGGTGTGGTGACAAAACTAGGGAGCATCACATTTTTGTCTTTTAACGGCTTGCTTTGGCCCTCCCGGCTTTCTCGGATGTTAAACCATCGGATTTCCGCTGTCGGCTCATATCTCGTGGTATTGCCACCAAAGGCTTTGACAAAATCAAATACATGGCGTTGCGGTGTGAGTTCGGTTCCCGGGTAGAGGAATCCGTTGTGAAATGGATGAATGGCTTTATGTATGTCGTAATTGCGTGGCAACCAGTACGCCTCAAATGCCATAATCGGCAAAGTGAATATGAGAATGCTTATGAACGCCTGGCGCAGCGATATGTTTTTATGCAGAGCCAGGGGAACCAAGTACATGAAGGGTATCAGGATGTAAGGTGAGTACATGGGTCTCAACGCTGTGAGGATGAAGTATGCGACGCCGGCTGTAAGATAGTGAAGATACCGGCCGGATTCAAAAGCCATAATCAAGGCATACGTGAAATATATCGTGAAGGATATGGACAAACTCTCCGTTTGTAGCGCGAGGATATATTCCGTATTGGCGAATGTGAACAAGTAGAAAAAGTATGCGACGTAGAAACCGGCCGGGCGGCGGAATACCTTGAATCCGGTCAGTGCAAATACATACACCGAGAGCACGTGAGCCAGTAACTGGGCGAACAATAATAGGTTCTTGGCAACATCGGTCGAGAAAATCAATCGCAAGGGGTAATAGAAAAAGGCATACCCCGGCATTCTGAAATCCGGTTGATAAGCACCGGACTGCAGCAGATTTTCAACGGGTAGAATGTAGGAAGACGAATCCCCCCCGTCGTTACCGATGAACTTGTGGATCGAAAAATCATGGAAACAGTTGCAGCTATAATGTAAGTTGCCAATGGTGAAAAGCGATGCAATCAGCAACCACAAGCAGGGTGCTGTATGCCTGAAGAGGTAAGCAAGTTTGTTCATTTCTGTCTGTCACTCAGTAGACCGTAATTTTCCCAAGGCGCTTATCCGGTACGAGTGATTCTCCCGATCGGAGTGGAACTGGCAGTGCGGCGTCCGATCATTCACTGACGTGGATCCGCCGCGGCTCGTATCGAGACGGCTACGGCGCCCTCGGGGAGCCGGTCTCGTCCTCGTGGCAGCCCCATCTCGTACCCCGAAGGGGTCGTGATCTTCATCAGCCGCAGTTCGAGCACGGTTACCGTCAGCTCGGCCGGACGATCGCGCTGGACCTGGTCTGGCCCCAGTCTTTTTTCACAGGTAGGGGGCAAATAGCAATTCCTTTTTTGGAGCCGCGTCAAGAATACCGTACGGCCTCGGATCGCGGGCGCTGGCGTCGCCCGCCGCCGCGACCAACTGGCCTGTGATGTTCGAGCTAATTGGTGAACAGGTTCAGGGGCGATCCGCAGCTCGCACAGGCGCTCGGCGGGGTCCGGCCTCGAAGCGCGAGGTGGAGACGGCGATGGTAGTATTCGTGCTCCCATTGGCGGAGCTTCTGGGCGTGCTCGGTAGAGGTCCGGAAAATCACGCGCCGATAGACCTCGTTCTCGTCCGTCCGATGGCTGCGCTCGACCTTTCCATTGGCCTAGGGTAGCCTCGCGGAAATAGCCGCGTCTCAAAGGCCTTTGGGTCGTGAAATTTCATTACCCAATCGGGCAGAGCGAGATTTATCTTCCAAGGTCGGCGCGTAACCTAGGCAGCTGAAGCCTTAGAGGGCCTCTCCGGAACTGAGCCCCCCGATATCCCCGTTTTGAGCTAGGCTGCGGTTCCCACGCCCCGCGGGCCGGGGCCATGGAGGACTGGAGGATGAAGGCGCAAGTTGAGCGACGAGCAAATCGCGTTGGCCAGGCGGCAAGCCCAAGGCCGGCCACCCAGTCGGTGAGATCTGTCGCGAATTTGGGGATCGGCGAGCAGAGCTTCTATCGTTAAAAGAAGCCGTTTCGGGGCCCTCAACGTTGCCGAATTGCCACGACTTGAGAAAATCCGGTCGGCTGGGGCGTTCGGAGTTAACCCGACAAGCAGAATCTGCATAATGCCGAGTTTGCGCTTTGAGGGCGTGGAGGTTCTGGTCTATGTGAAGGTCCTCCCGATGATTACAAGCATTCCCAGGGCGGGGCCTGACGGAAGGGAGTTGCCATGAGTCGCACCGACTGCGGATTATCTGTCGTCCTGCCCGTGTATAACGAGCGCGACAACCTCGAGCCCCTACACCGGCGGATCACCGACGCGCTCAAGTCCGAGGGCGCCGACTACGAGGTTGTTTATGTAGACGACGGCAGCCACGATGGCTCCTGGAAGGTGCTCAAGGCCCTCGCCGGAGCGGATCCGCGCATTAGGCTCGTGCGCTTCCGGCGTAACTTCGGCCAAACAGCTGCCATGGCGGCGGCCATCGCCCACGCCAGGATGCCGATCGTGGTGACGCTCGACGCCGATCTCCAGAATGACCCGGCCGACATCCCCCGACTTGTAGCGACGCTCGGTGACGCGTATGACGTCGTGGCCGGCTGGCGGCGGAAGCGTCAGGACAGGTGGTTGACCCGGCGGCTGCCCTCCCAGGCCGCCAATCTCCTGATTCGCTGGATCACCGGCGTGCCGCTGCACGACTCGGGCTGTACGCTCCGAGCCTACCGGCGAGAGATCATTCAGGATGTGAAGCTCTACGGCGAGATGCACCGTTTCCTGCCCGTGCTGGCGGCCTGGGTCGGCGGGCGTATCGCTGAGATAGAGGTCGCTCACCACCCGCGAACCCATGGAGAGTCGAAGTACGGGCCGTTCCGGATCTACAAGGTCCTCATCGACCTGCTGACGCTCAAGTTCATCAGCGACTTCTCGGCTCGCCCCAACTATGTCTTCGGGGGGTTCGGTCTGCTCAATCTTCTCCTTGCTGCCTTGACCTTTGCTGTCGTGGCGTACCGCACCCTGGTGCTGGACAGGCCTCAGGCCACACCGATGATCTTCATGATGGTCATCTTTTTCCTCACGGGTGTGGCGTCACTTTTTATCGGATTCCTAGCCGAGATCGTGATCCGCGGCTTCTATGACACTCAGCGCAAGCCAACCTACTATATACGGGAAACGGTGGGCGTGAACGACCCCGAGGTCCCGCCCTGATGTGCGGCATAGTCGGCAACGTCCTCGCGAATCCAGACCAGTCGGTGGACCGGGCCGTGCTCAAGCTGATGACGGACCGGATCGCCCATCGTGGCCCCGACGATGAGGGGTTCTTTGTCCGCGGACCGGTCGGGCTTGGAGTACGGCGCCTCAAAATCATCGATCTCGAGGGGGGCCATCAGCCTCTCTCGGACGAGACCGGTAAGATCTGGGTCGCCTACAACGGTGAGATCTACAACTACCGCGAGCTTGGCACAACCCTGGAGGCCCGCGGGCATCGCCTGCGTACACGCTCCGATACCGAGGTCATCGCCCATGTCTTCGAGGAGCGCGGCCTCGCGGGTTTGAGTGACCTCGAAGGCATGTTCGGGTTCGCCGTATGGGACGACGGCAACCGCACGCTGACCCTGGCTCGGGACCGCCTCGGGATCAAGCCACTCTACTATTGCGTCCTCTCGGATCAGATTGTGTTCGCGTCGGAGCTCAAAGCGCTGCTAGAACATCCCCGCCTAGGCCGGACGTTGGACCTCGTGAGCCTTTCGCAATATCTCGCCCACGAGTACGTGCCGGCTCCGCGCTCCATCTTCCGGGGGGTGCGGAAGTTGCCTGCCGGTCACTGGCTCACCTACCGTGAGGGCCGCGTCAAGGTCGAGCCCTACTGGGACGTGCGGTATGGTGGTGGTGTTGGCATTTCCCCCGAGGAGGCGATCGCCGAGCTCACGGGTACGCTGGACAAGGTAGTGCGCGAGCATCTGGTAAGCGACGTGCCGCTCGGGGCCTTCCTCTCGGGTGGCATTGACTCGAGCGCGGTGGTGGCCTTCGCTGTCCGTCATGTGCCGCGGCTGGAGACGTTTACCATCGGATTCGATGACGTCTCCTTTGACGAATCTGGCCCCGCGCGGCAGGTGGCGCGGGCTCTCGGCACGACCCACCATGAGGAGATCCTAAGTCCACGGATGGCTCTTGAGCTCGTGGAGCGCCTGCCGGATCTGCTGGACGAGCCGCTCGGGGACGCCTCAATCCTCCCAACCTATCTCCTGTCGCGCTTTACCCGCCAGCGCGTCACTGTGGCGCTCTCGGGAGACGGAGGGGACGAGCTGTTCGCGGGATATCCTACCTACCAAGCGTCCCGTCTGGCCCGAGCCTACCGGCACGTCCCCCGCTGGATTCGGGAACGTCTGATCCGGCCTGCCGTCGAGCAACTGCCCGTATCCTTCAATGACTTGAGCTTTGACTTCCGGCTCAAGCGCTTTGTGGCTGGGATTCCCCTTAATCCCGTGGACTGCCATGCCGTCTGGATGGGCGCCTTCACGCCGACGGAGCAGCGGGCACTCTTCACCGCCGAGGCGCTCGGGCGCATGGAGACACCCCCCTCCTTCTCCGCCTTCCACGAGCTCCTCGCCCACCAGCCCGACGCCTCAGAGCTTGAGCGCCTTGGCTACCTCGATCTCAAGGGCTATCTTGGCGAGGGCGTGCTGACGAAGGTAGACCGTGCCAGCATGGCCTGCTCGCTCGAGGTGCGGCCTCCGCTCTTGGACCGGCGCGTGGTCGAATTGGCAGCGGCCCTGCCCATGGAGCTCAAGCTCCGGGGTCTCACCACCAAGTGGATCCTCAAGGAGGCTGTGCGTGATCTGCTGCCGCCTGGCATCGCAGACCGGAAAAAGAAGGGGTTCGGCGTCCCGTTCGGGCGCTGGTTCCGTGAGGAGCTACGCGGGCTGCTACAGGACACCTGCGGGCCCGCGGCGCTCCGGGAGGCAGGCCTCTTCCGTCCCGAGGCCATCGGGCGCCTCGTCGCCGAGCACGAACAGGGCCGGCAAGACCACCGCAAGAAGCTCTATACGCTGCTCGCTTATCAACTCTGGGCCCGACGCTACCGCCCTACTTGAGGAGTTCCTAGGCGCCGGGGCCGTTTTTTCGTGACGTGGGGATGCGATGAAGCCGCTGCCCTCTCGACGTGACGTGTTAGCGAGGTCGCCGTTAGGGCCGGTCCTTCACCCTGCCTCGCGCCGTCCTCCCTCACAGATCCCAGCGCGCGAAGCGAAATCGGCCGCGGGGGCTGGAGAACTCCAAAGGGTAGTGCGAAGAAAACAGCGGCCACTTCCGCGCTCCCACGGTGTGAGGCCGTCCGAGGATCTCTGGATGATCCTCACTCCTCAGCGCCGGCAAGAACGATCTACGAACACCGGCCCCCGCGTGCAGTGGTGCTCTGCGTTGCAGATGCGGATCTCCGGAACGATCCGCGTGACATCCTCCTCTTGGGGGCCAAGCTCGAAGAGGGTACGATGTAGTCAGCAGTGAGGGATCGCGCTGACCCCCCGAGTCGCAGCGCAAGCCCACCCATTCGGTTGCGGAACTCGTGAACCTGGAGGAAGGTGCGCATTGAAGCTGGGGCTCCTGAGACTCCTGGTGTGCCCGACGTGCCAGGACCCGTTCCACCTGCAAGCCGACGAAAGCGACGGCGACGAACTCCTGCGAGGGCGGCTGGCGTGCCGCGGCTGCGGGGCGCGCTACCCGGTCGTTGGCGGAATCCCGCGTATTCTTCCGCCCGCGCTCATCGAGGAACAGACGCGGACGGCGGACGCGTTCGGTTGGGAGTGGACCCATTTCTCGAGGCGCCACGGTGCCCGCCTCTACATAGATCAGTTCCTGGACTGGATCGCTCCGCTGTCGATCGACGATGTGCGCGGCAAAATGATCCTAGACGGTGGCTGCGGGATGGGCCGGTTCGCCGCCGCCTGCAGTGACCTCGGCGCGAAGGAAGTCGTCGCGGTCGACATCAGCAACGCGGTTGAAGCCGCGTACGAGAACACTCGACATCTCCAAAACGTGCACATCGTGCAGGCGGATATCTACAACCTGCCGCTGCGAAAGGACGCGGGCGATTTCGATTTCGTCTTCTCGATCGGAGTCCTGCACCACCTGCCTGACCCCGAGGTGGGTTTCTGCTCACTCGTTCGCCATCTGAAGCCAGGCGGCACCATGGCCGCGTGGGTCTACGGATATGAGAACAACGAGTGGCTCGTCCAATACGTTAACCCCATCCGGCTCCGGATTACATCGCGGCTACCCCATTCGCTGCTATATGCGTTGTCCTTCGCGATCGCGCTCCCCTTGCATCTCGTCCTGAAGCTGCTCTACGCGCCGGTGGACCGCGCGGACGGTGTCACATCTACTCGGTCGTGGCTCCCCTACAAGTACCTGTTCTGGCTCTCGCGCTTCTCATTCCGCCACACACACCTCGTGATCTTCGACCATCTCGTTGCCCCCAAGGCGGACTACCTTAAGCGCGATGAGTTCGCCGCGTGGTTTGATCGTGCTGGCCTCGTCGGCGCGATCCTGACGTCGCGTAATGAAAACGGCTGGCGTGGAAACGGGCGCAAACCTGGAGGTTAGTAGGGTAAAGGACTGACGCGGTAGTGCGCTCCCTCAAAGTTGATGCGATGAGAACGCGTCTCCTTGCGGTAAGCTCCTGGCGAAAACGGGGAGCGGCTCAATTGCTTGGTAAGGCCGTGCACGCCGGGCATCCAAAGCGCGATCGCTGGTCCCGAGCACGGGGAACGGCTGCGTTAGAAGACTGGGAGGATGAATCTAGTGGATGAGCCCGTGCGGTCCTATCTCGGGCGTGTTCGGCTGGCAGTGATCGACGGTGGGCTGGCGATCCGCTCGAATGCCTCTCGGTGTACGATCAGATCCTGTCGATGACGGCGGCCACACCAGGGACCGACGGCGGCCAGGCGTGCCCAGACTACACATGGGTAGGTAGGCCTGGCCTGGAGAGTCTCTGTATCTGGCTAGCCGGGTGAACGACCGGGCTAAGAGGAAGGTAGGCGGTGCGAGGCCATTGGGGCGAGTGAACCCCAGTCCTACGAAGGCGCGCGGGTCAGAGTAAGATCCTAAAGGCGAGACAACGCGTGGAAAGCGATCTCTACAAGGTCATCCGGGAGGTCGAGGACTCTCATTGGTGGTATGTGGGTCGCCGCCAGATACTCCGTTCCCTTCTCCGGCGAATCGCCAGCGAGATCCATCCGGTTGGCACCAGTCCACGGATTCTGGACGTCGGCTGCGGAACTGGTGGGAACCTGGCGATGCTGACGGAGTTCGGCACGACCGATGGCGTCGACATTGCACCGGAAGCCCTGGAGTTCTGTGCGGCCCGTGGGCTTCGGAACGTGAGGCTCGGCAGCGCGGAGTCGCTGCCGTTCGCGGACGGCGTGTTCGACATCGTCACAGCCCTGGACGTTGTCGAGCACCTCGAAGACGAGATCCGGGCACTCAGGGAGTTTCGGCGAGTGCTTCGGCCTGGAGGGCGGATCTTGGTGTTCGTACCTGCCTTTCGATTCCTGTGGGGCTTGCAGGACGAGATCAGCCATCACCGCCGTAGATACACGCGCGCTCTCTTGGAGGCGCGGCTCTCGGCCGCGGGCCTGACAGTCTACTGGGCGAGCTACGCGAACATCACCTTTTTCCTCCCGACCCTGATCGGTCGGTTCCTCTTGAAGCTCACGCGTCTCCGGCCACGGTCTGAGAACAGCCTGACGCTCAATGCGCTGAATGCGCCGCTGGGACGCCTGCTGGGGTCCGAGGCGTACTGGCTCAGTCGTTACAGGTTCCCGTTCGGTGTCTCTCTGGTGTGTGTGGCGGGGCGTCCCTCGCAGCCGCCCAATCGGGCCTCCTCGAACTAGGGGTTCCGGGATTCAGGGGGTTGAGCCGCCCGGGTTTCCCGGAGGCTCGAGGCCTTGAGGGGAGACCGAGCAGGGTTTCCCATGAGGTGCGGGACCGGGCGGTGCGGATGGCCCTGGGAGCACGAAAACGAGCCGCCGGATCTGGTCACCCGCCTCTTCACGGCGACCCGGCCGAACCAAGGTGTAGGTGGCGGGCCTGGCCACGTCGCGACCTGGGGCCTTCGTGCACGTCGCGTTCGTGATCAGCGTGTTCGTCCGCCAGATCGTCGGTTGGCGGGCATCGAGTTCGCTGCGCAGCGACCTGGCGCTCAACGCGCTGGAGCAGCCGCCGCTAAACGGAGCGGCTGGCCGAGGCGGGCGTTGAGCCGTCGGTCTGGAGCACGGGGGGTTTGTACGGCAACGCGCTGGCCGAGTCCATCATCGGGCGGTACAAGACTGAAGAGATCCGCCGTTCGTGGGCCCTGGGGAGGCGTCGAGGACGTCGAGTTCGCGACGCTCGAGTGAGTCGCGTGGTATAAGACGAGCCCCCTGCTCGACCCCATCGGGTACGTGTCCGCGACCGAGTTCGAGCGGGCCTACTACGACTGCCAGACGGCTCCAGCCGGCACGGTGGCACTCACGTAACGATTTCTCCGCAGAACCCGGGGCGGTTCTGATCTGGGCCACCCAGGCGAGCCGGCTCACAGGATGCCGTGTCCAATCCGCGCAGACAGACCAGTAGCCCCAAGCGCGAACGTGGGCGCTCATTCGAGCAGGATAATGTCGTTGAGCCCGAGGGAGGTCGTGAATACAGCGACCGAGCCGTACCCCTGTCGCCGAAGCTCCCCGGCGGCTGCTTCCTCGGCGAACCGCAGCGGGCCGTGCTCCACCGAGCGGACGCCGTGCAGGCGTCTAGTTAACGGTACTCGCACGGTGAGCCTCTCGATAGGCCGGTAGGTGAAGTTGGCGAGGACCAGCGCCGTCCCGGCAGGGGCATCGTACAGGCCAGCCTCGACGACCGGATCGGAGAGCTCGACGAGCCGTGGGACGCCGCGCGAGGTGGCCAGCCCGGTCACCACCCGCCGCTGCACCGGTGGGTATCGTTCCTTGAGCTCTCGGGGAACAAAGGCGGCGTCCTTGAGGTAGGACAGGCCCGGACAGGCTCCTATGTAGACTGCCCTGCCCCTGCCGAACACCTGCATAACCGCGGAGGGGGCGTTCCCCTTGAACCGACCGATGACCTGGCCGCTCGTGGGCGTGAAGGCGATTCGCACGCCAAGCACACCAAACGCCACCGGCTCACCCAGCAGAGCCGTCCGATCTAGCCTGATCCGATCGAAGTAGTCGATCCAGTTGAGGCTGCCGCGGACCCGGTACTCTTCGGGACGGACTTCGGCCCGGATGGCCGACTCGATGCCAAACACGGTTCCGAGACCTCGGGTCGGCTCGTTGAACTCGTCACGGCTGCCGGCGCCGCAGGCTCCATACACGTATCCACCATCCCGCACCCATTCCTCGATCGCGGTCGTCGCGCGGATGCTGATGTTCGGGTCGACGGTGTAGAGCACGTCATAGTCCGCGAGCCGGCCTGCGGCGACGTCTTCCTCGGTCAGCATGTCAACCAGGTAGTGGTCATGGACCAGCGCGAGATACGTGGCGCGACGCTCCAGCATGTGGATATAGCCCCAGGATTGCCACAGATCGGCGCTGATGCTGTACAGCAGGGCGACTCGGGTCTTCCGCGGCACACCCGGCGCGATGATATGCTCCGCGCTCGCAAGCTGCCGCGTCATCCGGACGATTCCGTCGTACTCGCCGCGCAGGTCGGACCAGTAGTTCTCGGTGCTCGTTGCCGTTGGGCCGTACGTCCAGTAGAAGAAGTGCTTCGCGCCTTGCGCCAGGGCCGAGCTGGTCTTCAGCGCGAGGTTCGTTGCATCACTGGGGGTGATCCAGGCGATGATCGGCTGCCTGCCGCGGCTGCCGCTGCGAACCATGGCCGCCTGGAACCCCATGAGCTGGAAGCCTTCCCACGTGTAGCGCGGCCCGTACATGTACTGGAGCCCCATCCAGTCCTCGATCCCGATCACGTCCACCGCCCGCTGACGGGCCAGGTCGAACCAGTCGAGCGACAGGGGGTGGCCCCCCCAGGCCATGTTCGGTTCGTCCATGCCCATGCCCAGGCCGGAGCCCGAAAAGTACGGATGATCGGCGACGAGACTGGACGTCAGGATGTTGGCGGCGGCGTACCGGTGAAAGCTCTCCGTCAGCCACCGGAGCCGCTCGGTCGCCGCTGCCTGCCGGAAGCGTGCCGTGTAGTAGAAGACCCGGTTTGCCGCCTTCGGGTCTAGCGCTTGGCGCTGACGAAGGACGTCGGGCGATTCGATCGGCACCACGTCGTCGAGTGCGTTCACACCCAGGTCCGCCGGACGCACGTTCTGGGCTTGAAGCCAGCCGTGAAAGTGGCGAAGCGCGGCGGTGTCCTTGCCGATGGCCGGGGCCGTGATCTCGTCCGAGAAGTTGAACAGCGTGGGCTGCGGCGACGCGTGGGTCGCCTGGGCCGCCGGGCGGATCTGGTTGTCGATGTCCTCTCGCGTGAGGTTCGGCTCGAATTTTGCCCAGTGATGGCCGCCCGGGTCGGCGAAGTTGTACTTGGCCCGCACTTCGGGCCATCGATTGACGACGTTGAAGCCCAGGAGCCACAGCACCTCGGCTTCTTGTAGATTCAGCTCCGCGCGCTGGGGGTTCCAGAATGAGGTTTGCACGATCAGCTGCTTTGGGGATATGCGCCTACCCCCGCTCGCCTCGCGGGCCCAGGCAAGACGGCGCTTCGTCATTTGCGCGGCGGTCTCCAGACTGTCCCTGTCTGCGGCGAGCGAGGGCGACACAAGGAAGCTGGTCAAGCTGCCCGTGAACGATTCGTCGAACCGCTTGACCACAGCGCGCGCATCGGGCGCCGTAGCCAGCTCGATCACTACCTTCCGGGTGAGGTTGTCCGTACTGGTGACGAAGTCGGCCGTGATGTTTGGAAACTCGGCGACACCCCCCGCCCGGTGGAGCTGGCCATGCAGCTTGGGCCCGGCGTATTTACCGAGGTCAAACCAGTCCGTGAAGGTCCCGCTGCCGACCCGCTTAGCGCGGTCGCTGTCAGCTCCGGCTGGCAAAACTGTGCCCGGAAGAGTCCATGGCTCGACGTGGATGTAACCGCCGATCTGAATGTAGTAGCTGGTCTCCGTAGGCTCCAACAGCTTGAAGCGCACGAAAACTCCGGTGTCAGCCGAGGCACCGGAAAGGCTCAGTGCTGCCAGCAGCAGGGCGAGCAGGTTACTTCTATGCAGCGTCATTCCGGCGTTCAGATCCTAAGGTTGGCGATCAACTGAAGCGTCCGTCGAGTGGGGCTTCACATCCCCGGGACACGCGTGCTGCTTGTCCCCGTGACGCCTCTCGGTACTTCGGTTTGCCCCCTACGTTTCTGTTCGGTACTCGGCCTCCAAAAGCTCCAAGAGCGTTTGGACTTCTCGGTGGCTGACCGGCTTCCAGCGTGTAGGATGCCTGGTCCCCGCTTCACGGTTTCTTCAGACGTCGCGTAAGATCGCCTCGACCTTCTGCTTCGAGCAATGCCTTGTACTCTTTCAGCTCTCTCAATGTCTTCGCGAGAACTTCTTTGGCTCTTTGTTCATAGCGTCGCCGCGACCGTACTGGCAGTTGGGACAGGTAGTCGCTCTCGAGCTCCGATATCAGTTGAGCAAGGATTCGCCCGAACGACTGCCCTGTAACGGGTAAGCGGGTAGGCTGAGCGCCTCGGGTCGCAGAACTCGCAGCCTCGCCGTGAAGAAGCCAGGCGACGTTTACCCCTGCAATCTCGGCGATTTTCTGCAAGACATCAAGGCGCGGAATTCGCCCTGCTTCGTAGCGAGAGACCGAGACTTTGGTTAGCCCGAGTCTCTGTCCGAGTCCCTCCTGCGTGAGGTGGAGACGGTAGCGTATTAGGCGAACACGCTTTCCGAACTCCGGATCGCGGACCACGGCTCATAATCCGCAAGGACCCCCGAATCTTCCAGAGTTTTATCTTGATACTGTTGAGGTAACTTATACCTTGACTCAGATACCGTATCGGTTACTATGACAACAAGAAGCCCCCCATGGGAGGTCATGAATGGGTAGCCTAAGACGGTGGCGGCAGATTGGGCAGGGACAGTTCCACAAATGGGAGACGCCGGGTCAGGAGCTTGAGGGAACATGGCAGGGGATCCACGACGGCCGCTTCGGGCCCCTCGGAACACTGGAGGCGACGGACGGGCGCCTGACATTCCCCCTCCCCGTGGCGCTCCGGGACCGTCTGGTGCAAGTGAAGCCGGGGACGCTCGTGCTAGTTCGTTATATCGGCCTCCAGACCTCCAACGCCGGCCGGACCTTCAAGGGCTTCGAGGTCTTTGTGGCGGACGGAGACGGCTGGGGCGAGCCGATGACCCCGATGCCCCTCCCCTTCGACAAGGAGGCCTGAGATGGCGCCCGTTCCTGCGACCGCGCCGAAAACCTCATGGCGTGACCGCTTCTACACGATCGAGGGACAGCGGCTGCCCTCCGTGACCACCATCCTCGACATCATCGCCAAGCCGGCCCTGGGGCCCTGGTACGCGAAGGAAGAGCGCCGATACTTTGAGACCGCCATGCTTGAGGTTCTCTCCCGCCCCGGGGCCAGGGATCCGGAGTTCGTCCTGGCAGCCGTGGCGGAGGCCGTCACAGGAGTCAAAGCCG
>Ga0207684_10002691_pt1 | contig 17750 bp, 15 predicted proteins | sample KBSK5501metaG_FD_184342 | JGI IMG/M metagenome (GOLD analysis project Ga0207684, IMG submission 184342) | Corn, switchgrass and miscanthus rhizosphere microbial communities from Kellogg Biological Station, Michigan, USA - KBS K5-50-1 metaG... | ecosystem: Host-associated > Plants > Roots >...
CCGCTTCGTTTTCCTGACCAGTTTGGTTTTTCCAGAGTTCGCCACCTCGGCATGCACATTTCAGACTTTGATTACCAACTCCCCGAAGAGTTAATCGCGCAACATCCGCTGACTCAGCGTGATGCTTCGCGGATGTTGGTCGTCGATCGAACCGCCCGCTCGTGGAGCGATTCCAGCTTTGCTTCGCTAACGATCTACTTAAACGCGAATGATGTTCTGGTTATCAATAACAGCCGTGTTTTCCCGGCGCGATTGAAAGGCGCACGCATGCCTACTGGTGGCGCAATCGAACTACTACTGCTCCGCGAGATTGAACCCAAAGTTTGGGAAGCGCTTGCTAAACCGGCACGTCGGCTGCGAAAGGGTACGCGAATCGTGTTCGGCGAATCGAAACTTCAGGCGGAAGTGATCGAGCTGCTGGATGACGGGCGCCGCGTGATCAGATTCGAAACTGAGGAGGATTTCGACCGCATCATAGACGAGCTTGGCGAGCCGCCGCTGCCTCCCTACATCAAACGCGAGACCCGTGCAAGCGGCGAGGATAGGGAGCGCTATCAGACGGTTTACGCAACCGTGCGAGGCGCAATTGCAGCTCCCACGGCTGGATTGCATTTTACTCCTCAAATTCTAAGCGAGATCGAAGCTCGCGGCGTAAGGATCGTGGAAGTCACTCTGCATGTCGGCTACGGTACTTTTGAGCCGGTCCGGAAGGATGACGTTAGCCAACATCGCGTCGCGCCTGAACGCTTCTCGATTACTGAAGAAGCCGCAGAGACGATCAACCAACGGCGGGCAGCGGGCGGGCGCGTCGTTGCTGTCGGAACGACTACGACGCGGGCGCTTGAGGCTTCTGTAACATCAGATGGCCAGATCAGCGTTCGCTCAGAACAAGACGTGGCGCTCACTATTATTCCCGGTCACGCATTTCGCGCTGTTGATGCCCTGCTGACAAATTTCCACTTGCCACGATCCTCTTTGCTGATGCTGGTGAGCGCATTTGCTGGTCGCGAGCTGATTCTGGCCGCCTATAGCCACGCCGCTAGTCAAGGCTATCGCTTTTACAGCTATGGCGACTGCATGCTGATAGTGTGATTTATCATTAGAGGGAAGTCACAAACTTGTAAAAAGGCGTAGGTAACAGGCTATAATCTCCGCCACGCTCTTCGGTTTTCTCAACGGATTGGCAGTCGGGTTATGGCAGTTCTCAAGAAGTTTCGCCCGCGATGGTGGCCCAATGGCCGCCAACCATCGCCTCATCTAAGCCAGACCAACATTGCGTTGGTCCCGCCCATCAACGCGCGTTACGATCTGCGCCCGCTGACGATTGCTCAACTGGATGAGTGCTGGCATCTGGATCAGCGTTGCTTTGTAGACGGAGAAGCCTATAGCCGGGACACCTTTGAATATCTTCTCACTGCATCCGAATCCGTTTCGTACCGGGTCGTGACCCAAAACAGCGCCATGGCTGGTTTTGTGATCGGCTTACTCGAACCCGATCATACCGGCCACATCACAACCATCGGCATCGCGCCCGAACATCGCCGGCGTCGTTTAGCTAGTTGCTTGATGGAGAGAGTAGAAGACGGCTTTCGTCAACGCGACGTCCGCATCGTCCGGCTGGAGGTTCGCGCCAGTAACGTTTCGGCACAGAAACTTTATCTGAGCCTCGGGTATTCAGTAACGCAACGCCTGCCGAAATACTATTCGAATGGCGGCGACGGGCTGTTGATGGTCAAGCCAATCGCATAAAATCTAAATAAAGACGACCGGAGCGTGGACCTAACTCCTGCGTAGTTCGGTCAGTACCTGCTTGGCTACTGCTTTGAGAGTGTCGAATACGCCGACGCCGGTTGACGCTACTGCCTCAATTACTGGCTCGCCTTTACGCTGAAGTTCCGCGGCAATCTCGCTAGACGCTATTACATTCGGCAGATCGCGTTTGTTGAGCTGGAGCACGTAGGGAATCTTCGCCAGATCGTAACCGTGCGAGCGGAGGTTCTCTTCGAGGTTATAGAGAGATTCGATATTCGCATCCATTCGCTCTTCCTGCGAATCAGCAACAAAGACTACACCGTCGACGCCTTTCAAGATTAGCTTGCGCGACGCCTCATAAAAAACCTGGCCCGGCACCGTATACAAATGAAAGCGCGTCTTAAAGCCGCGCACCGTCCCTAATTCGAGCGGCATAAAATCGAAGAACAAAGTTCGGTCAGTTTCAGTAGCCAGGCTGATAAGTTTTCCCTTTGCCTGTGGCGCGGTGGAATCGTAAATGTGCTGTAGGTTCGTGGTCTTTCCGCACAGACCTGGGCCATAGTAAACGATCTTGCAGTTGATCTCTCGTGATGCGTAGTTGATGAAAGTCATAAGAAGTGGGCAATTGGGGCGGGACTTGAGCTGGCGATTTACATTTGCGAAAACAGACTGTCGATGTCTTCGTCGGTGATCTCCCCGAATGGAAGTGATTGATTTGCGGCCGACAGTGACTCGCGTTCGATCTCGTTAAATGCCGCGGCCAGTTCGTGAGACACTTGCTTCGAACGAAGTTTCACCAAACCCAGGCTCGATCTCTGGTCGAAGACAACTACCAGTAGCACGCGACCAATCACACTGATATGAATGCTTTCGCGATCGCCTTCGTGAGATAGCGTCGGGAATTCTCTTTCCCCGATCAGTTTCGCCATCCCACCGGTGGCTGCGACGTTGCCGGCCGCCAACGAAGCCAAGCTCGTTGTATCAAGATCGGCCAAATCTCCATGAACCGCGATCTGCTGGCCATCTTTGTCCACCAACACGACCAAGCGAGCTGCCGCATCAAGACGAAGACGCGCCAGAACGGCTTTGATTTCGTGATAGCGCTGCTCGTGGATCAGGATTGTACTTTCGGCCATTGAAGAGTTTTCCTGGTTGGACTTGTAGCAAGAGGAGGCAGGCCAATAAGGGTGCGGCGCAAAATTGTGCGCTCAAACACAACAAACAGAAAACAACATCTTTCCCACGGTTTGTAGACTCCGGTCGGTGAGGCCAAAGCAAAGCGCCGAAGCTCACGAGTCACATTAACACGGGACATCCTGAGGCATCAAGCGTTTTTCATCGCTAGTCTATGCCGCTTGAAGGTTGAACATGACCGCCGGTTGCGCCCGCAAACCCTATTCTTTCGTTGAATTACGCGCATAGGTATGCTAAGCTACTCCGCGTTTTTTGCGGCATTTTCGAGCGAGTCGTCTTTGCATCGAGGGCTTTGCGCATGAGCAGTCCTATCGCCAAGAGTGTGAAGAAACTAACTTCACGTTCTGCGTCGCGTCATTCACTTACATCGTCATCGTCTCGCAAGCGAGTCGTGGCGGGCAAATCGACCCGTCTCAAACCGGCTACCAAACGTTCACCTGCGGGAAAGGCACGAGCTCGCAAAGCGACGAAGGTTCGAGCCGCTAAGCAGAAGGCGCGCCCGGTAACGCCTCGAGCGGCCTCGACCAAGCGGCATTCCACGAAAGCGCACCCTAAGTCTAAAGGGCCGAGGCCGGCGAAGCGACGTGCCTCTACTGCACGACCCAAAAAGGCGCCGGTTCGTAGTTCCCCATTGAAGACGGTGCACAGAAGAATCATCCTGCCGCCAAGGAAACCGGCTCCGCCCCCTCCGCAGCCAACATACGACGAGGCGGCTGCGCTCAGCGCATTTGAAGCCGCGCGCAGAGAATTTACTCGCGGACGTTTTGCAGAAGCCCGCAATCAGTTCCGGGCGTTGGTTGAGAAATACACTGCCGTTTCCGAAGTGACGGCTCGTGCTCGCACTTACCTTGCCATCGCGGAAGCTCGATTGCGCACGGAGCTCGCCCCGCCCCGCGATGCCGATTCACTTTATGATCGCGGCGTGATTGAGTTGAATCGCGGCGAGTACGTCGCCGCTCAGGAACTTTTTGAGCGCGCACTAAAACGTGAGCCCGACGCTGCGCACATTCACTACGGTCTGGCAGCTACCAGAGCGCGCTTGGGGGCAATTGATACTGCACTCAAGTCTTTACGACGGGCTCTCGATCTTCAGCCCAATCTGCGGATTCGGGCTCAGCGCGACCACGACCTGAATCCTCTTCGTAGCGATCCAGAATTCGAGATACTAGTGTTTGCTCGTGACTAGGATCGGTTCCGTGGTTTGTTTCTTTCCTGCTCGCTTAGCCCCGCCAGTTACCCTCCATTGCTGTTTGAAAGCCTTTGACTTTCAGGTATGATGCTTGCCAGGCATCGCCACAAGCCACACCGGAGATAATAATTGCCGAACACGGAAGGGAATCGCGGGCTGAAGCTAGTCGCTATCGGTGGGGGTACAGGTCTGTCTACTTTGCTAGCCGGCCTAAAACAATTTGTCGGAGAACGCCGTGACGGCGCCTGGCTGGAGTCCCTGTCTGCGATTGTGACGGTTTCTGACGATGGCGGAAGCTCGGGAAGACTGCGCGAGGAGTTACAGATGCTTCCCCCGGGCGACATTCGCAACTGTATGATCGCGCTTTCAGAGGACTCGACATTGCTAGCCAGATTGTTTCGCTACCGCTTTGGCGGATCGGGAGATCTTGCGGGACACAGTTTCGGTAATCTATTTCTGGCAGCACTGACTGAAGTAACCGGCGACTTCGTCGAAGCTGTTCGACTGTCGTCCGAGGTGTTGGCAAGTAAAGGTCACATCTATCCGGCGACGATTACCGATGTGCGGTTGGTTGCCGAGTTGGAGGACGGGACTGAACTTTACGGTGAAACTCAAATTACCGGTGCGCGTGCTTGCATTCACCGCCTTCGTCTTGAGCCAGAGAAATGCCTGCCGCTTGCCAAGGCACTCGCTGCAATTGATGAAGCCGATGTGATAACCATTGGCCCAGGTTCTTTGTACACCAGCATTCTCCCTAACCTGCTTGTCGCCCGGGTTGCAGACGCAATCGGCGAATCCAAAGCTATCAAGATTTTTGCCACGAACCTGATGACCCAACCCGGTGAAACTGACGGTTACGATGTGCGGCGACATTTGGAGACGGTGGACAGCTACTCGCCGCAGATCAAATTCGATTATGTGATCGTGAACAATCGCGCGATCAGTGAAGAGCAGGCCGCACTCTATCGCGCCGACGGCGCGTATCAAGTCAAACTGGACAGCTTCGATAAAGCGGTCCTAGATACTGAAGTTATACCCGCCGATCTATTGGATGACGGTGACATGGTCCGGCATAACTCGGATCGGCTTGCGCGAGTCGTCCTTGTTTGTGGCGAGAAAGCATGTCACCGGCCAGCCGCCCTCGTCGAAGCTTAGTTGCGGTGTCGACCCCAACGTCCGAGGGATGATAGAGTCGATGAACGAAAGCTCAAATCAAACGGACAAGCCGTTGGATGTTCTTATCCTGGCAGCAGGTCTCGGCACACGCATGAAGTCGCGCCGTGCCAAAGTTTTGCACGAGCTGGGTGGGCGGCCGCTCATCGCTCACGTGTGTCGGACCGCCGCGACCTTAAATCCCAGAAGCATTCATGTGGTCGTCGGATATCAGGCCGACGAAGTCAAGAGGGCGATTGAAAAGGAATCCGGACACGCAATCTTGGTTAGACAAGCTGAACAGCGGGGTACCGGAGATGCGGTGATGGCGGCGCGCAGCGTCTTGGAGGACACAGAATCCACAGTGCTGATTCTGTCAGGCGACGTGCCTCTGGTCCGGACTGAGACCTTGCTTGCGCTCATTAATCAGCATCGCGCTGATAACGCAACTGGCACGATACTCACTGTGCGCCTGGAAAATCCGACTGGTTACGGTCGCATCGTCCGTGATAAAAGTGGAAACTTCGTAAAGATTATCGAGGAAAAAGATGCCTCTGATGACGAGCTCGCGATTCACGAAGTCAATGCGGGTATTTACTGTTTTGAGAACAAACAACTGTTCGCGGCTCTCGACCGCGTCCAACCCGGCAATAAGCAGAGCGAATATTATCTGACCGATGTTCCCGCGATTATGGGAAGCAGCCGCGAAAAAGTCGGCCTTTATCACCATCGCGACGCGCGCGAAGTTTCCGGCGTCAACACGCGCGCTGAACTTGCTGAGTTCGAGAATCTCCTTCGACGCGGCACAATTCGTCGCTTGATGCTCGAAGAAGGCGTGACCTTTATTGATCCTTCCCATTCGTACGTCAGCGATGAAGCGCAGGTCGGCCGAGATTGCGTGCTTCACCCCGATGTACACATCGAAGGCAAGTCCGTTATCGGCGAAGGCTGCGAGATTCATCAAGGCTCGCGGATTACGGATTCGCGCCTCGGTAATCGAGTGGTTGTTAAAGACCACTGTCTAATCATTGATTCTGACATCGCTGATGATTGTGCGGTCGGACCATTCGCTCATCTACGAATGAACGCCCGTATGGAAGAGCGCGCGGTGGTCGGCAACTTTGTCGAGGTTAAGAAATCGCGGATCGGCCGTGGCACAAAGGCGATGCATTTGACGTATCTTGGCGACGCGACGATTGGAGAAGAAACCAACATCGGCGCAGGAACAGTCACTTGTAATTATGATGGTAAGCAAAAACACCCAACGGTGATCGAAGACCACGTCAGAATCGGTTCTGATACGATGCTGGTCGCGCCGGTGCGCGTCGGCAGCGGAGCGGTTACCGGTGCCGGCTCCGTGGTTACCGAAGACGTGCCGCCAAACACGCTCGTCGCCGGCGTCCCTGCTAAGATTAAAAGGAAGCTTAAGGAAGAGCCGAAATAAATGAGAGACTGCAAAGTATTTGAGATGCTTTTTCTGCCTGCTGCCTACTGCCTGCTGCCTACTGCTCTATGTGCGGAATAGTCGGATACGTCGGAAACAAACAGGTCGTGCCGTTGATTATCGACGGGCTGCGCAAATTGGAATATCGCGGCTACGATTCCGCAGGCATCGCCGTCGTAGACCAGAATCACAAACTGGAGATTCGTCGCGCCGAAGGCAAACTGCGCAACCTCGAAGAAGCACTGCGGAAACAACCACTTGACGGCACGTATGGCCTCGGCCACACGCGTTGGGCCACACACGGTCGTCCGACCGAAGAAAACGCACACCCTCATCGCGATTGCACCGGCCGCGTCGTCGTCGTGCACAACGGCATCATCGAAAATTATCTACAACTAAAAGACGAGCTGCGAAAAAAGGATCATGAATTCGTTACTGAGACTGATACCGAAATCGTTGCTCATTTGATCGAAGAACATCTGAAAAACGGTGCTGATTTTGAAAGCGCCATTCGCAAGACCGTTCGGGAACTTCGAGGGATCTTCGCGCTCTCAATGCTTTCGGCCGATGCGCCCGATACGATCATCTCGGCGAGACAAGGGCCACCCGTCGTCATCGGTCTCGGTGACGGAGAATACTTCGTCGCTTCGGACATTCCGGCAATCCTGGAGCACACGCGCGATGTGTTCTTTCTCAATGACGGTGAGATCGCGGTGCTGACAAAACAGTCTGTGCGCGTGACGGATTTTGCAGGCAATCCCGTCGAGCCGGCCAAACAACGCATCACCTGGGATCCTATCGAAGTGGAAAAAGGCGGCTTCAAGCACTTCATGCTCAAGGAAATCTACGAGCAGCCGCGCGCTGTGCGCGAGACGGTTGAGGGTCGCATCTCGCACGACTCAGGCCGCGTCTTTCTTGACGAGATGAAGAACATTACCGAAGCGGATTTCAAACGCTTCACTGCGATCAAGATCGCGGCGTGCGGTACGTCTCTGCACGCGGGGCTCGCCGGCAAGTACATGATCGAGCAGCTTGCTCGCGTCAACGTCGAGGTCGATTATGCATCAGAGTTTCGTTATAGAGATCCGGTGCTTGACGAGAACACATTGCTGCTCCTCATTTCGCAATCCGGAGAGACAGCCGACACCATTGCCGCGCTGCGCGAAGCGAAAGAACGCGGCGTGAAAGTCCTTTCCATCTGTAATGTTCGGGGTTCGATGATCACTCGGGAAGCTGATGGCACAATTCTGACGCACGCCGGACCGGAAATAGGTGTAGCTTCAACGAAGGCTTTCACCTCACAAATGATCGCGCTTTATTTGTTCGGCTTGTATCTCGGACAACTGCGCGGAACTCTTAGCGCTGAACAGAGTCACGCGCATGCGCAGCAACTCGCAGAACTGCCCGTAAAGATGGAGCATTTACTAAACGAGGACGACGTGATCGAAGCACTGTCGAAAGAGTTTTTCCGCGCCACTGACTTTCTCTATCTGGGTCGCGGCATTAACTTCCCCATCGCGCTTGAAGGAGCGCTGAAGTTGAAGGAGATTTCTTATATTCACGCCGAAGGTTATCCTGCCGGCGAAATGAAACACGGGCCTAACGCCTTGATCGATGAGCGACTGCCCGTGATGTTCATCAACACTCGCGAAGATGGCAATCGCGCTTCCGAGCTTCGCTACGAAAAGACCCATTCGAACATCGTCGAAGTAAAAGCGCGTGAAGGCATCGTGATTTCAGTCTTGACCGAAGGTGATTCAATGTCCTCGGTTGTTTCTGATCACGTGATCGAGATTCCTGCTTCCAGCGATCTGCTCTCACCAATTCTTTCAATTATTCCGCTACAGCTCCTTGCCTATCACATCGCCGTACGCCGCGGCTGTGACGTCGATCAGCCACGAAATCTGGCAAAGTCGGTAACGGTCGAATAATCAGAATCCGCGCAAAGGCATCTCCGGTGAACGCTGCAACCAGTTATCTTTCGGATAACGCGCTGAAGCGTCGATGACATGCAGGGTGTAAGCATGGCGCGAGCGCGGCGAAGTATTTTCGACCGCGAAGCGGTTATTTAATAGAGCCCAACGTTGCCGCGCAGCGGCTACGTTGGGATCGCCAGCGGATCTTTCTTAGCCGCAATCCTGTCAGGGTTGCGCAGGAGCGTCTCCCGGAAAGGCACAGCCTTTCCCCACATCGTGGCGGCAGAGCCGCTCGTCCTATCGCGCAGTGGTTGTTTGGCTTTCCGTCGCGCTTTATAGTTAAAGCGAAGAGTTACGATGGAGCCGGCTATCGGAGTCGAACCGATGACCTTGCGATTACGAATCGCACGCTCTACCAACTGAGCTAAGCCGGCTCTTGGGCATCTGAACTATACGAACGCGTTGTTTTGAGTGTCAAGCAGCCGATCACGGAGGGAAAATCATGAGAGATCAAACACGAAACATCGAAACCTTCAAAGTAGGGGCGACGAAGGTAAATGAATTCGATTTTCATAAGCACCAGGGCGAGATGCATGAGCATCATGTCAATGAACATGAGCAGGGTTCGGGCAAGACGGAAACCAGGGCCGAACGAGTAGCGAACTTGACGAAGAAGGCTCATGAGAAAGTTATGCGCAGGAAAAAGCGCCGTTAGATCTATTACGGAACCGCTTGCGGTAGCGAGCGGGTAAGCGCCGGCAGAGACCACACCCCAGCGGGGCTGCCCCGCCGGGGACCCGCGCCGGCGAACCGCAGGCAAGGATGTCCGCAATCCAATGAACGAAGTCATTGTAATCGGCGGAGGATTAGCAGGCGTGGAAGCTGCCTGGCAGGCGGCATGCGCGGGCGCGCGAGTACGATTGTATGAAATGCGCCCGCTGAAGCAGACGCCGGCGCATCGCACGGACAAGCTCGCTGAGATCGTTTGCTCAAATTCGCTGAAATCAGACGAGCCGGGAACGGCGTCTTATCTCTTGAAAGAAGAACTGCGGCGGGGCATTTCCCTGGTAATGGAAGCAGCAGCAGCGACGCGCGTGCCTGCGGGCGCCGCGCTTGCCGTGGATCGCCAACAGTTTGCCGACTTCATCACCGAACGCGTCGAGGTTCATCCGAACATCGAAATCGTGCGTGATGAAGTCACGGCAATCCCGCGCGACGCAATCACGATCATCGCCACGGGCCCGCTCACATCCGAGGCACTGACGGCTGAAATCATGAAGCTGACTGGCGATGATCAGCTTTACTTCTACGACGCGATTGCGCCAATTGTGGCGGCTGATTCAGTCGATACTTCGATAGCTTTTCGTGCAGCGCGATATGGCAAAGGCGGCGACGATTATCTCAACTGTCCGCTCCATGAACCGCAATACGCGCGGTTCTATCAGGCATTGATCGAAGCAAACAGCGTCCCGTTACAGCGCTTTGAAGAGACGCGCTGGTTCGAGGCCTGTCTGCCGATAGAAGAACTCGCCCGTCGGGGCGTTGATACCTTGCGATACGGGCCGATGAAGCCGGTCGGACTAATCGATCCACACACCGGGCGCGAGCCTTACGCGGTCGTGCAACTGCGTCAGGAGAATTTGATGGCCGACGCGTACAGCCTGGTCGGCTTTCAGAACCATCTACGTTATGGCGAGCAAGCCCGAGTGCTGCGAATGATTCCGGCACTCGAGCAGGCAGAGTTCCTCCAGTTCGGGCAGATCCACCGTAACACTTACATCAATGCGCCGCGGGTGCTGGCGGCAACCATGCAAATGCGCGCGCATCAAAACATCTTCTTTGCCGGGCAGATCACCGGCGTAGAAGGTTACGTCGAGTCGGTGGCGATGGGTTGGCTGGCAGGCCGTAACGCGGCGCTGTTTTTGAAAGGCGAAGAACTTTTGATCGCGCCGCCGCGTAGTGCAATCGGCGCGCTGGCGCGATACGTTTCGAGCGCGGAAACAAAAAACTATCAGCCGGTTAACATCACGTTTGCATTGCTCGAACCTCTTGAGGCTGCACAAGCAAAAAGCGTCCGTCGCAAACGCGACCGGCATCTAATGCAAGTTGAGTTGGCCTTGAAAGAATGGGACGAATGGCTTCAAGGAATTCAGCGGGAACGCGAACCAGTACTGGCGGCGGCGAATTAGCTCACATGAGAGTACGTCGTGACGAGACATCGAAGATGGCGGCAGAAGGTAGCCAGGGGCAAGCCTCGGGCTTGCCCCTGGTTATTGTCTTTCGCGCCTACGGCGCTGTTGTTCTTTGCCTTCCACGAAGTTTCTATTCATTGCTCTTTCTTCTTACGTTGCTAACGGTGTTCTCATCTCCGCCACTGACGCGCTCACAATCAGGTCGCCAAAAAGAACCAAAGCCAGCAGCGAACGGTAACACCCGTCAGCGTCAGGCTTCAAAATCGACGAATCAACAACCTGTCTCGCAGACATCACCAAAGTCGAATCCAAATCAGGACAACGCGAACGATGCAGAAGACGTAGTGCGAGTAACTTCTAACCTCGTACCGGTGCCGGCTACCGTCGTCGACAGTCGCGGCGTGGCACTTACGAATCTCAAACTTGAAGACTTTGAATTGCGCATCGATGGCCAACCAAACCCCATCAGCGATATCAGTCACGCGGAAACGCCGGTGCGCATGGCGATGCTGTTCGATAACAGCGGCAGCCTGAGCGAATCACGCGACTTTGAAAAGCGGGCGGCGATTCGATTCTTTCGCAACGTCATGCGCCCCAGCGATCAAGCGGCGGTATATTCGGTCGCAACGAACGTCGAACTCGCGCAGCCCATGACCAACGATTTGCGAAGACTAGAGCAAACGATCGAAAGCTTCGGCAAACCAGAAGGCGCGACTTCGTTGTACGACGCGCTGTTCGATGCTCTTGCTTATCTGAAGCCCTTCGTGGGACGGCGGGTAATTGTCATAGTATCCGACGGCAGGGATACCACCAGCCGTTATGACCACGATTTCGATAACACGCTGCAGAAATTGCTGGCCGACGAAGCCCAGGTCTACGTGGTACAGACGGGAATCTACGATAACGCAAATGTGCGCGACCTTGCGGCTGAACGTCGTATGCAGGAATTCGCCGCCCAGACCGGCGGTGCAGCCTACATTCCAAAATCGGTCGGCGATCTTGACGATGCTTTCGCGCAAATCTCCGCCGACCTGGCGCAGCAATATGTCTTAAGTTATTACCCGGCGGCCGACAAACGGGATGGCCGTTATCACGTCATTGCCGTGCGTGTAAAGTCGAAGCCGAATGCGCGCGTGCGGGCGCGAAAAGGATTTTTGGTGAAGCTGCATGACCGGGTGTAAAGTAGGATCACGATCCGAGGAAGAGGAATGAAACCATTGAGAAACAGGTTAAGATTCAGCGTCCTAAGAAAGAGCGGATAACACGCGAAGAAGCCTTGAAACGGGTTAAAGCCTTCCCCAAACGCAAGGAGAGACTAGTTGCCGCTATCAGAGAAGGCACGCTTGAGATCTTCATCCCATGATTGTGGCAAAGGCGGAGTTATTAGTACTTGAGAGGTCCGTGTCAACGAGCCCGCGTTAGCGGGCGGCAGGTAATAGCCCCGGGCGTGAGCCCGGGGAACATCCAGTCAAATGATCCCGTGAGCCCCGAAGGGGCGACAGATATTAGTTTCAAAGATCGCGCTCGTCCCCTGTCGCCCGCTCCGCGGGCTCATTTATTTTTTCTAAATCGCGACCCCCAGGCTTACGCCTGGGGCTATTACCTGCCGCGCCTTCGGTGCTCGCTTTTGCTGTTTTCACTACTTAAAGCTCAACAAAATTTCATAGATCTTCACCAAAATCTCGAGCGAAGTTCGCTCACCCAATGATCGATCAACTTCTCACACAATTCCTCGATCATCTGCGTTACGAGCGCAACGTCAGCGCGCACACGCTGCGTAATTACGAAAGCGACCTTAGACAATTTCTCGATTACTTAGCGCCAGCGGAAACGGAAATAGCGAGCAAGCCCCCTTCCAAAGGCGCCTCGCGCGCGGCGACAAAGCGAAGCCAGCCTGATATTAAACAAATCGATCACATCACGATCCGTGAGTGGCTTTCGACGCTGCACTCAGACCAGAAAAAGAAGACTTCGATCGCCCGAAAGCTTGCCGCACTGCGCACATTCTTTCAGTTCCTGGTGCGTGAAGGTGTCGTCGAACTGAATCCTGCGAAGCTGGTGGCCACGCCGCGCAAGGAAAAGAAGCTGCCAGTTCATCTTTCCATTGAAGATGCAGTCCGCTTTATCGAAACGCCGGACTTGGAGACCGACTTCGGAAAGCGTGACCGAGCGATTCTCGAACTGCTCTATGCAACGGGTGTTCGCGTCTCTGAGTTGGTTCAGCTCAATCTTCGCGATATCGATTTCATGAACAAACTGCTGCGGGTGTTCGGCAAGCGTCGCAAAGAACGCATCGTGCCGTTCGGTGATCCGGCGGCGAAGGCTTTGAAGGATTACCTCGATGTGCGCGAACGCTTCCTGATGAACGCGCCGGCGACCAGGCGGGACGCACAGCCTTTGATTCTGAACTATCAAGGCACCCGCATGACCACGCGCTCAGTGGGCCGGCTGATTGAAAAATACATTCGACTGTGCGCGGGCATTCACGACATCAGCCCGCACGCGCTCCGCCATTCATTTGCGACGCATCTGCTCGACAGCGGCGCCGACCTCCGTGATATCCAGGAACTCCTCGGGCATGCGCGTCTCTCAACCACGCAAATCTACACGCACGTTTCCATGGAAAAACTGATCGCGGTGTATGACAAAACACATCCCAAGGCGTGAATTAGATATTGCCGTTTCCACACGCTATTTCTTTTCTTACTTTCAACGACTTAGTTCTCTGCGTTATGATTCTAACTGGGAATCCGGGCTGCCGGATTCCGTGACGTATGGAAGGCCAACTGATCAAACATCCGCTAGCTGAGCTTATTCGCGAGATCGCCGACGCCCAGTTATCGGGCGCGTTGCGCCTGAGTCGCGGGCGGGTCAAAGCTGCTGTTTACTTTCAAGACGGCGCGCTGATTTTCGCGTCATCCAATCTACGGGCGCATCGGCTCGCAGAGTTCTTACGACGCAATAACATCTTGAGCGAGAGCCAATTCGCCGCACTGCCCCAGACTGCCCCAGATGATGAAGTGGCGGCGACCCTGGCCAAACACGGAATCCTCAGCTCAAATTCGTTGGATAGGATTCGCGGTAATCAAGTCTCCGAGGTTCTGCGACTGGCTTTGTTGTGGACCGAAGGAACGTGGCGCTTCGATTCCCGCGTCCGACTGGCGGATAACGTGCGTGTCGAGCTTGACGTGAACCATCTTTTGCTCGAGTGCGCGCGTCATCTTCCCGCGAGTTTCATCACCGCGCGATTCACTGGCGTAGCAGGCACATTTTCGTTGGCGGCGAGCAATGGCAAAGGCGATCTTCTGCCTGAAGAAGGATTTGTTCTGTCGCGCGCGACAGCGCCCGTTACTTTGGCGGAGCTGGAAGCGCTCAGCGGACTAAATGAAGAACAAACGCTACGCTCGATTTACGCCTTATCGTTAGCGGGTTATTTGCTTCACAGCGACTCGCGGCGCGCATTGGTCGCCGACAGTTCGGATCGTACCAGGGCCAGGGATGCGACCGCGCCTGCGCCAAAGCGACCGTCGAAATCCAGCCGCGCCGACACGGACACTGCACAGGCCAATGAAGCGGCCGACTTGGACGCGTTGTTCGCTCGACTGGAACGCGCGACAGATCACTACGAAGTACTCGATGTTGGCCGTCTGGCCAGCACTGAGGAAATCAAGGATGCCTATCACAGTCTCGCGCGAAGTTATCATCCCGATCGTTTTCATCAGAACGAATCCGAACTGCGCAGCCGCGTCGAGTCGGCTTTTGCCCGCATCGCTCAGGCATACGAGACGTTGAGCGATCAATCTCTGCGCACGGCGTACGATAGCCGGAGTTCGCAATCGACAAAAGCAAGCGATAATAAAAGCGTTTCGGATGCGAACCGCGCCGAATCGAGTTTTCAGCGGGGCAAAGCTGCCCTGCAACAGAATCGACGCGAAGAGGCACTGCGATTCCTGGCTGAGGCCGTCATGTGGGAGCCACGGGAAGCTCGCTATCGCGCACAGTACGGACAGGCTCTGATTGGAGAAACAAACAGCCGGCGCCTTGCTGAGGCGGAGTTAAAGGCGGCGATCGCGCTCGACCCGAGGAATTCGTCGTACCGAGTCATCTTAGCGGAATTATACAAACACCTGGGCCTGCGAAGACGCGCCGCAGGAGAACTCGAACGGGCTTTGGCCGTCGATCCAAAGAACGAAGCGGCACGCTCGCTTCTATCAATGTTGAAAGGTAAAGCGTAAGGGTTACATCCGATCCTCCAGCACAAATGCCGCCAATCGAGACTTTTGAAAGTGAACAGCTCGTCAGCATCGAAGTTTTCAGAAATCTGAGCGCGAGAGCTGACGAGTTCGAGTGCTACGCGAATCCGCATGCCTCGCGCATCGCGGTAATTGCCGATCAGATTGGCAAGTTTTTCAACCTTGGCACACGCGATCGATTCTCGCTTCGCGTCGCCGCCCTCGGACACGATCTGGGCGAGGAAGTAATGGCGCGCGATTATATTCAGCGAGCTGGACCCTTGACCGAGGAAGAGCGCATAGATCTCGCGCGCCATCCTTTGCTTGGCGAGCGCGAAGCCGCGACTGCGGGCGCAGCCCGCGGCGCGCAACTCCTAATCAGATGGCACCACGAATGGTGGAACGGCAGCGGCTATCCCGACGGCCTGCGCTTCGAACAGATTCCGCTGGGAGCGCGCATTCTTCGGGTCGCTGATTCGTATGCAGCGTTAACCGACGCGCGACCCTGGCGCAAGGCTTACTCGGAAGGTCAGGCCCGCGAACACTTGCTCGAGTGGACGGGCCTGGAATTCGACCCGCAAGTTGTCCGTGCCTTGTTGTCTTTGGAGCCGATTAAGGAACTGACAGGTTACACTCAAGTGGAAGCGATGCCCGAGAGCGTAGCTGTAGCCGACGAGAGTCCGCGCAGCGAACGATCGGAAGTAGCCCAGCACTTCAGTGCTGGGTCAGCAAGTAAGATATGAACCGGAGCCCCCAAAGCGGGCGACAGAAAAGACGCGCTGCTGACCCCAGACCGAAAAGTTCTGCCGTCCGCTTTGCGGACTCAATATTTAGCTCCTTTTTCTGAAGTGTTCATCAGTGCAAACTCAAAGCGGGATCAACATCGGAAATATAGGCTGGCTCGGTTTTGAGCTCAGCGTACTGCGCCGCCTGAAGTTTGGCTCGGTGGCTTTGCCATTGGCCGGCGAGCCGAATCTGGGACTCTATCTGAAGCGTTGGAACGCGCGCGTCATGGCGAACGATCCGGCGCAATGGGCCTGGACCAAATCACTGGCCTTCGTTGAAAACAATTACGAAACGCTGACTGAGCAGGATCTGGAAACCGTTCTCGACGATGCGTATGTACCCCGAAATTATTTCCGGAACCCGACTTTGTTGAGTTGGTTCAACGAAACCGACGCCTGGTGGTTTGACAACGTGCGCGCGAACGCGGAGCATCTTTCGTCACCCTACAAGCGCGCTCTGGCGTTGGCTCTGGGCATGGCCGCCGGTGACTATGTCTTTTCGTTCAACCTCGACACCCGCGATTTGCGCCAGCCTTTGTCGTTGTCGAATGTTTTTCGTCGCGTATGGCACACGCTCTCGCCGCCAGTCAACAACTTGCGAAAGAATACGAGCTCGAACCAGCAAGCGAAAAGCTTTCTCGCCGAACTCTATGATACCGATCTGCTTTTTCTGCGACTTCCCCGCCCGGCCCGGGCCAGCGACAGCCGCAACGCGCGCGCATTGACCTGGCGCGAAGAGTGGTTGCGACAGGGCAAGAGCTTTTGGAATGAGATGGCGAAGCAGCGCGACGGAAAACTCGACGCATATGTCGAGACCAAGGAACAGTACCTGCGCTTGATCGAAGACTTGCTGACTACCGCCGCGCATCTGCCGCTATGGGCAATCGAAGGCGTGAGCGACGGTTTCGTTTCTACTGAAGAGCTGATTGAATGCGTCGAGAGCACGCGCAAGATCGACGCGATCTACACCAAAGATTTCTCTGAGTTGTTGGGAATTCAAGCGGTGATAATTACCGCGGCGGCTTGAGATCCGTAGCGCGAGTTGTAAACTAGCACCAGCCTTCAGGCTGTGCGATCTTGAGCGCGACTGGCACTGAAGCACTCTCCGCAAAGCACAGGCCGGCCCGGCTGCGGCTTGAACGGCACACTGTCGGTCTTCCCGCACTGATCGCAAACAATTTCGAATCGTTCGCGTTCTCCTCCCTGTTGTCGCGAACCACCAAAGTTCGCGCGACGCGCATCGCGGCAAGGCTTGCAGCGCTTGGGGTGGCTCAGGCCACGTTCGCGATAATATTCCTGTTCTCGTTCACTAAAGGGAAAGGTAGTTCCGCATTCGGCGCAGGTAATCTCTAGATCTGGCATCGCTGTCTCCCGAGAAGCTTCTCTTCAGGTTTCTTCGGTAAGCTGGTTAGCAAAGTTTACTCCACGCCTGCGTGACTGTACAGAGCGGTTGTATAAGGCCCGCCGTCAACTTCCACCTTGCAGCTCTCGCACATGCACTCTCACTGTCTCACCCAGCGTTTCCAGGTTGTACCCGCCTTCCATGCACGACACGACGCGTCCTGCGCAGGTTTCGGCTGCCCACTGCTTCACCACTCGAGTCATTTGCACAAAATCTTCGTCGCTAAGCAGCAGTTGGCCGAGCGGATCGCCCTTGTGTGCGTCGAATCCAGCTGAAATCATTACCAGATCTGGCTGGAACTTTGTGGCGATGTCTCCGATTGCCGAATCGAAGGCTCGGCGTTGTTCACTGGTTGGGGTCATCGCCCGCAACGGAACATTTAGCGTGTAACCACGACCGCGACCCTGGCCTGTTTCGCCGCGCGCGCCCGTCCCCGGGTACCACGGGTATTGATGCATGGAGAAATAAAAGACCGAAGGATCATCATAGAAG